>Ga0137403_10000473_pt1 | contig 51992 bp, 33 predicted proteins | sample CZOMad2_1_16fung_FD_122057 | JGI IMG/M metagenome (GOLD analysis project Ga0137403, IMG submission 122057) | Vadose zone soil fungal communities from Angelo Coast Range Reserve, California, USA - CZOMad2_1_16fungal (Hybrid Assembly) | ecosystem: Environmental > Terrestrial > Soil > Vadose zone... | reverse complement strand
ACTATTCCATTCTCACCGCAAAAATATTTTTCCCTTCGATTTTGATTTCAATGCCGAGAGGCGGACGCAGATCGGATCCTTGCACGATTGCTCCACGCACCCAGATGTTCCCCGGCAGATTTGTCATCTTGAGCGGGTCAAATATCGTGCGGGTGCACGGATTGCCAACCATTGGATGCCGGGCCGTGCGGAATCCATAGTCTGTTTTAAGCTTTTCCAGATCAGCCACGAATTCGACTTCGCAATTGTTGTAAGGGGCCTTCAGATTCATGGCCCAGTAGCCGCCCGGTTGCATTGCGGAGCCCGCCGGCAAACGCAGAAGAAGCGCAGGGACTCTCTCTCCCGAAAGCGGGTCGCGATAATCAAATTGAACGGATGACCAAGGCTTCGCCAGTTCATCAACGGTGGCGATGCCACGATTCGCTGGAGGCACTTGCGGGGGAGGATTACCAAGATCGGGGGCGGGTACTTCGACCTGAGCGGACGGATCTGCTGCGGGGGCATTACGATGCGAACGGCTGACCATCCGGCCAATGACGACCACTGCCAAAACCACGGCGATCAAACCTCCGATAACAAGGACCGGGGCAGGCAAACCGCCCGGTCGTTTACCACTGCCCGGGTCAATGCCCGGAATTTGCGGCATATCGGCTTTGAATCGATCGCCGTGGACGGGGGGCTGGTCCGCCATAAATTAGGTTCCGCTCCTCTTCGATGCGCGCCAAGATGGATGAAGAACCGGGCGCATGCCGGGGGCCAAGGCACAAACAAAGGTCATTGTATGTCCACAAGACGGAACGGGCAACTTCGGAAGCGAGAAATTCCCTGTCTGTTCAGCGGGTTTGACGCGTCGCGGGGCCCAGGAGTTTCCGCAGATTCGTGTTGGTGAGAAGAGTACAATCTTCATCGGGAATCTTGTCTCTGTTCGAGACACGCACTAGTGTTGTAGATAGCCAGGACAAGGCGGGGCAGGTCCTCGCCACAGAATATGAGCGACACAAGAGCGGCAGCGCGGCAGTTTGTCCGCAGCCTGAATATTTTGCTGAAGTTCGCGCGACTGTATGAATTCGGTCATGTGCGCACTGCTGCTCAATTTGAAACCACATGGAAAGAGTTGCGGGCCGCGCTAAATGAGAGCGGCGAGAGCGGACTCTTGCTTGGAGCTTCCGGGCAGCAAATTCTTCTTGATGGCGTGCCGCTTGGCGCTGCCGCTGCGGAACGCAGTTTCGCGCTGCTTTTGTCGGCCTCTGGAATTGCCAGCATTCACTTTGCTTCAAATCTTGGGCAGGCTCAGTTCGCACGATTTGTCCGTGCGTTTCCCACGGGAAACGCAAAACCGACTTCCCTCGCAGAACAATTAAAAGCTGCGCTCGCCGGCGAGACCAGTATCAAGGTCAATGAGATCCGGTATATCGCGGAGGACTCTTCCGTTGCCGGAGTTAAGGTAGCCGCACAACTGACCGCAAAAGTTTTGGGAGCGCAAGGCGACAAGTTTAAAGATTTCTTTGATGATCCCAACAAACTACTGCAGATGATTTTGGCTGCCGAAAGCAACCGTGGCGGAGGCGGTGGTGGAGTTGGTGGAGGCGGAGGACCTGGATTTGGTGGAGGAGGCGTTCCTGGCGGCGCGGGTTCCGGAGGAGCGGGCGGAGGCTCGGGTGGCGGCAGTGGCCTAACCTCGGTAACCGGTACCGGTCCGGGCGGAAGTCTTTGGGAAACCGGCGGCGGCAGTGGCCCCGGAGGTGGATTGGGGAAAGGTCCCGGTGGCGGCGGTCCCGGTGGCGCAGGAGGCGGCTTTGGAACCGGATCCGGAGGCGGGCAGGGTGGCCCCGGAGGCGGCTTTGGAACCGGGTCCGGAGGTGGGCAAGGTGGCCCCGGAAGCGGTGCCGGTGGCGGATCGGGCGGTAGCGGCGGTCTAGGAGGCGGTGGCACAGGCGGCGCTGGCACCGGGGGCGCGGGAACCGGCTCGGGCTCTGGAAGTGGGTCCGGTGGCGGCGGTTTGGGTAGCGGCTCCGGTGGTCCGGGCACTGGCACAGGTATTGGTGGGGGCGAAGGGTCCGGTGGAGGACCCGGCACCGGCGGCGGCTCGGGAAGTGGCGCAAGTGGGGGTACGTCTGCGGGCGACGGACCAGCGGGCAAATGGATGTCTGCTTCCGCTCTGCTTCGAAGTGCCACCATGGGCGGATCAGGACTGCCTGGAACCGGCGGACAGTTTACGGTCGCCGAAGAAGAAGTACGCTCGATGCTCTCGCTCTTCGCGCAACTTGGAAAGTCGCGCAAGGATCCCGACGCGCGCATGGATGCGCCAACATTTCAATCCAGATTGAGCTCACTCCCTGTAAGGGCGCAATACACGCTTCAGCAAGCGCTGGCGGGGCTAGCCGCGCAAGCTCCGACGGAAGCTCCAGACAAGCCCATGCTTCTGAAGCTTGCTGAGCACGTGGCTATCCGGTTTGCGCTCGACAGTTATGAGCGCGGCGAACTGCGCGTAAACGCGGTGAAGCAGTTGCTTGACCGTATGAACACGGAAATTGAAGCTCTGCGCAAAATTCTGGGCCAGCAGCAGCAGCAGATGGCCAGCGCAGGCATTTCGATGGAGTCGTACACGGAACTGCTCGATCAGGAGTTTTGGGCGCAGGTTCCTGAAGAGAATAAGAAGGAAGTTCTGTGCTCGGAAGAATCCTGGTGCGTGCCGCCAAGAAACGTGCGCGGATTCCTCGAAGAAATGCTTCGTCGAGGCGAACTCAAGACCGTCAACGAAATCTTGATGCGATATGTCGGTTGCATCGGGCTGGACGCACCGGAGGCGCGCCGCACCACCGCGATTGGCCTGGGTGAATTGGCAGAGCTATACGGCAGCGGCGATGGCAGCGCGTTGATCGAGGCGATTCGCCGCGTCGGCAATCAACTGGCGGTCGAACGCGAACCCGAACTGCAGACGCTGATCAGTGCTGCGTTTGTTCGTATGAGCCAGGAGGCAGCGTCCAAGCGATGCTACCCGGCGATGCAGCAGGCCTTGGCATCTCTGGACAGTGTTGAAGCGCAGCGGCCGGGCTCAACACAGAGCTTGCGGCCCAGAATCGGCGCAGAAGATCGCATCCCGGAATTTGTGGAAGAAACAGTCCGCACGGGCCAGATCCCCGACGGGCTCGTGGATATTCTCGGGCTCATGCCCAAGGCAACGGTTCATTACGTTATGAATCGCTTTGGGCATTCGGGATTCCGCGAAGATTGCGACCTGCTCGTGGAAATTGTTCGAGGCTTGGGCGAAGAAGCGATCAACCAGTTAACTGATATTCTGCAGTCATCGCCGGCCACGGAAGCGGCGGAAGCCATCGGCATCTTGAGCCAGCTTGCGCCGGACCAAGTGAGCCGTCTTTTGCCAGTTCGTCTGTCGCAATGGCCGCGCTCCGCACATGACCGCACGATCCGACAGCTCTCTTCTGCTCCTGCAAGGCAGCGCGCTTCGCTCCTGATCGCCCTATATGATTCGCTTGACTTGCTGATTCGCCCGCTGGCGATGGATGAAATGGGTATGAGCGGGAGCCCGGAATGTATCCCCAAGCTGATCGAGGTCGCGAGCAGCGAGGCGAACTCCGGTTACATTCGATTGAAAGCGGTCGAGGCGTTGGGAAGATTGAAAGCGACTGCGGCCAGCGGCCTGTTGCAGCATTTTCTGGATGCGAGACAAGTGTGGCGCTGGCAGTTCGCAGGCGAACTGCGAGTTGCCGCGGCGCAAGCATATTCGCGGATTGATCCCGTGGTGGCGCTGGAGAGGATTGCAGCCAGCGGTATTGATCGCAGAGAACTCGTGCTGGAGCCCACTGATCCCGACTCGAATGTTTCCGTGATACGCCAGCGGCGCTATGCGAGATTGAAATTGTCGCGCAACGTGATTTTCCATACGACGAATCTGCGCGAGAATTTTAGGCTGACGGTGCCCGAGCTGAATCTCGGCGGCGGCATTGGCGCCGGAGAGCGCCATTTGGCTCCCGGCTCGTTGCTTGCGCTGAAAATGACATCTGGCGTCCGCACCATCAAGGCTCAGGCAATCGTCCGCGGCGCGCGGCCACAGGCTATGGCGTTCGAATTTGTCGATATGGATCTGGAAGATCGGGGCCGACTGCGAAGAATTCTGCTCGAACTTGGTGGTCTCCCGCAACTTTCAAATCCAGGTAATCGCACGCGGCGGCGCGGCCGAATTGCCGTGACGAAATAAAAACGCCGGAAATTGGCGCCGAATTCAGAAGGTCAACTCTCCCTACCTGTCCTGAAAAAAAACGAACCTGTCCGCTAGTGCAGCATTGGAAACCGGCCATTTGGCGGTTGAACCGCTGGACACATGGAACCTATGTACCATTGCCCGCCACGCGGGCCAGGCCTAGCGTACTAGAGAAGGAGTCCTATCTTGGTCTCCTGCGGCACACGATGAAGCCGGATCCAAAACTTGCTGCGGGCCGGGCCTTCGTTCGAAGCCTCAATATCCTTCTGAAATTTGCCCGTCTCTACGGCTACGATCACAGTCGCACGACCGAACAACTAGGCATCGCTTTCGCTGAACTGCGCACGGCAATTCCGGAAGGTGGCGACTCAAGTTTGCTTCTAGGCGCCACAGGCTCCGAATTGCTTCTCGACGGAGTGCCACTCGAAGGTTCCCCCGCCGAGAAGCAGTTCGCGCAGCTTCTTTCCGCAGCCGGGCTCGCGAGCGTGCAATTTTTCTCCGGCGTGACGCAAGAGGAGGTCGCAAGATTTGCGCGGTCATTCCCCGCGGGCAAAGCAAAGCCGTCGGAATTGGCACAACAACTGAAAACATCGCTCGAAGGGGTGCGCCGCATCCGGATCAATGAGGTTTGTTTCGTCGCGACCGACTCGCGGTTGAAGGACGCTACAAGCGTTGCAGCGCAGCTCGCTGCAGCTTCGTTCGGCGATGAGAATGAGCAGTTCAAGCAATTACTGAACGACCCCCAAAAGCTTCTCGAATTGATTGCTGCGGCAGAAGGCACCAAGGGTGGCCCGGGCGGGCCGGAATCGGGAGCAGGTTTCGCGAGCGCGCCCGAGGATAGCCCTGGGACTGGCGAGGGCGCGAATGCAGAAGCCGCTGGAGAACAAATTGGAGGATCCCCTTACTCGGGAGCGCGGCCTTCCAATTTTTCAGCCTCAGGCACAGATATTGGACCGATTGCGCCCAGTGGCGACGCTACACGTACCGGCGCGGGCGTTGGCACAGGTTCGGGCGGTAGTGGTAGCGGAATCGGGGCGGGGAATTTCGGTGTGCTTGGTGGCGGCGGACTGGGTTTGGGGGGATCTGCTCACGCGAGGGGAACCGCTTCCGCGGGCGAAGGCGGTGGCAAAGGCGGATATGGGCGCGTCATGTCGAGGCAGGGAACTCCATTGCGCCCAGGTGAAGTTTCTGAAGAAGAGATTTTCAAGACTTTGAGTGCGCTCACCAGCTTTGGAAATATCAGCACAGGTCAGGCTGGCATGACGGGAGCTGCCGCCTTCCAGACACAGGTTGCGGACCTCCCCGGTCACGCACAGGCCACATTGCGCGAGGCGCTCGCAACCATCGCCGCGCAAGCGCCTGGCATAAAGACCGACCAATCCGTGCTGATACGCCTTGCGGAACATTTAGCGATTCGTTTTGCGCTGGAGCGCTACGAAAAGGGCGAAGTGAAAGTGAATGCCGTACGGCAGATGCTCGATCGCATGAATCAGGAGATCGACAATCTGAGAAAGATCCTCGGCACGCATGAAGAAAAAATGACGGACGCCGGAATCCTGGTCGAAACCCATCGAGAAATTCTCGACCGGCAATTTTGGGCTGCGGTGCCGGAAGCGGGGAAGCGCGCCGTGCTGCTTTCGAATGAAGCGTGGTGCATTCCCGCACGAAACGTTAAGTCCTTTGTCTCGGATCTGATCAAGCGCGGAGAAGTCGCCGAAGCGAATAGCATTCTGCTGAACTATGCGTCATGCGCGGAAAGCGAAGATGCCGATGCGCGAAAGCGCACTGCCGCAGGGTTGTCCCAGCTCGCGGAGCTTTATGCGAAAGCCGATCCGCGCCTGCTGAACCAAGCATTACGCTGCCTCGGTGTTCGCCTGAGCATTGAGCAAGACGCGGAGCTGCAGGGACTGGTCAGTGCCGCGTTTGTGCGGTTGTGCCAGGAGGCGGCTTCCAATCGCTGTTTCTCCGCGATGGAACAGGCGTTGGATCTCGTCGCGGGAATCGAATCGCAGCGGCCGGGAATCGCGCGCGAACTACGCGGAAAAATGGGAATCGAGCAACGCGTGCCGGAATTTTTGGAAGAGGCGTTGCGGGCGAGGCAAGTCGCCTCCGGCTTGACCAATGTGCTGCGCCTTGTTCCTCAGCAAGCGTTGGAACATCTTGCTTCGCGTTTCAACCGTTGCCAGCTGCGCGATGACGCGGAACACGTGGCCAACCTCGCGCACGATCTCGGCGAAGAAGTCGTGCAATTCTTGCGGAGCGCCGTGCGCGGCGGCACCATCACCGAATCGGTCGAGATGATTGGGCTGCTATGCCGTCTTGATCCGCAGGCTGTGGAGGTTTTCCTGCCGACGCGCGTCAAAAACTTTCAGCGCGCGGCGCAAGACCGCATCATTCGCCAAATTTCCGCAAGCGGTGCTCCTTCACGTTGCAGTATTCTGCTCAAGCTTATTGACCACGTTGATCCGATTTTAATGCCGCTGGTCGTTGACGAAATCGGCGTTACGGGCGATCGCGACGCTCTCGGCCGCCTCCACACCATCATTGATGGCGATTTGCCGGCTGGCAGCGGGTTGTTTCTTCAGGTGAAAGCGATTGAGGCCATCGGCCGGATTCACGCGCCGGAATCCGCGCGCAGCCTAATGCGAATCCTCGAAGCGAGAAAAGTTTTTGGCTGGCAACATCCGCAGGAACTGCGCATCGCTGCTCTGCAGGCGCTCGAAAAACTGAATCCGGAAATGGCCGCGCAATACCGGCCAAGCAGCGGGCTCGATCAGGCAGATTTGACCCTTTCTCCCCTCGATGTTCCGGCAAACAGCAAGTTTGTGCGCCAGCGCCGCCATACGCGTGTACGTTTGCGCAAGCCTGTGGCCGCGATTAGTACGAACCTGAAGGAAAACTGCCGCATGGAAATCAGAACGGCTAGCCTTTCCGGCGGGATCGCAACCATAGACCGCCACATGCATCCGGGCACGCCCGTACAGCTCAAACTGCAAGTCGGCATCCGCAGCCTTCAAGCAACCGCGCTCCTTCGCGATTACCGCGCTCAGGACATGGCTTTCGAGTTCGTAGACATGCCGCTCGATGAGCGCGTTAAGTTTCGTCGTCTCCTTGCGGATAGTCTTTCCTCGACGCCGGCCGACCCGGAGCCCACTCCCGAAGCTCTGGAACCCAGCGGAAAAGGCTAAACAGCGGCAATTTGACGCTTGCCCCCGCCGCAGGCAATGACAATTGGCGCGGCAACTCCTAAACCGCTAAAATAATGGATTGTGCTTGTAACGCCAGGTCGCGTTGACGTTGCAGGCTTGCACGCATCTAAGTTCTGAGAAACGGCGAATCGTTCCATGGATGTAGCCAAAATAATGGACAGCGTTCTTGCCCGCTTCATCGGCACGAAGCATGAGCGCGACATCAAGAAACTTCAGCCCATCGTGGCGCAGATCAACGCGCTCGAGCAGGAGATCCAGGGGCTCAGCGACTATGAATTGAAGACGCGCTTTGCGAAACTCAAGGAAGAAGTGCAGGAGCGTCTAAAGGATGCTGATCCCGCGGAAACTTCCTACAAGGACGCGTTGCATGCCGCGCTTGAGCCGGCAGTAGTACCGGCGTTTGCATTGGCGCGTGAAGCCGGTCGCCGCTTTCTGAATATGCGTCACTTTGACGTGCAGCTTATTGGCGGCCTTGTTTTGCACGACGGCAAGATTTCGGAAATGAAGACGGGCGAAGGCAAGACGCTCGTCGCCACGCTCCCCGCGGCATTAAACTCGCTCGCCGGCCGTGGCGTTCACATCGTTACCGTGAACGACTATCTGGCGCGTCGCGACGCGGAGTGGATGAGCGGCCTCTATCGCGGGCTTGGTCTCACCGTCGGCGTTATTGTTCATGATCTCGACGATACGCAGCGGCGCGCCGCGTATGGCGCGGACATCACCTACGGCACGAACAACGAATACGGGTTCGACTATCTGCGCGACAACATGAAGTACGATTTGTCGCATTGTGTGCAGCGCGGCCACCAGTTCGCAATTGTTGACGAAGTCGACTCGATCCTGATCGACGAAGCGCGTACGCCGCTGATTATTTCCGGTCCCGCCGAAGAGTCTACGGACAAGTACTACCGCATCGACAAGATTATTCCGAAGCTGATCAAGGACATTGACTACACGCTGGATGAAAAGCATCGCACTGCGACACTGACCGAAGAGGGCGTCAGCAAGTGCGAGCGCCTGCTTGGGCTCGGAAATTTGTACGATCCCGCGCACATGGAACTGATTCACCACGTCTACCAGGCGTTGCGCGCGCACACGCTCTACAAGAACGATGTGGATTATGTCGTAAAAGACGGCGAAGTCATCATCGTTGATGAATTCACGGGCCGCCAAATGCCCGGACGCCGCTGGTCGGATGGTCTGCACCAGGCGGTCGAAGCCAAAGAAGGCGTGAAGATCGAGCGCGAAAATCAGACGCTTGCGACCATCACTTTCCAGAATTATTTCCGCATGTACAAAAAACTTTCCGGCATGACCGGCACTGCGGAAACGGAAGCCGCCGAATTTGCGAAGATTTACAACCTCGACGTCGTCGTGATTCCCACCAACCGTCCGCTCATCCGCAAGGAATACCAGGACGTCGTTTATCGCACCGAAAAGGAGAAATTCGTGGCGGTCGTGAATGGAATTTTGCAGGAAGACAATTCCTACGCCAACGGCCTGCGCCACTACCACGAGCGCGGCCAGCCGGTGCTGGTCGGCACAATTTCGATTGAAAAGTCGGAAGTCATCGCCGATCTGCTCAAGAAAGGCGGCATTCCACATCAGGTTTTGAACGCAAAACAGCACGAGCGCGAATCGCGCGTCGTTTCACAAGCAGGCCGCAAGGGTGCAATCACCGTTGCAACCAACATGGCCGGCCGCGGTACGGACATTCTGCTTGGTGGCAATCCCGAATTTCTGACGCGCGAGCATTTCTTGAAGAATAAGCTGGCGATGCCGTACGCGCAAGCGCCCGCCGTCATCGGCGCGGAACCCGCCGACGGCGCGAACGGCGCGTCCAGCACGCCGATGGTGCTTTTCCAGTACGAGGGCAAGATTTTCCAAGTGCCTTCCGACCAATGGAAGCCCGTTTACGATCAGTTCGCGGAACAATGCAAAGCCGAACGCGATGAAGTGATTGCGCTTGGTGGCTTACACATTCTTGGTACCGAACGCCACGAAGCGCGCCGCATTGACAATCAGCTTCGCGGCCGCGCCGGACGCCAGGGCGATCCGGGTTCCTCGCGCTTTTTCCTTTCGCTCGAAGACGATTTGATGCGCATCTTCGGCGGCGAACGCGTGAAAGCGCTGATGTACCGCCTCGGCATGACCGAAGGCGTGCCCATCGAATCCGGCCTCATCTCGCGCAAGATCGAGGGCGCACAGAAATCCGTTGAAGCGCAGAACTTCGACGCGCGCAAACACCTGCTCGAATATGACGACGTGATGAACAAGCAGCGCGAGACGATTTACGCGATTCGCCGCTCCGCGCTGGAAGGAAAAGATCAGCGTGATTACGTCCTCGGCATCGCGGAAGATGTTGCGCGCGAACTCGTGGACACGTATTGCGCGAAGGAAGTTCACCCCGACGAGTGGAACGTTACGCAATTCCTCGCGGAAGTGAACAGCCAGTTCGGTGTGGATGCCAAAGCCGCCGGCGCTGATCCGGCTTCTCTCAATCACGATCAACTTGCTGAGGGGACCGTCGAGGCCATTCGCAACAAATACGAGGACAAGGAAAAACAGCTTTCGCCGGAACTGATGCGCTGGCTCGAGCGCCGCATCATCCTCGACGTTGTGGATTCGCAGTGGAAGGACCACCTGCTTTCTCTCGACCACTTGAAGGAAGCGATCGGCCTGCGCGGTTATGCGCAAAAGGATCCGCTTGTCGAATTCAAGAAGGAAGCGTTCGTTCTTTTCGAAGACATGATGACGCGCATTGACAACGAAACGGTGCGCTATCTGTTTCATGTGCAGATTCAAATTGAGGGTCAGCAGCCTGGCGGCGAGGGCACGCCTCAACCTTTGCCTCCGACCCCGCCCTCCCCGCGGCCGATGGCCGCTGCCGCAAGCGCCGCCGCACGAGTTGCCGACGCGCCCGTTCAGCTTCCATCATTCGCGCGCGACATGGAGCGCAAGCAGCAGCGTCAGGAAAAAGAATTGCAGTATCAAACCGGCGCAGCGCAGGCCGAAGCGCCGAAACCCGTTCGCGCGGGCGCGAAGGTTGGCCGCAATGATCCCTGTCCCTGCGGCTCAGGAAAGAAATACAAGAAGTGCCACGGCGCCAACGCGTGAGCCAGTTCGCGCGACAATTCAAATTGCGATTCGTCTAGGACAACGTTCATGCCTCCAGCACCACAACAAATGCCGCAACGCCATCCGATTCCCGGCGTGAAAAATCTTATCGCCGTGGCCAGCGGCAAGGGCGGTGTCGGAAAGACAACCGTCGCCGTCAATCTTGCGCTCGCGCTCACGAAACTCGGCCACAAAGTCGGTTTGCTTGACGCGGATGTTTACGGCCCGAACGTACCCATCATGCTTGGCTCGCAGCAGGAGCCCGCTGCCACGCCCGACCAGCACATCGTTCCCGTGCAGGCGCAGGGCATCAAAATGATTTCGATGGGTCTGCTCAATCCCGGCGACAAACCCGTCATTTGGCGTGGGCCAATGCTGCACAGCATCATCACGCAATTCTTGCGCAGCGTGGAGTGGGGCGAGCTCGATTATCTTGTGATTGACCTTCCGCCCGGCACCGGTGATGTGCAACTCACGCTCATTCAAACCGTCGCGGTAACCGGTGCGGTCGTGGTCACCACACCTTCCACCGTCGCGCTCGCCGACGTTCGCAAAGCCATCGAAATGTTCCGCCAAGTGAACGTGGATGTGCTCGGCGTCGTGGAAAACATGAGCACCTTCGCCTGCCCGCACTGCGGCAAGCCCGTGGATATTTTCGGCCACGGCGAGGGAACAAAAACCGCCATCGCGTATGGCGTGCCCGTTCTCGGTGAAATTGAAATTGACCCGCGCATCCGCATCGGCGGCGATTCCGGCAAGCCGGTCGCGGCAGCAGGCGAAGCGGGTCCCGCCGCGCAAAGCCTTTACAAAATAGCTCGCGCTGTCACCGCGCGCGTCGAAGAGCTCAAAGCTGTGGGCGGCGCTCCTACTGTTCAAATCGACTAACGCAATTCAAAGCAGGCGGCGTTCCTTGTCAGTGAGCCGCGCGCAGTGTAATCTTTCAAAGATTCGCTGTGGCGTTTTTTCTTCGGAGGGGCACGATATATCGTGCCCCTCCAATAAGTTACGGACGGTCGCGCTTCCTCTGGCGGCTCGGTGATTGAGAATTCTTGAGCGGAAAACCGGACATTCGGCCCTACAAAGGGAAGTGGCCGCAGATCGCCGCTTCGGCGTATATTGACGCGTCGTCGGTGCTGGTCGGCGACATCGTCATCGGCGAGGATTCGAGCATCTGGCCGATGGTCGTCGCGCGCGGCGACGTGAACTACGTTCGCATAGGCGCGCGCACCAACGTGCAGGACGGTTCCGTGCTCCACGTTATGAAAGACGAATGGCCGCTGATTTTGGGCGATGATATCACCGTCGGCCACGCCGTCGTGCTGCACGGTTGCACCATCGAGTCGCGTTGCCTCATCGGCATGCGCGCCACGATTTTGAACGGCGCGGTCGTCGGCACGGGCAGCATCATTGCTGCGGGTACGCTGATTCCGGAGCGCATGGTGATTCCTCCGGGCAGTTTGGTGATGGGCTCGCCTGGCAAAGTAAAGCGCGCGGTCACGGACGAAGACCAAGCCTCGATCGATCGCTACGCCAAGCGCTACGTCGAGTACAAAGACATCTATCGCCAGGAAGTCGCTGAAGGTCAAGCCACCGACGGCCTCTTGTAGTGGCGAGTGGCTGTTGTAGGGTCCGCTTTCTGAAGCGGACCGTTCTTGAAGTTGTAGCGCTGGCTTCCAGCCGGCGGGTTTTGAGGTTGTGTAGGGGCGTCGCTTTAGCGCGCCCTTTTGAGAGGATCTCGAACTTGTCTGACGCCGCGCCAAAAAAAGAACAGCGCCGCAAATTCCAGGCCATCCGCGGTACGCGTGACCTTCTCCCGCCCGAGACTGCTCTCTGGAATCACGTCGAACAAACCGCCCACACCGTCTTCGGCACTTTCGGCTTCGGCGAAATTCGCCCACCCATTTTTGAGTCAACCGAATTATTTGCTCGCGCTGTTGGCGGCGACACAGACATCGTCTCCAAAGAAATGTACACGTTTGAGGATCGGGACGAATCAACAATCAGCCTGAGGCCTGAGGCTACCGCGTCGGTCTGTCGTTCCTATATCGAGCATGGCATGCAGCAACTCGCGCAGCCAGTGAAGTTGTACTACATCGGTCCGATGTTCCGTCGCGAACGCCCGCAAAAGGGAAGATACCGCCAGTTCTATCAAATTGGGGCGGAAGTCCTGGGCGGCGTTGATGCACCGGCTATCGACGCCGAAGTCATCGAAATGGTGATGACTTTTTTCGATCGTCTCAAGCTCCCGGGCGTGCAACTCGAAATCAACTCCATCGGCCATGCCGCCGAAAACTGCCGCCGTGGTTACGTCGCCAAACTCAAGGCCGAACTCGAAAAAGTAAAAGACAGACTCGGCGCCGATTCGCAACGTCGCATCGAAACGAATCCTTTGCGCGTGCTCGATTCAAAACTCGAACAAGAACAACCCATCATTGAAAAATTGCCTCGCATCGCCGACCATCTCTGCGACGATTGCAAAACGCACTACGCCGCCGTGAAGCGCGAACTCGAACGCCGAGGTGTCCTCTACAAAGAAAACTGGCGCCTTGTGCGCGGGCTCGACTACTACATGCGCACCACATTTGAAATCACCGCGCAGGGCCTCGGCTCGCAAAACGCCGTCTGCGGCGGCGGCCGCTACGACGGCCTCGTCGAGCTCCTCGGTGGCCCGCCCACGAAAGGCATCGGCTTCGCCATCGGCGAAGATCGCCTCATCCTCTCGTTGCAGGAAGCGAAGGATGCCGCGCTGGCCGCCAGTAAGCAGTCCCCTTTCGTCTACATCGCCTGGATGGGCGCAAACGCCTGCGCCGCCGCAGTTCACGCCGCAAAAGACCTGCGCGCCGCGGGCATTCGCGCCGAGCTGCCGCCCGTCGAACAAAAATTCGGCAAAGCCCTCGAGCGCGCCAGCAAGCTCGGCGCGCATTACACCCTAATTCTCGGCGATAATGAAGTAGCCGAAGGCACCTGGACATTAAAGACGCTCGCCGACGGAACGCAACAAAAATTCACCGAGCCGCAACTGCTCGAATTTCTTAAGAAGTTGTAGTGGCGGATCTGTAGATTCGCCGGTTCCAGCAAGCGAAAGGGAAGAGGACCGTGCTCGATTTTCTCGGCAATCTGAAACGCACACACTATTGCGGAGCTTTGCGCGCTACCGACGCCGACCGCGACGCCATCGTCATGGGCTGGGTACATCGCCGCCGCGACCTCGGCAATCTTCTCTTCCTCGACCTGCGCGACCGCACCGGCATCGTCCAGGTCGTTTTCAACAAAGAAACGCAGCCCGAAGCGCATGCCAAGGCCGAACACGTGCGCAGCGAATTCGTCGTGGCTGTCGAAGGCAAAATTGTAAAACGGCAGAAGGCGAATCCGGAAATCGCGACGGGCGAAGTCGAACTCATCGCCGCGAAATTGCACATTCTGAACAACGCGAAGACGCCGCCGTTCCAAATCGAGGAGGAAATCAACGCGGCGGAAGAAACGCGCCTGCGTTACCGCTATCTCGACCTGCGCCGCCCGAAGCCGCATAACAACCTCGCGCTACGCCACAAAATTGTTCTCGAAATCCGCCGCACCATGGACGAAATGGGCTTCATCGAAGTCGAAACCCCCATGCTCACGCGTTCCACTCCCGAAGGCGCTCGCGACTTTCTCGTTCCGAGCCGCATTCATCATGGCCAGTTCTATGCGCTGCCTCAGTCGCCGCAAATCTTCAAACAAATCCTGATGATTGGTGGCCTCGACCGCTATTTCCAGATCGTCAAATGTTTCCGTGACGAAGATCAGCGTGCCGATCGCCAGCTCGAATTCACGCAGCTCGATTTGGAAATGTCATTTCCACGTCAGGAAGATATTTTCGGCGTCATCGAAAAAGTGATGGTGAATGCCTGCGCGGTCGCCGGCGTTAAGGCGACCGCGCCGTTCCCGCACATGCTCTACAAAGACTGCATCCGCAAATACGGTAGCGACAAGCCCGACCTGCGCTTCGGCATGGAATTGCACGAAGTCACCAATTGTTTTCCGGAAGAAGCAAAGACCAAACTTCAAATTGAAGGTAACGTCTTCGCGCTTGCAGCGCCTGGTGCGGCGAGCTACTCCCGCAAGCAGCTCGATGAACTCACCGAAAAAGCAAAGTCGCTCGGTGCGCGCGGCGCCTATTTCGTGAAGCTTGCTCCTGAAGGCGCAACTTCAACCGTCGAAAAACTCGTCGGCGCGGAAAATGTGAAGAGACTTGCCGAAGCGTGTGGCGCAAAAACTGGAGACCTTGTCGTCGCCGTCTCCGCCAAAGAACAAATCAAAGGCACGGAAGCCGCCGCGCTCATCGCCGGACAACTTCGTCTGCAACTCGGCGAAGCGCTCGGCGTCATTGACAAACTGCAGTGGAAATTCCTTTGGCTCACCGGCTTCCCGCTTTTCGAATGGAGTGAAACGGACAAAACCTGGGTCAGCGCGCAGCATCCTTTCACGGGAATTGTGGACGAAGACCTCGACAAGCTCGAATCCGCGCCGTGGGAGGTGCGTTCGAAGGGTTACGACCTCGTCCTCAACGGCTACGAACTCGGTTCGGGTAGCATTCGAATTCACCGTCAGGATATTCAGGAGCGCCTCTTCAAAGCGCTCGGCCTTTCGGAAGAACAGCTGCGCCGCCGTTTCGGCTTCTTCCTCGACGCGCTGACGTACGGCACTCCGCCGCACGGCGGCATCGCCCTCGGCATTGACCGCGTCGTCATGCTCCTCGCCGGCGAAACTTCCATTCGCGAAGTCATTGCCTTCGCCAAAACCACCAAAGCACAGGATTTAATGGCCGAATCGCCTTCTGAAGTGGATAGAATCCAACTGGACCAGCTCGGCATTGCCATCAAAAACGTCGAAAAATAGATGAGCCGCATTCGCATACTTCCGGAAGCCGTCGCCAACAAAATCGCCGCAGGCGAAGTCGTCGAACGTCCCGCTTCCGTCGTCAAGGAACTTCTCGAAAACGCACTCGACGCGGGTGCGCAAACCATTCGCGTCGAAACAGAATCCGGCGGGCGGCGCATGATTCGTGTGATTGACGACGGCCATGGCATGACGCACGACGACGCGCTCCTCGCCTTCGAACGCCACGCCACCAGCAAACTCCGCAGTGCCGACGACCTTCTTTCCATCGCCACGCTCGGTTTTCGCGGCGAAGCGCTTCCCACCATCGCCGCAGTCTCGCGCCTGCTCCTCGAAACGCGCGACGCCGCAGAAACCGAGGGCACACGCGTCGAATTCGCCGGAGGCAAACTCGTCGGCGTCAAACCGGCCGGCCTACCTGCTGGTACGACGATCAGCGTCGCCGATCTTTTCTACTGTGTTCCCGCCCGCCGCAAATTTCTGAAATCCGATACCACCGAACTCGGCCACATCGCCTCCCTCGTCACGCACTACGCACTCGCCAATCCCGATAAGCAATTCGTCCTCACCACGCCGACTCAAACCATCATTGACTGCCCGCCCGCTGAAAAACTCGCAGACCGCGTCTACCAACTCTTCGGCCGTCAAGCGCTCGAAGAACTTGTCGAGTTGCAACCCGCCTCCGCGGCGTTCCGCTCCGCCATCACCGAACCCGAACTCGAGCCCGGTGAAGAAAAAGCCACGCTCACCATCACCGGTTTCACTTCACGTCCCGATGTGCAGCGCCCAAATCGCAACGGAATCTACATCTTTGTCAATCGCCGCCTCGTTCGTGATCGCCTAATCCTCCATGCAATTCACGAGGCCTATCGCAACATTCTTCCTTCGAACGTTTTCCCCGCGACGCTCCTTTTCCTCGAAATGCCCTACCACGAAGTGGACGTCAACGTCCATCCAGCAAAAATCGAAGTGCGTTTCCGACGTTCGCAATTCGTTCATGACTTCACGCGCGACGCAATTCGCCAGGCGCTCATGAACGCCCGTCCCATCGCCAGCTTCGCCACTGCAGCGGGAACGGCGCGATCCACTTTCGGCGGTACCGCGCAGCCTGGAAATAATTCAGCCAACGGCAGCGCTTTTTCCGATGGCATTACGCCCGCTCCTATCCAATCCGGAATCCCGCGGGCAGTGATCCCCGCCATGGAAGAAATCGGTCTCGGTTCCGGAGTCGGTTCCGATGGCGGCTTCGAACTTTCCGGAGCACCGCCACAACCCATTGCTCAACGCTTCACGTTCGAATCATCTGGCGGACTCGCTTCCGCCGCGCTCGCTCCTGAACCGGCCGCTCCCGCCGCAACCTGGGCCGCGAATTTTGCGACCGCAAATTCAGCTGCACCCGCGTCGCTACCCCATCCCGATCAAATCGCCGATCTAAAGCCGCTTGGCCAGGTCAGCGCCAGCTTCATCATCGCCGTCAACGGCGACGGCCTTTGGATCGTCGACCAGCACGTCGCGCACGAACGCGTCCTCTTCGAACAGCACCTCGCCGCTCGCCGCGCCGGCAAAGTCGAATCGCAGCGCATGCTCATGCCGCTCGTGCTCGAACTTTCCCCGCGTCAGATCGTCATCTTCGAAAAAATCGCAGAAGAAATGTCCGCCAACGGTTTTGAAGTTGAACCGATGGGCCCGCGCAGCGCCGCCATCCAAGCCGCTCCTGCGGGTGTCGCCACTACCGACGCGGAAAAGCTTCTCACCGAGATTCTCGACGGCCTCGATCGCGAAAACGCCGCCATCTCCATTGAAACGCTTCAGGCCAAAATCGCCGCCTCCACGGCGTGCCACGCCGCCATCAAAGTCAACACGCCGCTCGATCACACCAAAATGGAATGGCTGCTCGACGCGCTCGCAAAAACGGATTGCCCGATGAGCTGCCCGCACGGCCGACCTGTGGTCTTGCGTTATTCGGTAAAGGAAATCGAGCGCGCGTTTCATCGGATTTGATTCAGGGAGAATAGACGCATGAGCGATTCGCAGAAAACTGCGGTAATCTTCGGCCTCGCCAACAAGCGCAGCATCGCCTGGGCCATCGCGCAGAAGCTTCATCAAGCCGGCTGGCAACTCGCGATCACCTATCAAAACGAGCGCCTCGAGCAGGAAGCCAAGGACCTCATCACTGAACTTCCGGGTTCCGCAGGTTTCATGTGCGATGTGGCCAGCGACGAACAAATCACCACGCTCTTCGAAAAATTGAAAGCGCGTTACGGAACGCTGCAAGGCCTCGTACACAGTGTCGCATTCGCGCTCGCCGACGACCTCAAAGGCGAATTCGTTAACACTTCCCGCGAAGGCTTCCGCATCGCACACGACATCAGCGTCTACTCGCTCGTCGCTGTGACGCGAGCCGCAGCTCCGCTCATGACCGAAGGCGGCAGCGTCATCACCCTAAGCTACTTCGGCGCCGAAAAAGTCGTGCCGAAATATAACGTCATGGGCGTCGCAAAAGCGGCGCTCGAAGCCAGCGTCCGCTACCTCGCCAGCGATCTCGGCCCGAAGAATATTCGCGTCAACGCCATCTCCGCCGGCCCGCTTAAAACGCTTGCTGCGCGCGGAATCTCAGGCCTTGGGGATATGCTCAAAGGCCACGCCGAGCGGTCCCCGCTCCGCCGCAACGTGGACGCCGGCGAAGTTGGCGCCACCGCCGCGTTTCTCCTCTCGCCCGGCGGTTCCGGCATCACCGGCGAAACGATTTACGTCGATTGCGGCTACAACATCATGGGTTTTTGAAAATTTCCGTGCCCAAACTCACCATCGCCATTGACGGCCCAGCCGGCTCGGGCAAGAGCAGCGTTGCGCAGCGCGTCGCCCAAATCCTTGGCTATCTCTATCTCGATAGCGGCGCGATGTACCGTGCATTTGCCCTCAAAGCGCTGCAAGGAACCGGCCCTGCCCTCGGTTCTGAAAGACAACTCGAAGAACTCGCTACTTGCACGCAGATCGAACTGAAGGCCATTCCGCCGCATCTCGCCGGCTCGGGCGTAAAAAACCAGGTGCTCCTCGACGGCCTCGACGTCACGCAAGCCATCCGCACTTCCGAAGTCGCGCAAGTGGCATCGCAAGTTGCCACGGTTGCCAAGGTCCGCAAACTGCTCGTCGCCCAACAGCAGCGCGCGGGCGCCGGTGGCGGCATCGTCATGGAAGGCCGCGACATCGGCACAGTAGTTTTTCCCAACGCCGAGCTAAAGATTTTTCTCGAAGCCTCGCCGGAAGTGCGCGCCGAGCGACGCTGGAAAGAACACGAAGAAAAAAGCGAACATCTCACGCTCGCGCAAGTGATCGAAGAAGTCCGCGAACGTGACAAGCGTGACCGCGAGCGCAAAGTTTCGCCGCTTGTTCGCGCAAAAGACGCCGTACTTGTGGACAACACCGCGATGGACATCGAAGAAACCGCGCGGCTCATCGTTATGCTCGCCCGCGAACGCGAATCGGAATTGCCCAAATCCGCTGGAGGGAAGGGTAATGCGTAATCTTTTGATGATCTTGCTCGCCTCGACTGGGGGCCTTCTGTTCATTCCTATTGGAATCATCGCGCAATCTCCTGCGTCTGCTTCGCAAGCGGAAGCGAAGAAGAATTTTCACGCTTATCTTGACGCCGACTGGAAGCGGTGGCTTTCGGAATATCCCGGACTTGCCACCGGAGTCGGCGAGCGCGCTTACAATCGCAAATGGTCGGATGATTCGCCGGCGGGTCTCGAAGCTCGCAGCCAACATCTTCACGAGAGCCTGGCCGTCCTAAAGAAAATCGATCGCTCCGCGTTGCCATCGTCCGAGCAACTCAACTACGACCTCTATCTCGATCTTTTGCAAACTTCCGAAGAAGGTTTACAGTACGGCGATGATCCCTTGCCGTTCCGCCAGGTCGTGCCCGGAAGCATCTGGCTTCCGCTCAGCCAGATGGGTGGCATTCCACAAGGCGCTGCAGAAACTCTCGCGAGCATGCCCAATCAGACCGTCTCCGATTATGAGGATATCCTCGCGCGCCTCGAGGCCCTTCCAAAGCATTTCGACCAAAATATTCTGCTTCTCCAGGATGGGCTGAAGCACGGCTACTCGCATCCCAAAATTATCCTGCGCGACGTTCCCAAACAAATCGCTGACCTCGCTCCCGCCGATCCTTCGAAGAGCGCGCTCCTCGCGCCTTTCAGTGACTTTCCAAACTCCATTCCGCAATCCGAACGCACACGCCTCAAGCTCCGCGCCGAAGAGATTTACACCAAGGCGGTTCTTCCCGCCGTGACTCGCTATCACGATTACGTCGCGAACACCTACATTCCCGCCAGCCGCGACGCCATCGCCACCACCGCACTTCCCAACGGCGCCGCGGCTTACGTGTTTCACATTCGCTGGCAGACCACCACGAATCTCACGGCGGCGCAAATTCACGAAGTCGGTCTCTCCGAAGTCAAACGCATCCGCGCGGAAATGGAGAAACTGATCACCACGTCCGGCTTCAAAGGCAGCTTCCACGAGTTCACCGAATTTCTCCGCACCGATCCGCGTTTCTATTTCGACGAACCGGAAGATCTCGTGAACGCCTATAAAGTCATAGCGAAATCCGTTGACCCCGAACTCGTCAAGGAATTTGGCAAACTCCCTCGCAATCAGTACGGCATCATTCCCATTCCCGATTTCAAAGCGCCGTCGCAAACCACTGCGTACTATCAACCCGGCGCTCCCGCCGCTGGCCGCCCGGGCTACTATTTCGTGAACACCTACAATCTGAAGGCGCGCCCCAAGTGGGAGATGGAAGCTCTCTCGCTCCACGAATCCGTTCCGGGTCATCATTTGCAACTCTCGCTTGGCCAGGAACTGGAGGACGTTCCCGAATTTCGCCGTCACGTTGGCTACTCCGCGTTCGTCGAAGGCTGGGGCCTCTATGCGGAAAGTCTCGGCGAAGACCTCGGCCTTTACAAAGATCCTTATTCCAAATTTGGCCAGCTCACTTACGAAATGTGGCGCGCCGTTCGCCTTGTCGTGGACACAGGCATGCACTCTATGGGTTGGACCCGCGATCAGGCCATCCAATTCTTCAAGGACAACACCGGCAAGACGGATCAGGACATCACCGTCGAAATCGATCGTTACATCGCATGGCCCGGTCAGGCACTCGCCTACAAAATCGGCCAGCTCAAAATTCGCGAACTTCGCGCGCTTGCCGAAAAAGAGCTCGGCCCCAAATTCGACAAGCGCAAGTTTCACGACGTCGTCCTGGAAAACGGTGCCGTTCCGCTCAACATTCTCGAATCCCACGTCAAAGCGTGGATCGCGTCAGAGAAATCTCGCTGACCGAGTCAATAAAATCAATCACGTAGCGAAAAATCTTCACTTTTTTTTCCGACTCCCTCAAAAAACGCTTGACAGAAAATCGAATCCCATTTACCTTCACGTTACCTCAGTTGTTTTCCGTTTTTTGCGGGATCCTCACTGAGCGCGAAAGAGCAGATATGGGACAAGACGGCATAAACGACAACGGAACGATGCTCAGGCCAGTCGGTCGCGTACTCTGCTTGTTTGCGCGACACTAAAAACTCCGCCTAACTCGTTTGTTTTCATAGTGTTCTATCGCGGGATCATTCCCGGGATGGTGTAGTTCACGGATACTTCGACACGGTCACCCGCAGGGGCTCGGGTTCGAATCCCGAGAGCCGTGAGCGCCAGTTCCTCCTGGTCTTTTGATCTCGCGTTCACTCAGCGAAAAGAGACTTAGTTAACTTAGTAGTACTACTGGTGTGTGGACGTTGTTGAAAAAAATTCAGGATGCAAAAGTTCAAAAGCTTGTGGCGTGGCGAAGGCACGGGCTACTTCGGAACCAACGGTTGTGGGTTCGAGTCCCACCGGGGATGTAAATCACGGTAGCTCAGGGGTAGAGCATTGGACATGTCCTGGGCCGCCGATTCCCGCCACAATCAAAATCCGGGATGGTGCAGAGCTGAGTTACTTCGTCTGTCACACGATGCGGGGCTGTCGCCCCGCAATTCTGCTCGATTTTCCTCCCGGATCGAATTTGTCCGGCGCGAATCGCAACCGGTCAGCGGTTCGCGCCGGGGCGGCCGATGTTTCGAACAGCGGCTCCACGCGAAATTGTGCGGCTGACGATGTTTATGCGGCACAACGGGGTTGGACGTGGTGAAGGACAGGGCTACTTCGCTTGAAGGGCGGGAGACGTGGGCTTGATTCTCACTTGGCCCACCAATTCAAGGCTGCTCGCAGCCTTGCAAGGGTTAGCTCAGTGAATAGAGCACCACATACTCTGGCCGTTTGTTCCCGTCCAGCAAGTTTTTAGTCAGGAGAGAGCAACATGAATAGAAACGCATTTGGAAAGTTTTGCGATCAACAGAAGTTCCAAGGCTCAACAAATCAAACTGAGCCGCAACACATTCCGACCGCCAATGCGGTCTTAGAAAGGAAATAGCAGTGGGCAGTGATTTGAATCGCTTCTTTTCCCGAATGGGCGCCCGAGTCAAGTTTCTCGAGGGTGTCCCAACAGCCCGACGCTGGAATGTATCTCGTTCCGCCGCGGATTCAACGAGCATCGTTCTCGACATTCTTCGAGACAAGCACGGCGAATACTTCGAGGTTCGGACTGCACCAGGCACATCGCAGGAACTCGTTGTCCTGCAGGTTGAGCCTCGGGAAAGGCACTTGCTCCTTCTCAGCCGGCAGTTTGGCGATAAGGGGCAGCTTCTCGCGAAACAGAAGTTCTTGTGCGGTCGCGATGAGCGCCACTGGTTCGTCGCAGCAATTCCAGAGAGCGAGCCAGTAGGCACCGTCGCCGCCGCCAAGATCGCGCTGAAGCCCGAAGAGGTGAGGTTGCGTGAATCGTCGCTCGGGGTCTCTCGTAAACAGAGTTTCCGCCGCCGCAACGCAGCCTTCGTCCGCCAAGGAGAGTGGTTTTTTCTTCCAGCGCGCGACGTTGTTGCCAATCCTATGCACGTTCTGCGGAATGAGTTTCTTTCCCGCGGAAATGGCGGGAAGCCTCACGTTGCCGAGGAATGCTATCGCTCCGGTGGAGAAACCGTCTATGTCTCGGCGAAATATCCAACCGGTCTTGCGGCGGTCGAGTTCAACCGGCTGCCGGAAAGCGAACGCAAACGCGGCAATTTCCGCATGATGCAACGCGATGCGGCGGCCTATGTCCGGGGCGAAGTTTGGCACCCCGATCATGCGACCGTCGAGCTCGACGGCTGGCATCGCGTTTTGATGAACACCGAGAACCGCTCAAGCGCCATGCGCTTTCTCGCATTTCTCGATTAACTGCCGAAGCTTTGAGCTTCGGACTGGATTCCGAAGCGCAAAGCCTTCGGAGAAAGAAGGAGTAGTACGATGGCAAAACTCAACGTATGGAAGCGCCTGTTCGCGAGTGGAACTCGCGCAAAAACTCATGAAGGAGCAGTAGCGCAGAAGGTCGATGCGCGGCGCGAATTGCGGCGCAGCGTGCTCACCTGCCTGCTCTGGGAAGACACGTTCTACGAAAAGGGCAGCAAGATCGCGGAGCGCATCTCCGACCTCGTAATAAAGAACAAGGCCGAAGATGTAGCCGCGCTCGCGGGCGAAGCCCGCGACAAGATGCAGCTTCGCGACGTTCCTCTCTTCCTTGTCCGCGAGCTCGCTCGCCGCAAGGGAGCCGGAACGCTCGTGGCGGAAACGCTCGAGCATGTGATCCAGCGCGCCGATGAACTCTCTGAGTTTGTCGCGCTCTACTGGACTCCGCGCAAGCAGCCGCTCTCCGCCGGTGTAAAGCGCGGCCTGGCCAAGGCGTTCACAAAGTTTGACGCCTACCAGCTCGCGAAGTACAACCGCGACGCTGCCGTAAAGCTTCGCGACGTGCTCTTTCTCAGCCACGCCAAGCCCATCAACGCCGAGCAGGCCGCTCTTTGGAAGCGTCTCGTTGAGAACACGCTCGAGCCTCCCGACACTTGGGAGGTTGCCTTGTCCGCAGGGAAGGACAAGCGCGAGACCTGGGAGCGCCTGCTTCGCGAAGAAAAGCTTGGCGGGATGGCCGTGCTTCGCAACCTCCGCCTGATGCTTGCATCCGGCGTTGCGCCGAAGCTCGTCGCCGCTCGGCTTGAGAAGGGAATTGCCCGCGCGCTCCCGTTCCGTTTCGTGACGGCAGCGCGTCACGCGCCCAAGCTCGAGGAAGCTCTCGAAAAGGCCATGCTCAAGGGCATCGCCGCTTTCGAAAAGCTTTCTGGTCACACCGGACTGCTCGTGGACGTTTCGAGTTCGATGGACTCGGCGCTCGCTCGCAAGAACGAGACCACGCGCATGGACGCGGCGGCCGGCCTCGCCATCTTTCTCCGTGAAACGGCGGCTGATTTTGAAGTTGCCACCTTCTCGGAAAAGTGCGTGATGGTTACTCCGCGCCGTGGCTTCGCTCTTCGCGACGCCATCGTGAGCTCACAGCCGCACTCTTCGACGTACTTGAAGCGTGCGCTCACCGAGCTTCGCGATAAGCGCGCCTGGAGCGATCTCGACCGCGTGATCGTCATCACGGACGAGCAGTCCCACGACGGAATCGCTCCCGCGTGGACGCCGAAGGCCTACGTCGTGAACGTTGCGCCGTATCAGCACGGCGTAAGCTACGGTAACGGCTGGACGCACATTGACGGCTGGTCCGAACGCGTCGTGGATTACATCGCAGCGACTGAATCGGAATCCGCCGAATAACTCAACAAACGCGCGCGAGTTCCGCGCGCAAAAATCCAAAGCGCGGCATGAAGTCTGCCGGAAGAAATTCCGCCAGCGCTCCTTGCCGCGCTTTGCTATTTCAGATCGCTTGTTTAGGCTGGCGTAGACATCGACGCCAGAAATTCCATGTTGGATTTCGTCTTCGTCAACCGGCTCAGCAACAATTCCATCGCTTCGACGGTCGAAAGCGGGCTCAGCACCTTGCGCAGAACCCAAATGCGGCTCAACTCATCCGGCGGCAACAGCAATTCATCCTTACGCGTGCCGGATCGCTGAATATCAATTGCCGGGAACACACGTTTATCGGCCAGTCTTCGGTCGAGATAAATTTCCATGTTGCCCGTGCCTTTGAACTCCTCAAAAATCACGTCGTCCATGCGGCTGCCCGTGTCAATCAGCGCCGTCGCGATAATCGTCAGCGACCCGCCTTCTTCCACGTTTCGCGCCGCTGCAAAAAACCGCCGGGGCCTCTGCAAAGCGTTCGCGTCAATACCGCCCGACAAAACCTTGCCCGACGGCGGCGTCACCGCGTTGTACGCGCGCGCCAGACGCGTGATCGAGTCCAGCAGCACGACCACGTCCCGTTTGTGCTCCACGAGCCGCTTCGCCTTTTCCAGAACCATTTCGGCAACTTGAATGTGCCGCTGCGGCGCTTCGTCGAACGTCGAGCTGATCACTTCGCCCTTCACCGTCCGCTGCATGTCCGTAACTTCTTCCGGCCGTTCATCAATCAGCAGCACAATCAATGCCACTTCCGGATGATTCGTCGTGATCGAGTTCGCGATGGACTGCAGCATCATCGTCTTGCCGGTACGTGGCGGCGCATTGATCAATCCGCGCTGGCCCTTGCCGATCGGGCAAAGCAAATCCAGCACGCGCCCCGTCATATTTTCTTTCGTCGTCTCTTCCTTCAGCCGTCCTTGCGGATACAGCGGCGTCAGGTTGTCGAAGAAAATCTTGTTTCGCGCGACCTCCGGATCCTCAAAATTGACCGCTTCCACTTTGATCAGCGCAAAGTACCGCTCGCCGTCTTTTGGTGGACGCACCTGGCCGCTGACCGTATCGCCCGTCCGCAAATCAAACTTCCGAATTTGCGACGGCGAAACATAAATGTCGTCTGGCCCGGGCAAATAGTTGTATTCCGGCGCGCGCAGGAAGCCGAATCCGTCCGGCAAACATTCCAGCACTCCTTCCGAAAAAATGAGCCCGCTCTTTTCCGTCTGGGCCCGCAGGATCTGGAAAATTAACTCCTGCTTGCGCATGCCGCTCGCGCCGGGAACATTCAGCTCCTTGGCAATCTTCGCCAGGTCCGTGATGTTCTTCTCCTTGAGCTCGGCTAAGCTGATACTGATTTGGTTGTTACTCTCTGCTGTTTCTTTCGCCATATGTCCTTAACTTTAGTTTCGTGAATTGTTTGAGATTTTGGATTGCACGGGATGATGCACCGCGCTGGCAGTTCCGGGAAGAACCGGCCAGGAGGGGCAAACTGAACTACGGCCAACCGCATTCAGCGTCATGCTTTGACTTCGTGCAGCGGTCCCCCGAAATCGAAACCGCAACTGCACTTCGCTGCTTTTAGTTGGTCAAACTCGTGTCTTTCTCGGCGCCGGCCACAAACGGTTCGGCTACGGGCGCAACCGGGGCGTGCTCGGAAGGCACAATCGGCCGCTCCAGTGCAATCTGCAGCACTTCATCCATGGTCTCTACTAGGTGTACCGTGAGACTGGAGAGGATCTCCTGCGGGATGTCCGCCAGGTCCTTCTCATTGTCCTTCGGAAGCACTATCGTACGCAAGCCCATTCGGTGGGAGGCCAAAAGCTTTTCTTTCACTCCGCCGATGGGCAGAACTTTCCCGCGCAAGGTGATTTCTCCCGTCATCGCCACGTCGCAGCGCACCGGAATCCTTGTCAGCGCGCTTACAATCGAAGTGCAGATTGTGATGCCCGCCGAAGGTCCGTCTTTCGGAATCGCGCCTTCCGGCACATGCAGGTGAATATCGAGATTCCGGTAAAAATCTTTGGGCAAACCAATTTGCGTCGAGCGAGAACGAATATAGCTCATCGCCGCTTGGGCTGATTCCTGCATCACTTCCCCGAGTTTCCCCGTCGGCGTCAGCCGGCCCTTGCCTTCCATGATCGCCGCTTCGGTCACAAGCACGGAACCGCCGACTTCGGTCCACGCCAGACCCGTCGTCAAGCCGATTTCGTTGTGCTTTTCCAGCCAGAATTCTCGGTACTTCAGAACTCCCAGGAAATCGTTCACGTTCTCGGCAGTAATTTCCGCCTTCACGCCGTCTTTTTCCGAAACGACCTTGCGCGCCATCTTCCGCGCAATGTTCTGAATTTCGCGTTCGAGGTTCCGCACTCCTGCTTCGTGCGTGTAGTGCCGGATAATGTGCAGCAAGCCCTCATCCGTGAAACTAAGGTTTTCTTCCTTCAATCCTGTGGCTTCCAGCGCGCGCTTCACCAGGAAACGCTTCGCAATCTCCAGCTTTTCCTTTTCTGTGTAGCCCGGAAGGCGCAGGATTTCCATGCGGTCCTGCAAAGGCTGCGGAATTGTGTGCAGCACGTTTGCCGTGCACACAAACATCACCTTCGAAAGGTCGTACTCCACGTCCAGATAGTGATCCGTGAACGCGTGATTCAATTCCGGGTCCAGCACTTCCATCAGCGCCGCCGACGGGTCGCCGCGGAAATCCGTGGACATTTTGTCCACTTCGTCCAGCACAAAAATCGGATTCACCGTCGCGGCCTTCTTCATCATTTGAATGATTTGGCCGGGCAGGGCGCCGATATAAGTCCGCCGATGCCCGCGAATTTCCGCTTCATCGCGCACTCCACCGAGCGACACGCGCACAAACTTTCTTCCCGTCGCGTGACCGATGGACATGGCCAGGGAAGTTTTCCCCACTCCTGGCGGCCCGACAAAGCACAAAATCGAACCCTTCGGATTCTTCACCAGTTGCCGCACCGCAAGGAACTCCAGAATCCGGTCCTTCACTTTCTCCAGACCGTAATGCTCCTTGTTCAGGATGTCTTCCGCGGCTTTAATGTCGCGAATCTCTTTCGAACGCTTCTTCCAGGGCACCGCCAGCAGCCAATCCAGGTAATTCCGGCTCACCGTGGATTCCGCGGACATTGGAGGCATCAGCTCAAGCCGCTTCAACTCGGCCGTCGCTTTTTCGTGGACCTCTTTCGGCATTCCGGCCGTATCAATCTTCTTCTTCAGTTCGTCGAGTTCGTTCTTTTCGCCGCGCCCCAGCTCTTTTTGAATCGCCTTGAGCTTTTCGTTCAGGTAATACTCTTTTTGCGCCCGCTCCATTTGCCGCTTCACGCGCGTGTTGATGTTGCGGTCCACGTTCAGCTTTTCCAGTTCAATTTCCAGAATGTCGCCGATACGGTTTAGCCGCTCCAGCGGATCCACCGTCTCCAGCAAATCTTGTTTTTCGTCCACGGGAAGCTGCAAATTCGCCGCAATCGTGTCGGAAAGCCGCGCCGGATCATCCACCCGCGCGGCTGCAATCATCGTGTCGTAGTTCAAGCTCTGTGAAAGCTTGATGAATTGTTCATACAGGTTCGTGGTCTTCTCGACGACCTGCTGCACTTGCGGGGAAGGCTCGATGCGCGCGCTAAGCAAGCGCACGGTCGCGCGGAAAAACCCTTCTTCGGCTGCCACAGAAATCGCCCGCGCCCGTTCGACGCCTTCCACCAGAACCTTGATGTTGCCGTCGGGCAGCTTCACGCTCTGCACGATGTTCGCGAGCGTTCCGACCGCATAAATCTCTTCCGGCTTCGGATCGTCCACCGACGCGTCATGCTGCGTGGAGAGAAAAATCTTCTTGTCGCCCGCGAGCGCTTCTTCCAGCGCGCGTACGCTGGCCTCTCGGCCAACGATAAATGGCGTCATCTGCTGCGGGAAAATGACCATGTCCCGCACCGGCATCATCGGTACGCGCTTCATTTCCTGTTTTTCACGGCTAAACATGCGGGCCCCTGGACTTCCTAAACCCAGATTACAACCAGTGGAGGATTACCAGCTCTTATTTCTTGCGGAGCGGTTCCATGCTCAAGCGGCGGTCACCCTGCCTTTTCGAGCAAACTCCAATTGATTTCGTGGCCGCGCACCATCTCCGCCGTCACCACGAACTCTTTCACCTTTCGCTGCTGCATCGGCAGGTGATACATCAGTTCCAGCATCAAATCTTCCAGAATCATGCGCAGGCCGCGCGCGCCCACTTTGCGCTGCAGCGCCAGTTCCGCGACGGTTTCAATCGCATCGTCCGTAAAACGCAACCGCACGTTTTCAAATTCAAACAGCCGCTGGTATTGCTTCAGCAGCGCGTTCTTCGGCTCCGTCAAAATCTTCACAAGCGCGCCCTTGTCGAGGTCGCTCATCACGCCGGCAACCGGCAGGCGGCCCACGAATTCCGGAATCAATCCATAACGGATCAAATCGCCCGGCTGCACTTGCTCAAGCAGTTGCGTGTTGCGGCGCTGTGCCGTCGTTGGCGCCGCTTCGGTATGGAATCCCAGCGAGCGCTTGCCCACGCGCTTCTCGATAATCTTCTCGAGGCCCACGAACGCTCCGCCGCAAATAAAGAGGATGTTCGTCGTGTCCACCGCCGTGAATTCCTGGTGAGGATGTTTCCTTCCGCCCTGCGGCGGCACGTTGGCCACCGTGCCTTCCAAAATCTTTAGCAGCGCCTGCTGAACGCCTTCGCCGCTCACGTCGCGCGTGATCGAAGGGTTCTCATCCTTCTTCGCGATCTTGTCAATCTCGTCTATATAGATGATGCCGGACTGTGCCTTCTGCACGTCGCCATCGGCGGCTTGCAGCAGCTTCAAAATAATATTTTCCACGTCTTCGCCGACGTAACCCGCTTCGGTCAGCGTTGTCGCGTCCACAATCGCGAAGGGAACTTCCAGCATGCGCGAAAGCGTCTGCGCCAAAAGCGTTTTGCCGGTTCCGGTCGGGCCAATCAGCAAAATATTGGACTTGCTCAAATCCACGTCGCCCGGCTGCTTGTTCAAAATAATCCGTTTGTAGTGGTTGTAAACCGCCACGGCCAGCTTCTTCTTCGTGCGGTCCTGCCCGATGACATAGGCATCGAGGAATTGTTTAATCTCCGGCGGACGCGGCAGCCGCTTTGTCGGCGAGGCCGCTTGCTCGCGCTTTTCATCTTCCAGAATCGTTTGGCAGACGCTCACGCACTCGTTGCAAATGTACGCCCGAGGGTAGTCGGACGGCGAGCTAATCAGTTTTTCCACCTGCTCCTGCGTCTTGTGGCAGAAGGAACAGCGCAACGGTTCGTCTGTGCTGTACTTTTTCACTGGTGTGAAGGCCTCGCCTCCGCTGAGCTTTTGGCGGAGCTTCTATCCCTTAATTCTAGGCCGAATCTTTCCCGGAACCAAACGCAATCCTGAACCGCTACTAACTTTCTTGAAACACCGCCACGGTCTTACTTTGCGGGATAAATCATACCTGCAAGCGCTTTTCCGTTTTCCAAGCAATTCCGCTACTTGTGCTTGAAAATAATCTCATCAATCATCCCATATTCCTTGGCCTGTTCGGGATTCATGATGTAATCGCGCTCCACATCCTTTTCAATTCGTTCCACCGGCTGTCCGCTGTGCTTGGCGATAATCTGATTGATTGTCGTCCGCATCCGTAAAATCTCTTTCGCATGCAAATCAATGTCCGTCGCCTGGCCGCCGAGACCGCTCATCCACGGTTGATGAATCAAAATGCGCGCATTTGGCAGCGCAAAGCGCTTTTTCGGCGCGCCGCCCACCAGCAAGACCGCCGCAATAGACGCCGCCTGGCCTACACAGGTTGTCACCACGTCCGGCTTCACGAACTGCATCGTGTCGTAGATCGCGAATCCCGCGGTGATCGAGCCGCCCGGGGAGTTGATGTACAGCTGAATGTCCTTTTCCGGGTCTTCCGCCTGCAAAAAGAGCATCTGCGCCGTTGCCAGGTTCGCCACGTGGTCGTCAATCGGCGTCCCGATGAAAATGATGTGCTCTTTCAGCAGCCGCGAATAAATGTCGTAAGCGCGTTCGCCGCGGCTGGTCTGCTCCACCACCATCGGAACTAGAGTCGTGCCGCGATACTCTGGGTCTTCGTAGTTTTTCATTTGTGTGATTGTTATTGGACGCGCTTGCAGGAGTCCTGGTTACTTTCCCGCCGCTGCGGCCGCCGTTCGGATCCTGGCATTCTGCGCGAGCCAGTCGAGAGTTTTATCACTCCGCAGCTTGGCTCTCATCCTATCCAGCGCACCTTGCTTTGTCAAACGAGCGCGAATCGCATCTACCGATTCGTTATTATGTCCGGCAAGATGCTCCAGCTCGTGGTTAACGTCTTCTTCTGCCGCGTCAATATTTTCCGTCGAAGCGATGCGGTCCACGATCAATTCCGCCTTCACGTCGTCTTTCGCGCGTTCTGCCTGGCGGTTCCGCAGCGTAACCCAGTCCACATTTACCGCGCGAGGATCGACACCCTGTTGAGCCAGAGAACGCACCACGCGTTCGAGCCGCGCATCCATTTGATGCTCGACCAGCGATTCGGGAACGGGGAAGTCATGCACTTTAATCAATTCCGCGATAATTTTTTCGCGCTGCAAATCCTTCTGCCGGTGATCCCGTTCGTGCTCCAGGCTCTCGCGAATTTTCTTCTTTAATTCATCGAGTGAGGTCGCGTCGCTCACGTCTTTCGCAAAATCGTCGTTGAGTTCCGGCAATTTCTTCGTTTTGATTCCGAGAACGTCCGCGGCGTAATTGAATTTCTTTCCCGCAAGCTTCGGATCGGGATAGTCCGCCGGATACTCGACCGCAAAATCCTTGTGATCGCCGACGTTCGCGCCCATCAAATTCGTATTGAACGGCTCCATCGTCTCTTCCGCGCCCACGTGGCAAAGAACATTGTCCGCCTGTAGCGGCTCGCCCCCGCCTTCTGGCGTTCCCACCAATTTCAACTGCACGAAATCGCCGTTTTCGACCGCGCGGCCCTCTACGGGAGCAAACGTCGCCGCGCGCTCGCGCGTCTCTTCCAGCGCCTTGGCGACATCTTCGTCCGTAATATCCATCGCCGGCATTTCGATTTCGAGTTGCTTGTAATTTCCGAGCTCAAATTCCGGAAGAACTTCAAACACTGCGCGGAATTTCACTGCCTGCCCTTCGTTGTAATCCAGCTTGTCCACTTGAGGCTGCGAAACCGGCGTTAATTTCTGTTCCGCAACGGCCTTTTCCACTTTTTCTGGAACGAGCGTCTGCAACACTTCGCCCTTGATCTCTTCCGCAAAGCGCTTCTTGATCAAAGTGATCGGAGCTTTTCCCGGACGAAAGCCCGGCACGCGCGCCACGCGCATCAATTCCTTCGCTACTTTTTCCGTCGCTTTCGACACTTCCTCCGCGGGAATTTCCAATTCCAGTTCGCGGCGGCATGTTGCTTCTGCCATGCGGCTATCCTCTTCTTTCTCTTCTTCGCTTGATTCGGATCAGGGCCAACGAGGTGAGACAGGCGTGCGTTTTCCCTTCAACTCGAATTATCAGTATAAGTTACGCTCTCCGCATCGTCAATTCGCTCATTCCGCGGCTGGAAGCGCCTTCGGTTTTCCCTCAAGACGAATGGTCAGAATTTCGTGTGGATGAATTTCAATCGTGAGTCCGCCGGAATTCTGGAGAGGCAGCGGCTTCTGATTCCGTTCGACGGCATCCGTCTGAAAAGCTCGTTCGAGGGTTAGCAGGTGAGTCGTAAATGTCACATTTCGCACGCTTCCGCCAAGATCGAGCAAGCGCAGGATCGTGCCGTTGCCGTCTTCGGCCGGCTTCCAGGTTTCGAGCAGCAGGCTCGAATCATCAATTGTCAGGAAGCTGGCGGCTTTGCCGTCGAGCGGCCGTGATGCTTCAACCGCTTTGTCTTGCGACGTGATCTCATTTTCTTCGAGCGGCGTGAACTCTTCCCAGCCTCTGCGGCTCAGCGCAGTTGCATCCGTGGATTCTGCGCTCGCCACTACATACCGAAATCGAAAGTCGCCGCCCTCCGCGGCTCGGTAGTTGGTGTGCCAATAATTATTCATCGCGTAAGAAAAAATCGTTCCCGGTCGTTCCCCAAAAGTAGTCGGCCACGCGCCCCGATTGATATCGCCCAGCGTCACAAGCGAAGCGTCCAGCGGCATCACCGTTCCCGAAAATCCGTCTTGCGCCACGGAAACCCAGTGCTGCACGTTGAACCACTCATGTCCTGCGCCGGGATACATGTCTTTTGCGGGATCGACAACACCATTTTGGATTTCGTACTGAAATTGCGGACGGCTCATCGCGAATGGAAATGCAAAATAGACCGCTTCCTTGGCCAGGACCTCTTTCTTGGAAACGTCCTCGATGAACTCGATTTTCTTCTCGTTCTCGTAGAGGCGGATTTCCGTCACGATTCTCGGCGTGTTTTCCGCCGAACTTTCCATCCGCGCAAGCCAGCCGTAGGGCGTTCGTTCCGCGGAGAGCAAGCGGCCTTTTTCCGCTTGATGGATTTGCAGTTCCGGACGCGGAGAAACTACACGATATTGCAGCAGGCTGTTCGGTTCCTTATCGCCGCCGGTGACGTACAAGTATTGGCCAAAGCGATAGGAGCTTCGCGCATCCACAAGTTCTTTGCCGAGTTGCTTGTCGTAAATACTTCGCACTGCGCCGGATGCAGCATCGAGCTCCACGCGGTAAAAGGGGCTCTCAAGCGTCGTGTTGTTTGTTTCGGTCGCGGCTGGAGGCGCTTCGTTTCCTGATCGGGCGAAATAGACTTTGTACCCAACCGGCGGAACATCTCTCGCCAAAAATTCCACGCGGCGAAAACCATTTCCTTCGCGTACGACGGAAAACGGGACTGCTGCTCCCGTAGCGCGATCGAAGATTTGCGAGCCCTTGTCGAGATCCATGCTGACCAAGCCGTCGCGCTTCCAATTGAGCGAATTGAAAACCAAAATGCTGCCGACGGGAGCCGCAATCGAATCGGAAAGGCTAGCAAGGCTGCTGCGGAGAAGATGATCGCGCTTTTCCCGCGCTGAGATGGCACGCGAATCTTTTACGATCAGCTGATTCCTTGCCTCATCGCTTGTGGGATCGTAAACGCTGTCCCCGGAGAGCCACGTATGCTCATCCATCAGCACCATGTCCGCCCACATGTCACTTAAAGTTTCCTGATCGACAGCGAGACGCGGATTCACAAGCGCGCTGATGGTCGCGAACTTTTCCGCGGAAGGCGCGCGGCTTTCCGTTTCGCGTTCCATGGCCGCGTAGAAAGCATCGGAGCCGATCCCGTCTTCCCAGTAGGGGCCACCGTCGCCGCGTAACGTCGGCAAATTGTCACCAAACTGCTTTGCAATAGCGCCGAGCGCGTCGTGAAAACCGGAGTATTCAATGCGAGGGTAGGCGTGTGCGGCGTTCCATTGGTCCGCCAGCTCGGCTTGCTGCGGAAAGAGATCGCTGTTCTCCACTTGTGTGCCAAAAATGATCGCCGCGTTCGCGCGATAATTGGGCCGCTGATACATCTGCAGGAAAAGCGGCAGCACTTCTTCACCGGTTTTGACGAGCGGAGGAAGTCCGAAAAGAAATTGCATTTGCATGTAGTGCCGCGAATACCAGAAAAGCACTTTCTTGCCGTCCGGTCCTTCCCAATACATCGGTGTGTTTTGGTTCAGCTGTCCTTGCAAAAGGACGGGAGCCCGGTCGTTGTTGCTACCCGCAAAAAAGTAGGGAATTCCGGCGGAGGCAAGAATGGAAGCATACGACCAGGTATAAGAAGGCACGTCGGTGATGTTCGCGTAGTTGAACGGCGTGCCGTATTTCCGGCTGAAATTCACGCTGGGATAAAGCGAGCGAATCAGCGTTTCCGCAGTCGGAAAACCGGTGAGTACATTGGAGGATTGCGCGGGAATATAAATTTGTTCCTTCCGGATCGCGCCCAAAACGCGCTCGCGTTCTTGCGGCGAACGGTTTTTGAGATATTGCTCCAGATTCCACTCGCCGTCGGTGCTGAAGCGAAATCCAGGATGCTTCGCGGTCAGGTCCATGGCCTCATCGAAGAGGCGGCTCTGAATGGCGGCGACTTTTGCCTGATAGTCGGTGTACCCGATATCCAGGTGAACATGTGGCACGACGAAGAGCGTCCACTTTTTTTGCGGATCTAGCTTTTCTGCGAATTTCGCGGCATGACTGTTAACCTTCACTTGAATTTGAGATGGAGTGCCGACAGAAAATTCGGGCACCGCGACCAGAAAACGTTCCTCTCCGAATTCTTGATTGCCACGCAGTGCTTGCTTGTAGTGTTGGCTCGCAATTTCAAAATCCACGCTGCCGGAACGCGGACGTTCAGCGTATCGCACAAAAACGGCAATCTGTTCCCAAAGCGTTTCGCCTCGACGCTCGTAAAAAATTGTCGGCTCGGCTTGCGCCGCGATTTCCGGGGATTTCGTTTGCATGCGGTCAAGTTCGATCGCGTCGTAATTGAACCCCGCATCGGGCACGCCTTCGCTGGCGGTTGCGATAGCTTGCAGCGCGATTGTATTCGGTCCCAGGCGAATGAGGCCCCGTGGAATTTCAAATTCCACGGACGCATGAGAGTACGCGGGAAAAAATGCGGCGATGGTGTCGCCCATGTTGTAATCAAGTTTTGGATGCAAATAAAAAAGCCCACTGCGTCCATTGATTGTAATTTGCAGCGCGGGCACGCTCGGGTTTTCGATAAGCAACGAAACGCGCAGCCGGAACGGGTCCGAAGAGTTTTCTTTGATTTCAAATTGAATGGAGCGCGGCGCGTTCGCTGCGGTTGCTTTTCCCGAAGGGAAAAGAGCGGGAGCAAAGCTGTACCACGATTTTCCCGGCTCATCGCGTCCGATGACGTACACGACCGGCTGCGATGCGGCGCCGCCTGCGAATTCCGCCGACGAGCCGTCGAACGCTCCAATGCGCCAAACCACATCGGATTGCTGCGCAGCTATGCGCGGAGAAAACGAAGCCGTTGCCAGAAGCAAAATTAAGAGAATCGAGCGTCTGAGATTCATGAAGGATTTTCGCCTGCTAGTCCGCGGCGGCAGAGTGGCCGAGGCCGCGTGTAAGATCCGCGTGAAGCAAACGGTGAAAGAGATGTTCGCCGCCCTCGCGGCGGACGGAGAGGCGTCCCGCGACGTAGGCGCGGGAGCCGAGCCCGCGCTGCACCGAATCGCAGATAGCCATGTCTTCGTCCTGCACTTTTTCGCTGACCTTGATGCTGGCCTGCTTGCGCTTGAGCGCTTTTGCGCTTACGTCGGAAAAATAGTAGTCGAAGACAACGGCGCATTTGTCCACGGCGAGTGGAAGAACGAGGTTCGTGTCCATAACCCCTTCGTAGGCGTTGAGCATGAAATTCGGATAGATCCAGAGATAGAAAGCGCGGCCGTGGCGCGTGGCGGCGACATCTTTTTTGGATTTGGAGCCGGAGCTGAGCGGGCTGGACTGCAAACACGCGCGCTCGAAATTTTCGATGGTATAGCTGGTGTATTCAATGACGCTACTGAGTCCTTTGTGGGCGTGGGGAACGTGATAGCCGCCGTCGAGATAGTTATCCACGTAAACTTTCCAATTGCACTGCAACGTGTAGACGCGGCGATCGAAAAATTTGAGTTTCTTGGTTAGCTGAAGCGGCGCGACAAGTTCCGGAACTTTGCCGAGAAAATTCTGCAGCGAGTCGGCCTTGCTGTTGAGATTGACGTAGACGAAATTTTCCCAGGTGTCCACGGCAATCGGCACGAGACCGTTTTTGCCGCGGTCGAAATCGCAGACGCCGTCAAATTCAACCATTCCTTTGAGCGAGCCGTCGTTGCCGTAGGTCCATCCGTGATACGGGCAGCGGAAATTTTTGGCGCAACCTTGGGCTTCGGGAACGACGGCGGCGGCGTGATGGCGGCAGACGTTGTAAAGGGCGCGGAGGACGCCGTCATCGCCGCGCACGACGATGATGGGTTCTCCGGCAAGATCTGTCGTAAAAAAATCGCCTTTTTTCTGAACCTGATCGAGACGTCCAGCGACCTGCCAGGTGTTTGCGAAGACGCTTTCGGTTTCGAGCCGCGCGATGCCGGGATCGAAGTACCAGGGGGAAGGAATGGTCCAGGCTTTTTCGAGCGGGTCGTTAGGATTGTAGAGGCTGAGTAGGGAAGAAACGCTGCGTTCCATGGCTGCTCCTCGAGCGGTGGAAGAAGAATGCACGCGGTACGAATGCCGCGGGGCGCGGCGGAATTCGCGCGCCTTCTTTGTATCGCGAATAGAAGCGTCGAGGCAAGGAAACACGTGTACACGGCGAAGTCACGCAGAGTTCAAAGAAGGAGTGTATGGAAATACGCGAAGGAGCTGGAAATCTGGGAGTTAGGCTTTGAGAGGGCGAATTTCCAAAAAGCGAGCTAGTGCTGGTCACCGTAACCCGTGACGGCTCTGTGCCACCAGTAAGGGTGGCGCGCCTCGGGCGGTGACGAGCACAGGCTCGCCAATTGGTTAACGCTAATCTAGTGGCTCGCGAATTGCCCCCGTTGTAAAGATTCACAAGGTTGCGAGCACTCAGCTCATGCGTAACGAATGCGCGTACGCTTCAGCGCTGCCAGTCCTCCGAGACCCAATGCGCTCAACAGCAACGTGCTGGGCTCCGGGACGCCTGTGCTGGGGCCACCGTTATCGCCCGTGCCGGTGCCGGTCGAAAACTGCAAGTTGTCCAAAGTAAAGCTCTCGCCATTACCAAAGAAGGGGCCCTTCAGCGTAACTGAAGAAATGGTTGCGCCATTGGAGACGACACCGAAGAACCCGTTAAACTCGGGATCTGTCCCCGCAATGAAGACGTCCGTGGTGGAGGTGTTGCTAAATGTAATGAGCAGGTCCAAGCCCCCACCGTTTCCAAAGAGCGTTAGGTCGAAATCCCCCCCAAACCCAGTCACTCCCGGAGAAAATGTGAAAACAGTCGGCGTCGGAATTGTTGAGAGCTGACCAATTACAGTCAATACCCCGCTCCCGATAGAGGCATTCGACCCAAAAGTCGCGCTCAATCCGGTCGCCAGAGTACTGTCCGCGAAATCCTCCGTTGTGGTGGACCCGACCGCCGCCTGCCAAGTGCTGGCACTTGTGTACGTCGTCACGCTGTCAGCCTGGGCGGCGCTGCTGCAAAATGCAATTACGGCCAAAGCGATTGCCCAAAAACCTAGCTTCCTCATATTGTCTCCCCCTCTGGAAAGTTTGATACGCCCAAAGAATTTGGTAACCCGGCGCCTGTTTCCAAGCATTTGTGACACGACGCCAGTTATCCTTGTTCCAAGCATGGGAAGTACCAAGCCCTTTGCATTCTATGGGTTACAAGAAGGGGAAAACATCTGCCTCGCTTGATCCCAACAAGGATTGAAGTTGTTGTCTATGCTGACCTAAGTCTGACCAGAATCTGACCTGTCAAGCTAGTTCAATTCAGAAGAAGGTTTGACGGCCGAATTCCCGAATTGTGCAACACATTGCACAACCCTGACCTGCGGTACGTCGAGCCTTAAGGCGTTCGGGGAGTATCATTTAAGGCTAATCTGTGCCTCGCAAACCACAAATCCAATTGTTGGAGCGGCAGCTTCATGCTAGCATCCCGCGCATAGACAAGCTGGCGGAGGCCGGGGTGCGATGTACCTTTGGCCCTTTTCGGGTCGATTTCGAAACCTGCGAAATCCACAAGCATGGAATCCGCCTCCACGTCCAAAGCCAACCAGTCCGCGTCCTTTGGTGCCTGGTCGAACGGCGAGGGCAACTCGTCACCCGTCAGGAGTTGCAGGAGAAGCTCTGGCCGGGCCACTCGATCGAAGAAGTTGACGACAACCTGAATTCGACTGTGAAAAAACTCCGCGAGGCGCTGGGCGACGACGCGGGGAAACCCCGCTATATCGAAACGATCCCGCGCAGGGGATATCGCTTTATCGCTCCTGTTCGAATGGAAGTTTCCGGGAAGCCCGGGGAAGAACAGATTCCTTCGGACGAACCCGGCCGGGTGACGACAGAAGCAGTTGTGGCTCCTCTCGCCGTCGCCGTTCGTGATGAGCCGCTCGGTTGGAAGCGCCATCGCAAGTCGGGAGCCATCGGCTTGCTGGCCGTGATTGTGATTGTAGGCTTACTGTCTGTGACAGCGTTCCTGAAACGGGCCGGCGCTGACGCGCAGATACACTCGATCGCCGTTCTTCCCTTTGAGAATCTCTCCGCAGATTCAGGCGACGACTACTTCGCCGAAGGCTTGACTGACGCGGTAACAACGAATCTCGCTCAGCTCGGGTCCCTGAAGGTGATCTCCCGGTCTTCGGCGAATCACTATCGGAGGGATTCCAAACCACCGGTGAAAATCGGCCAGGAACTTGGCGTCGACGCCGTGGTGGAAGGGACGGTAGCGCGCTCCGGTGGCAGAGTGCGCGTGAATGCGCGGCTCATCTCAACAGGGGACGACCGCAACCTCTGGGCCCAGTCTTTTGAGCGCGACACCGGCGACATCCTCGCACTGGAAGACGATTTGGCCCTGTCCGTCTCGCGAAGAATCGAAGTCGCTCTCTCACCAACGTTCATGCGCCGGCGCGACGAGCCTCATCCGGTCAACACGCATGCTTATGAAGCTTATCTCAACGGCATGCACAACCTGAATAATCACCGGACGAATAACGAGCTGCAGCGAAGCCTGGGGGAGTTCAACGAGGCCATCGCGCTCGATTCCAAATTTGCCGGTGCCTATGCAGGGAAAGCCATCGCCTACAATCTACTTGGGGATTATGACGAAATCCCGGGCAGCCAGGCGGGGCCGAGCGCGGAAGCCGCCGCACGCCGCGCCCTTGAATTGGACCCGTCTCTCGCCGCTGCACACTCGGCGTTGGCGTTTGCCTTGTGGAAATACAGCTGGGACTGGAAAACAGCCGAAGCAGAATTTCAGAAATCGCTGATATTGAATCCGAACAACGCCCATACCCATCACATCTACGCTGTCCTGCTCGCCTGTCGCGGTGATTTTCCCGCCGCCGATGAGCATATGCGCAAAGCGCTGGCGCTTGACCCTCTTTCCATGATCATCCGAACCAACATTGGTTGGTTCCACTATTTTCAGCACGACTACGCAAAAGCAGAGGAATCCTATCTGGAAGTCTTGAAGTTGGATCCCTCGTTCCTTCCCGCAAGGCAGAAACTTTGGATCACCTATGCCCTGGAAGGAAAAACAGAACATGCAACAGCTGAACTGGAAAATCTGATGCGCTTGTTTGGCCATGACCGACTGCTTCGGCGAGTGGAGGGAACCTATCCTTCTGCGAAATATCAAGCGGCGGTGCAGGGATACGCCGAATTGGGAGTGCTGACTCCCTATGAGAGAGCGAGATACCTTGCTCTTTTAGGGAAAAAGCCGGAAGCGGTACGCGCCTTGGCCGAGGCTGCCGCTCAAAGGAGCGCCTGGATGGTTTATCTGCGAATCGAGCCGGCGTTTGACTCCATCCGTTCGCGTCCGGAATTTGCAGATCTGGTCCGTCAGGCAAATGTTCCGGAAATAGTGGGCACAGCCACCAAGTATCCTGGCCACGCAGGTGACTAGGTAGGAAGAATCGGTTCCTGCCGGTTTCGAATCAGTCCATTCCGGCTAGTTCGCTTAAGAATCTTGGTGCGGGAGAGAGGACTTGAACCTCCACGGGTGTTACCCCACAAGATCCTAAGTCTTGCGCGTCTGCCAGTTCCGCCACTCCCGCACCGAGTACAACTTGCTGATAAGAAGGCTTGTGGACAACCTTCTTTTTAGAGTTTACCGCATTTGCGCAGGCCCTATGTGTGAACTTTGAAGCCGCCGGAGCGTTGCTATTCACCAGGGGTAGTTACGGCCATATCTGCCTCGAACAAGCCACGTATAGCACGTAGCCTGTGCCACCACGATCGTGGACGTGTCGGCGTTACCGAAATTATAGCCCCATACGAGATGAGGATCCGTGGGCAGGGGAATTCCCCTAGTCTCGGACCAATAGAAACAATCGAGCTTCAAATTGACAAAAGGATGGCCCGGAGGCAGGGTCGGATTCGTGGCGCCAGGATCCACCAAGCTGAGCGGCTCCTAGTGCGGGCAGTCTCCAACCTTTGCGCTGTGCCACGACTCGTGTGGTCGAGTAAACAACTGCCGCGTCGAAAGGCTTCCTATCTGTGGCTGGCGATCGCTCCCATACTAACGCTGTTTCCTTGTCGAAAACCGCGTCATCGAGAGGTGAATTCGTTCCTGTGCTCCAAATGGCAAACCGGCGGTTCGGCGGATGATCAATCCATAATGCTTCTGTTATGTCCCATATTGGCTGCTTCAGTGAAGTTCCGAACTTTTCGTGTCCTTTCAGCGCCCCGGATTGCATTGCCTTCCGGAGATCAGCAGCATCAGCATGCTTCCAAGACTACGCGAGCAGGTTTCGAATGACTTCGAGACTACCTTCCTTGATACAAATCACCAAAGTCCCTAGCCGACAGGTAGGCGAAAGCTGCCAGCGTTTTCACGGTTCTTTGCTGCCGATAATAATCCGCGCGGAGTTTTGTAAGGAGGTTTAATGCCTCGCCGTAGGCCAATACAGCTCCGGTTAATTTTTGAAATGCCGGCGAGTCATCCGCAGTTTCGCGCCGCTTCGCCTGGGCTTCTGCGGAGAGTTCAAGGATCCGGTCAATAGCTGTATCTGGGCTCATGGTCGAGTCCGTACCTCAAAACACTGACAAGTAGTGCAGTTTTGTGAGGAGTGCGTTTCAGTTCGTTCTAATGTAAAGAACTTAAACTGGCCGCGCCCCAGGAGACTGTTGCGAATTTCGCCGCGCAGTACACGTGTACTATGGCGATCCGCGCCGGGGACATGGCAGGATGGTAGGGCTCGCGGTCCCGCTGCCGCGAGGGCCGCAGCCCCATTAAAAGGGCGGAAGTGTTGGAGAGATCGTTCCCCGCCCGGGGAACCTGAGGGAGAGCGCACGGAATGGGCTCCGTGTCGTCTGATCCAGGCGCAGAAACGCGCACGATGAAGTCGCAACCATTGCCGCTGGAGGTGCCGGTGGTGGCTACAGGTGCGCGTCCGGGCGACCAATCGGAAAAAAGAGAGCTGTTTACGGAGGAGACGGAGACTGTGCTCGTATTTGAGCACGGCGCGGTGATTCATCTTGCGGCAGCGGTGGCCGTGGGGCAGTTGGTTTTCCTGACAAACAAACAAACGGGAAAAGAGATCGTAACGCAAGTGCTCCGGAAGCGAAGCTACCGCCCCACGGCGTGTTACGTCGAGCTGGATTTTACGGAAGCCGCGCCAGGATTCTGGGGAGTGGAATTTCCGAAGGCTGAAGCGGATGCGAAGGTGAATCTGCCGGAGGCCGGCGAAGCAGCAGCGGTTGCGGAAGCGGAGATTACGGAGGAAGAGTTCGGGCCGTCAGCGCCTCCGCCGGACGAAGCGGAAGTGGCGCGGCTCAGGCGCGAAGTCGAGGCGCTGAAATCACAAGTGAAATCGCTCGCCACGCCATCCGAACAGCAGACCGCGAAGCACTTGTCCGAGATGCAGCAACCTTCGGCAAGCGAACTGGGAAATCTGAAATCCTTATTGGGATCGAAGAAGCCTGCGGAAGAGCCTGAAGAAGAAGCAAAGCCCGGGCGGGATGATGCGGAAAACGCGCCGGCTAAGCTCGATGTAATGAGTCCACACGAACCGAAGCCGGAGCCTGTGAAATCGGAAGCGGCGGGCCAGGAAGAGGGAAAACCTGCGCCGGACGGGGAAGCGGAAAACGGCTCTACTTATCCTATCCGGATGCAACTGCCAAAGGCGCAAGGGACGTCAAACCGCACTTCCGAGTTTGCAGCAGATTCGGCGGCAATCACCGCGGCGATTGAAGACCATCTCTTGCCGAAACCGAGTTTGGATTTTGAGCGGTTTCCGGGAGTGGCGGAACCAAAGACGAAGCTCTTCAGCGGTAAGGCGACCAGGAGCCTGAGCGGGCCCATCGGCGTGATGGTGGCGGCCGTTCTTTTCCTCGTGGCTGCGGGAATTGCTACGTATCAGTTTGGATGGCTGCCAAAGTTTGGAGCAAAGAGTTCGAAAAGCGCGGCGAACAAGAGCGCTTTTCCGCCCGCTGCCGCTGTTGATTCTTCCCTTGGGCAGGCAGATCCGCAGACGGATTTGAATACGCCGCGTGTGAATCCGGTTGCTACTGAAGAGCCCATGGCTGCGGCAAATAGCGGGCACGCTGGAGCGACAGAAGCGATTCCGAACTCTGTCGCTGCTTCGCCTAAGGTGACGGCAGCAGGAAATTCGCACGCCGAAGCCGCAGCTTCGAAATCGATTGTGCAACCTGCGCCGGACAAGCGCGGCGCTATGCATGTTGTAGCGCCAAGCAAGACCGCAGTGGAGCCAACTCTCGCGAGCAAAGGCGAAGACATCATAGTGCCGCCGAAACTGGTAAAAGCGATCCGGTCGTTGTCTCCCCCGGAAGCGCTTTGGCGCTACACAAGCGGAAATGTGGTGTTGGATGCCTTGGTGAATGAGACTGGCCACGTGGAATCTGCGACCGTGATTTCCGGACCGGAAGCATTGCATCAGAGGGCTATCACTACGGTGAAGGAATATCTCTATCAGGCGGCGACGAAAAATGGGAAGCCGATTCCGGCGCATGTCGAGGTCAAGATTCAGTTTTGGTATGAGCCATAGAAAAGTCCCTGCCTGAACAAGCAGTCAAAAGCAAAACTAAAAGAGCTTTCACTGGCGCGCACGTGCCGCGCAATGGGATGAGTGTACGGATTCGGATACAATTCGGGACTCAATGAGTGAAAAAGGGAACAAGAGCACGGGGCCGCTGGCCGGAGTGAAAGTGCTGGAGCTGGGGCAGCTTATTGCGGGACCGTTTGCGACGGCGTTTTTGGCGTGGTTTGGGGCAGAAGTGATTAAGGTTGAGCCGCCGGGGACGGGCGATCCGCTGCGGACATGGCGCGTGGTTCACAAGGGAACGTCCCTGTGGTGGCATTTGATGGCGCGGAACAAGAAGTGCGTGACGCTAAATCTGCGCGTCGCGGAAGGGCAGAAGATTGCCCGGGAGTTAGCGAAGAGAGTTGATGTCGTGATTGAAAACTTTCGCCCAGGGACACTCGAGAAGTGGAGACTGGGCTACCAGGAACTAAAGAAAGAAAATCCGAAGCTGATTTTGGCGCGCATATCCGGCTATGGACAAACAGGGCCATACGCGCAGAGGCCCGGATTCGCCGCGGTTGCGGAAGCGTTTGGCGGATTGCGCTATGTGACCGGAGAGCCGGATCGTCCACCAGTTCGGCCGAATTTGAGCTTGGGCGATTCAGTGGCGGGACTGCACGCGGCGCTCGGGATTTTGATGGCGCTTTATCACCGTGATGCGCGTGGCGGGAGCGGACAAGTGATTGACGTGGCGTTGTACGAAGCCGTGCTCAATCTAATGGAAGGAACGATTCCCGAGTACGACAAGGCGGGCGTCAAGCGGGAGCGGGAAGGCATGAGGCTGACGGGAATCGTGCCGAGCGGGACGTATCCGTGCGCGGATGGGGCCTACATCGTGATTGGGGCGAACGGTGACAGCATTTTTCGGAGATTCATGGTGGCCATCGGCAGACAGGATTTAGCGAGGGATGCGCGGTTGGCGAGCAATGAGGGGCGGTCGAAGCATATTGATGAGATAGATGGGGCGATTACGGCGTGGACAAAAGGGCGTAAGTCTTTGGAAGCGTTGAAGATATTAAGCGAGGCGGACGTGCCTTCTGGCCCGATTTATTCAGCCGCGGAGATGCTCGCGGATCCGCATTACCAGGCGAGAGGAGTGTTCGACGAGGCAGACTTGGGAGGCGGGGACCGGGTCAAGTTGCCGAGGCTGGCACCCAGATTAAGCGAGACGCCGGGCGAAATGCGCTGGATTGGACCGGTACTTGGAGAGCATAATACCGAGGTCTACCGAGACTGGCTTGGCTTCCCCGCTGCTGAGCTGGAGCGCCTTTCGAAAGAAGGCGTGATCTAGAAGCGAAGCGACGCGTGGGGAATGCCGCTTGATCATTCAGGAGCAAGGCGATCAGTTGTTGCTCATCCGCCAGACGGACCACGCCTTCCTGGCTGGATTCTTCGCAAAAGAATGGGGAAGTGAGGAGTTCTCACGGCCCGAACCGTTCGAGTCGTTCTGTCTTGCCGTGGCGGAACACGATAACGGCTGGAGCGAATGGGAGCTGCAGCCGACATTGGATGCGAAGTCGCGCACACCGAATACGTTCATGTCCATTCCGACGGAAGAGCACATTGCGCTCTATCAGCGCGGGATTGAGCGGCTGGTCAAGGTGGACCATTATGCGGCGCTGCTGGTGAGCATGCATTGCGCGGGATTGTACGACCGGGCGCGCGCGACGATGCCGGGATATTCGGCAAAGTATGTGAAGTCAACCGAGACCGCACTGGTGAACGATTTTGTGCAGCGATTGCGGCTGCAACAATTGCGGCTAAAAGTGGATTTGCGGGCGAATCCGGCAATGAAGGATTTCGTCGTGGAAGATGCGTTAAAGGCGAATTTCGAACGGCTGGAGACGCTGGACCGCCTGTCGCTGCACTTGTGCTTGAGTCCCCAGGAAAATTGCGTGATTGATGCGGTGCCGAAGGACGCGCACGGGGATGAAGTGGATTTGGATTTGCGGAGCGAAGGCGGAAACGTGCTGACGCTGGCGCCATATCCGTTTAAGAGAGACGGGCTTGAAGTCAGCATTCTGGCGAGGCGGCTTCCGAAGCGTGTGTACGTGGACGATGCGGATTTTCAAAAGACGGTGGCACAGGCGCAATACTTTGGAATCAAATTCACGTTGCGGGCGCGGCGGACGAATACGATGCACCGAGTTGCAGGGCTGTAGGCGCTTGTTGGATTGCGTCGGCGCAAACAGTAGACGCAAAATTACTTAACGAAATCCAGACGGGCGCTGCGACAATGGCCGCGGCGCCCGTTCCGTTTTGTGAAACAGATTGCATGGAGACGAGGCGTTTGCTACCCTCCCGCGCAATGAAGCTATGCGCGGAGGTGCGCGATGGCATTTTGTAAGGCGTGTGGGCAAGACATCGGGGGAGCGGCATTCTGCCCGAAGTGCGGGGCGAGTCAAGGAGCGGCGGCGCCGGCCGCGGCGAGCGGCGAATCGCCGACGGCAGCACTGGAAGAAAACGTGGCCGGATTGCTCTGTTATTTGTTTGGCTGGATCTCGGGACTAATTTTCTTGTTGATAGATAAGCGGCCGTTCGTGAGATTCCACGGTGCGCAAGCCATTGCTCTGAATATCGCGTTTTTCGTCGTGTGGATTGGATTCTGGATCGTGACAGTGGTTCTGGGCTTAATTACGACCATGCTTCACTTTCCGGTCGGCTTTTTGATGGTATTTTTGTTCCCTGTGATCGTTATCGGCTTCATCGCGATGGCAATTTTCTGCATGTATAAGGCTTATCAACGCGAGAAGTTTAAGCTGCCAATCATTGGGGATATGGTGGAGAAAATGGTCGGAGCATAGCGTTAGAAGGATTCAAAAGGTTCACGAGGAAAGTGCCGCTCGCACTCTGGGCGGCTTTTCTTTTTAGATTGCGTTGGGTCTTGACTTTCCTTGTAGGGCACCGCATCGTTAAGGGCTTTGTGCCCGGCGGTGGCTCGTACCGTCTGGCCGGAAAGGCCCGACCGCGCAAATATGACCCGAGTAAGGCTGTGTTTCCACGACCGCTGCTTTGACGGCACCGCTTCGGCCGCACTCTTTTACCGCTTTTACCGCGAAAAATTTGACGCAAGCGCAGATTTTGGATTTACAGGAATGACCCACAAGGCCAAGCAGCCGTGGGAGCCCGGCTTGTTTGACGGCGACGAGAATGTGATTGTGGACTTCAAGTATTCGAATTCGCCAAAGGTGACTTGGTGGTTCGACCACCATCAGAGCGCGTTTTTGACTCCGGCGGATGCGGAGCAGTTCAGAAAAGCACCCGGAAAACACTTCTTTTATGAACCCGCATACAAATCCTGCACGATGCTGATTGCCGATACGGCTCGAGAAAAATTTGGATTTGATACGAAGCCGTTGGCGGACTTGATTCATTGGGGCGACATTATCGATGGAGCGCAGTTTCCGACGCCAGAATCCGCCGTGGAGCTAAAAGAGCCGGCGACGCAATTGGCGCTGGTGATTGAGGCCGCTCCCGAAGACGGAGTGCCGGCGCAGATTATTCGCGAGCTGGCGTACAAGCCGCTGGGGGAAGTGATTGAGCTGCCGATTGTGGCGAAGCATTTGGGGCCGCTATTGGAGAGGCATAAACGTTCGATTGAGATCTTGCGCGAACGGTGCGAAGCAAAGGATGGCGTGATTTTCTTTGACGTGAGCGACCTGGATCTGGAGGGGTACAACAAATTTATTCCGTACTTGCTGCATCCAGAATGCGTCTATTCGATCAGCGTAAGCGCCTCAACGACACGGGCGAAGGTCTCGTTAGGGACGAACCCGTGGAATCAAGCGACTGCGGATCAGAATCTGGCGTCGCTTGCGGAAAAGTTCGGCGGGGGCGGACACCCGCGCGTGGCGGCAATATCCTTTGATCCGGGTGATGTGGAACGTGCGAGAGAAGTCGCGCGAGGACTGGCCGCGACGCTGCGGCAGAGCAAAAAGTGATTTGAAGGATTCATATTGTCGCTTGATGACGGCGCGCAAGTTTCTTGCATTCGGGCGATTGGTCCAGTAGGCTAAAAGAGTTCTTGGTAGAGGTGCGGAGGTCAGGAGTAGCCGGGCAGCAGCGCCGATTCGCTTCGGTGGCCCGCGCGAAAGGGGCAAGAAGTTTTCTCCGCCGAAATTTCTGCCGTAGCGGAAATGGCAGAGGTTGGGGAACGAGGCGAAAGCCCGTTCACTGTCATCCGATCGTTTCGAACGAAGCGATGAGTAACGCGGTCTTGCGGCCGCCGGATGGAGCGCTATCGAGGGGCGGCGTTCTCCGCAGAATTTCTGCGCAGTTCCTTCCTCCGTAGCAGTTCCTCCAGAAAGAAAAACAGCGCATGGATGCGGAGCAATTGACGCGTGCCTTGGTGGACATCGAGTCCACGACGGGAGCCGAGGCAGCTGCCGGAGAGTATTTGTACGCGCATTTGGCGGCGCTGGCCGCGCGAACGTGCGGCGTTGCAGAGCGAATGGCAGTGACGCGCGAGCGCTTTAATGTGCTGGCAACTTGGGGAACGCCGGTCGTAACGCTCTCGACGCATATCGATACCGTGCCACCGTACTTTGCATCGCGCGAAGATGGCGAATTTGTTTGGGGCCGCGGAGCTTGCGACGCGAAAGGCATCATCGCAGCGATGGTGACGGCCGCGGAACGATTGCTTGCAGCGGGAACGCGGAATTTAGGACTTTTGTTTGTGGTTGGAGAAGAAAAGGACAGTTTGGGATCGCTGGCCGCAGCGAAAACTCCGCGCGGATCAAAGTTCTTGATTAACGGAGAGCCGACGGAGAATTTGCTGGCGCTTGGCTCGAAAGGGGCGTTGCGTTTCGAATTGATTGCGCGGGGAAGACTCGCGCACTCTGCGTATCCGGATTTGGGCGAGTCGGCAATTGAAAAATTGTTGGAAGTTTTGGAAGACGTGAGACGCATATCGCTGCCGAGCGATGAACTGCTGGGAAAATCAACTCTGAACATTGGAACGATTGCGGGCGGGCGCGCGCCGAATGTGATTGCGGATTACGCACAAGCCGAATTGATGTTCCGTTTGGTGGGTGATTCGAATGTTGTGCGCGATGCGTTGAAAGCTGTTGTGCGCGGACGCGTGGAGGTAAAAGAGGCGCTTTGCACAGAGCCCATTCGAATGGAAGCGCTGGACAGCTTGAAGACGACCGTGGTGGCGTTCACGACGGATATTCCGAATTTTAATGGGGCGTGGGGCAGTCCGCTTTTGATCGGGCCGGGAAGTATTCATGTGGCGCACACGGCGGAAGAGAGAATTTCCAAAAAAGAGCTCAACGATGCGGTTGGAATTTACGAAGCAATGGTGAAGAAATTGTCCGCAGGCGTGGCATGACACGAGGATTGGCGATTGTCGGGTACGGAAAGATGGGCCGGATGGTTGAGCGGCTGGCGCCGGAGTACGGGTTTGAGGTGCGCGCGAAAATTTCCAGTGCTGAGAATGCTGGTGCGAAGAATTTGACGAAGGAAACACTGCGCGGGGTAGATGTCGCGGTGGAATTTACGCGGCCGGATGTAGCTGTGACGAATTTGCGGAGACTTGCGGATGCGGGAATAGCAGTTGTTTGCGGAACGACTGGATGGTTTGCTGAACTCGAACGCGTGAAAGAAAAAATCAATGGCAACGGAAGCGGATTGGTGTGGGGCGCGAATTTTTCCGTGGGTCTGAATTTGTTTCGAGAAATTGTGGCGGAAGCGGCGCGGCGATTTGCAAAGGAAGAAAGTTATGGCGCCTGGGGATGGGAGATTCATCACGCTGCGAAAAAGGATGCGCCATCAGGGACGCTACTGGCATTGGCGGAAGACATGAAAAGAAATGGATACGGGCGGGAAATTAGTTTGAGCGCGAATCGCGCGGGTGCGGTGCCGGGAACGCATGAAATTGGATTTGATTCACTCGAGGACACGATCACGATTCGGCATACAGCACGAAGCCGCGAAGGATTCGCGCGAGGGGCACTGCGCGCAGCGAATTGGGTGATCGGAAAAAAGGGAGTGTACGAGTTTCGAGAAATTTTAAGTGAACTTGCCGACAGGCAGATGGGGAGGACAGCATGAGGTTTGAAGGATGCGGAACAGCGATCGTGACACCGTTCGCGAATGATTTTTCGGTGGATGAGGAGACGCTGCGAAAGCTGGTGCGGCGGCAGATTCGAGGCGGCGTACATTTTTTGGTGCCGTGCGGAACAACGGGAGAGAACCCGACGATGACGCGCAAGGAGCATTTGCGCGTGGTGGAGATCACCCTCGAAGAGGCGAACGGGCGCGTGCCCGTGCTTGCAGGCGCGGGCGGGTACAATACGGCGGAAGTGATCGAGTTGGCGCGCGAGCTTGAGGCGATGGGCGCGGACGGATTGCTTTCCGTGACGCCGTATTACAACAAGCCGACACAGGAAGGTTTGTACCAGCATTACCGTGCGATTGCGAACGCGACGCGGCTGCCGATTGTTCTTTACAATGTGCCTGGGCGGTGCGGGACGAATCTGGAGCCGGCGACGGTGGCGCGGCTGGCGCAGATTGAAAACATCGTTGGCGTGAAGGAAGCCTCGGGAAATATCGGGCAGATGGCGGCGGTGTTGAACGCGGTGCCGGGTGATTTCTCCGTGCTGGCGGGAGACGATTCGGTGGCGCTGCCGCTGTTTGCGCTCGGCGGGAAGGGCGTAATCTCGGTGTCGGCGAATGAAATGCCGCGGGAAATGGCGCAGCTATGCGAATGCGGATTGGCGGGCGATTTTGCAGGCGCACGGGCAATTCACAGAAAATATCTGCCTTTGATGGAAATCAATTTTGTGGAATCGAATCCAATTCCCGTAAAGGCAGCGATGAGTTTGATGGGATTGCTCGAGCCCGTGTGGAGATTGCCGCTGGTCGCGCCGAAGACGGAAAGTTTGCTGAAGATTCGGGCTGTGCTCGAATCGCTTGGAATTCTCGAAAGGGTGGCCGTTGCCGCTAGCACAGCAAATTGAAAAATTGTTCGACGAGTCGCCGGCGAAATATGAGGAGGAGCACCGGCAGCTCTTTCAATCGTTCAAGGATTTGCTGAACAGCGGCGCAGCGCGGGCGGCGCAGCCGGATGCAAAATCAACAACGGGCTGGCGCGTGAACGCGTGGGTGAAGAAGGGAATTCTGCTGGGATTCCGGTTGGGCACGTTGGTGGAGATGGGGCCGTATCCTTCGCGGCAGCCGTTTTTCGACAAGTCGAGTTATCCGCTCAAGACAATTACAAAAGAGGCCGGAGTGCGAGTCGTGCCGGGCGGGTCCAGCATTCGCGACGGGAGTTATGTCGCGCGCGGCGTGGTGTGCATGCCGCCGATGTTCATCAATGTCGGTGCGTATGTGGATGAAGGAACGATGGTGGACTCGCATGCGCTGATTGGAAGCTGCGCGCAAGTGGGAAAGAGCTGCCATATTTCGGCCGCGGCGCAGATTGGCGGCGTGATCGAGCCGGTGGGCGCGCTGCCTGTGATTATCGAAGATGAAGTGATGATCGGCGGAAACGCGGGCGTGTACGAAGGAACCATTGTGAAAAAGCGCGCCGTGCTCGGAACGGGAACCATTTTGAATCGGTCTACGCCGGTTTACGATCTTGTGAAAGAAAAGATTTACACTGCGAAGGATAATGAGCCGCTGGTGATTCCAGAGGAAGCGATTGTGGTGCCGGGTTCGCGCGCAGTAACACATCCGGCAGGGAAGAAATGGGGATTGTCGTTGTATGCGGCTGTGATCGTGAAATATCGAGACGACAAGACGGACGCGCGGGTGCAGTTGGAAGATTTGCTGCGATGATTTCTGGCGAAATCGGACGTTCGACAAAATTTTGAGGCGCATGTAAAATAGTAGGGTTGCCCGATGGACCGGTAGCTCAATGGTAGAGCAGCTGACTCTTAATCAGCGGGTTGCAGGTTCGAGTCCTGCCCGGTTCACCAGAAATTCCACTTACTTCTTTCTTTTCAACTGACTAGCTGTTGCGGCTTCGGTTCCGCCTGCGCCTGCGGGTGAACAGAAGGGAACAATAAGGACGCAACACTTGCTACAGCGCGCTTTTTGGAGTCTGGGACCGCGTGAGTGTAAACACGACTACAATGGCAACACGCAAAGTAAGACGGACTCAACAGACACGACAAGTTACACTTGGGACTTCGAGAATCGCCTGTTGAGTGTGATCCTGCCCGGCACTGGCGGCACCGTCATGACTTGGCAGCGTGAATCTCTTTCACATGGCCATCCTGACCGAGGGTAATTGCGAGAACCATGTTTCCCGCGACCCCTGCTTTTCTTTCCGTCTCCGGGTAAGGTGGCAATGAGAATGAGTACTCATTGTCATCGACGACGGCAACGAGGTTTCCGCTCTTGTCGGTTAGCCGCCCACTTCCTGCCACTTCACCACTTTCGGATATTGGACCGGGGCATTCCTTTGGAAAACCGTACTCAATTTCCACGGTCTTTGTTATCGGCGCTGTAGCAGGTTCGAATTGCCACATTTTTACGGCCGCCAGTGTGGAGGGGACCAATTCTCTTGGTCCACTTAATGCTTTTGCTTGCGATACCTTCCCATTGACATCGATGACGATGAGCAGCGTAACTTTTCCCTCCATACCCTTCTTGCGAGCTTCTTCGGGATAAGGTGGGTCTGGCGTATTTATTGCTTTTGGCGGTGTGGCCTGAGCGGCGGTGCTTTCTTGCGTTACTGTGCTCTTATTCTGCGTTTGCGTTGCGGGCAAACCGATAAGCGACTGGAAAATTGCAACCGGAATTAGTCCGCGAGAGAACCGCATCTTCTTCGCATTGTAAGGCCAACCAAAACGGGCAGTCGAGTTAAATGATTTTTGCTGAGTCCGGTCAAGTCCCGATAAGTCGCGTAACCGGGTGCGCCGCGAAAGGTGGTGGTCCACAGCGGGAGTTAAACCCGTCCGGGAACTGGTTGGCTCCACCCGGTAGCAATCAGAGCAGTAGTGGAGGCAACGAAACTGCTGAAGCCTCTGGTGCAGAGAGTCGCAAGGCGACTTGGCGAGCGGGCAGGCCGTAACCTTAGTGAACGCTGAGCAGGCCTCGAAAAGACTAATGCAGGAGCCGACCCGCCCCGGTTTCGGGG
>Ga0137403_10000375_pt1 | contig 52055 bp, 57 predicted proteins | sample CZOMad2_1_16fung_FD_122057 | JGI IMG/M metagenome (GOLD analysis project Ga0137403, IMG submission 122057) | Vadose zone soil fungal communities from Angelo Coast Range Reserve, California, USA - CZOMad2_1_16fungal (Hybrid Assembly) | ecosystem: Environmental > Terrestrial > Soil > Vadose zone... | reverse complement strand
AAGGTAATTGTGGAGGAAGGTTGGCCGGGAAAATGTCGTGCGAGCATTTGGCAGTTAACAGACGCCAAGAGTACCGAGGTTGGGTATCACGCTGCCCACTTGTGACTGATTTCTAAATGACACTTGCGTCGGCGCAATGTTTTTTTCTCGCAGCCATGAACTCTGGCGTGGAATGCCGCGTGCACTGTCGCAATCTGAGCTGTTCCCCACCTGAAAGGAACCAGGCCCAATGCCTTCTGCACGGAACAGTCGTCTATTTACACATCTGCTGCTTTTCTTGTTTGTTGTTGTAGCGCCACTCTCGGCGCAAATTACGTACGAAACCACCTACACAACTCAAACCCAGAACAATACTTCAGCCTGCAGCGCTGCGGGTGACAACAACGGCGGCTGTACCAGTGCGAATACTGTAACGGGAACAAAAAACAATAATCCCATTCCTATCAACACCAGTAAGATAAATTCTCGCACGCTGCTGGGGACCTGGTTCACGGGGAACATCTACGGCGCCGATATGGGATGGTGGCAAAAATCTGGTCATCTCTGCTGCGTCGGCTATAGCTCCACCAATGCTACTGAGGTCCAGGCACAGTTACAGGACATGAAGTCACGCGGTTACAGCGGCATGACCATGGCCTGGGCTGGTGTGAAAGGAAGCACTTGTACTGTGGCCGGAGGCTTCCAGAACTGCACCAAAGATCTGTCGGTATCGGCCTTTGAACAATGGTTGGCTGCTGCCGCTGCCGATGGCGCCTTCCAAATTGCCATCCGTGGACAGAAGAGCATGGTTGACGGTACTTACAACAATACGGGCGAGACTGATCAGGCTGCCATGATTCGACAATTGCAATATGTGCAAAGCCAGTATTTTTCTTCAACAGGCTACATGAAAATCGACATCAACGGCGACGGATTAGGACCACGGCCCATAGTTACTTTTTTCATCGATCCAACTACCTGCTCAGGCTGCGACTGGGCAGCGATCAAGTCGGCTGTGGGACACGATGTCCTGTTTATGAAGCAGGACAAGAACAGCTACACCATGACCGGATTCGAAGGAGCATACTCCTGGGGACCAGCCAAGGAGGACAGTTTTGCTTATGAGAATGATTTCTACGGATCGTCGCCCAATGGAGCCGTGAACCAACCTGCGACGAAATTGGTCTGGTCGGACGCTTCCAAAGGCTTCAATGACGAAAATCCGAATAACCTTGGGCACTCCATTTGGGACTCGACTGCAGCCGCACGCTTTGTTGACCAACGGTGCGGTCATCGCTGGCTCGATACTTGGGGACACATTTCCAGCAATTATCAGGGTTCCACCCGCCGGCTGGATGCCGTTCTGGTTCCCACCTGGAACGATTACGAGGAAGGCACTGAGACAGAAACGGGAATCAGCAACTGCTTTGATGCCAGCAATTCAAATCCGATTACCACGACTCTTACAGGCAACACTCTCACTTGGCAGGACAACTGGGACCAGAGTGAGCTCACCCGTTTGGCATTGACTGGGACTGACATGGAGCAGACGATTTATCAGTATGAGTTCTACCAATCCGATCCCACCAATGATGAGCAACTGCATCTTTTTCATACGCTGACCAATCCGTCACCATACGCGTCTCCGTATAGCCCACCGGCCCACTCGCTTGATCTCAGTCAATTCAGCATTCCTTGCAACGCAAAAATTTATGTGAAGGCTGTCGGGCAACCGTCTATCACTAATCACATGACCAGCAAAGCAGGAGCTCCGGTCTCTTGTGGATCAGGATCACAGGCATATACCTACATTACAGGCTTAGAACTGCAACCCACGGACTGGGCAACACTTGATGATTGCGGTGGGACCGCCACCTGCAGCACGGGACTTGCGACATCAACGGTGCACACTCCGCCAAATGCAGTGAAGTTCACGCTCGCCGGAAATAACCCGCCGGGATCGCAGATCGGCAGATGGCTGCGCACCGTAAGCCAGAGCACAGGAGATTCTTCCGATTTCGAACTGGATCTCTGGACAGACCTGGATGCAACTGCCTTCACCAACTCTGCGGGCCTTATCTTTGAGCTGAGTGATGTCTACAACTCCAATTGGTACCATTTTGCTTTTAAGTGTGATTTTTCAACCTGGCAAATATGGGATGAGGTAAACAATGCCTGGCTGGCTACTTCAATTCCCTGCAGCCGTCCGCCGCAGGACACCTACACCCGGTTCACCTTCCATATGCAAAGGCTAGCAGGAAACATGTTGCATTATCAGGACCTGCAGGTAAACGGAGGAACGGCATCCGTGATCAACCACGACCTTGCCGCACAAACCACTACCTGGACGAATTTCAACAAGATCGGCGTCAAACTCATGGGCAATACGGCCATGAACGACTACTCGCTCTATGTGGATGATTTACGCCTGGGATATCGCTAGATGTGAGACTTCGCCGATAACCTCATGGCCCGACCTGAAGCTCGGGTCCTGATACGAAGCTGAAACACTCGACACCCGGCGCCTCGCCGGGTGTCTCCTTTTTTTTTCGTGCGGAGGCGACGCGAGACGGAAGCCCAACAGGGCTTCCGCGCGGCGGGGTCTGCACGACGGCCTCACTGCTACAACCACAGCCGGGAACCTCGTTCTGTGCCACGAGTTTCGCAGCCGGAAAGATCCACAGCCGAGGGCGGCTGTGCCGCACGAGTTTGGGAGGGGCATTGTCCTATTTCGCCATTGATATGGAGGCGAATAAAAGGTAGAGTAAAACCAGCCATTAGCACTTAGCTTTTGGCCATTAGCTACACCAAAACCAAAGCGTCGGCTAAAGCCAAAAATGAACAGATTTGACGCGATTCGGAGCCAGTTCGACGCGATTGGAACCCGGTTTGATGGTGAATTTCTAGGGTTGAATGGGAATAACTCCTTTGCAATCATAGTCGAGGCCAAGGGGGGTGGGGTAGGCGAAGAAAAAGATTGCCAAAATTGGTAATCCCCGGAATTGGAAAACGTGATGATGGAAGGCCGATACAGCCCGGAACACGAAGAGACTAACCCCAGGGTGCCGGAAGCGCGGTACGCCTATTACCGGCGGTGCCAGGTGTTCCGCAAGGGTGGAGAGCAGTGCAAAGCGCCAGCGGAGAAGGGCGCACACATTTGCCATGCCCATGCCGGGCAGCTGGCGACGGCGCTTCGCCGGGAGCGGGAACGGCAAGCGGTGCTGGCGGATGCGGTAGCGCAGATGCGCAGACGCGGCCGGCCGGAGTGCGAGATGGCTGACCTGTTCATGGATTTCAAGGGCATCAACGTGACGCTGGCGGTGATGGCGAAGGCGCTGATTGACGGCAGGATTGATTGCAAAACGGCTGGGCGGCTGGTGGTGCAGTTGCAGACCGTGTCAAAGCTGTTGTGGATTCTTCATCGCAAAGGACGCGAAGGCCGCAAAGAAAACCGGATTTCGCCGCAGATTTCCGCAGAGGAACGCAGATTAGGCAAACCGCGGGAATGGCAAGAATCAATCGCGGTATCGCAAAGATCGCCTAAAACGCATGCCGTAATAGAGGCCGAAAAGAATTGGGCCGCGAATCAAGGCGAAGAGAGGCGAATCGCTTTAGTAGCCCAGGTGCGAGGACTCGCAGACAGACGAGGTTGGGGCCACGCGCCGCCGGAATTGTTGAGAGCGGCCTGAGTTGAGGCGAAGAGTTTGGATGTTCCGGCTGATACCAGTCGGAAAAGCTGGTCTTTGACAACTCAATTTCACGGGCCATCAAGCAGCAACGGTTGTCCCTATTCCGCTAACCGGAGTAAACTTTCCCGCATGAAACGAACCTTCGTTCTTGCGCTTGCGTTGTTGCTCTGCCTGTCCACGGGCTTTGCCCAGGACTGGGCAAAACAGAAACTGGACAAATCGACCCGGCATGGAGAATGGGTGGATATCAAACACGATGCCCGCACCGTGCGCGCCTTCGTCGTTTACCCGGAGGTCAAAAGTAAAGCGCCGGTGGTGATTGTGATCCATGAGATTTTTGGCCTTACCGACTGGGCGCGTTCGGTGGCGGACCAGCTCGCGGCCAACGGATACATTGCCATTGCGCCTGACCTGCTTTCCGGTATGGGCCCGAAAGGCGGCGGCACCAGCGAATTTTCCGGCCCTCAGGACGCAGGAAAAGCCATTTCCGGGCTCAATCCTGATCAGGTCACGGCCGACCTGAACGCCACCGCCGATTATGCCAAAAAGATTCCTGCAAGCAACGGCAAGCTTGCCGTGGCAGGTTTCTGCTGGGGCGGCGGACAGTCATTCCGTTTCGCCACCAACCGCAAGGACTTGAGCGCGGCATTTGTGTTTTATGGCCCCGGCCCGGCGAACGTCTCTGCTATCACCGCCCCGGTTTATGGTTTTTATGCCGGTGAAGACGCGCGTATCGGTGCGACGATCCCAGACACCACGGCAGCCATGAAAGCCGCAGGAAAGAAATATGAACCTGTCACCTACGCGGGCGCAGGCCACGGCTTTATGCGTGCCGGTGAAGATCCCGCCGCCGATGCGGCCATTAAAGACACGGGCGATGATCCGGACATCAAGAAAGCGCATGATATGGCTGTCGCTAACAAAAAGGCGCACTCGGAAGGCTGGCAGCGCTGGCTGCAATTGTTGAAATCGATGTAGCTACATGGCGGGCGCCGGATTCCCTTTTTCGGCGTCCTCTATTCTGCGCAAGCCCTACAGCCGATTACCTTTGGCTTGTTTTTTCGTCTAACGGAACGTAGTTTTAGTGGAACCACGAACCCTTCCTGGACGTATTCAACGGCAGGCAGAGTCTTGCCCATCGGCAAGAAAGCCAGGAGGCGAATATGAATCCTCAAGACCAACGTACGAAACACATCATCGGATGGCTCATTGTTATCGTGGCTCTCATTGCGCTGGCCACGCCCCGATTGCGCAGCCAGAGCACCAGCAGTGATCCGTCAGCGCACTTTCAGAAGACCTTCAGCATCACGCCGGGCGGCACGCTGGAAGTGAACAACTATAAAGGAACGATTCACGTGACCGGCTCCGACACAAACCAGGTCGCCATTGACGTAAACAAACATTTCGAAGGCAATGACGCTGACCGCAAATGGTGGATGGAAAACGTCCAGGTCAATTTCAGGAATGAGAGTAACCGCGTTGCTGTGGAAGTGAAATATCCGCAGTGGACTTGCATCCTCTGCTGGGAGGGCCATGACTTTACCGCCGCGGTGGATTTGGAAATTCACGTTCCCCGGCAGATCAACGTGACGCTGGAAAGTTATAAGCCTGATATCAAGGTCGCGTCGATTCAGGGCGACATTAGGATCAAAAGCTACAAGAGCCCGATTGAGATTGATTCGACCACCGGCGCGATACGGATCGATACCTACAAGGAAACGGTGAAGCTGCGCAACGTGAACCTGCGCGGACCGCTGGAAATCAAATCCTATAAGGCCGATGCCGAAATTGAGGCGCGCAGCCTGGGCGACACGGTAACGCTCGAAAACGAAAAAGGCAGCATTGTGTTGCGTGTCCCGGCTAATGCGGGTTTAGACGTGGACTTTGATGGCGGACGCCGCTCCAGCTTCCACTCGGATTTTGCCATGGCTTCACAGACTGGTAGCTATGATCGCAGCGTTCGCGGGAAGATCAACCAGGGTGGCACGCGGTTGCGGCTGCGCACGGAAAAAGGATCGATCTCTCTGGAGAGACTTTCCGGCGCTCAGTAATTCGGGCAATTCGTTTTTCGCCGCTCATGTCAATCATGGGCGGCGCCAGATTGTTGAAACACGTCCGTTGAAACATGTAAGCTTTTGGCCGTGCACCATTGAAGCCGAGTTCGACTCTCGTTACGAATCTACATTTTTGAAAAAGGTGAAAATGCGTTTCTTGAAACCCTCGCTTCTGCTACTGGCCATCTGCGCCACCCTGCTTTGCGCAATTTTGCTCTGTACCCCGGCCTTTGCTCAAGGCGCGTCGCAAAAAGGCGTTCAGGTGGGCGACATCGATACCAAAGCTGATCCCTGCAATGACTTTTTTCAGTTCGCCAACGGCAAGTGGCGGGCGGAGAATCCTATCCCTCCGTCCATGGTGCGCTGGAGCCGGCGATGGAAAGCAGGCGAGGACGCGAAGGAACAGCTCAAGGGCATTCTGGATGACGTCTCCCGCAAAACGGATTGGCCCCGCGGCAGCGTGGAAGAACTCATCAGCGACTATTATGGCTCCTGCATGAATGAAGCCGCCGTAAACAAACTGGGCATCGCGCCGGCGAAACCGATGCTGACGAAGATTGACGCCTTGAAGACTCCGGCTGATCTGCAAAATATGTTCCGCCAGTTGCATGATGTCTCTGTGTTCGTGCCGTTCATTGTGACGTCGATGCCGGACAATCACAATCCCACGCAGGTGATCGCCAGCATTTTTGCCGGCGGCCTGGGACTGCCCGACCGCGACTATTATCTGAAAACAGAACCGCGCTTCCAGGATGCTCGCGAAAAATATCTGGTACACGTTGCCGCCATGTTCAAACTCGCCGCCTATGACGACGCCAAAGCCAGGGCCGCCGCGCAGACCGTCTTTCAAATGGAAAAGAAGCTGGCTGAAGCTTCTCTCGACAATGTAGCTCTGCGCGATCCGCAGGCCACTGACCACAAAACCACGTTTGCCGATCTCAGGAAGCTCTCACCCGCCGTCGATTGGGATGGATACTTTACCGCGGCCAGACTTTCCCGCGCAGACCTGAACGTCGCCGAGCCAAAATTCCTTCAGGAAGTCGATCGTCAGGTTCGGGAAACGCCGATGGCCGATTGGAAGACGTATCTCAAATGGCAGTTCCTTCATTCCGCCGCCGACCAGCTTTCCGATCCCTTCGTCAATGAGAACTTTGCTTTTTACGGAAAGTATCTCAACGGCGCCACTGAGTTGAAACCGCGCTGGAAGCGTTGCGCTGAAACCACTGACCAGTTGCTGGGCGAAGCGCTGGGTAAGAAATACGTGGAGAAATATTTTCCGCCGGAAGCCAAAGCGCGCGCGCAGGAGATGGTAAAAAATATTCTTGCCGCCATGCATGACACCATCGAAGGCCTGGAATGGATGGGCCCGGAAACCAAAAAGAAAGCGCTGGAAAAGCTGTCAACCTTCAATCCAAAAATCGGATATCCCGACAAGTGGAAGGACTACAGCAGCATCAAGATGGTCCGCGATTCTTACTGGGACAACACCATCGCATCTGTGAAGTGGAACGTGAATGATGATCGCGCGCAAATTGGCAAGCCCACGGACCGCGGCCGCTGGGGCATGACGCCGCCAACGTCCAACGCTTACTACAATCCCCTGCTGAACGAAATCGTTTTTCCGGCCGGCATACTGCAGCAGCCATCCTTCAGCGTGGAAAACGCGGATGCCATCAACTATGGCGGCATCGGCGTGGTGATTGGCCATGAAATCAGCCACGGCTTTGACGATCAGGGCGCGCAGTTCGACGCCGAGGGCCGCCTCAACAACTGGTGGACGCCCGACGATATGAAGCGCTTTCAGGACCGCACATCCTGCGTCGTTCGCCAGTTCGATGGTTATTTCATCGAGCCGAACATTCATCACAACGGAAAGCTCGTTCTGGGCGAGAGCATCGGTGATCTGGCCGGCGCCAAGATCGCTTTTCTCGCTTTCAAGAAAGCGCAACAAGCGCATGCTGAGCCGACCATCGACGGTTACACGCCGGAGCAGCAATTCTTTATTGCCTGGGGACAATGGCGCGGCGATGAGATTCGTCCGGAAACCCAGCGCACCATGGTCCAGGGTGATCCTCATCCGATCGGAAAGTATCGCGTGATGGGACCGCTCTCTAACCTGCCGGAATTCAAGCAGGCGTTTAGCTGCAAAGACGGTTCCGCCATGGTACGGCCGGAAGCCGATCGCTGCACGGTGTGGTAGAAGTCAAGAGGCGCGGTGTTCGCCGCGCCTCTTTTATTTCAACAAAAGCCATGCGCCGCCGCATGGCTTTTTCATTCCTTAATAGTTAGTACCGACGATAACCGCCGCCGCTGTTGTAACCCTGCTGATATCCGCTCTCATACGCCTGGCGGTAAGACTGTTTGTAGTAATTCTTGTCGCCGAAGCTTGAGTTGTAACCGTGATCGGCGTGTTTGTAGTTGCTGTCCTGCGTTGGCCGATTGCTGTGGCCGCTGCGCCGGTCGCTGGCGCCGTCATTGATTCCATCCTGATAACCGTACTGCCGCGCCGAATTCGCGCCGTACCCGCCTGCGCCGTAGCCTCCATTTCCGCCACGGCCCCAGCCCCAGCCGCCGCGGCCACGGTCATCCCGATCACGATTTCCATCGCGATCTCGGTCATTGCGATAGCCGCCTGTCTGTTGGAATCCGCGCTCATAGCCTGATCGGTAAGCCTGGCGATCGTCGCGCTCACGCCAACGACTGTTGTTGGGATTGAATCGCCGATTGTGCCGCGCATCGGACTGTCCCTGGTTGAATCCTTCCCTGAACGCCTGCCGATCGTCATTGTCGCGCTGTCCCCATCCCCATTGCACCGGGACCACGCTTTGTGCCACCGCCAAAGTAGTGGTTCCCGCCATTAACGCTGCGCCCAGCAGCATCGCCTTCATATGTTTCATGGACCCTCCCGTTAAAGCCGCATCGAGATTTCCTGGCATTAACGTTCAAATGGACTTCTCTTATGGAGTGCAAACACTTGCCGCGATGCAATCTCTCTTCAAGTCAGTTAAGTTGTGTTAGCGGAGGGTAAGGAATAGTTGGTGCAGCTGCTTTCAAATGAATAGCGCCGAAGCGTGTTACAGGAAGCTTCGTAGCACGTGGCGAAGGTTGTGAACGCAAACCTGCGAAAGACGATTACCGCGATTTCGCGAATTCCACTTCCTGCGGGCGCTGCGCATAGCCTTCGACAGTGTGCGGTCGCACTGCCTGAAAATAACTGACTAGTTTTTTCACGTAGGTCGAAACCGGCGTGTACTGCATGCCCAGCTCTGTTTTGCTGCGGGCGTTCTCCAGGGACGACATCCATTTGCCGCTGAACGGCGAGCAGTGCGGCAACAAACCTTCATGGTTAAGTTCTTCCCGCGGCACGCGAACGATTTTCAATGGGCAATGCATCGTCTCTGCCAGCAACTCCAGGAACTGAACCAGTGACAAAGTTTCGTCCTGCCCGATGTTGTAAGCGCAGCCTCTACCCAGGTCACTTTCCGCCAGCCGCATAATCGCCTGCACCACGTCTTCACCATAGACGTGCCGCACGGGTGCTCCGTCTTCATCGGGTATCAGTAGCGGCCCTTCATCTTGAATGCGCAGGAAATATCCGTAGATCCGGTCGTAGTGGTCCCGTTCGCTGTTGACCATCGGCAGCCGCAGGCTGGTAAAAGGAAACTTGCGCTCCGTCCACGCGCAAGCAAACACGTCTTCCGCTGCGCGTTTGTCGAAGCCATACCGCCAGTTCTCGTATTCAGAGACTTCCGACTTCGGCGGCTCGGCCATCACCGGCCCTGGATAATCCTCTTCCTTATAAGGCCGCTCTACGCCGGCTCGTACCAGGTAAACCTGCCCCGTGCTCAGGAAGATGTAGCGCCCCACGCGGCCCGCAAATAACTCCACCGCAGCCTCGGCTTCAGCGCCTGTGTAAAGCGTGGTATCGATCACCAGATCAAATTCTCTGCCGTTCATCGCGCTCTTGAGTTGTCCCGGGGCTGTCCGATCACCCCGCAGCCGTTCAACTTCTTCCGGCAGATCATCGCGCGTCTGGCCGCGATTGAACACCGCGACATCGTACCCGCGTTGCAGCAGAGCGTGAACAATGGATGGGCCCAGGTTTCGCGTGCCGCCTATAACGAGTGAACGCATAAGAAAATCCTCAGAAAACCTCTGAGCCGTCGTAAACCTTTATCCCTCGATCTTTGCGGAGTCGTTGAAATTGTAGCTTACGACTCTAAGTCGTTATTTTTGCGTCGCGCGCAACTCGGGTTGTGCTAGTCTTGCGGACACTCTGGAGGTCGCCATGGACGCAACGGCTATCCTTACTCTCATCAAGAACCATTACATTATTGCAACCTTTGTTGGAGTGCTTGCGATTGGCCTCACGTCGCAAGCGGTCGAAACGCTCAAGGTCCATATTTGGTACGCTGTTGCAATTGTTAGCGCGGGACTTATTTTCGCTGCAAATGGTGAAATCCTGTATTTCTATGCATTCTGCCTCGGCATGGCTACAGCCTTTGCAGAAATAATCAGCAAATTTACTGACGAGCCCATCAAGGCATTAAGCGCTCCTCAAGCCGTTCTTTATCATGTGTTAAACGGCCTTGTGTCTTCGTTTGCGTTGAGAATTCTATTTCTTTATTCAGTTCCCGTCACCACTCTGGACAAGGTTAAGGCTGTGGTAATAGCGGGATTTGGTGCCATGCTGCTGCTCCGGTCGAAACTCTTCAATGTGAAGGTGGCGGGAGAAGACGTCTCTTTTGGCCCAGAACAGATCGTCAAAGTATTTTTTCGATATATGGAGCTTGCAATTGACCGGCTGCGCGCCCAGGCGCGGATTCAGTTTGTAAAAGCCACCCTCGATAACATTGATTTCAAGGCGGCCCGCGCTTATACCAGAACGATGCTGGGTGCTGCTCAAACCCTGGAAGATAACGATCTCAAGGACATCGACAAGAAACTCGATGAAATCGCGGCTACGCCGGATTCCCCGCAATTGAAATCATATGCGATGGGCTTTCTATTGTTGAACAAAATGGGTGAGGATGTCGTGGCCCGCCTGTTTGAAGAACCTCAAGCAGACTGGTACATCAAGGCGCCCGAAGTGAGCAAGGGAAGCGGACTGATATCCAGCTTCCTCCCCACCAAGGACCTCTATTATTTTGCTTACGGCGGGGATATGTTTTCCAAGACACTCCTCAAAAGACTGAATTGGTCAACATCAGATTACGCAAGATTAAAAGAAATGAACCCGCAAAGAGCGATCCTCAATGGCTATTCCATGGCTTTCGACCATCCTTCTCAAGACGGCTCCAGCACCGCCAACATACAGCAAGAGCTGAATTCTTCCGTTGAAGGCGTCCTCTACAAATTGCCACCTTCCGTACTTGAATTTCTTGATAAGGCAAATCTCGGTTACATGAGAAGAGAGATTGAGGTCGCTTCGGTCGACGAAAAAGTCACAAAGCCGATAACAGCTCAGGCGTACATATCTGAAGAACGACACAGCGGGCTTTATCCAACCCAGGATTATCTCAATTTGCTCATTCAAGGAGCCAGGGAGAGAGGACTAAGCCCTGAATATATAAACAAGCTCGCCACTACAAACACGGTGACAATGGCTCGAACCGCGTCGGCATAATCGAAGAGGCTTTTAAGCAACCACTCACCACGCCACATTCGCGTAAAACGCGTTGTTCCCTGTCCGCAGGTCTTTGCCGTACAGCAGCACCACGCCCACTCCCAGCACGTTCAGTTTCGCTTGCGGGCCGGTATCAAAGAGCCACTTGTGCGGACCCAGCGTTTGCGATGAATCCAAAATCTTGCCCGTATCCAGAAATGGTCCCAGCTTCACCGTGATAATTCCATTCGCGTACACGTGCTTATCGCTTTCCCAGTTGGAAAGAAAATAATTCCGTCCCAGCGGCGCGCTGCCCTTCTGCCCATGGCGCGTGCCAACATGCGCCCGCAGCGGCAGATCATTGTCGCGATCCACGCCTAGCAAGAACAGTTCGTCGAAAGGTATCTGCCCGAAAGTCTTGCCGGCATGAATGTGCCATTGCATTTCGTAATCGTCACCCCGGTCGCGTGGAAACCAATGCATGCTGACGGTGGCTTGAAGTTTTTCAAAAGACTGTCCCGGCTGGGACCATATGCGGCCCGCCTGCGAGTTAGCGCTGCTGGAAAGTGTCAGACGTCTCTCAGGCGATCGCCACAACTCGTAACTGAATTGTGTCTTCTGCTTCACCTGATAGCCCTGGGCCAGCAACTCTGGCGTCAGCGCGATACCGGGGACAACATTGCGGAAATCCCTATGCGAGATCTCCAGCCCGGTCGTCCAACTCCAGCGCGCGCCCACGAACCGAGAAATCTCAGCGCTCACGCTTTCGCGCCGAAGATTCGTCGCGCCCAGCACGGTGCTGGGGCCGGTGAATGACGTTTGCACCGTCCAGTTCTCATTCCGCAAGTCAGCGCCCACCCGGTACCGCCATTTTGGGCTTCCGCCAAGTGGACCGGAAACATTGACCACTGCGCGCCGTTTGTCGGTATCAAAGCGGAGCAACGAAGTGAAATTCGTGGCCGAGCCGCGCGCGTTGTAATACTCCGGCGTGATCTCTTCAAAGAGAATTCCGCTGAACATGCGGACCAGCGCTTGCAGCTTGCTGTTGCCAAAGCCGTTTAGTTCCTGTGCGCGAAAGATGGCGTCGAACTTTCCATCGGGCCGAGCCTCCAGATTGATTTTGTAAGTGGGAAAGATTTCCATGCCGTGCAGCCGGACGTTGCTCGCCAGCAACTCATCCAGTGTCAGCTTGCTGGCAGGGGCAAAGGCAAACGCATGGTCCAGCAGCGCAGGACGCACGCGCAACGCGGGCTCGCTCCGCGTCTCAACGATTTCCGGCTTCCCTGTCCGGTTCCAGTACTTGAGTGCCGCTTCGAGATTACCTTCAAGGAAATAAATGGTCGCCAGAAATTCATTGGCGTAGGCATCTTTAGGATCAAGCCGCAGCGCGCGATGCAGATCACGCTTGGCCTCTCCGTAATTCTTCTGCTTGAATGCCACGCCAGCCAGTTCGATTGGGAAACGTTTATCGTTTGGAGCCAACCGCTGGCCGGCGGAAAGAGCTCTGCTCGCTTCTTCCCAGCGCTGCAGATGCGCCAGCGCGACACCGTAGTAATAATCCAGATCAGCAGAGTTACGTGGCGCCTGCTGCAAAAGTTGTACAAGCTCGTGCCAGCGCTCCTGCTCAAAAAGCTGCTTGGCTGCTGGCGTGGGATCAGCTTGCGCCAGATTTGGCGAATTGAAGCTTGGCAAATAGAAGACTGGCAAACAGAAGACTGGCAAACAGAAGAACGCTGTTATCAGAAGCACGGAAGTCCGAAGAACTTTTATGAAGCCAATCACTTGGGCAGCGCCAGCAACGTCCAATGTCCCACAGCGGCCCACTGCTTTTCAAAGCTGGCGCGCTCCTGCTTGAGCAGCTTGCGCTGCGCTGCGTCATTTAAGTAAACGACGTCCTCGGCGGGATCGATTCCAACTACCACCACAAAGTGTAACGACGTCTCCAGTGCGGAAGGTTTCAGCGCGGCGATCAGCGGGCGTCCTTTTTCCAGATGCTGTTTCAGGTCGTCCCACTTTCCCGCGAAGGCAAAGGTCCGAAAGCCGTTTTGCTGGAAGTAATGCTCCACATCGGAAGCGCGAGTGCCGTGATCTTTCTTGGAATACAGGATACGCTGAATGGCAACCGCATCGGCGGCAGCGTCCACTTCCCTCGCTTGCTGCTTGCGCCAGTACTGCATCACCATGGCGATGCTGGCAGCGCCGCAACCGTCCTTTTCCTGCTTGATAAAAGGAACGTCCAGCCAGACGCCCGGCGTCGCCGCAAAGACAAAGCCGCAGAGACACAAAATAATGATGAGTCTCTGCGGCATAGTTCGTGCCATGAAAGCAGTTCTAGCGGACGGCCACGATAATCAGCACCAGCACCGCGATGCCGAGAATAATCAGGATCAAATCACGTTCGCTGAGGGTGCCGGCATAAAAATCAGCCTGCGCTTTGTCAGCCCGTGCCGCCAGTTGGGCCAGTTCCTGATCGTTGAGGGTTGAGACCGCGGTTTTCACCTGTTGCGCGTCCACCTTCGCCGACTTCAGAGCTTTTTCGGCCGTCGGCGTTGACAACAGATGTTGTAGTGAATCCAGGTTATGCTGTCTTACCTGCGACGCTGCAACCGCTTCTTTTTGCAGGTCCGCGGGGCTGACCACGTGGCTTTGTGCAAGCGCGTCCGTGGGAATAATGAAGAGTGCAACCAGAACCGTAGCAATCGCCACGCGTAGGGATTGCCGCAAATCAAAATGCATAGTCAAGCTCCTCCACTTGTGTTCCGGCCAGATAGAAAGTATACATGACCCCCTGAGCCGGCATTTGCACCGCAGTAAAGCGTTTGCCGCACTCGTTGGGAGAGTTTGCCATGTCCCTGCGCAGCCTCTACCTATTCCGGTGAATGATCAAGTCATTAGCTTGGAACGATAAAGTAAGGGAGCAGTTGCCTGCTCCCCGGGAATGCAAGATTGCTTTGGACTGTGGTTCAGTGGGTTGAATCAGTCTTTGGTCTGCACTTGTGCCGATTCTGTTCCCAGTTCGAGAGAAACTTTCTTTCCCTGAAACTGAAGTGCCTTGAGTTCGCGCACGCCGTTGGAGCCGTTCTTTACTTCCGCCTGCGTATCGGACGCTGCGCGGTCCAGAGTGACGACCTGTGCCGGCGCTGTGGCCACAACTTTCCTGCCTTGCATGATGCTTACCTGGACGGTTGGCCCGGAGCCTTCCCATTTGGCTGTGTATTCGCCCGCGGGAATGGTTGTGCCGTTCACTTGTGTGGCTGCGGAAATCTCAAAGCTGCTCTTATGGGAATCGCTGGCTGCGAATGCGCTGGTTGCCAATGCCAAACCCAGTGTCGCTAATATGATCCGGGAAAATAACGTGGACTTCATTACCGCTCCTTAAATCTTTCCCGCAGCTCGGCGGGAACCGGTTGGGGGCGGCCTTCTTTCGTCAACGATAAACTTTTCAATTCGTCGCTGATGACCTACAATTTCACGCGTGGGTTAAGAAACAGGCGCGCGCATGCGTGCCGATTTCCGGGGACTGTTCTCGCCTGGGGCCGCCAAAACCGTGGGCGCGAACAATCCCTGAACCCCGTTTCGAACTGCAGCTTTCAACTCTTGTCGTACTCGTTCTTCTCTACTTGCAAAGACGATGCCAAAGAACTAAAAGTTTCAATCGATTTGTTAAGTATTGCCTTTTTAGACGCCAGGTGAGTTAGCGCGTTAGCATTCACTCGTCCCACTCGCTCACTCTTTACATTTTCTGAACAACTCATCCCTGTCGAAGTGTGCGGAAATGAATCGCAGGCGTTCGAAAACGAACAGTGCTGGTGCAGACACGCCGACGCGTATGTGATCGAAAATCGATTTATTGCGTGAGCGAACTTGTAGGTCGATCCTTGCTCATGCGCTGATGAGAGAGCGCTAAGCGGGCTTCGCGTGGCCCGAGAGTTCGGGACTTGAAGAAAACGAATGCAGGACGTGAAGAAATAGTTTGCGGATGTCCTCAGCGGTATAGGACGCTGAATAAGGAATGCGGCCGGTAAGCATCCTGTCCCGCAGCAATCCTTCCATCATGCCAATCAGCGCTGAGCGTATGCCTTCAATATGAAGGTCAGAACGGAGTTGGCCCAGGTCGCGCATTTCCTTGAGCAATCTGTCCGCCGTGTTCACCAGGCCAAGGAAACCCTTGGTCATTAGCACCATGTGGCCTTCTTTGCGGATTCTGCGGCCCTCAAGCAAGAATAATTGTTTGAGCTGTTCGTCCTCCTCGAGTTTGGAAAGAATCAACCCCACCAGGGCCTGCAATTTCGAACTGGGAGCCGGTATGTATTCGAGTGTGCCAAAGGCCTGAGCGATATGGTTCCATCCGTCTTCAAAGATTGCCTCCAGCAGTCCTTCTTTGCTGCCAAAGTGCTTGATCAGTTGTGATTCGCTGGTCTGGGCCATTCGGGCAATGGAAATAGTGCTGGTGTTTTCGAATCCAGATCCAGCAAAGAGCAGCTTGGCTGCTTTTAATATCCGCTCGGCGGCAGGCCCCTTGTGAGTCAGCGGGTTGGAGATGGACACCATTGTTTCCTCTGTAATTACGCAGTTGCCACGCTCAAGTAGTATCACCACCAGCTTGCTCAATTCAAGATAATAAGCACTAATCGATTGATAATATTAGGAAATTCTGTGGCAACCCCGGTCGATGAACATGCCTCTTAGATTCAACGGTAGTGCTACTACTGCCAGTCGTTATGTTGGGTTCCGCAGGCCCCAGGAAATTCATTCTTCAGGAGAAACCATGTCAACGCTTCCCTCCCTCCACTCACCCACCACTGATTCCAAATCAAATACGGAGAAGAAATTGATGCCCCGGCGAACTTCCATTCCCTGGCTCGGTCTGCTTGCAATTGTTTTGGCTCTGAGCCTCACGCAAAGGGCTTCCGCGCAAACCGGCAGTTCCATCAGTAGCACTTCAGGACCGGTGTCGTGGGATTTTGGTCCGGTTGTAGCAGGCACCGTCACCAACGTTGGCATTCAGGATACGTGTCCCCCCGGCATGTGCGACAACCATGATTTGACCATCACGCTTCCTGCACCCGCCGCAACTTTTTACCAGACCAACACTGTTCAAGTAACGATCAAGTACACCTGGAACAGCACTGCGCCTAGCGATCTCGACGTATTTGCCATCAGCCCGAACGCGGCTGACCACGGCCCCGGCTCGCCCGATGACACGACCACCGGCGCCGGAGAAGAAGACCTGACGTTGACTGATCCAATCGATGGCGTCTGGCACATTCGCTCTGTCGCGGCTACCGTGCCTCTTCCTGTATCCGCGCACGCTGTTGTGACCATGACGGTTGCTCCCCGGCCAACCACCGCGCCGCCGCCGCCCGCGCCCGGCGCTCCGGCATTCGTGAACTATGCCGCACCGGAAAATATTCCGCCTTCTCTCGGTTCGACCACTGCCAGCCAGCATGCCGCTGGTGAGCCTTCCGTCGGCGTGGACTGGAATACGGGCAAGGCTTTCATCGGAGCTGGAAATCACACGCTGCGCGTAACCTTCAACGACGCAGTCAAGCCAGCCAGTTCCACCTGGGAAGACAAACGCTCGCCTTTCGCGCGCGTCAGTCTTGATCCCATCCTCTTTACGGACGATGGCCGCATGGGCGGCACCAACCGTACTTTTTCTTCGCAGCTCAATGGCGTAACCAGCGAGCTCTCATTCACTGACGATGACGGCGACAACTGGCTTCCCACGCAAGGTTCCGGACAGCCCGCAGGTGTCGATCACCAGACCGTCGGCGGAGGTCCATTCGCTTCTCCCGCGCCCGCCGTGCACACGTATCCGCACGCAATTTATTACTGCTCGCAGGATATCGTTACCGCATTCTGCTCACGCAGCGATGACGGCGGCCTGACGTTTGGTCCTGGCGTTCCTATTTACACTTTCACCACCGTGAACGGAGTTGACCGTCCTGTTGCCCCGGGAACTTGCGGCGGCCTGCACGGGCACGTTCGCGTTTCTCCCGACGGCACAGCTTACGTCCCCAATGAAAATTGCCAGGACGCAGCCGGCGCCAGCCGTCCCGGCGTCGCCGTTTCCACGGACAACGGTTTGACCTGGGTAGTGCGCACGGTGCCAGACGGGGCCAGCATCAGTCCCGGCAGCGATCCTTCTGTCTCCGCCGGCAAGAGCAACACCATTTATTTCGGCTACGTAAACTCTGACGGCCATGCCAAGATCGCGGTCTCTCATGATCGCGGCCTGCACTGGTCGAAATCTCAAGATGCGGGAACTCCCTTCGGTATTCAGAACGCCGAGTTCGCTGAAGTGGCTGCCGGAGATGACAATCGCGCAGCATTTGCTTTCCTCGGTACGCCCACCAAGGGCGACACGCAATCCGGGGACTTCCTCGGAGTCTGGCATCTTTACGTCGCATTTACCTACGACGGCGGACGCACCTGGACCACCTCCGACGCCACGCCTTCAGACCCGGTGCAGCGCGGCTGTATCTGGAACGGCGGTGGCAGCAACCCTTGCCGTAACCTGCTGGACTTTAACGACATCACTGTTGATAAGTTCGGCCGCGTACTCGTGGGATATGCGGATGGCTGCACCGGCACCTGTGTGACCGACGGCACGCAGAATGCCACCACTGGCCCGGTTAGCGCGCAGGATGCCCTGGCCACAATCGCACGGCAAACCGGCGGTCGCGGACTGTTCTCAGCCTTCGATGGCACACAGTTCGGCACCCGCAACGGTGATAACGAAGGCGGCGGCAAACTCTGTTTCGGCGACCCCGCAAGCGGTGTCCACGGCGGACCTGAATGCGACGATAACCGTAGACACTAAATTGTTGTAACCACCAGGCCCGCGTGAAGGATTAATTTCTCGCGGGCTTTTTATTTGCCGCCACAGTTAGAATCTCTTGCCATGGAATATTCAATGACAAAGAATTTATTTCGCTTGTTGCTATGCGTCCTCATGCTGTCCAGTGCGATCTTCGGAAGCCCCAGGCCGGCAAGCGAAGACGCGAAGCAGCCCAAACCTAAGACAGATGCCTGCGCCCTGCTTACCAGCGCGGATGTTCAGGCCGTGCAGGGTGACCCCGTCCAGGAAACCAAGCCCAGCACACAGCCGGGCGGTGGCCTGATAATGTCGCAGTGCCTCTTTCGTACGGCAATACCCAGCAAGTCAGTCAGCGTCGCCATAGCATCGCCCGGGTCCATTTCTCCCCGCACGTTCTGGCAGAAGCAATTTCAATCAGGCAAACCTGCGTCCGGAGAAAAAGAAAAAGCAGAAAAGAAGCCACTTGCTGGAAGCAAGAAGCAGGAAAAAGAAGAAGACGATGAGTCCACGCGGCCTCGTGCTATTGCCGGCGTGGGCGAAGAAGCCTATTGGGTCGGCGGCCCCATGGTCGGCGCGCTTTACGTTCTAAAGGGCAACACCTTTGTGCGCATCAGCGTTGGCGGAGTGCGTGAAGAATCCGCGCGCATTGAGAAATCCGTGGTGCTGGCGCGTCTGGCGCTCAAGCGCCTGTAAACCCCGCAGATTCCATAGGCCCCAGCCCGCTCTACCTCCTCTCCGCCCTCGGGAAAGATTAATTCTTTTAATTTCACTCCAATGAAACCGTAATCTCCTGCTTCTAAAACGATGTGTAACGGATGAGATTGTTCCGAAACGGATGAAGCACTCGGAGCACTAAGCAGCAGAAGGTTTACAAATGGACTTTCGGGGGCGGGCAGCTACATGCCGGCCGGGAAGGATTTCCGCCATATGGAACTCTGTTACATGGTTAGCATGAGTACGCTGCATGAGATTTTGCAGTCAGAAGCAAAACCAGACACCGCCTATCGACTCCTGGCCAGTGGCGACACCGTCACGGTGATTCATTACGGCCCCGGCGGTTTAATCGATCAATTCGCTTTTCCCATTGTTTATCGCGTCGAAGACGTCCCTGAGGACGAAGGAACGCTGATGCTGCTGGTGGCTACCGAACGTAGCCGCGAATGGCAGAGCTTCTGGGTGCCTCTGGAAACAAGGCTATCGCACTGCTGTTCTCTGAATACTGTGGCGTAACCGTAGAAGAAGTTCCAGGAATTGCGAATATCATGTCTTGGCACTTACTCGTGTGCTCGAAAGCAGCGGTGCTCGGTTCTTAGGCCAGGAGGAACTCGAGCGCAGGAACTCGTCGCATTGCTCCACAGGCATGGGACGAGAAAATAAGTAGCCCTGGACGAAATCGCATCCGAGCCGGCGCAGCACCTGGAGCTCTTCGTCGGTTTCCACACCCTCGGCTACCACTCTCAAGCCCAGTTGCTGCGCTAAAGTCACGATGGCTTGAACAATCGCACCGTTGCCAGACTGGCCATCCGATGAGGGATCAAGGTTGCGAATGAACGACTGATCTATTTTGAGCGTGTCAATGGGCAGGTTTTGCAGGTACTTCAGTGAAGAATAGCCAGTTCCGAAGTCGTCAATGGCTGAACTTACGCCCAGCGCGCGCAGTTCAGTCAGCCGGGATGCGGCCCGCTCGCAATTCTTCATGACCACCGTTTCGGTAAGTTCAAGCTCAAGACATGAAGGGGGCACGCCATTTTTCTTCAAAGCCTCAGAGATAGTATCCATCCAATCCTGGCGCTCAAACTGCAGGGTAGAGACATTCACCGCGACGCGCAAGCTCGGGTAGCCGCTTCGATGCCATATAGCCAGTTGGCGGCATGCCTGGTTGAGCACCCAATTGCCGACAGGGACGATAAGGCCGGTTTCTTCAGCGATCGGAATGAACTTGTCCGGGAAGATCATGCCTCGCTTGGGATGGTTCCAGCGCAGTAATGCCTCAAAACCAACGAGCTGGCCGTCAGCAATAAACTGCGGCTGATACACCAAGAGGAGTTCGCCATTTTCCAGCGCATGACGCAGGTCACCCATCAGTTCCAAGCGCTCGTGAAGATGTGCATTGATTTCCGGTGTGAACACCTGAAACCCATTCTTGCCATTGAATTTGGCATGGTACATCGCAGTATCCGCATTTTGCTGCAACTGTTCGGGTTCAGCGCCATGCTCCGGGTAGCAGCTGATACCGATGCTGGCGCTGATCGAATATTCGTGCTCGGCGATCATTAACGGCTTGCGCAGAATGTCCAGACAGGTGTGGGCCACCTGGAAAGAGTCGCTCGACTTGTGTAAATCGCTGAGCACCAGGCAGAACTCATCACCGCCAATGCGCGCCAGCGTATCTGTCCTGCGCGTAATCGAACGCAGCCGTCGTGAGACTTCGATGAGGACCTGGTCGCCACATTGATGTCCAACCGTATCGTTAATGTATTTGAAGCCATCCAGATCAATAATCAAAACCGCGAGTTGTGACTCATGCCGGTTCGTATAGGCAATGGCTTGTTGCAGCCGGTCTTCGAGCAAAAAGCGATTGGGCAATCCTGTGAGAGCATCGTGCTGGGCCTGATAAGACAGGCGGTCAGTCAGGCGACGATGTTTAATGGCAATAGAAGCCATGTCTCGGGCCATTTCAAGCCTGCTGTGGTCCTGGAGATCCGGCTGATGATCCTCGCGGAAGAAAACCAGTATCAGGCTAACCAGCACGCCCGCAGGATCCAGCACTGGGGCGGACCAGCAAGACCTGAGACCCAACTGTCGCGCCCATTCCCGCAGTCCGTTCTCGGGACCGCCGCCAACAAAGTCCTTGATGAAAACTATTTCCCGCGCATTTGCGCTGGAGCCCAGCGCATAGGCAATATCTTCTAACCGTAAACCTTCCAACGCGGTCACTGCTTCCCTGCTAAGGCTGCTGGCGGTCACTTGGCCAAACCTCCCGGGCTTGGTCAGAAGGATCGCGCAAGAGGAGCCGGGAAGCTGATTCTCCAGAAGACGAATGAGATGATTAAGGCTGTCTTCAAGAGGTTGGTTCTGTGTAATAGTCTCCAGAAAGTTACGCCGTTCCAATTCCAGTTGCTCTGTCCGCTTCCGCTCGGTAATGTCAGCAGCCAGCAAGAGCGCCGCCGGCCGGCCGGCCCAGCTGATCTTCCGCAGCGAAAGCTCGACATCAAATACCGTACCGTCTTTGCGGCGATGTTGCGCCTTGGAAGGTATTCCAGTGTGACTCGTGGCGAGCATCTCACTAACATCCTGGCCTGCATCCAGTGCAGGCAGTGTCAGATTCAGAAACTCATCGGTTTTGAAGCCGTAGGTATTGACTGCCGCTTCGTTGACTGCCAGAAAAGATAACGTGCTCAACTCAAAAACAAAAGTAGGCTGTGGATTGCTTTCGAAAAGCAGTTCGTAGCGGTGCTCACTCATCGCCAGTTCGCGTGCTTGCGCAGAGAATCTCCGGTCCACAAGCGACGTCAAAAGCACGGTGCCCAGGATGACCAAAGTTGCGAGAATTACGGCGGAGTTTCCAAGAACAGAAATATCCAGCGCCTCGGATAAGTCCGGGGCCGTGTTCATAGGCATGAATGTCACGGCGGCCATGCCGGTATAGTGCATGACTGGTATCGCCAGCCCCATGATCACCGAACTGATAATCTTCAGCAACCGTTCCGACTTTTCTTCCCGGAAGTGAAACGTAAGCCACAATGCAGCGAGCGAAACCACCACGGCAAGCACTCCGGACAATGTCCATAAGCCATGGTGATAATGGTGCATGGCGGAGAGCCGCATCGCTGCCATTCCCGTGTAATGCATGGTCGCGATTCCTGCCCCCATCAGCAAACTTCCAATTACAACTCGAAAGGTGGTGAGTTGCTGACGGCTAACCACAAATAGCGCAATAAAGGATGCGAAGATTGCGGCGAGCAAGGAAAGCGCAACAGTCGGGACGTGATAATAGACGGGAATGGGCAACCGGTATGCGAGCATTCCGGTGTAATGCATAGACCAAATGCCGGCCCCCATCGCACATGCGCCGCCGAGGAGCCAGGCCACCCGAGCATAGCTCCGGGCGGCAGTCACTCGTCCCGCCAACTCAAGTGCTGCATAGGACGCGAATATGGCGATGATGACAGAAAGAGTCACCAGGCGATAGTCGTAGGTCGCAGGGATGGGCATAGCAGGATTCTTTGGCTCCTAACCAGACGGGCGAAGTCATGGATATCTTGCGTTTTCTTGTGGTTCGCCGACAAGTTACTGTCGTACTCTAACGGGCTACTCTCGGGTCTCAAAGGAACCTCCCGAACACCTGTCTCGGGCTGACAGGAGAGTGGGCGACGGCGCGGTTCCGGAAATGGATTTCGGAGTTCACCGCATCGCGCCAGCTCTCCTTTTTCGCCCGAGGAGGGGGCATCTTTTCGCCTGAAAAATCTTTCTCATTGCCAGATACGGCAAAGGAGAATTGAAAATGGCAGATGACACTCTTGATCTAATAAAAGACTTGATTCAGACCTGCAAAGATGGTGAAACCGGTTATCTTCATGCGGCAGGTGTCGCTACGGACCCGCAGCTAAAGGCATATTTCAGCGAACAAAGCCTGGAAAGAGCCCGCTTTGGCCAGGAACTCCGCGCCGAAGCAGAGCGGCTGGGTGACAAACCTGAAGCTTCCGGCAGCGTGTCTGCTGTTCTGCATCGGGTATGGTTTGAAACCAAGGCGACAATTGGTCTGGGCGATCAATCAATTCTAAACAGCGTTGAACAGGGAGAGGACAGGGCGAAAAAGGACTACGAGAAGGCCCTCGCCAGCCAGCTTCCGAGTGACTTGCGCGCCATCATCCAGCGCCAGGCAGACAGCGTTCTCAAGGCCCACGACTACGTTCGCGACATGCGCGATGGGCATGCCCAGCCCGGAGAGAAAGTGGCCTAAGCAGCAACTCAAACACGAATTAAGAGGCCTGGAACTTACGTGTTCCAGGCTTTCTTTGTGCCACCACTGTGCCCCACGACGTGATACCCGCGATTCAGATGCATCTCTTGCCGCTCGCTTGAAGTGCAGGAAAAATCAGGTGATAAGAGGAAGGAGCTGGTAGCGCTACCGGGAATCGAACCCGGGTTTTAAGATTGAGAATCTCACGTCCTAACCCCTAGACGATAGCGCCACGCTTTGTTTTCAATATCTTAGATTTTGGCAATCTAGCTTTTTGCACTAACTTTGCACTTACTCCGGGTTGCACTGTTGCGGCTTCCAACCGGCGCATTGCGCTTGATACATCGTCCGTAGAAACGATGTGATAGCGATCAAACACGCTGCGCGTTTTGTGGCCGCTGATCTTCATTGCTACCCGCTCCGGCACGCCTGCATTTACCAGATTACGAACCGCGCTCCTGCGCAAATCGTGAATGATAAGGCCCGTGTACTGTGGGTCGTAAGGCTTGCCGGGTCTCTCGATAATACGACCTAGCCCCGCAGCCGCGCAAGCCTTACGCCACTCCTTGGTCAGGTTCACGGAACTGAATACTGCGCCTTCTTTCGGTTGAATTTCCTCCAGCATATTCACGAGCACGGATGGCAGCGGCACGCTGCGGGCTTCCTCGCCTTTCGTCTGGTCCTCTTCCAGCCGGATAATCCGGTTCCGGAGATCTACTTGCGGCCACTCGATCTGAAGTGCCTCGCCAAGGCGCACTCCACAGTAGTAGAGGAAGGTAATCAGCGGGCGCAGGTGGCTTGGTAGCAGGCCCACCAGTTGCTCGAACTTTTCCAGTGGTAGAAATCCTTTGCGTGCTGGTGGCTCCTTCAGTAAACGAATCACGGGCACGAATCGAATCTTCCCATCCTCGTGAGCGATCCGCAGCATGCGGCGCAGGGCCGAAAGGCTCCGGTTGATGATCGCGTTGCCCATCCCATCAGCCTGACGTTGCCGGACAAATTCGCGGGCTTTATCAGTCGTGATGTGCAACACAGAGACGCCCTGCTTGCCATTGCCGAAGCCGAAGAATTTATCCAAAGGCTTCAGCGTTGGAATTCCCTCCGTGCCGTCAGCATAGACGTGCAACGACTTGTTTCCCTTCTCGACGTAGTTGGCCAGCAGCGCGCCGCGCAGTGATCCGTACGTTACCTTCTTCAGATCGGCGACCGAGCCGAAGCCTTCATCACGCTTACCCATTTCCCGGCGCAGGAAATCGAGCGCCTCCTGCTTCACTGCGGTCTTGGTGCTTACCCGAACAGCCTTGCCGTTCTGGTCATAAAATTGGGCGTACCAAAACCGGCAGCCCTTTCTAGTCAGCAGTGATCCTTCGCCCTTGGCCCGGCGTTTTGTTGTGGGCTTGCGTTTTGCCATGCGGCCTCCTTTGCACTAATAAATCTTACAGCCTCAGTGCAAAGGTCGTCGAGTCTGTAATTGACGCCCGGAAAATGGGCGTCAAAGTTTGAATCGGTCAAACTTTCTGCGAAGGCTTCAACATTTTTACTTGCAAACCTGATGAAGCCCGTGTCATGATGTGTTCGTCAAATGACCTACCAAACGCACTCCCGGCAGCCCTAAATCGGTTCTCCACCGATCATAGGAGAGTGCATTCACATGAAATCTTCCAGCAAACGGAAACCAGACCCTATTGCTATCCACTGTTCACCCCGTCAGAAAAAAGCACAACAAACATTTACAGGCGAACAAGTTAACGCCCTAAAAGCGCACGCGCTGAAACTATATGAGGCAGACAACGACCATGCCAAAGAGCTTGGCCTTGCCCTGTTAAAAGTACGGGCCGCCATGAAACATGGCGACTTCAAAAAATGGTGGCTGGAAAACAACCTTTCACAGGCCCGCGTTTCCTATTGCACGCGGCTAGCCTCCGGCAAGGTTGCCGCCGCGAAACAAAAACAGCGTTCGGCTTTTCAAGGCTTTCTGGTCAAGGATGTCAGAAAAGATATGAACGATTTCTTGCGCTTTTGCAGCAGCCCACAGGCGGCGCGGCTGGCTGATGTTTATCCCCGCTTGGCCTTGTTCATTGGCAGGCTCATCTTAGATGTCGGCAAAATGCAGGGCTGGCACCAAAATGACCTCCACGAGCTGTTGGTTGAGCGTGCGAACAAATCCATGTCAACGTCACTCCGCGTTTTGCTTGACAGCACGTTCACAAAGAACGATTCGCCGGAACATGCTTCAGTGCCGCCGATATCAGAACAGAAACCGGCCCAAATCAACGCGCCCGCATGAAATCGAAACTAGTCTAACGAAATTTATTGCAACGACATCCGGATGAGCTCTATCTTATGGTCACTGGAGCCATCCGGACGCGGGACCAGCGGGCGCAGGCCGCGAATCAGGAAACCGGATAGGCAGCACTTCCAAGCATGTCCGTACAAGGCGGTTGGCGGGCCGAAATCAGGCACACGCCGCGCAACTGCAACGGAACCGTAAGTGGGCTTCCGCTTTCCTCCACAAGGAAAACGTGTGCCTAAGAAACCCGCTGCACCCGCTGTTGAATCTCGCCTCTTAAATATCAGACAAGCCTCCGCGTATATGGGCGCAACCATTTGGGCGATTCGTTCGCTGGCATGGAATCGCGCTGTGCCTTTCCTGAAAATCGGCAACAAGATTCTTTTTGATAGGAAAGATTTGGACTCCTTCATCGAGTCCAATAAGGTGGCTGCCCATGGATAAAGCTACCCTGCTGCGCAAACTGGAAACAGCCATTGATGAAGCCGCCCGCCAGCGCATGTTCGGGAATATCGAAATCGAGTTCCGTGCTGGTGAGCCTGTATTCATTCGCAAAATGCAACAAGAGAAGTTAGACGAAACGGAGAACCGTCGTGAGCAATCAACCTACCAACGCCGCTAAACCAAAAACAAAGCTTGACCGAATAGACCTATTCAATCACTACTGGACTCCCTGGCCGCACGAATTCAACCACCTGATGTTGCGGTATCAGATTTCACATTCCTTTCTGATTACACTTCTCTATCTGTGGGCGGCCACTGTGGGCAGCAGTGATGACTGCATTGGAAACTTGGCTCTTACCCAGATACCAGCGCGCCGCAAGCACGTTGAGAAGTGGCTCGAAGCACTAGTCAAATCCGGTCTTTTCAGGGTGCATAAAGCAAAGTTGGGCAGCCAAGAGGGTTCGTTGTACTGCTACCAAGAGAGCTCAACCTTTGAGGATTGGGATTTGCTTTTCAAGGTTCTGGCGCGCCTTGAGTTCCTTGGCGCTCTCGATGACACATTTTCTGTTAAGCAATTTGGGCGGCTGGTTGCCAGTGCATTCAATTCAGGCGAAGTAAGGTTGCCTGATGGAGCGTGCGTAGAAGTTGATGACGTTACAAAGCGAAAAATTGAATATATCGACGATGCGCTTAATGAAGGTGTGCGCCGGAAACGCAGTTAGCAGTCGGTTCAACCGTGTGGTTACCGTACGGTTTACCAGGGGTTTACCAGCGGTTCATCTGGCGTAGCGCCAGAGGGGTCGGGCGTAGCGCCATACCCTCCGTCTGGCGTAGCGCCATAGGGCTGTGGCGTAGCGCCATAAGGGATATGGCGTAGAGCCACCATCTTAAGAAGGAAGAACTTGAAGAAGAAGAACAAAGAAACGACAGAAGGGGCGCGCCGCCAAAAAACGGCGACGCTTGGTTTGTTTGTTTCTTTTTCTTCTCAACCAAATAGCAAAACCCATGGTGTGGGTTAGAACATGGAAGCGCCGCAGGACGCAGCATGGGCAGGGTAACAGCCCACCGAGAAGACATCATGGCCCCACAAAATGAATCCTATTACCAGCGCGCCGCCCGGCAGAAATGGCCGGAATACATCATCAGCGGCGACGGCCCATGCGCCTTGGTCTGTCCAGTAAGTTATTCCGTGTTCCTGTATCCGTTCGCCATGATGGCAATGGCGCAGATCGCGCTCGATCATTCCAACTGGCGTTGTAAGGATGAGCACAAGCTGGTCGAACTGAAAGCCGTACCGCAACGTGCACCCCTGACCCTGCGGAATCGTGCCGCCATGGAGCGCGACAGATGAATCACATTCCAAATCCAATACGCTGCACGTTGGCCCTGCCTGATGATGTCAATCTTGCGGACATCGACTGGACACCGGCAGGCGCGGTAGAAACGGCAACAGCAACACGCCGTGGCCGCGTCGCAAGCCCGGACAAACACGGTCGAGGCAAAGCCAAGCACCTACACGTCCAACGCGACACAAAGCCACAGCACCGCATTAGACATATCTAGTTACACAGCCATTGCCGGGCCTATCAGAAAAGCACACGAAACGGCCTTAAATGGCCCTGATTTAGGCCCGGCCCGGCGCAGTGGTAGTGCGTAAGCTTCTGATTCTTGGTCAGCATGTCTGCGTGCTTCCGCTAAGTGCCTTGACATCAAGCAGCGTCTAGCAACTTCGCTCTGAGCCGGCAAATCTCTGACTTCATGAGGAGATAGGGGCATCCTCTTTTGTCCAGCCTTTTCGACGCCAACCGTGCGCATAACTTTACGCACACACTCGCAAATGGAATTTTGAATGATCGGGCTTAAATCGGGCTTGAAAGCAACGCAATCGACGCCAAAGTTCGTATTACCAAAAGCGAGCGGGATATCGCGCAGCAATGCATCTATTGATGTCCTGCGCCCAGTTTTTGCCGGGATAATTCGGCCCCGGCATAAGCGTTCTCCCATTGACCACTAACGCATTTATGGGCGGCAGACCCTTGTTTTGGCACAGTCGGTGAATTTCACCCAAGAAGGTCCCGGAGCCCATAGGGATGCCCATGCCAGCCTGCCTGCACAGGTCGCCATAGGTAATGACGCACTGTTTAATGTCGGCATCCGTGACCGCTTTTTCCGTGCGGCTTCTTGGTTTGCAGATTCGATTGTGATGTTTAACAAGTACCGCAGCGAATGCCTCTGCCGTTTGCCTCATGCGTCCCTCACAAGATCACAAGTATAGTCCGTCACACCTAACCGGTTAGGTATGAGCATGACGATTTCAGAAGCCGCAACCTTGCTTGGGCGGCTGGGAGGCAAATCCAAGTCCCCGGCAAAGGTTGCAGCCGCACGCACGAACGGCAAGCTAGGCGGGCGGCCGAAGATCACCAATGCACAGATCGAGCGGTTCGCCAGCGAGATCGTGGAAAAGTGGCGCGGAGTGCAAGCAGAGAAACCGGGCATCGTCCTCACTCGACTCCTGGCGAATCCCCGTCGGGCAGCTTCGTCTGGCCTATCCTCCAGCCCACCGGCTTAAAGATGACCCGGCGACGCCGGTATTTTTCAAATGGCAACAGCGGTTTGTCATCGTTAAAGTATTTCGCCACTTCCTTGCCAAATGTACCGGCATCATCCCACAGGCCGATGGTGACGTACGATTTGAAGTCGCCTAATGATTCTGGATCTAAGTGCCAAGTAATGTAGGGAAAGTTTGCCATCGGAAGCGTATCGCTCACGAACTCCCCGATCAGTCCTCTCCGGTCAGCAATGCTGTTCCGGGTGTTCCAGTGTCCAATAAACGCCTTTACGCTTTCGTCGTCTGGCTTTATGCGCCAGTGAATAAGAGCAATAAACATCCTTCCCCCTATCGAGGAAACAGCTGGTCGATGATCTCTGCACAAATCCGATGCCGCTGAAGATCGTCTTCGCTGCAACGTCCGTTCCGAACATCGTCCTTCGCAATCAGGAATATTCGAGACGCATCGAGATGCAGTGTGTTCTCGTCTCCCTCGAATTTGACGACCGCTAGGGCATGGTAGAGAGGAGGCAGATCATCCACGCGGAATCGGTAGCCCTCTTCTTCAAGCTTTGTTGCCTTCACCTGAATCGCTCGCATGGCTGTGCCACGTATGGCGATGAGATCGTTTCCACTGTCTTTCAATGGCGGTGCCGCCTGTACGTCAAACTCAAGTAGCCTCAGCTGAACGAGCAACTCGCCGAACGTCCCGAGTTTAACTCGATCCGTGATCTTGTTCATTGGCGTGCCTCTCTATGACATGGTTTTTTAAGGGCAGAGTTGCCCCTCACTCTGAGTGCTGAATTCTACACCGCTCTCGTCACACAGTGCTCGGATTTTGGAACGAGCACCCGCTCGTTGAGGAGGAAAAACCATGGACATCCGCTCCACTCGTACTGGAAAAGTTTTCTATCAACTCGACTCGCAAATTGGCGCGCTCCTTGTGGAAGCCCTGCCCAGCATTTTTGAAAAGGTCGAAAAGACAATGCAGGAAAAGAAGGCTGGATCAGCCCGATTTGCGCTCGAACGCACGTTGACGGCGGGCGAACCGTATATCAAATTTGCTTGCGATGCATGCGGACAAAGCGGCGTTTTACTCAATCCAAACCCCAGCGGAGCTCCGGGCCGCACTGCGGCACAGCATGCCGAGGACGCAGGACGATCATTTTTCTTTTGGCACTGTGCCAAGAAAGAAACGTTGCCCGATGCTTTAGTACAGCAGTTCAAACAAGCTTTTGAATAAGGAGAATTTGTGGAAAAGAGCACCATATTTCGTGGCGAACTGCGGGCGGAATCCCAGGGCGACCAATTTCAGATTTCAGGTTACGCGGCGCTGTTCGATTCGCCGTCTAAAAATCTTGGCGGCTTTGTGGAAACCATCGCCCCCGGAGCATTCGACCGAGCATTGCAAGAAAAGCAGGTTGTGAGATTCACTTTCAACCACAGCTTGGATGCAGTGCTTGCCCGCAGCGACAACGGCACGTTGGCGCTTACGACCGATTCAAAAGGTCTGAAGTTCAAGGCGCAGCTTAATAACAATATCCAGCAGCACCGCGATCTCTTCGAGGCCTGCAAAAGCGGGCTGTACAACGAGTGCAGCTTTGCATTTACCGTGCCTCCGGATGGCCAGAGGTGGTCGCCGGATGGAACGCAACGAACACTGCTCGACGTGGACCTGTTGGACTGCGCGCTCGTTTCGCAGCCGGCGTATGAAGGCACAAGCGCCGCTGCCCGCAGCGCCGCCGCGATTGTTGGCAAAAGCGATCTTCTAACGCGATTGTTGGCCATGCCCGCAGATTGGGCAAGGCAAGAGCGATTGAATGCGCTCGGACAAGAAATCGCCGCCGATGAAAGGGCCGCACGCGCCGCCGCTGCGGATGAGGCAGAAGATGATACCGACGAGGAAATGGACAACTTGCGGAGCGCCCTTGCAAATCATTTTGGAAAGGCATCCCATGGCCACACACCAAAATTCTGGCCAATCGAATTGAAAGACAATGCCGTCGTAGCAGCGGATATGGACTCTTACGACGCGACGTACGTTTCGATTCCTTGCACCCGCGACGAAGATGGCAGTTTCGCTTTTGGCGATCCGAGTGAGGATGCTATTGATTACGTGCCCACAGGGCGGGCCGCCAGTTTCGCATATGAAGCGCGCACGAAAAAAACGGATGCCGCATGCAAAGCGCGGATGCGTGCAGCAGCAGGAATTTGAGAGGAAACCATGCAAATTAGCGATGAAGCAAAAAGCATTGCCTACGAGAGCGGCATCAAGGTTCTAGCGCCGGTTGTCCAACGAATTATCCACCTAGAGAGGCAAGTTGCTGCTCTTGCCGCCCGCGTGGAAGCGCTGGAAAACTCTAGCCAAGTTGCTTCTCTTACCGCACGCGTGGAAGCGTTGGAAAAAGCGAGCGCGCCCGCGCACCTGCGACACGTGGAACAGCGATCTGCGTAAGTTAACTTTGCGGCGTTTCGTCACGGTTCCGCCGCGATAAAGGGGCCACGCCCCTCCCCCGTGGCCCCATTTTTCTTGAGGTCTTCCCCAATGCAATCCGGAGAAACACAGTTCGCAAATCGGCGCTCGTTTCCAGTTCACGCGGAATATGGCGCTGACCACGAGTGGTCAAGCACAGGGATTGATTTTTCTGATTACTCACGGATGCAAACTTCCGTCCGCGCAGTCGCGCCCGGTCGCCAATTGCAAACGCCAACTTGGGCCGTGAACAACATGCAACTGCGCGAGCTCCTTGTGGCATTTCTCGAAGAACGCGCTTTCCACTCGCGGGCAGGTGTGCAAACCGGCACGCTGGCCGAACGATTGGCAAACGCACAGAAAAAGGTCATCGCCGATTGCCAGAAACTAATAGCGACAATTGACAGCCTATGTGCGCGGCTCGTTCTTTTAAAGCGTAGTACGCCATTGACCCAAGAAATCTGCAAGCGCATTCGGAGTCTTGAAATTCAAATTGAGGCGTTGGATACGAGGCTGCGCTTTGAGCAGAGGGATGGAGGCGCAAGTCTTGTTACAGGCATCGTGTTTTTCTACTACAGGGTTGGTTTTGATTCGGTTGGCACGGCAAAACAACTTTCGATCAAACCGCCACAGGTTCGTCAAACGCTTTGGCGGCTGCGCAATACATGGGCCAAGCTCGAATTGTGGGCGCAAAACCCGAGTAAGCGCCCCGTGCCTAAACCGCCAAAGCCGAAGCGCATACCGCAACCCAAGCGCCCGCCAGTTGATGTCGAACGCGGGGCGTTGTTGCTTGCGCAGCGGCACACGCTCACAGATGCCGCAATGCTACTTGGCGTTTCACAGGGCCGCCTCCGTGCTGCTCTCGCTAAGGCCGGTCTGTACCAGCCGGGATTTCAGAAGAAGAAAGTTGTCGGTACGAAGGAAGTTATCAACCGGCAACAAACAACCAAAGAGCGCTACGTGGCCATGGTCGAAAAACTGGCAACAGCAAACGGTGGCAGGATTCCAACCTGCGGTTGGTTGCGCGCACATGGATACAGCCTTACTTACGTTTTCCTCCGGAAGCATCCGGACTGGTTTGCGCATTTGCCCCGCGAACGAGCCAAGACCGGGCCGGGCGCTTATAAGACGACCTTCGACGCGGCGCGGGCAGTCCGGTTGTACAAGATGGGAATGCCTGTGGCGAAGATCGCTTCGGCGTTCGGTTATCCGCCGCAACATGGAAACAACCGCGTGCGCCGCGCCCTGATCCTGGCTGGCATCTATCCAGCCAATAAAAAACCGGGCCATGGCGGCCCAGCTGCAACCTGATTTGCTTTTAGGTCCCTTCGTGCGATTCTTAATATTGTGGCTTCGATTTCGCGGGCGTGCCGGTGGAGCAGGCTGTGGTCGGCCAATGAACCGGAGATTCAATTGGTATCTGTCATTACCTCAATAGTCGAAACCCAGATCTTTTCTCACCGCTGCAATGTCAGCCCTCGAATGTGCCTTGTACACCCGTGTGCGCACATCTGTTCTGTTCAAGTCGAGGGCGCGGTATTTATCACCTTCCTTCGTAATTATGAGAATTTGATGGAAATGATCTCCATGCAGTTCCGCATAGGTCGCAAGTCCTATCGCTCGTTTATCGCTATCCTCATACGCTTCGTTGTGCGGATCGATAACGCTCGGAAGAACGGTGCCGTTTACCTCTGAAAACACGATGTAGTCGGGATAGGTCGGTGAATATACGCTTCCCCTGTCGTATGGAACAGCCAAGGACCAGGGCTTTTTTGTGAGATTGCGAATCCAACCAACTGTTTTCGGATCATCGCAGAACTTCTTTACGACGTACGACTCCCACCCTGACTGGGGATATACCCACATGCCTCCCTTGCCGTCGCTGTATAAGTGCTTTGGCGCGACGAACGGGGCATTCTTATACTTTTTCCCTTCAAGCGGAACCCCTTTTACTAAGAAGGATTCTGGATAAACGCAGTCCTCGGCCAGCTTTGGCTTCGGTGCGATGACGGAATAGAACAGGCGCTCTGAGCTTGGCAACTTCTTGATGTGTTCCTTGTACTTGTTGCGAATTCGGTCGAACTCCTTTGTGCAAGCTGCCTCTAAGCTGCTGAGCACTCCCTCCCAATGCAGAAGAACAAACAATTCCAACTTCGCTTTGTTGGGTTCATTCAGTGACTGGTCCGTTCGCGCTTTCCACCAAGCTAGGTGCAATCCTTCGCCGAGCAATCCTCCGCAAGACCGAAAGAGACGATCAGTGCTTTCGGGTGAAAGTTTGAGCTTGATGGGCTTGCTTGAGGTTTTCTTAAAGGTGCCATTCTCAACAACGATCTCGCCAATTTCGATCTCGCCTGATTCAGCCGTACGCGATTTGAAATCCGCGGTGTCCTTAATCTTGTCTAATTCACCAGTCAGATGAGTCACAACAAAAGCCTTGGCTTTATCCAGTTCGTTGGTATCGATGTCGTGGTAAGCAAGCCCCCTACACAGCTTGACCAACCGTTTAACCGCTGTCGTTTTACGAACAGCCTCTACCGCATATGAAGGGAGCGATTCTGCCATTGTTTTGATTGCCACTTTGCTGGCGTCAAGCGGCAATGTTTCGAGTTCCGATTCAAGTTCGACAGTGATCGGCGTCTGATTCTCAGGGTTCTCAAGTTCCTTGATAACTCGTTCAAGCTGCTGCTCGTCATACTTCGGCAAATAAAGACGCACCGAGTTCAGCAGATCAGAGTTCTCAATGCGACGGGCCAGCGGCGTGCGTACCATTCGGCCAACAAGCTGCGCTATTAGCGTATAGTCACTGGCCGCCCTGAAAGACATCATTACCTCGGCCCGTGGACAGTCCCATCCTGTCGTGAGGCTCATTTTGAAAAACACAAATCGGACGTCAGTGTCATCCTGGATCGTTGAGGCGTCCAATTTGCGGATGCGCAGTTTGTCCGAAACCGTGATCGCTTTGTCATCCTGAAAGGAGTGCGCAACTTCCTTTTCGTCCAGGCTCCGGCCTAGGGCTCTCTCGATTACGTTAATGACTTTAACTAAATCTGTCCGCGTCGGAGTCTGGCCTGCTTGACTTGCGTCTTCAACTTGCACGACGAGAATTGGGCGAACCTTCGCAATCCCTTGCGACGAGCAATAAAGGTCCCAGGACTCCGTGTATTCTTTCCAGACATTAACGGAGGCCTCAAGCAGCGCGTATTCATCCTTCTGCTTCGAGAGATGGCGAATAATGATGCGGTCTTTTAGTAAGCCAGAATCAATGACGGCTGCCGCCTCAACTACCACCGGACGTTCTGTGCGTCCCCCTGCCGTGCTAATCAGGTCCCTGAATCGCTGTGGCGTTGCACTCATCCCGAGAATTAGGTTGGCTTTCTGAATCTCTTCAGATCCCTTGATGAACTTTTGTACGATTGTATGGGCTTCTTTCTCATCTTTGAGTGCATCGACGGTCATCCCCCGATGAGCCTCGTCAATCACTAAAAAGAAGTCCTGCGGTTTTTCCTTTGCAGTGTCATCGATCACTTGCCAAATTGTCTTTTGCCGCTCATCGCTCTTCGAAGTTAGAGCAGATGTTTTACTCAGCTTCTGAGTGTTCAAGAAATAGACTTTGCCGGGCTCCAGCAAAGGATCCTGGAAGCTGTTGTTGATCAAAATTAGGTCATGTTCATGGAAACGAGTTGAAGACCGCAGTATCTTTTCTCTGCTTTGCTTGTTCAGCTCTGGGTCATGCGAGAACCACAAGAAAGTGGCATTTGGGTTCGGATTGGCCCCTTCAACATTCTCGTCTCCATCAAGCAATTTCTCCATTAGTGCTGCCACCGTGATTGTTTTTCCTGATCCCGTGGGCGAGCTGAGAGAAATCGACTGGGGCATGCCATCGGCGATCTCCGCCCTAGCCTTGACAATGGCTCTGAGAAGATCTTGTACGGACTTCTCCTGGAACGGTTTGAGTTCGATGTTCATAGGACGGTTGTGGTATTTAGTTTGAAATTTTCGAGGTAATGCTTGTAAAGCATTGTGACACGACGCCGCCCGTTAATCTGCGCTTTCATGTCTTTGAATGCTTCTTCAGAATCAGTGACCAGGAATATATGGGTAAAGTCAGGCCGCTCACGTATCTTGTCATTGAATTGTTTAAATTTCTGTTCTTTCAGCAGGACGGCGAAAGGAGAATTCTGGGGCAAATAGAAGTCCGGCTTGCCCACGTCCTCCAAGGGGCCACGTGCTCCGGCCATGGCCCACAATATTGGCAATATCGCCCTGAACTGGCAGCCGTATTCAACCTGATCGGGATCAAGGAACTCAATGTCTAGGTATGCAACATTCTCTTCAAACCCGGCTGACATTTCCAAAGGCTTGTCCTCTCCTAACTTTGTGATCAAATAGGCTTCTTCGAGCTTGGAGCCATCGTCCCGCTTTCCCCCAACCGCGTACTTACAGCGAGGCCAAGTTATCGCATTGCAGATGCCTTCGGACTCCCACTCCTCGCTTCCGGGCCTGACGTGCGCCTTTGTGAGTTGTTTCTCTCGTTTTTCACCCAATTCATTGTTCGTGACTATGATGCTGGTCCGAGTGCCGCCGTCCTCGGCATTGAGCAAGCACGTTGCATGAAGTGTGGTGCCGGAGCCAGCAAAAAAATCGAGTATTACTGCATCCTTGCGCTGAGCAGTTACCGTCCTCAAGCATTGCGCGACTGCATATAGTGACTTAGGGTATGGAAAGTCTTTCCCCACGATGAGCTTGACGAGCGAAGCGCCATATTTGCCGGCATCAAACATTCCACCTGTCCAGACCGTTTTCGGCACGCTCTCTTCCTCGGTTAGGAAGATGTCCAACTCAAAATTGCCCTTCTTGTCCTCACTATTTGAATTGTCATTTTTGCCTTTGCCCTTCTTGCCATTGCCTTTCTTGCCTTTGCCTTTTTCAACTTTCTGAGCGATAAGCCTGTCAATTTCATCTGGGATAGCGTCCAAACCAAAGTTCCATCGACGTTCGACGCCATCCTGATCAATGGGCCAGACCTCAATCGTACCGTCAGTACGCTTCACGTTTTTGCCGGAGGGATGCTGGCCAGCGGGCAATATTTCCCCAAAACCAACAATCTTGCTTCCTTTTACAAGGATGGGATAAAACATCGTTGGTCGTGCTTTGCGCGTTGAGTTATGACCCCATCTGCGCAGCTTACGAGGCTTAATGTTTTGCTTTTTAAGGCGCGCAACGAGCTTCTCATTTCGGGGAATCATGTAATGCGCGTATTCATGGATATACGCAAAATTGTTGCTGATGTTCCCCCGAGGGTTATGAACGATTACCACGGTTGTCATTTCACGTTCAGGAAAGACCTGTTCCAAGAGCATTTGCAAATGGTGATTCTCATTGTCATCAATGGTGATGATCAGGACGCCATCCGGACGTAGCAAGCGCTTGGCCAGAAGAAGCCGCTTCTTCATAAATGAGAGCCAGCGGCTGTGCCGCCATTGGTCATTTTTATCGACATAATTGTTGTTGTACTTCCAATCGCGGGCCCCCGTGTTATACGGAGGGTCGATAAAAATTACATCGATTTTCGCTTCGTGCGTATATAGCAAGAGCTGGAGAGCGTGAAAGTTTTCAGCTTTGATAAGAAGGTGGTATGGCTTCACCGTCCCGCCATTCTCGATCACGTCCACGACGCTAAGGGCCGGGAAGATTGCTTCGCCAAAGCGCTTTGCTACCACAACATCTGTGATCGGAACAGTCGTAAATTTCTCGCCCTCATGAACGGTGACCCAGTGCTTATCGGCTTTTGTTACCGGCAAAAAAGGCTGCTGTGTGTCTCCGACCTTGACAACAAAAGTGCCTTTCTTCGGCGGAAGCGTGTGCAACTGAATGGTCTCAGGCAAATGCTCTTCGAACACGAGGCCGAACGTTTTTTCCTCTTTGAGTTTCTTTACAGCAGCGGCAATTGACTCGCGCAGCTTCTGATTTTGGATGTCGGAGATGAGATTGTCGAGAAGAGCCATTTTTTGGATTCGGGAAGAACATGCGATTTTAGAGCAAAAACGGATCGCGATGGAGCGAAAATTTATTTCACCCAGGTGTTGGGCTCCGGCGCGGTGGCCGCTGTTCAACTAAAATGGGTTTGGTGAGAGGCATGGACATTTCGCAGCTTAGCCCACTACAGTTACTCGCCCTTCACGCGCAGATAGGGGACGAACTGCGCACCCGTGGCATTACTCGGAGTTGCAACAATCCCACTGGCGATTTGGCCGAATATCTTTTCTGTAACGCTTTTGGATGGAAGCAGACAGGCAATTCAAACGCCCACCTTGACGCTGTCGGCCCCGACGGAATCCGCTATCAGATAAAAGGTCGAAGGATGACGCGACACAACAACTCCCGACAATTGGGGTCCATTCGGGACCTTGAAGGTGCACATTTTGATTTCCTCGCAGGTGTGTTGTTTGCCGAAGATTACAGCGTCAAACGTGCCGCGATCATTCCGTCTGAGGTGGCGGCGAAGCGCGCATCTTTTGTGAAACGGACTAACAGCCACCGATTCCTTTTGCGGGATGATGTTTGGGATGCGCCTGGTGTCCGCGATGTGACCGCAGAGTTGCGTGCTGTCAATCTCGGCGCGGGGAGCCCCACGCTTTAGCGCCAAGGGGACGGGCGCAAGACAAAGAAAACCGGGCCACGGGCGGCCCGGCTTTGGAAAAACAGCAGATTAGCCAAGAGCCCAGGTCGCGGCTTGCACTACGAAAACGATGATATCGTTCTGTACCTGAGCCTTGACGGCTGTTGCGATGCTTGTTCGCACGGTGCCAACATCGGCCTGTGAAGAGCCGTAATAGACAGCGTGGGGCAAGTCGAATGCCCGTTGATTACCTTTCATATCTACCCCATTAATTGTTTGCCTGAATCCCATTCGGGCCATCAGAGCGTGCAGGGTTTGATACTCTTGGTATGTGGGATTGCCTTTCAGTTCTACGCGAATTGCGTAATCTGCCATAAGCACCTCCGTCCTTATTGCGGGACAGGTCAACCCGCCGATTCGACCATCTAATGGAAGGAATGGGCGGTGGCGTTACTGTCAATTGACTAACGTCACGGGTAACGCCTATAAAGGGTGCGCAGGAGAACGGGACGATTTGCCCCGCGCTTCCGCAAGAACAGCATCTCACCACGGCTCGGTTCACTGTCCCGCCAAGGTCTCGTGAATCGGGCCTTCGTGTTTTGGTCCACCAGTACGGTGAGGTAGTGATATCAGTGGACTACCACGTTCGTCTTCATACGCAGAACTTCGACATCAAAAATCTAACTGTGGGCTTAAAGGCCCATCTGGCTGACGGGCCTCTTAAGATCTCTAGGGAGGTATCTAAAAGGTTGGGTCAGCTACTAAGGCTTGGCCTGCTAGCTGGGTTACTCTTGTTGGCCAACCGGACATAAGTCAGCCGACTTCACCTAATCCAGATCACATTATATCTCAAAGGTGCCTTGTGGAAGGCTGTGGGGCTTTGTGGAAATCCTGGCCCTAGGAACAGAAAAACCGGGCCATGGGCGGCCCGGCGCTGGATTCCGTAAGGCGGCCATCTAGGCCGCTTTTTTCTTCGCGGGCTTTTTAAGCCCGGCTTTCAATAGCACATTGCTTACCCGATTCTGTCCCGTGTTGGGCGGGTAGCCAATGGCCTTCGCGATATGGGAAACCGGCTTGCCGGATTTGTACATCGCCACGATCTTCGCCACGTTAAACTTTACCCGCTTGTACTTCACTGCCTTGCCTACCGTGATTTCTTTTGATTGCTTTTTCATTTCTTTAATCCCCTTCGGCCTTGCTGGCCACTGTGACGAAGACTCTGGAGGAGATCGGGGGAAAATGTCGAGTCCTATGCCTATATATTTTCTTGACTAGCCGCCGATTAGCAGGTATGTCTTTGGAATGCCGACCCTGAACGTGGCTGCCACTTCCCATGCGCACTTTTACGAAAAGCCGCCCGATTATTCTTCTGGTAGAAGAAGGCCTTATGGATCGAGGTGGAGCTAACCAATGACACTAGATGCTCTTGGGGGATACATAGCGTTAATTTGTGTTGGGGCTGTGGGTACGTATCTATCGCAATTCATAAAGCCCAAGATAAAAATCCGATACTGGCTCTTTCATGAGTTTCTGTACGCTATTCCGTTTAACCAGCTAAATCCGGCACCGAATCCAGCCCCTAATCCAGTGCCCGCACTTCCAGCAGCGCCAGCACAAAATCAGGTCGGAGTCGTCGCACCCGCGCAGTTCTTTGTGCTAACTCAATCAGTCACGATTCAGAATTTTGGACGCGAAACTGCCGAATGGGTGGAAATCTTGCACCGCCGCAAACCGGATTTTTTTCAATTGCAGCCCGCCTTGAATTTTAGTGAAGAGTTAAGCCCGACTGGGGAGCACACGCTGAGGGTCAAATCGCTCGGCCCGATGGAATTCTTCACGATTCAATTCCTTTGCACTACCCATCGCCCGGAAGCTTCGCACGTCCGGTCGCCAGCTGGCCACGCCTCCCTTATGCCATGGATGATTGTGCGACGTTATCCAAGGTGGTTTTATGAATTCATGCGGATCATGTTCGTGGCAGGTATCGGTCTGACGGCTTTTTTGATTATCAAGGGCGGAATGTTTTTAGTCAGCAAATTGCACTAACAAAAAGTGGCCGGTTTCCCGGCCCCCACTTTTTGCACTTATTTTTGCACTAATGCGTCCAAATTTGGCCTATTTCAACCTAACACAACCCAACATAAACCATTGAACAATATAGGCTTAGGCGGGTTAGCTCAAGATTGAGAATCTCACGTCCTAACCCCTAGACGATAGCGCCACTCTGTTGTTCGGGGGCTTATGCAGTATAACAAAAGCTCTAAGGTCCCAGAGCATCTCGAGTCTGCGAATTCCCGCACTCACGCTTCATATGTTTCCTGAACCGCCAGAGAGTTCGTCAATTATTGTCGGCATACTCCCACAACCGCCGCAGATTCTTTATAATCGAATCAACGCCGCTCTCGTTTGTAATCAACATTTCCGGAGCTGAGGGAGCAAGACATAGCATGGCAACAAAACCCCCTAATAAACCGCGCAAAACCCCGTCTTCCAAACAAGGAGCAGCACAAACGAAATCAACCGTCACCCCTATCGCTCAGGCCAGCACTGGTACTGATAGCAACAGCCGGAGTTTCCAATCGATGGACCAGAGGATAGAAGAAGAGATCCGCATCCGCGCTTATGAACTTTTTGAGCAACGTGGACGTCAGGAAGGCTTCCACGATGAGGACTGGGCCCGGGCCGAAGCTGAAGTCGTGGCAAAATATCGAAGGGACAAAAGCGCATAGCCGCATGAAACAGGCCCTTCTGCTGGATGACAATATTGCTCAGCTCACGGTGCGTGAGCTGGTGCTGCGCAAAGCCGAGATTGAAAGCCACGTCGCTACCAGGGGACAAAGCGCCCTGGCGTTGCTGCGCAGTGATGCGGGACGGGCAAAAATCGGCGTGGTAATCACGGACCACCTCATGCCGGACATGGACGGAGTGGAGTTCGTCCGCCAATTGCGGACTTTCAACCAGGAAGTCCCGGTGATCGTGATCAGCGGCTTGCCCGATGCCGACATCGAATATGCCGGGTTAAACGTCATTTTCCGGGTGAAGCCCTGTGATCCCGAGGACTTGATAGCCTTAGTCAAATCGTCGCTAAATCTTAGGGCCTCCGCCTAATTGAATCGTTGCAGTAGCTGTGAAACCATATTAAGCTCCACACAATGCCATTACTAGGAAGCTTTTGTCTTTTATTCGCGCTCGCGCTGGCTGGCTACTGTTTTGTAGTTGGCGTCGTCGCCGCGGTCCGCAAAGACGCTGTTGGCTACCGCCTGGCGGAAACCGCCCGCCGCGCCGGCATGGCGTCCTTCGCAGCTGTACTTGTCGCTGCGGGCGCGCTGGTGTATGCCGCGCTAACAGATGACTTTTCCGTCGCTTACATTCTTCATCACTCCAATCGCGCACTGCCGGCGCCTTACAAATTCGCCGTCTTATGGTCCGGACAGGAAGGCTCCATCCTCTTCTGGGCACTTCTGCTTTCGGCGTACGGCTTTGTCCTGCGGCTGCGTCATAAGGTCGATCAGCGCCTCGTAGCCATGGCCTCAATGGTGCTGGCAGGAATCCAGATTTTCTTTCTGATCCTCGTTAATTTTGTCGCTAATCCATTTGGCATGATGGATCGCCTCGCCGCCGACGGCAACGGCCTCAATCCGTTATTGCAGTATCCGGAGATGGTGATCCATCCGCCGATGCTTTATCTCGGCTACGTCGGAGTCTCGGTCCCATTCGCTTTTGCGCTGGCTGCGCTCATCATGCGCTATCCCGGTGAGAAATGGATCCACATTACCCGCCGCTGGACCATGGTGGCATGGCTGTTCCTTACGTTTGGCATTTCGCTGGGCGCACACTGGGCTTACGCCGTTCTGGGCTGGGGCGGATACTGGGGCTGGGACCCGGTAGAAAACGCTTCCCTGCTCCCGTGGCTTTCCACCACTGCTTTCCTCCACTCAGTGATGATGCAGGAAAAGCGCGGCATGATGAAGGTTTGGAACGTCTGGCTGATCTTTATCACTTTCATGCTCTCCATCCTGGGAACGCTGCTCACGCGCAGCGGCATCGTCAGCTCCGTGCACTCATTCGCGCAATCCAGTATCGGCGACTGGTTTACCGCATTCCTGGCAATCATCTTCGTGGTTTGTCTGGTCTTCTATATCAAGAATCGCGACCATCTGCGCTCTGAAAACAAACTGGAATCGCTGGTCTCGCGCGAATCCAGCTTCATGTTCAACAACCTGCTGTTGCTGGGCGCCTGCTTTGCTGTGTTGTGCGGAACTCTATTTCCCATCCTGTCTGAGTTGGTCCGCGACGTAAAAATGAACCTGGGCGCTCCCTTCTATAACAAAGTGATGGTCCCGATCGGGCTGTTCCTGATCTTCCTTACTGGCGTGGGTCCCTTGCTGGCGTGGCGCAACACGTCTGTAGGCAGCATCAAGCGCAACTTTGCCATACCGGGGACGGCCGCTCTATTGATTGAAATCGCGGTCGGCATATTGCTCTTCAAAAACGGCGTCCGATTCTGGACGGACATGGGCCAGATGTACGCGATGATGGCGTTTTGCCTGAGCACACTCGTCATCGCGACTGTTACTTCTGAGTTCATCCGCGGCGGCATCGTCTGGAAAAACAAACTCCAGACGAATTTATTTGCCGGCATCTACCAGCTGTCCCGCCGCAACATGCGCCGTTACGGCGGCTACGTAGTCCATTTTGGCGTGGTTTTGGTCGTGATCGGGCTGGCCGGCGCGGCTTTCAATCAGGACAAGGAGCAGGAAATTGGCAAAGGCGATAAAGTCCAGATCGGCTCTTACACGGTGGTTGGCGAAGAATACACCGATGATGACAACGCCAATTACAGTTCGCAAGCGGCCCTGCTTGAAGTTTACAAAGACGGTAAATTCCTCACCCGTCTGAATCCTGAAGAACGCTTCTTTAAAGCCAGCGGCGGACAGCCGGTTCACATTGTGGCAAACCACTCCACCCTTCGCGAAGATCTATACGTGGTCTATGAAGGCCGAAACCCTGATACTGACCATCCCATTATCAAGATCATCATTAATCCGCTGGTTAACTGGATTTGGATCGGAGTCCTCGTCATCGTATTTGGAACCGGCATGGCACTTGTGCCGAATGCATCGCCCGTCAGCGTGCCTGTCCGAAGCACAGTAACCGTGTCACAGATGGAAGAGCAAGGGATGCAGCCCGCGGGAGCCGGCAAATGAAGAAAATTCTTCAATCGCTGCTGCTTCCCTGCGCATTGGTGCTGCTGATGGGAGCTGACAATCAGGAAGCCCGCTTCCAGAACCTTGGCGGCAAAATCATGTGCACATGCAGTTGCTCGCAGATGCTGCTGAAGTGCAACCACGTGGGCTGCCCGAATTCTGATCAGATGATTCGGGAACTCAGGGCCAACGTCACTAAGACCAAAAATGACGAAGCCGTGCTGAACTGGTTCCGCACGAAGTGGGGCGTGACCGCTGTGGTCGAGCCTTCCACGCATGGCTTTGAACTGCTGGCCTGGATCCTGCCCGCTGCCGGCCTCGGCTTGGGGCTGCTGCTGGTTGTCCTCTTGATCCGCAACTGGAGAATGCGTCCGGCGACTGTTGCCGCCGGTGACATGAACCTTGCCCCCGATCTTGAAGCTCTTCGCGCTCGCGCACGCCGGGAGACTGAATTATGAGTCCGGCCGTTTTTGATTACATCATCAAGATGGTGTGTTGCGTGTTCGCGGCCGGCATCCTGATCTACGTTTTCTATCCCAGCCGCGATACCGATACTGGAGTCGTCAAGACTCGGGCCGCTTATCTTTATGAGCGCAAAGAAGTGGTCTATGAGAATCTGCGCGATCTGAGTTTTGAATTCAAGTCGGGCAAATTCACTCAGGCCGACTATGACGGCATGCGTTTGGGCCTGGAAGCAGAGGCTGCCCGCATCATGGCCGAAATCGAAATGCTGGAGTCTGCACGAGCCTGAAGGAGTCCATTCCATTGAAGCAAGTTTCTATCACTCTAATTCTACTGGTCTGTTCGCTTGCCGCTGCGGCTGACACGCTCAAAGGCGTCGTCCAGAACAGCACCACCAACAAGCCTTCAGTCGGCGACGACGTCACGCTTAAAAAGATCGGCAAAGGCATGGAGGATGTAGCCAAGACAAAAACCAATGCCAAGGGCGAGTTCAGCTTTAACGTTCCCGCCGCTCAGCAGCCTTACATCGTCTGGGTCCAGCACCAGGGAGTCACGTACACGCAGGCAGGTTTGCCGGGAGGCGTACCCGTAGCGGTGCGGGTTTTCGATGCCGCCGCGAACATCAAAGAGATCAGCCTTCTCGACCACGCCATGGCGCTCCAGACCTCTGAGGACGGGGCAACGCTCAGTGGCGAAGAATTCTATACCGTCGGCAATCAATCAACTCCGCCGCGAACCCTCACAGGGCAGCATACCTTCGAATTTTATCTGCCCGAAGGCGCTTCCATTACCGAATCCAGCGTTCAAACCGGTAAGACGCAGTTAAAGGCCGCGGTGATCCCCAGCGGAGAAAAGAACAAATTTTCTTTCGTCTTCCCGATACGTCCGGGACAAACCCAATTCCACGTCCTGTATACAGTTCCCTACTCCGGCAAGTTGGAAATCGATCCTCGATCTGATCTGCCCACGGAAACATTGATGGTGGCTGCGCCTGACTCCATTAAGTTTGCCGCCAGTGACAGTTCCATCTACCAGGCCAAGACCAATCCGCAATTTAAAAGCGTTAACTTTTTCATCGCCAAAAACCTCACCTCGAAACAGAAAGTGTCTTTCGCCATATCAGGTAAGGGAGAGATGCCGCGCGAACCCGAGCAGGCGGCGGCTCCGAGCGCCGGCGGACGCCGTGGAGAACCCACGGGTCCTGGCGGAGGAATGGGAGTGCCCAATGAAAGACCCGATCCTCTGCATTCTGGTCAATGGCTGTTTCTGGGGGTGCTGTCGCTCTTCTTGGCCGCAGGCGGTGTTTTTGTCTACACCTCAAACCAGAATGTCGCTGTCGCAGGGCCGGCTGTTCCGCAAGACCGTTCTATCCTGTTGATGGAAGCCATGAAAGAAGAAGTGTTTCAGTTAGAGTCAGATCGGCTTCAAGGCAAGATCAACCCGCAGGACTACCAGACAGCCAAAGCAGCGCTGGATAAAACATTGCAACGCGCGGTACAGCGGCAGTCAAAATCGACTTAGGTTGTAGACTACCTTCGCTGCCACTTACGCGAAGATGCGCCGCTTGGCACCCATTTCAGCGTTCCGGAAACTCAATGGCTATCATTGTCAAATCGTCTTCTTTGCACGGCGCCGGAGTTTATACCACTGCCGCCGTTAAAAAGGGCACTCACATCCTTGAATACACCGGCCCCAGGTTAACCGCCAAGGCCTGCGAAGGCATGTACGCCGATACAGAGGTCACATATCTGTTTGCCATGGACGACGGCGACACCATCATCGATGGCTTCGGCATGGCCGCCTTCGTGAACCATACATGTGATCCAAACTGCGAGACCGACCAGATTGACAATCGCATATGGATCATCGCCCTGCGCGATATCGAGGCTGGAGAAGAACTCACCTATGATTACAACCTCTTTGACGGCGACATAGGCGAGAAAACGCCCTGCTACTGCGGCCTGAAGAATTGCCGGCGAACCATGTTTTCTGAAGAGGAAGTCGCGCGGCAGAAAAAAGTTCTACGCCAGCGCAAGAAGCGTAGAGAGGCCGCTCGTTTACGACGCAAGCAGGAACGCAGGACAGCAGCGCGGAGGCGTTAACGAAAAAGCCCGGCAGTTGAATGGTGCGATTGCGATAAAGAAGTGCCGTCGCGTTTGGCGACGGCATTTTTCTGCCTGGCAGAATTAGTTTCTAACTTATCTCTGAATTGGCGCCGTTCCGTTCCAGCTGAGTGGCTGATCCACTCTGATGAGCATGCCCGCCTGCGCCGGGAGATTTACATCTTTACCATTGGTGGCAACTACATAGCCGCCGCCAGAAAGCGCGCCAATAGCAAGACCTTTGATATGGCCGCCAAAACTCCGTCCTGTGGCGCTACCTGTGCCCGCGCCAATGCCAATTTGGGTACCCGCATCCGCCTTTTTGGAATTTTTGCCGCTGGTATCGTGTACTGAGATCAGCGTCGCTGTGAGCGGCAGCGTCTGTCCGCTGGGCAATACTACGTCGCGAAAGCGCAAGCTCAGCTTTCCTTTTCCCCGAAGCGCCGCCTGTATTTTTTCGTCTTCCGATTCAGCGACTTCTCCTTCAATGCGTGCACCGCTGGGAATCACTGCCGCGCCGTTATTCGCCCGTACCGGCTCACTCACCGTTGCGGTAAATCGGTCACCCGGCTTGGAAGTCTTGCTGGAAAGAGGCGTATCCAATGTTGCATGAATCTCCGTGCCGGCGCCGACTTCATCCACAACGGCGGCATTTACCGGAGGAACACCCTGCGATGAATTTGGAGCTGCGGCGGGAGCTGAATTCACCGGCTGGTTGTTACCTTGCGGCAAATCCGCGGATGATGTGCCTTGCGGCGCTGCGGTCGCATTCGGATTCGACGGACTCTGCGTTTGCGGCGTGGTCGCCGGGGTGTTGCTTGTGCCCGCAGGATTCTGGGCAAAGACCATTGCCACAGCCACCAGGGTGAACAGGATAAGAGTGCCTGCTCTTCCAATCATGGAATAACCTATATGTGGTTTCACCACAGGTGAGAAGCTGCCAAAGAATCGCAGGTTGGCCCACGGCAGCCCTCTTTTTTCGCAAATCCAGCATCTCTGTTAGGGACACAGTGGTAAGCAGCCACACGTTATAATGGTTCTTGGTCGATTGAATCGGTCGCGATCTTAGCCACAGGAGTTCCCACATTGACATCCAATGGTCAGCCTTCAAAACCCCGAGTCTTGGTGGTAGACGACGAGCGCGTTATCGCCGATACCCTGGCGATTATTCTCAATCAAAATGGATTTGACGCGTCAGCCGTCTATACGGGAACAGCGGCCGTGGATCGCGCGCGCGAAACCAAGCCGGATTTGATTATCAGCGATGTAATCATGCCGGATATGAACGGCATTGAAGCCGCCATCCGCATCCGCCAGGCGCTGCCAGGATGCAAGATTCTTCTCTTCTCCGGCCAGGCTGCAACGGCCGATCTGCTGGAAAAAGCCCGCGCCCAGGGCCATGAATTTGAGATTCTGGCAAAACCGGTCCACCCCCAGGATTTGCTGGCAAAGCTAAGAAATTAAGAGGGTTCTCTAGAATTCCCCGGGGATCGTTTTACAGCTCTCTACGGCCTTCCATTGCCTTCAACATCGTCACTTCATCGGCGTATTCAATATCACTTCCCGCCGGAATACCGGTTGCGATTCTCGTGATCTTCACGCCCGGCCGCTTCAACAAACCGGTAAGATGGACCGCGGTCGCCTCGCCTTCGATCGTGGGATTGGTCGCGATGATCACTTCATCCAGGCTACCGCTCTCAATCCGTTTCATCAGCGATGGTATGCGCAGCTGCTCCGGACCCACACCATGCAACGGAGAAATGGCACCGTGAAGAACGTGATAGACGCCGTTATAAAACCTGGCTTTTTCGATGGAAGCAATATTCGTGGGCTCTTCCACCACGCAAACCAAACGCTGGTTTCGGGTGGCACTGGTGCAGTAGCTACACGGGTCAACATCAGTAATATTGCTACATACAGAACAAAGATGAAGTTTTTCTTTAAGATTGCGGATGGCTGCGGCGAGTCCGTCAGCATCCTCAGCACTGGACCGCAAAATGTGAAACGCAAGGCGCTGGGCGCTCTTGCCGCCCACGCCCGGAAGTTTCTTTAACTCATCGATCAGTCGGGCCATTGGCTCGGCGAACTTTGACACAGGTCCCTCTAAATTCCCGGAATTCCCATTCCGCCCAGCATTCCGCCTACGGTCGATTGCATCGCTTCATCCACCTTTTGGCCCGCTGCGTTTACCGCCGCCGTCACCAGGTCCTGCAGCATCTCCACGTCACCGGCTTTTACCGCTTCCGGATCAATCCTGGTCTCCAGCACCTGCTTCTGCCCATTCATCTTGATGGTGACAGTGCCGCCGCCGGAAGAAGCCTCAACCACCGTCTGCTTCATTTTGCTCTGCAGGTCTTGCGCCTGCTTCTGTGCATTCTCCAACATCTCCTGAAATTGGCGTGAGTTAAATCCGCCCATGGCTTTCTCCTAGTTTTTCTCGCGATGATCGATCACTGTGCGAATTTCTGCGCCGAATTTCTCGCGCATCCGTTGTACGATCGGGTCTTCCGCCGCGCGACTGCGCGCGCTGGCGCCATTACGTGGCCGCACCACTGCTGCCGCTCCGTTCGTTGGCGAAGGAGATCCGCTGACGACGTTCACTTTCACTGATCGTCCCGTGGCGGCGCTGGCTGCGGCATTGGCCAGCCGCTTCGGCTCGACGCTCATCATTAAATCGATGACCGCTGCCGTTTGAGCAATACTTATTATCAGCTCATTTCCCTTCAGCGTAACACTGCCGCTTTCCAGGGTTGAAGCCAGCATCTTGTGTCCGGCCTTCTCCAACTCCGCCAGCACATGGCCCATGATCCTCCCTGGATCTTCGGTCGTTCCCGGATCTTCACTGGCCTGCGGCTCTTCCACAGCAATTGCCGTAGCCGTTACTGAAGTTTGCGTCTGGATGGCAGGAAGCCCCGCGGACATTTCCGGATCAAAGCTGCGACCTTTGCGCGCACGGTCCGCTTCAAAGGGCGAGACAGGGCTTTGCTGCCCAGGAGCAGCGCTTAATGCTGGCGCCACCGTCGATAAAGCACTCACAGGCGAAGGCCGCGACGTGGTTGCTCGTTGCGCTTCAGGTGCCCTCTGCGTTTCGCCGGCGACCTGGCTCAGTATCTGCTCTAGCGGAAGAATACGTTGCGCATGCACCAGCTTCAGCACGCCCAGTTCAAGATGAAACCTTTGCTCCTGCCGATACCCCAGTTCATCGAAGGTGCGAAGCATGATCTGAAGAAACCGGGCCAGGTCTTCTTCAGAAAACTGGCTCGCCACTCGTCCCACGCGTGCCCGCTCGTCCGATGAAATCTGGAGCAGCGACGAATCGTCGCCCGCCACTTTGGCTACCACAGCATTACGCAGGAAGCGCACCAACTGCCGGGCAAAGTGCGCAGGATTGTGCCCTTCGATCATGAGGCGGTCGAGTGTACGCAAGGCCTCTTCGCTGGAACTGCGCGCCACCGTGCCCATCAAGTCTTCAAAAACTTCGGAGCCAACGTTGCCGACCAGTCCTCGTACGAGTTCACCGCTCAGCTTGGTGCCGCAACACGCAATGGCCTGGTCCATGATGGAAAGGGCATCGCGCATGGAACCGTCTCCGGCCTCGGCCAACACGGCCAGGGCTTCATCGTCTGTTGTGATGTTTTCTTTTTCGGCGATCGAGCTCAACTGGCGGATAATCTCATCAAACTTGACCGCGTGAAAGCTGAAATGTTGGCAGCGCGAGCGGATGGTCTGCGGAATGTCTTCGGCCTGCGTGGTGGCCATCATGAAAATGATGTGCGGCGGTGGCTCTTCCAAAGTCTTCAGCAGCGCATTAAAGGCCGCATCCGTGATCTGGTGGGCTTCATCCAGAATATAAATCTTGAAGCGATCACGCGCCGGGCGATACCGCGCTGCATCGCGCAGCTCTCGGATCTCATCAATGCCGCGGTTCGTCGCTGCATCGATCTCGATCACATCCACCGAACTTCCTGCCCGGACTTCCACGCATGAGTCGCAAACGCCGCAAGGTTCTGGCGTCGGCTTGTCCGCTTTGCCATCAACGCCACGGCAATTCAGGGCCATAGCAAGAATGCGCGCAATCGTGGTTTTGCCGATGCCACGATGACCGCTGAAGATATACCCGTGCGCAATCCGCTGCTGATCAATGGCGTTCTTCAGGGTGCGGGTTACATGTTCCTGCCCAATCACCTCAGAAAAACGTTGCGGCCGATACTTGCGCGCTAGAACTTGATAGCTCATGCTGGAAATTAGATTATACCGCTTCGCAGGCGAGGGATTTTCAACAGACAGAGCGCAATACCGACACATAGATCTCTACGCTTGTTGTCAGCGACCTGCAGACCGGACAGGTTTCCCGACCGGTTCCTGGACTGAAGCGTTCACGCCGGACCACACCAATCGATGAAAGGCGCAGTCCATCTCCGTGGCAGAAAGCGGCATTCCCCGATCAATCCACCAGCTAAGTGAAGAAAACAAAGCGCCTGCAAGTGCATGCGCTGCGGCCGCGAACTGCCCGGGGGAAGTTCCTTTTGCCATGCTCAATTTCATGAGCCGCTGCTCAATGGCGCGTGCAAATTGCCCTTGCCCCAGTTCCATCACATCATGCACCTTGCCGGATGCCACAAGTGCATCGCGGAAAACTTTTGCCTCTGCAACGTGGGTAAACAATTCGCGTACCGGCGCAACACGCTTTGAATCTTCACCGCTCCGCTCGATCATGGTGGACGCAAATTCCCAAAAATCTTCTACATCGCTGAAAAACAAGTCATCTTTATCACGATAATGCGTATAGAACGTTGAGCGCCCCACTTCGGCGCGGGCCAGCACGTCCTGAACCGTAATGGAGTTGAACGGCCTCTCTTGCATCAGGTCGATTAGCGCGTCCCCTAAGGCGTCTCGTGTTCGGCGCGCGCGAGGATCCATTTTTGGCTTCGACTTGGGTTTTGCTTTGACTTTCCCGGACATTGCAGACCTCTTTGTTCAGGATCGCGACTCTTCCAGCAAATCAGCGTTGACGGTTCGTCAACGCAACTCTACAGTACAGCTCATGACAGACAATCGCATGAGCGGTGCAGCACTAATCGCAGGAATGACCGGCTTCATTATAACGATGGCTCTTCATCCCACGGGGCGCGATCTTGTCTCCCCGGAACATTCAGCATTCATGATTCAGCTTAATGTTGCAGTTCATTCTCTGGCTCTAGTGTGCATTCCAATACTGTTCCTGGGCGCTCTTGGACTCACGCGGCGCCTGGCTTCGCCCAACAGGCTTGCATTGGCTGGACTTGTTTTGTTCGGATTTTCCGAAGTCGCTGGCATGATTGCAGCGGGAATGAGCGGACTGGTGATTCCAGGGCTAATTCATCATATGGTTGCCGAGCCAGCTATGGCTGACACATGGCGAGCTGTTCTACAACTTAGCGGCCATCTGAACCAGGCTTTTGCGCTCATCTTTGTTGTGGCTTCATCTGTCGCGATTGTGGTCTGGTCAGCAGCCATCATCCGCAGCAATGTGCTTTCACGGCCACTCGGGATTTACGGCTGCCTCCTCGGGCCACTCACGATCCTTGCCGTACTCTCGGGCCATCTCCGCCTCAACGTACATGGGTTTGGCATGATAGCGCTCGGCCAGGCGATATGGTTCATCAGTGCTGGAGTTCTGCTCTGGAAAGAAAAGCAAGAACCTGCTCAGGTTCTGATCACGTAAGACTTGCAGCTGGGCACTGATCCAACAGCCATGCATTTCTCTCACAAAGTTTTTAATTTGGGCGTGACACTCTTCCTCTTCGTGAGCACCGCGAAAAACTAAGCGTCAAGCACACCCCACATTTCGGTCGCGCATCTCAACGATTATTCCAATAGGAAAGGTTGTGTTGTTATGAGCGAAGCTGCACGCATTCACTTACGGAATGCCCAAGGCCGCCAATATCGCATAGAGACTGCATTCCGCTGGAGCGCGTTGATTACCGGAGGCGCGCTGGCCCTGTTAGGTTTGTCTCGTCGTTCCAGGTCCGGCGTTGCCATCGCGGCCGCCGGAGGACTTCTGTCGTATGCAGGCGCCAAGGTCGGGACCCGCCAGCGGGAGCTGATTGCCCGAAGCAGCATCCTGCTGAACTGTACTCCGGAAGAGGCGTACCAATTCTGGAGCAAGTTTGAAAACCTGCCATTATTCATGCGTCATCTGGAATCAGTCACCTTGATGGGCGAAACCCGTTCCAGATGGATCGCCATCGGTCCTCTGGGCAAACGCGTGAGTTGGGACGCGGAAATTGCTTTTGATCGCAAAGATGACGTGATTGCTTGGCGTTCACTGCCCGACTCCGACATCTATGTTGACGGCATCGTCAAGTTCCGCAATGCCCCGGCAAACCGTGGCACCATCATTACTGTTGTTGTGGTTTACCAGCCGCCCGCCGGCGCCATTGGGAACGCACTTTCAAAACTCCTGGGAAAAGATCCCAGCTTTATGATGCGGCAGGACCTGCGCCGTCTGAAGGCCTTGATTGAGACGGGAGAGATTCCGACTGTTGAAGGCCAGTCACATGGCCCCCGGTCCGGCATAGCTGCCGCAGCTCGCATTATCAACCCCGACGATCCCATCAAGGGCGACTCTAAATTAACCGAAGTCTTAGGAGCCAGAAGGAGGGTCTCATGAAAGCAGTTTGCTGGATGGGCACGGAGAAAATGACGGTTGAGACGGTGCCAGATCCTACAATCCTGAATCCCCGTGACGCGATTGTTCGCATTACCAGCACTTGTATTTGTGGTTCTGACCTGCACTTATACAACGGACTGATGCC
>Ga0137403_10000472_pt1 | contig 52058 bp, 56 predicted proteins | sample CZOMad2_1_16fung_FD_122057 | JGI IMG/M metagenome (GOLD analysis project Ga0137403, IMG submission 122057) | Vadose zone soil fungal communities from Angelo Coast Range Reserve, California, USA - CZOMad2_1_16fungal (Hybrid Assembly) | ecosystem: Environmental > Terrestrial > Soil > Vadose zone... | reverse complement strand
GTCTTCTGCAGGTCGATGATGTAGATGCCGTTGCGCTCCCCGAAGATGTACTTCTGCATCTTGGGGTTCCAGCGCTTGGTCTGGTGGCCGAAGTGAACGCCGGCCTCCAGCAACTCCTTCATGGTCAGTGCAGCCATGTGGCTCTCCTGTTCGGTTGGCCTCCGATCGCGAGCGGCGGGGCGCCGACGGTGCGGCGCCTCCGCACTTCCCCGAGCCAGCGGCCGGGGACCGAAGCTTGCGATCGTGCGTAGTGAACTGCCCTGTTGCTAGGTCGTGTACTTGGCGTTGATTCGAACGTACTCCTCGCTGAGATCCGATGTCCACACCGTATCACGGCCGCGCCCGAGGCCCAGATCGATGGCGATCGGATACTCGCCCTCCGCCATGAGGGCGCGGATCTTGTCCACGCGGGCCCCCGGCTTGAGCATGCCCTTCTCCACCAGTGGCTCGTCGCCGAAGCGTATGGAGACCTTGTCTTGGACGACGCGCGCCGGCGACTTGCCGAGCGCCATCATGATGCGCCCCCAGTTCGGATCGGCGCCGTTGATCGCCGTCTTCACGAGCGGGGAATTGGCGATGGACCGCGCGGCCAAGAGCGCCTCGCGCCGCGTCCGGGCTCCGCTCACCGCAACCTCCACGACCTTGGTCGCGCCTTCCCCGTCCGCCACGAGCATATGGGCGAGACGCGCCACGATCGCGTCGAGACCGAGGGCGAATTGCCGCAGCCCCCGGCTTCCCCGCTCGAGGGGCGCGTTCTCGGCCAGCCCGTTCGCGAGCACGGCCACCGTGTCGCTCGTGGACTGGTCGCCGTCGACGGTGATCCGGTTGATCGAGGCATCCGCAGACCGCTTGAGTACTCGCGGGAGGGCGTCGGCCGCCACCATGGCGTCCGTGGCGAGAAAGCAGAACATCGTGGCGAGGTGCGGCTCCAGCATGCCCACCCCCTTGGCGATGCCGCCGATGGTGATGGGCCGCCCGCCCACCTCGACGCGGAGCGCCGCCTCTTTGAGTCGTGTATCCGTGGTCATGATGGCTTCCGCCGCGCTCCGGCCGCCCTGCGGCGAGAGGGCCTTCACGAGCTTGGGCAGGGCGGTGCGGATCTTGTCCATGGGCAGGGGCTGGCCGATGACTCCCGTAGCGGCGATCAGCACCTGATTCGGCTTGATGCGCAGCAGCTCGCCCACCGTCTTGGTCATCTCGCGGGCGTCTTTGACGCCCTGCTCGCCCGTGCAGACATTGGAGCACCCGCTCGACGCGACGATGGCCTGCGCCTTGCCGTCCCGGATGTGCTCCTGGGAGACGAGGACGGGCGCGCCCTTGACCTGATTGGTGGTGAAGACCGCCGCGGCGCGCGCAGGGGCCGACGAGTAGATCAGGGCGAGGTCCTTCTTGCCGCTGGGCTTGATGCCGGCGGTGATCCCCGCGGCGAGGATGCCCGGGACGGCCGTGATGCCGCCGTCGATCCACTGCATGTCGGTCATGGCGCTACGGGTACACCGGTGGCGCTTCCAGACCGGCCCGCTCGTCCCACCCCATCATGATGTTGAGATTCTGGATGCCGTTGGCCGAGCCACCCTTGCCCAAATTATCGAGCGCGGAGACGCAGACGGCGCGCCCCGTCCGCGGGTCCGACACCACCGCCACGTCGCAGAAGTTGGAGCCGACCACGGAGCGGGTGGTGGGCCGCTCACCCTCGGGCAGCACGCGGACGAACGGCTCGCCCGCATAGAACTCGCGGTAGAGGGCGAGGAGATCGGCCGTGCTCGCGCTCTTCGCCAGCGGCACGGAGGCCGTGGTGAAGATTCCGCGATTGAGGGGGACGAGGTGCGGCGTGAAGCCGAGGACGACCGCCTTGCCCGCCAACGCCGAGAGCTCCTGCTCCATCTCGGGGGTGTGGCGATGGGTGGCGATGCCGTAGGCCTGGACGTTCTCGTTGGCCTCGGTGAACAGATACATGGGGTCGATCTTGCGCCCCTGCGCTCCCGCACCGGTGACGCCGGACTTGCCGTCGATGACGATGCCGTCGACGCGGCCGAGACCGCTCTTGAGGAGGGGCGCCGTGGCCAGGATGGACCCCATGGCATAGCAGCCGGGGTTGGCCACGAGCGACGCGCCGGAGATGTCTTTCCGATGCAGCTCGGGCATCCCGTACACCGCCTCGCCGAGTCCGGCCGCGTCGATGTGGTCCGCCTTGTACCAGGTCGCGTAGAGGGAGCGGTCGCGCAGCCGATAGTCGGCCGAGAGATCGATGACCTTGCGGCCGCGCTCGCGGAGGACAGGCACCGCGCGCTGCGACTCCATGTGGGGCAGGGCGAGGAAGACGAGATCAGCCTCGTCGCTCAGGCGGGCGGCATCCAGGTCGCTGAAGACGAGGGAGGACAGCCCCCGAAGGTGCGGAAAGACCTTGTCGAGCCGCTCGCCGGCCAGGCGCTCCGAGGTCACGACGGACAGTTGCAGCTTCGGGTGAACGCAGAGCAGACGGAGAGCCTCCGCCCCCATGTATCCGCTCGCTCCCGCCACCGCCACGCGAAGCACGGCGCCTACCGCTTGGAGTACTGGAACTTGGAACGCGCGCCCGGCTGACCGTACTTCTTGCGCTCCCTCATGCGCGGGTCGCGCGTGAGGAGCCCGGCCCGCTTGAGCGTCGGGCGCAGATTGACGTCGAACTCGAGAAGAGCACGGGCGATGCCGTGGCGCACGGCACCCGCCTGGCCGGTCGGGCCGCCGCCGCCCACGTTGATCGTGGCATCGAAGGTCCCGAATGTGTTCGTCAGCTGGAGCGGCTGGGCAATGATCATGCGCAGCGTCTCGCGCGGAAAGTAATCCTCGAAGGGGCGGCGATTGACGAGAATGCGTCCCCCACCGGGCCTGAGCCACACCCGCGCTACCGACGTCTTGCGCCTCCCCGTACCGTAGAACTGCGTCGCGGCCATTCGCTCTCCTCTCAGACCTGCGTCAATGCTTGGACCGGGCGCCGGACGGTAGCGGCTCGGGCTTCTGCGCGGCGTGCGGGTGATCAGACCCTTTGTAGACCTTGAGCTTGCGGGCCATGGCCCGACCCAGGCGTCCCTTCGGCAGCATGCCCTGGATGGCCCATTCGACTACCCGCTCCGGATGGCTCTTGAGCATGCGCTCGGCAGACACTTCCCGGAGGCCGCCGATGTAGCCGGAGTGCCACCGGTACATCTTGTCCGTGAGCTTGCGTCCGGTGAGATGGATCTTCTCCGCGTTGATCACCACCACGTGATCGCCCACGTCGAGGTGGGGGGCGAAGGTCGGCTTGTGCTTGCCACGCAACACGTGCGCCACGCTGGTGGCCAGCCGGCCGAGCACCTTGCCCTCCGCATCCACCAGGAACCACTTGCGGTCGATCTCGTCTTCCTTCGGCATCACCGTCGGCATGTTCAGAGCCCTTCTCTCGCTAATGAAGTCAGCTACTTAGCGTTCCATATTCCGTAGATTGGCAACGGGCAACTATAAAGGAGATCGCAGGCCGAGTCAACCTCACGCTGACGTGGTCTTGTCTGGCCAGGGACAAAGCGTCAGGACGGGGCAGCTCGGACACGCGGGCTTGCGGGCGAAGCAGGTGCGCCGGCCGTGGATGATGAGGAGGTGAGTCGCCCGTGTCCACTTGGGCTTGGGAAGAAGGGCGCAGAGGTCGTCGTGGATCTTCTCAGGATCGTCGGCCCGGGTGAGGCCGAGGCGCTGGCTCACCCGCGTGACGTGCGTGTCTACGGCGATGGCCGGTATGCCGAAAGCATTGCCCAGGACGACGCTCGCCGTCTTGCGCCCCACGCCGGGTAGCGCCACCAGCTCTTCGAGCGTGCGCGGGACCTCCCCCCCGTGACGCTCCACGAGGGCGCGGCCCATGCCCATGAGCGACTTCGTCTTCGCCTTGAAGAAGCCCGTCGAGTGTATCTCCTTTTCGAGCATGGCGGGGCGGGCCTGGGCAAAATCCTCCGCTCGCCGGTAGTGATTGAACAGGCTCTCCGTCACCACATTGACCCGCTCGTCCGTGCATTGGGCAGACAGAATGGTCGCGGCCAGGAGCTCCAGCGGCGTGCTGAAGCGTAGCTCGATTCCGGCCTTGGGGTAGGCCTTGGCGAGCCGCGCGAGGATCTTCGCGGCCCTCCCCTTCCTCGCCTCCATCGCCTCCGCCATGCGGACCTCGCCTACCCGAGGGCGGCGCGGATCTGCGCGATGCGCCGGGCGACATCGTCGGCAGGCAGCGTCTTCGGCTCATGGGACACCCGCCACACGGGCCATCGGGGCTCGGGGTCGCCCGCGAGGCGTGGCACGAGGTGCCAGTGGATATGCGGCACCTGGTTTCCCAGCAGCTCGTAGTTCATCTTGACGGGTTGATAGACGCGAGCCAGCGCGCGAGCCACGCGGTTCACGTCCTCGATTTGCGCGGCGCGCTCGGAGGCCTCGAGCTCGTAGAGCTCGAGGGCATGGCGCTTGAGCACGACGAAGACCCAGCCGGGAAAAAACTGGTCCTCGTTGAAGTAGACGCGGCTCGTGGGGAGATCGGCCACGAAGAGTGGCCCCTCGCCCGCCACGCGCGCGCACATCACGCACTCGGCTCCCGTCATGCAGACCTCCGGGACAGGTAGCGCCCGATCCGCTCGACAGCTTCTTCGATGCGCTCGAGGGAATTGGCGTACGAGAAGCGCAAGTACCCTTCCGCCCGGCTCCCGAAGTCAACCCCAGGCGTGACCCCCACGTGAGCGTGCTCGAGGATGTCGAAGGCGAGGGCCTTGGAGTCGGCGCCGAACCGCTGCGCATTGGCGAGGACATAGAAGGCGCCCGTCGGCGCCACCGTCACCCCGAGGCCGATGCGGCGCAGGCCCGCCACCATGACCCCCCGCCGCTGGTCGAAGATCTTGCGGAAGCGGAGGGCATCTTCCCCTGCTTCGGTCAGCGCGGCCAGGGCGGCCCACTGGACGAACTCATTGGTCGAGATGAAGAAGTTGCCGTGGGCGATCTGGAGCGGCCGCATGAATTCCTTCGGGGCAATAACGTATCCCAATCGCCAGCCCGTCATGGCATAGGCCTTCGAGAATCCATTGAGCACGAAAGCATGGTCCGTGAATTCCAGGACGGAATGCTCCGCGCCCTCGTAGGTGAGCCCGTGGTAGATCTCGTCGGAGATGATCCAGGGTCCCAGGCCGGCCGCCTCCCGGAGACTCTCCGCCGTCATTACCGCGCCGGTCGGATTGGCGGGCGAGTTGATGAGCACCGCTTTACTGCGAGGAGTGAGCCGCGCGGCAAACTCGGCCGGCCGGCACTGGAAGCCATCCATCTCCCACGTCGGCGTGTGCACGCATTCGCCCCCGGGGTAGCGGATGAGGTTCGGGTACACGGCGTAACGCGGATCGGTCAGGAGCACTTCGTCGCCGGGGTCGAGCAGGGTCGAGAAGAGGAGGAGCATGGCCGGGGAGGTTCCCGCGGTCACGAGGATCTGCTCGGGGGAGACGGTGACGCCGTACCGCGCGTGGTAGTGCTCGGCGATGGCTTCCCGCAGAGGCAGGAGACCCAAGCTGTGCGCATAACGCGTGCGTCCGTCTTTGAGGGCCTTCTCGGCGGCCTCCCGGACCACGGACGGCGTGTCGAAGTCCGGCTCACCGAATTCGAGGTGGATGATGTCCTTGCCCTGTCGCTCGAGCTCCTGCGCGCGCTGGAAAATCTCGACGGCGAGGAAAGGCTCGATGACCTGCGAGCGCTTTGACATCATGGCTGGCGCCGTCCACGCCGGGCCAGGCGCACGCGCGCCCGGAGAATCTGGGCGAGCATGCGCGGCCCGTCCCGGAGCACGTCAACCTTGGAGCCGGGCTGGTCGGCCCAGTTGATCGCCACCTCCGTCACGCGATAACCGCGCCGGCGCGCGAGCATCAGCAGCTCCACGTCGAAGCCGAATCCGTCCGTCTCGAGCTCTCGAAACAGCGTCTCCGCCACCGCGCCCCGGAAGAGCTTGAACCCACATTGCGTGTCGGTCACGTCGCCCACGCCCATGCGCCTCGCGAAGAAGTTGAAGATCTCCCCCGACACCTTTCGGTGGATCTGCACCTCGCGGCGCACCGAGGGATCGGGGAGGGCGCGGGAGCCCACGGCCACGTCGGCGCCCGCCTCTATCGCCGTCTCGAGACGCTTGACCTCGGCGATCGGGGTGGCGCCATCGGCGTCGGCCATCAGGCGCAAGCCTCCACGGGCCGCGCGCATGCCGGCGCGCACGGCACAGCCCTTGCCGCGGTTCTGGGCGAGTTGGTGCAACGACACCGCCCGGTGAATCGCCTGGGCCTCGAGCACGCCCGCGGCCGTCCCGTCGGCGCTGCCATCGTCCACCACGATCACCTCGTAGGGCTCCCCGCGCCCGTCGAAGTAGGCCACGACCTCGCTGAGATAGGCAGGCAGACGCTGCGCCTCGTTGTAGGCGGGGATGACGACAGACCAGCGTGGCTCGGCGACGTCCGGCATGTCACGCCCACCTCGGCGAGTCGGCGCGCGGCCGCCGGCGGGCCACGCCGGTCTTCTGCGCGGCGCGGGCCACTTCGCTCGCCACCGCCTGGGCGACCTTCTTGTTGAACACGCTCGGAATGATGTACTCGGGACCGAGCTCGCTTCGCATCACGCACGAGGCGATGGCGTGGGCGGCGGCCAGCTTCATCTCGTCGTTGACGAGGCGCGCCCGGATGTCGAGGAGGCCGCGGAAAAAGCCGGGGAAGCAGAGCACGTTGTTGATCTGGTTCGGGTAGTCGCTCCGTCCCGTGGCCATCACCCGCACATGGCGGAGGGCTTCTTCCGGTTGTATCTCGGGTACGGGATTGGCCATGGCGAAGACGATACGGTCCCGCGACATGCGCTTGAGGTCCCGCAAGGCCAAGGCCCCGGGCACCGACAGGCCGATGAAAACGTCCGCGTGGCGTGTCGCGTCTCCCATCTTGCCTTTGACTTGCTGGGGATTGGTCGCCTCGCCGACCCACGTCTTCATGAAGTCCATACCCACCGGCCGCCCCCGATAGATCGTGCCGTGCTCGTCCACGCCGATGATGTGCTTCACGCCCAGCGCCTGCAGCATCTTGATCACGGCGGTGCCGGCGGCGCCCACTCCACAGACCACGACTTTGAGGCGCCCGGGCTCCTTTTTGACGATCTTGAGCGCGTTGAGGAGCGCCGCGACCACGACCACGGCCGTGCCGTGCTGGTCGTCGTGAAACACCGGGATGTCGAGCTCCTTGCGCAGCCGGGCCTCGATATCGAAGCAGCGCGGCGCCGAGATGTCCTCCAGGTTGATACCGCCGAAGGCTGGGGCGATCAGCTTGACCGTCTCGACGATCTTGTCGGGGTCCTTGGTGTCGAGGCAGATGGGGAAGGCGTCCACGCCGGCCAGTTCCTTGAAGAGCATGGCCTTGCCCTCCATGACGGGCATGGCCGCTTCGGGACCGATGTCGCCCAGCCCGAGGACTGCCGTGCCGTCGGTGACCACGGCCACGGTGTTCTGCTTGATCGTGAGCGAGAAGGCCCGCTGGGGATCCTCCTTGATGGCCTGGCACACCCGCGCCACCCCGGGCGTATAGGCCATGGAGAGGTCGTCCCGTGTTCGGATCGGCACCTTACTCCGGACTTCGATCTTGCCGCCCAAGTGCATCAGGAAAGTACGATCCGAAATATTGGCGATCTTGACCCCGGCGAGGGTCCGGAGCCGGTCGATGATGCGCTGGGCGTGCTCGCTATCCCTCGCCTTGATCGTGATGTCTCGAAAAACACGGTCCCGCGTCATCTCGACCAGGTCGACCGCCCCGATATCGCCGCCTGCCTTTCCGATGAGCATGGTGACGCGCCCGAGCATGCCGGTGCGGTTCAGGATCGCCAGGCGTACGGTGAAGCTGTAGGAAGCGCTGGGGGCGACGGCCATCAGTGTGGTTCCCGCAAAATTCCCGTCATATATGAGCTTTTCACGATAGGACCCTTGGTCGGGCCGTGTCAATCAAATTCCCGTGCATCTTTCCATACACCGAATTGACCCCCGACTTGCCGCCGTGCTATCCACCGCCCATGCCCTCCGCTGTGTCCCTGGTTTGCCTGCTCCTGGCATGGCTCGGCCCGGCCCTCGCCTTCGCCGACGTGGCGCGGTGGGTACCGGTGCCAGGTCAGAGTCTGGTGTCCTTCGACGCGAGCTTCCCCCCGGCCGATTTCAGCGGCTTCGCACGGGACATCACCGGCGAGTTCGAGGCCGACGCCAGCGACCTCGGGCAAGGCGTCACTGGTCACCTGAGCGTGCAGGTCAGTACCATGAGCACGGGCAACGATGGTCGCGACAAGGACATGTACAAAGCTTTGGCGGCCGATCGCAACCCGACCATGTTCTTCGTGATCCAGACGGTGGAGGCTCCCTCATTTCCCTTGGGCGTCGCGGAGCACACGGACACCCTGTTGACCATACAGGGGCGGCTTTCCATTGCAGGAGTCGAGCGTGTGAAGCGGTTCTCGGGCCGTGTTCGCATAAGGCAGGGGCGCCTCTGGGTGCGCGGCGAGAGCCGGTTCAAGATGAGCGACTTCGGAGTCAAACCGCCCCAATACCTTCTTTTCCGAGTCAAGGATGAGGTGGGCGTAGGGTTCGATCTGCTCCTCGAGCGCCGTCCCTAAATTTCCGACCCGCTGCCCGTTCGAGGCTCGATCGCGAATAGGGTCGGCCTTCGCCACGTCTCTAGAAAAAACAGGGGATTACGGAACGGTGGCGTACTTTCGGACGTTTCATTTTTGTCAGCAAGTCCAGCAACCTTCCGCTATCCGTAAGCATCTAAAACGGCGAGGAGAACAGACGCCATGACGTTCAGAGAGACAAGCGAGGCCACGCCGCTCGAAACCAGCCATTCGGGAGCCCCTTCTGGCCGGCCAAAGTCACGGCTGCGCAAGGGTGCACTGCCCAAGGTTGAGGCCGAGCCGTCGGGGGTTGATCTCGAGGAGGAAGAAAAGACCGTCGTCCTCGAGGAAACCCCCGCACTCTCGGCCGATGCGCTCCGTCCAGGCTCGGGCCCAGCTGAGGATCCAGTTCGCCTCTATCTCAAGGAGATCGGCAAGGTGCACCTGCTGACGGCCCAGCAGGAAGTGAGCCTGGGCCGGCGCATAGAAGTAGGTCAGATCCAGCTCCGTCGGGCCCTCGCGGGCATTCCCATGGTCACGAGCAAGCTGCTCGCCCTCGTCGACCAGGTCCGCCACGGGCAGATCGACCTCGACGAGGTCATCCTGCTGCCCGAAGGCGGGGAGCCCAAACCCGAGGAGATCAAGCCGCTCCTCGCGACCTTTACTCGCATCCGACGCCTCGAGCGCGAGATCGAGCGGCTGCAGCTGTCGCTGGCAGACAAGCGCCGCGGCAAGACCACACGCGCCAACTATCACAAGTGGATCGCTCAGAACCGTGTGGCCATCCAGGGGGCGGTGGAAAAGCTGCCGCTGAAGCCGGCCCTCGTCGAGCAGATGCTGGCGGAGCTCCGCCGTCGGATCGTCACCATCAGCGAAGCACAAACCCCGAAGCAGGTGCGAGAGCTCGAGGCGGCCATCGGTCTCGGCAAGAAGGCGCTCCAGTCGGGCCTGCGCGAAATCGAAGAGCACGATCGCGTAGTGCGCCAGGCCAAGCGTGAGCTCATGGAGGCCAACCTGCGCCTCGTCGTGTCCGTGGCGAAGCGATATCTCGGGAGCGAGCTGACTCTGCTCGACCTCGTCCAGGAGGGCAATATCGGGCTCATGAAGGCGGTGGACCGCTTCCAGTACCGGCGGGGATTCAAGTTCTCGACGTATGCGACGTGGTGGATCCGTCAGGCCATTACCCGGGCCATCGCCGACCACTCCCGCACGATTCGCATTCCCGTGCACATGGTCGAGACGCTGAACCGCATCTCGCGTGTCAACCGCATGCTCGTCAACGAGATGGGACGGGAGCCCACCCCCGAGGAGCTGGCGAGGAAGACGGGGGTGCCGGCACGCAAGGTGCGGCTCATCCTCGAGTCCTCCCGCAAGCCGCTCTCCCTCGAGACGCCCATCGGCGAGGATTCGGAGCTGGGAGACTTCCTCGAGGACAAGAGCGCGGAGTCGCCCAACGAAACGCTGATCAGCCAGGACCTGACGAATCAGGTCGAGCGCGCGCTCAGCACGCTGTCGCCCAAGGAAAAGGAGATCCTCCGCCTGCGCTTCGGCATCGGCGAGGAGGGTGAGCATACGCTGGAGGAAGTGGGCAAGCGCTTCGCCGTGACCCGCGAGCGGATCCGCCAGATCGAGACCAAGGCGCTTCGCAAACTTCGCCACCCGCTCCGTGGGCGGGCGCTCAAGGCTTTCGTCGAGAACTGATCCCCTACCCGCCGCCCGCGGAGGCCCTGCGGGCGGCGGGGGTCGTTGCATCCCGCCTCACCAGCCGCGCGAGCGGCCCGGGTAGCCACCAGTTCCACTCGCCCATCAATCGCATCGTCGCCGGCACCAGCAGTCCGCGCACCACGGTCGCGTCCAGGATCACCGCGATACCGATGCCGATGCCCACCGCCTTGATGATGACGGATTCCGCGAGGGCAAAGGCGAAGAAGACGGCGGCCATGATGGCCCCCGCCCAGGTGATGAGCCGACCGGTGCGCTCGAGGCCGGCCCCCACCGCGACGACATTGTTGCCGGTGCGGATGTACTCCTCCCGCATTCGGCTGAGGAGCAATACCTCGTAGTCCATGGACAGGCCGAAGATCAGGCAGAACATGATGACGGGCGTGGCCGTCTGGATGGGCCCGGGCGTGAAGCCGAGCACCTTGGCCAGATGCCCGTCCTGGAATATCCACACCAGGGCACCATAGGAGGCGCTGATGGACAGGAGATTGACGATCACGGCCTTGAGAGGCAGGAGTACCGAGCCGAGGAGGAGAAGCAGGGCGAGGTAGGTCGCGCCCACCACCAGGGCGAAAGCCCGCGGAGCATTCTCGGCCACCACGCCCATGAAGTCGAGATCGAAGGCGGTGGCGCCCGTGACGAGCAGCTCGCCGTCCACCGGAGGATGCGAGGAGCGAATGGTGCGCACGAGCGCACGCGCCTCGTCGCTCCCCGCGGGCACCTTGGTAGACACCGCGAAGACCATGATGTGCTCGCCCACGATCTGCGCCACCTCGCGGCGCATGTCTTCAGGCCACAGCGCCATGGGCACCTTGACGAAGCGCTGATACTCCTCGCGACTCGTGTCCGGCGACAGATCCATCACGCTCTGCACGCCTGCCACCACGGGCTGGGCGGCCAGCCAGCGGCTCAGGTCGTACGCCTGGCCGACCCGCGCTGCTTCCAGCGGTGAGCCGCTGCGGTGATTGACCACCACGATGACGGGGGCCACCTGGCTGCCCGCGAATTGCCCTTGCAGCAGCTCAGCCCCCCGGCGCGCTTCCGCCCACGGGGGCAGCGAGGAGGCGTCCCCTGCGGCGAGCCGGAGATGAAGGAACGGCGAGCCGAGCAGGAGCAGAAGAGCCGTCACGGGCACGAGCACTCGCCATGGATGCGCCATGACCATGGCGGCAAGACGATGCCAGAACCCGGATCCGGCGTCCTTCCGAGAGAAACGGAACCCGGGAATTGACAGCGCATTCACCCTGGGCCCGAGCAAGGCCAGCGCGGCGGGGAGAAAGGTCAGGCCGTACACGACCGAGAGTACGACCACCAGGGTGCCCGCGAGCCCCAGCGAGCCGATATTTCCCAATCCGAGCAGGAGCATCCCGAGGAGACCGATGGCCACCGTCACGCCTGAGAACAGAATGGCGCGCCCGGTGGTGGCCATGGTCACGGCGAGGGCATCGGCCACGGGGCGCCGGGTGATCTCTTCCCGGAAGCGGCTCACGATGAAGAGCGAGTAGTCGATGGCGACGCCCAGGCCGATCATGGTCACGATGTTCGGCGCGTAGGCCGACACCGACATGTAGCGCCCGAGGATCTCCGTTCCCGCGATGCCGCCGGTCATCGCGAGCATCCCGACACCCAGAGGGAGGAGGGCGGCCACCACCGACCCAAAGGCGAGAAGGAGGAAAAGCGCCACCACGGGCAGGATCACCATCTCGGCACGGTGAAGATCGCGCTGGGCCACCTCGACGAAATCGTGGTGGAGAACGAGGCTGCCCGCCGCGACCACGTCGAGCGCGCTCGGCGCCACCAATCCCCGGAGGGTCGCATAGAGTCCCGGAGGCAGCGACGAGAACTCGAGCGATTCGACAGCGGAGCCGCGGTGCTTCAACTCGACCACGGCGCGAGTGCGATGCCCGTCCCGGGAGATAAACGCCGGATCGGGCGGATCGAGGTCGTAGGCAGTACGGATACGCGCGACCCGAGGGTCGTCGCGCAAGGCCTGGAGCGCCCGCTTGACCTCGGTCTTGAACGCGGGATCCGTAGCGCGCAGGGTGGGATGGCTGAGGATCAGGTCGAAGGAGATGGGGCGGTCGGCGAGCTGGCGGGCCATCAAGTCGGCGGCGCGGCCGGATTCCGTCGTGGCGAGGACCGGCGCGGCCGGCGCCCGGGCACCCTTGGCGACCACCACGAAGGCGGGGGCGAGCGAGACGAGGGAGAGGATGAGGAGCCATCCCCGCAGGCGGTAGACCCACCGACCCCACCCTTCGAGAAAACTGCTCACCGGAGACAACCGCTCATCAGCCGTACGCTCCCAGGGGAATGACATCGGCGTCGCTGCACCTTCCGCTGCGGGCCATCGTCAAGAGTATCAGGAGATCCCGCCGCAGGCGTTGGACTTTGGGCCAGTTCGCCGCTAGACTTGCTGCTCATCCGCCCCACACCCGAACCGGCCAGGAGGACACCATGCACGTCGGCGTCTGCATCTTCGCCACCGACTATGCCATCCGTATCGACGAACTGGCCCGCGAAGCCGAGGCGCGCGGCTTCGAGTCGCTCTTCGTCCCCGAGCACACGCACATTCCCGTGAGCCGGCGCACCCCCTTTCCCGGGGGCGGCCAGCTTCCCAAGGAGTACTCGCACACCTTCGATCCTTTCGTGTCGCTCATGGCGGCGGCCGCGGCCACCACGCGCCTTCGGATCGGCACGGGTATTTGCCTCATCATCGAGCGGGACACCATCACCTTGGCGAAAGAGGTGGCGAGCCTCGACCTCCTCTCGGGCGGGCGCTTCGAGTTCGGCATCGGCGGCGGCTGGAACGCCGAAGAGATGGAGAATCATGGGACGGTGTACGCGACACGATTCAAGCGCCTGGAGGAGCAGGTGCGCGCGATGAAAGAAATCTGGACCAGGGACGAGGCAGAGTTCCACGGCCAGCACGTGAACTTCGACAAGATCTGGTCCTGGCCCAAGCCCGCTCAGAAGCCGCATCCACCCGTCCTGCTCGGCGGCGAGAGCGGGCATACGCTCCAGCGCGTGGTCGACGTGTGTGATGGCTGGTTCCCGCGCGGCCGCGCTCCCGAGATCATTCTGCCCGCCCTCAAAGACCTGGGGGAGCGTGCGGCCAAGGCCGGCCGCGACATGAAGACCATCTCGACGTCGATCTTCGGGGCGAAGCCGGAAGCGGGGACGCTCGAGACCTATGCCCAAGCCGGGATCACCCGGGCCATCCTGCGCCTCCCCCCCGAGGGCCGGGACACCGTGCTCCCGCTCCTCGACCAGTGGGCGAAGCTCATCAAGCGGTAGGGAGTTCCCCGCCCCGACCAACTAAGCCAAGTTGGCGATCGCGCGGGCGGAACGCGTGAGCTCCAGGATGTGCATGCCCGTGTCGGCGCGGTCCACGATGTAGATGTACCCGCGATCGTCGACTTCCACGTTATTGGTCTGGATCGCGACTTTGCATCGCTCGGCGCCGCCCGCGGCGACGCAGCGCTTATCGGTTCTGGGCGAAGCCGGTATGGCCCACCATGACGGTGAAGTCGTAGGCGATGAGGCGATGGCGTCGGCGCCGCCCACGGCGAGCGCCTTCTCACGCCGCGCCTCGACCTCGTCGGCCAGGTTCTTCATGCCCATCGGCTACCCCTTGACGACGGTCGTGCGATAGGTCGCGATACCGGTGTCCGGTGGCGAGCCGCTGGCCATGGTGATCATGGTCGCCAGCTCGCTTCGGTGGTGGGTGGCGTGGTTCACCACGTGCTGGAGGAGCGGACCGAGCATGACCTGCGACTCCACCCCCTGGTTGTTCGTGTAGGTCACGGGGCGCGTGAGGTCGCGGTCGGAGAGGCCCTCCACGAAAGCCTGCTGCTCCTTTTCCAGGAGGTCCCACTTCGAGCGGAGGTCGGGCAGCGTGGGGAAATCCGCGTCGCCCTGCATACGCCCGGTCGACGAGCCCTTCCAGCGGGAGAGCCAGATCGAGTCGGCCCCGTAGAGATGGGCGAACATGCCCTTGATGGTAGGAAAGCTCCAGTGCTTGCCCATGTCGCGCGTGACCACCGCATCGCCCAGGTCGCCGGCAATGGTGAAGAGCCGGCCGTTCGCCCAGCGGTGATAAGCGTAGAGCTCCCGAATCAGATCGACGCTCATGTCGCCTCCAGATCAGCGGCCCGTGTCGGGGCTAGCCCTTGGGCTGGCGGTAGAACAGCACCATGTCGGTGGATGGGGGCGAGCCCTTGGTCATGGTCACCATGGCGGCCACCTCGCTGCGATGGTGGGTGGCGTGGTTGACCACGTGCTGGAGCAGCTGCCAGAGGGGCTGGGCGAACGGCTTTCCGTCCGTCGCCTTGTAGTCGAGCGTCCGCTTGAGGTCCGCCGTGCCCAGCGAGCTCACGAAGGCCCGCTGCTCCGCCTCCAGCGCGTTCCAGCCCCGTCCTGAGATCAGCAAGGCTCGCGAAGTCGGCGTCACCGTAGAGCTTGGTCGGCGACTCCCCTTTCCAGCGCGCGAGCCAGATGCGGTCAGCTCCGTAAATGTGGGAGAGCATGCCCTTGAGCGTGGGAAAGCTCCAGTGCCGGCCCAGCTCCTTCCTTGCCGTCTCCTCGCCCAGCGCGGCCGCCTCGTCGAAGAGCTTGCGATTGCCCCACCAGTGATAGTCCCAGATGCCGCGAATCAGCTCGAGCTCCATCGGCTGGTCTCCTAGTCGAGGACGGCGACCGTGTCGCCTTCCTGGACGGTCTGCCCTTCCGTCACCTTGATCTCCTTGACCTTGCCCGCCCGCGGCGCCTCCACCGGGATCTCCATCTTCATCGACTCCAGCACGATCACCGGATCGCCCGCCGCGACCGAATCGCCCGGCTTGCTCTTGATCTGGAAGACCACGCCGGTAATGTGTGCCTTGACCTCTTCAGCCATTGAACGCTCCTTGTTCGACCATCTGGGTGTGCGTCCGACCCTCGCGAAATGCCGTGCTGGCCATCACGCGCAGATGAAACGGGATGGCGGTCTTGAGTCCCTCGACGACGAAGGCTTCGAGGGCCCCCTGCATGCGGGCGATCGCCTCCTCGCGCGTCGGGCCGGCCGTCACCAGCTTGGCGAGCAGCGGGTCGTAGTGTACCGAAACCTGGCAGCCTTCGGCCACTCCGCTTTCCACCCGAATGCCCGGACCTGACGGGGGCGCCCAGCGGGCGATCGTGCCCGGCGAGGGCATGAAATTCCTCGCGGGATCCTCGGCATAGATGCGGCACTCGATCGCCGCCCCGCGCTGGACGATGTCCTCCTGCCGCCACGGCAGGGATTCGCCCGACGCCACCTTGAGCTGCGCCTGCACGATGTCGAGGCCCGTCACCTCTTCGGTCACGGGATGCTCGACCTGGAGCCGCGTGTTCATCTCCAGGAAATAGAACTCCTCGCCCTGCACGATGAACTCCATGGTGCCGGCATTCACGTATCCCACCGCGCGGGCCCCCATCACCGCCGCCCTCGTCAGCCGTTCCTTCACGCCGGGCGAGACACGCGGGGCGGGGCCTTCCTCGATGAGCTTCTGGTGGCGCCGCTGGATGGAGCACTCGCGCTCGTGCAGGTGCACCACCTGCCCGCGACCGTCGCCGAAGACCTGGACTTCGACATGGCGGGGCTCGCTCAGGTAGCGCTCGACGAAGAGAGTGGCCGAGCCGAAGGCCGCCTGCGAGCGGCGCTCGGCCGTCGCATACGCCGGGGCGAGACTAGCTTCGTCGGAAACCTTGACCATGCCGATGCCGCCGCCCCCCGCGGCGGCCTTGAGCATGAGCGGAAAGCCGATGACTCCCGCGACTCGTCGCGCGTCGTCCAGAGAGGCCACAGGTCCCTCGCTGCCGGGCACGAGGGGCACGCCGGCCCGCCGCATCTCGCGGCGCCCGCCGACCTTGTCTCCCATCTGCTGGATGACGCGCCAGGAAGGGCCGACAAAGACGAGACCGGCCTCCTCGCACGCCTTGGCAAAGCGCCAGTTCTCCGAGAGGAAGCCGTAGCCGGGATGGATCGCCTTCGCTCCCGTGCGCCGAGCGGCTTCGAGGATGCGCTCCCCATTGAGATAGCTCTCGCGGGCGGGGGGGGGACCGATGAGAACTGCCTCGTCGGCCTCGCGAGCATGCGGCCACTCGGCGTCGGCTTCGGAGTAGACGGCCACGGAGCGGACACCCAAGCCTCGCGCGGCGCGGAGGATCCGGCGCGCGATTTCCCCTCGATTGGCGACGAGGACGCTCTCGATCACGCTCAGGCGGGCCGGCTCTACTCGACCTTGACCAGATCCACGGCGCCGACCCGCCATCCGCGCTCGCTCTGCTCCCAGCGCGCATTGACCGTGGCCGCCCGATTCCGCCCCTCCAGGCGGTACTTCACGATGCGGTGACGACCGAGCTTGGCGAAGGCGACCACGACGTACCCGGCAAGGCCGCCGCCCTTGAGCGCATCCAGGGTGGCCACGCCGGGATCGGTGTCGAGAAGGAGTCTGAGCGCGCCGGCGTCGGCAGCAACTAGCGCATCTCCGAAGGCCCGCATCGCCGCCTCGAGGTCTTCGGGAATGGCCCATTTCTGGCCGGCGCGCTCGAGGCGGATGAATTCGCGTGCATCGTCTGAGAGCGGTACGTCCGCGCTCGGGCGCGCCGCCGCCGGAGGCAGCCCGGCTCCTGTTACCCCGTGGGCGGCTGCGAGAAGACTCTCCAGCCTCGCCTGCCACGTCGCGACACGAGACTGGGATTCGGGGGTGGCGGCCAGATGCCGGATGATGGTGTCGCCGGCGGCAACGTGGCGACGCTCATCTTCGATACAGCGCTCGAGAATCCTGCACGTGGGCGGCTCATAGACCGGGTTGGCGTGCCGCCTGTGCTCTTCGTAGACAGCGAGAAGGTGCGGCTTCAGAACCCGATAGATTCCCGCGAGGCGCTCGGCGGTTCGCTCCGGCTCTTCCGGCGCCTCGATGGCGTCCATGAAGCCGACGAAAGCGTCATTGGGCGGCTCCGACTCCTGGGCGTGGGCACGCAACTCGGGCAGGCGCCGGCCCCACGCATCGGTGTGCTGGGCATTGTCCCAGACGTGACGGCCAAGCAGCAGCTTCGCCGAGAGCTCCGGAGTCAGGGCGATCCAGCCGGCCATGATCCGGGTCATGCGCTCGCAGGCGTAGCGGTAATTTCGGCAGAGGCGGGCGGAGTCGTCCGCCGAGAAATGCCCTTCGAGGATCTGCATGGAAATGGGCGCCCGGAGCGATCAGTACACCTGGGACCGTTGCGTCGTCCGGATGAGGCGCTCGATCTCTTCGTCGGTGAAGCCTGCGAGCTTCCGGGCCTCGGTAGCGATGGAGATGGGCACCACCTCGTGATCGCCGAGCTGGCGGGCGCCGCCCAGGTTGAAGCGCTCGTCGATGGTCTCCTGGAACTCGATAGCCTTCCGGCGGCGCTCCGGATCGCCCTCGGTCAACCTGGTCAGCCACTTCGAGCCCATGCGCACGTGCGTGATCTCGTCGGCCAGCACGAAGTCCACCGCGCGCTCGAGGATGGGATCGCCCATCTTCTTGCCGATGTACACGAGCTGGTTGAACACGTCGCAGGCCAGCCCCTCGAGGCCCCGGTTGACACCGGCCACACGCGCGGCAGCGTCCTCTGCACAGGCGCAGCGCCAGAGAATCGTCGTCTCGGGGAATTCGCCGATGTAGCCGCCGAGGTGCTCGAGGAGCCGGATATAGATCTCGACGTGGCGGGATTCGTCCCAGACCTGCCGCGCCATGTCCATGGTGAACTCCCAGGGCGCGTCGGGGAAGTCGTAGACGGTGCGGCCGGCCCCTTCCATGGCCTGCATCTCCCCCACGAGAATCCCGTGGGCGCGCTCCTTGATGGACTCGCGCGACGTGAGCTCGGGAAAGGGCGTCAGCCCCTGACCGACCTTGGCCTCCGCCACCTCGCGGGCCCGCATGCGGACGAAGCGGTCCTCGCGGGCCAGCTTGTCATATGCGATCTGACGCTCCATGGTGCCTCCCCAATCCCAAATGAACGACTGTTCAGTGAGTCTAGCCGAACCCATGCGTAATGGCAATCCGGCTACTTACACCCGATCCCTGAATTCCTTCTCCGGGAGACTTCAGAAGAGCGGCTTGAAGACCTGATAGGGGGCGATCTGGACGTAGGAGAGGTCGGCCGCCTTCTGGGCTCGCATGAGGCGCACGGCGTTCAGCCCGTGGTGATGATTGAACCCAAAGGTCACAGGCGCGGACAAGCCGAGGACGGTGAAACCTTTGATGCTTTCCATGGCCTCGACGAAGCCGTCACGTGTAAGGCTACGGCCGGCCTTCTTGAGCCCCTCCACGGCGATGATCATATTCACCGCGCCGGTGAGCGCCGTCGCCTCGCGGCCCTGGAGCTTCGGCTCGTACTTCATCAGGATGTCGAGAATGACCTTGGTCTCAGGGTCCCCCGGGACTGCGCCGATCACGGCGTAGTAGGCGCCCTCCCAGAGCTCCCCGAGGAGCCGGTACATCACTTGGTAGTCGCCGATGGTGAAGGAGCCGACGAGCCGAGGACGGTAGCCGACCTTCGCCATCTCGCGCACGAGATTGGCAGAGTGCGAGTTGAGCGCGGCCAAGAAGAGGGTGTCGGCCCCGGACTCCCTGAGCTTGAGAGCTTGTCGGCCCAGCTCGCGATCGGAGACTTCGTAGGGGATGGCGACGGTCAGGCTCGCCTTTCCCCCCAGCGTCTTCATGGCTCGGCCCACACCCTCCATGACCTCCTTCCCCCAGTCATCGTTCTGGTAGAAGACGGCCAGTCTCTGGGCGCCGAGCCTGGTCACCGAGTAGGTGACGAGATAGTCTGCCTCGTCGGCGTAGTCGGGATAGTCGATGAAGACGTACTTGAGCTTGTCCCTGGGCTGCCGCGCCCAGATCTGAGGGCTGGCATAGGCATTGACCAGGGGCAGGCGCGCCTCCGCGATCTCATCCCTGGCGGCATTGGCCACAGCCGAGCCCACCAGACCGGCCGTGAGGAACACGGAATCCCTCATCTCCTTGAGATTGGCCACGGCCCGGGCGGGATTGAAGCCATCGTCCTTGAGCACGACCTTGAGCTTGCGGCCGTGCACGCCCCCCGAGTCATTCACGTAGCGCGCCCAGGCCTCTTTGGCGAGGGCGAGGTTGCCATAGATGGCCGCCGGTCCGGACATGGGTGCGGTGAGACCGATGACGATCTCCGTGTCTGTGACGCCGGGCACCCGGCCCTGCGCGGTGGCCACGGCCGGAAGAGCGACGAGGAGTGCCGCGGCGAGCACTCTGAGCTTCATTCAGCGAACCTCCTCGATCGCGGCGGGGCGTGACCGGCGGGCGGGCGCGTGAAACGATGAAAAAGTGGGGCGAGTATAGGAATCGCCCTCGGCAAAGTCAACGGTCTTGCCCCGCGGACGGCGCCGACGGGCCGCGCCGTCGCTTGCTCATGGTGCTGGCGGGGCGAATCGCCCTCTCGCCAAAGCGACTGGCGAGCCGATCGACTGCGCGCGCCAGTCGCTCCCTGCGCAATGCATCAGGCTCCAGAAGCGAGAGCTGGCCCGACCCGGCGGGGCCCAGGCCCGATACGGATACTCCGATGAGCCGCACCGCCTGGGACAGGCGCACGCGGGAGAAGAGCGCGTCGACCAACCGGAAGATGCTCAAGCCGTCCTGCGTCGGATCGCCGCTGTGGGCCCGGGTAATGGTGGAGAAGTCGGCAAAGCGGAGCTTCAGCGTCACCGTACGCCCCGCGTAGTGCTCGGCCCGGAGCTCCCGGGCCACCCGCTCGCTCTGCTCGCGCAGGGTCGCGCGCAGCAACTCGACATCGCGCGTATCCTTGCCGAACGTCTCCTCTGCGCCCATCGACTTGGGCGCGGCGTCGGGTTCGACCGCGCGTTGATCGAGACCTCGCGCGAGATCGAGGAGGTCGGGCCCGTGCTGGCCGAAGCGGGCGGTGAGGTGGGCGGGCGGGATGCGGGCGAGCTGCCCGATCGTGCGAATGCCCATAGCCTCGAGCTCGGAGCCCGTCACCTTTCCCACCCCCCAGAGACGGGAGACGGGGAGCGGCCCGAGGAACTCGGCCTCTTGCCCGAACGGGACCACCACGAGGCCATCGGGCTTCTCGAGATCCGAAGCGACTTTGGCCACGAACATATTCGAAGCGACGCCGACGGAGGCGGCGAGGTCGACCCGCGCCTTGATCGTCGCCTTGATCTCGCGGGCGATGGCGGGGCCGTCGCCGTGAAGCGAGCGACTCGCCGTCACGTCGAGAAAGGCCTCGTCGATGGACACGGGCTCCAGCAGGGGGGTGAAGCCGGCGAGGATGCCCATGATCTCGCGAGAGACCGCGGCGTACTTGTCCATGTCCACGGGCAGGAAGACGCCCTGCGGGCAGAGGCGAAAAGCGCGGCTGATCGGCATGGCGGAGTGGACGCCGAAGCGACGCGCCTCATAGGAAGCGGCCGAGACCACCCCCCGCCCGCGTGGGTCGGCGCCCACGATCACGGGTCGCCCGCGGATCTCGGGGCGATCGCGCTGCTCGACGGACGCGTAGAACGCGTCCATGTCCACGTGGATGATGGTCCGGGAGGAGGGCGCAGGGCCCACGGCGAACTACGTCGTCGGTCCGAGACCGATGCGGGGAGCGACGGCGGTCAAGGCGCCGATCACGAAGCCGATATGCTCGTCGAGGTCTACCCCCAGCTCCTCCGCTCCGCGGTAGACGTCGTGGCGATTCACGGTGCGGGCGAAGCCCTTGTCCTTGAGCTTCTTCTTGACCGAGCCAGGTTCGAGTCCGGCAATGGCACGTCCGGGACGTACGAGCGCGCAGGCAGTGACGAAGCCCGAGAGCTCGTCGCACGCGTAGAGACCGCGGTCGAGTTGGTTGACACGCGGGAAGCCCGAATAGTCCGCGTGGGCAAGGATGGCGTGGACGATCTCCGGCGCGACGCCGCGGGCCAGGAGGATCTCGGCACCCTTCATGGGATGCTGCGGCGCCGCCGGATGCATCTCGTAGTCGAAGTCGTGGAGCATGCCCGCCACCCCCCACGTCTCGGGGTCAGCGCGGTAGCGATCGGCGTAGGCACGCATGGCCGCCTCCACGGCGAGCGCGTGCTTGCGGAGACTGTCCGACTGCGTGAATTCAGTGAGGAGGGCCCAGGCCCCCGCCCGGTTCATGACGCGCCGGTGCGGGTCCGCCATTTGTCTATGGACTTCTTCGAGAACAGCCACTGGCCCTCGTGCTCGATGGCAGGGATGCGGCGCTCGACGGCCAAGAGCTTGAGCGCCTCGGCATCCATCGAGAGGTACGTCGAGGCTTCTGTGACCGTCATGGTGTCCTTGGGGATCACGTGCCCGAGGCCTCCTTGAGTGCCTTCCTGAGCGACTCGATTTCCTCTTCGAGGGCGTGAATTCTGTCGACCATTTGCTCGAGCGTCCGCGCCAAGGGGTCGGGCAGGTCGGTCTGGTTCAGGTCGATGCCGGCCACCCGCGCCCCGTCGCGGAATGTTACCCGCCCAGGTACTCCGACGACAACGGAGTTTTCCGGCACCTCCCTGACCACCACCGAGCCCGCGCCGATACGACTGCCCGCGCCGATCGTAAAGCCCCCGAGGATCTTGGCCCCGGCTCCGACCATGACGTGGTCGCCGAGCGTCGGGTGGCGCTTCTCGCGCTTGTTGCTCGTGCCGCCCAGGGTCACTCCCTGAAGAAGGCTCACGTTCTTCCCGACCTCGGCCGTCTCGCCGATGACGATGCCCATGCCGTGGTCGATGAAGAGTCCCGGACCCAGCTTGGCCGCCGGGTGGATTTCAATTCCGGTGAAAAAACGGCTCAAGTGGGAGAGCCACCGGGCCGTGGTCGTCCAGCCCGCGCCCCACAGCGCGTGGGAGACGCGGTGGGCCCATATCGCGTGGACGCCGGGATAGCAGAGGACGACCTCGAGCGCCGACCGCGCGGCCGGATCGCGCTCCAATACGGTTCGCACGTCCTGTCGCATCGCCTTGAGCATACGTCCCCTAGTGTACTTTCCGTCTCGTCATCGCGTCGCGCGCCGCCGCCTGCAGCGCCCGCGCCACCACCATGGCCGCATGTCGCCGCTCGGCGGGCAGGCCGCCCACCGCATCCTCGATCGTCGCTTCCCCGATCTCCGCCAGCTCCTCGAGCGCGGTCCCCGCCGCTACCTCGGTCCCCGCGCTGCACGCCGCGAGCGTCGGCCCGCAGCCATACGCCTGGAAGCGCGCCTCCTCGACGCGCCCATCCCGCACGCGGAGATAGAAGCGCGCGAGATCCATGCACAGCTCGTACTCGCCCTCGCCTACTCCGTCGGGCTCCCGCATCATGCCCGCATTCCGCGGGTTGCGGAAGTGATCGATCAGCGTGGCGCTGTACTCCACTAAGCCTTGACGGGCGACAGCGCCCGGAGCTTGGCGGCCAACGGCACCACCGCCTCGAGCACGTAGTCGACATCCTCGGCGGTGGTGCTCCGGCCGAGCGAGCAACGCACCGAGCCCATGGCCCAGTCGAGGGGTAGCCCCATGGCCACCAGCACGTAGGATGGCTCCACGCTACCCGAGGTGCAGGCGGAGCCCGCCGACGTGGCAATGCCCTTCAGATCCAGGCCCAGCACGATGGATTCAGACTCGACGTTCCGGAAGCACATATTGCAGGTGCCGGGGAGGCGAAGGGTCGGATGCCCGTTCAGGCGCACCTCCTCGACCCGGGCGCGAATCCCCTCCCAGAGCTTGTCTCGGAGACCGGCCAGCCGCACCGCCTCCCCGGCCATCTCACGCCCCCGGACTTCGACGGCCTTGCCGAAGCCAACGAGTCCCGCCACGTTCTCCGTGCCCGCCCGGCGGCGGCGCTCGTGGTCTCCCCCATGCTGAACGGCTGCCATCTTGGTGCCCTTCCGGATGTAGAGACCGGCCACGCCCTTGGGGCCGTAGATTTTGTGGCCCGAGAAGGACAGCAGATCGATACCGAAGGCGTTCACGTCGATCGGCACCTTCCCGAAGGTCTGGACGGCGTCGACATGAAGGGGGACGCCGTGCCCACGCGTGATCCGCCCGATCTCGTTCATGGGCTGGAGTGTCCCCACTTCGGAGTTGGCGTGCATCAGCGAGACGAGAATCGTGTCAGGCCGGATGGCCTTCTCCAAATCTTCCGGCCGCACCATGCCGTACTCGTCCACGGGGAGATAGGTGACGGTGAAGCCCTGCGTCTCCAGCGTCTCGCACGTGCGGAGCACGGCGTGGTGCTCGATCTGCGAAGTCACGATGTGCCCGGCGCGCTTGGCCGCGGCTATCCCCTTGATCCCGAGATTGTCAGATTCCGTCCCCCCGGAGGTGAAGACGATCTCGTCCTTGGACACGCGGAGAAACCCCGCGATCTGCTCGCGCGCGGTCTCCAATCCCTCGCGTGCTTCCCGGCCGAAGCCGTGCACGCTCGACGCATTGCCGAATCGCTCGCTGAAGTACGGGAGCATGGCCTGCAGCACGTCGGGATGCACGGGGGTCGAGGCGTTGTGATCGAGATAAACGGACCGGTTCATTGACCCTCTCCTGTCGCGATGCTACGCTCGGCGCCACGATGGATGTGGCGAAGCGCAAGCTCGGTCTCATGGTTTCTACGGCGCCTGATCATCCCAACCTCACCACCGCCGTGGGACTCGCTACGGCGGCGCTCGACCGTGGCGGCGAGGTGTATCTCTACCTGATCGACGACGGCGTGGCCGCCATCGAAGACCGGCGTATTCAGGCCCTCGGCGAGCGCGGCGCGCGACTCTTCGTGTGCGCCTACGGCTGCCAGAAGCGTCGGCTGCCCCTGTCCGATCTCGCGACCAATTGCGGCCTCGTCGTGCTGACCGACGTGATCAACGGCACCGATCGCTTCGTCTCGCTGAACTGACGGCATGGCGGATCGCCAGCCTGTTCTCGTCATCATCTCCGAGGACCCGCGCGTCTCCCATCGGGCCAACGAAGCCATGCGCATCGCGCTCGGCGTCGTGGCGGGCGAGAATCCCGTGCGCATCGTCCTCTCCGGTCCCGCCGTCCACCTCCTGGACGAGGATACCGACGATCTGGTGGACGGCGACGATATCGCGAAGTTCCGCGCCGCGCTCAAGAAGCTCGGCGTTCCCTTCCACGTGGAGGTCACCGCCCTACCTTCCGAGCCTGGCTGGAACGCCGAGGGCCATCCCCTCGTACCCGTCTCCTCCGCGGACATCGCTGCCCTCGTGCCGCACGCCAAGCGCTTCATGGTGTTCTGATGGCGCGCTTCCTCCACCTCCTCAAGCGCGACTCCCCGCCCATGGCCGCGGCCGTGGTCGAGCAGAATCGCCGGGAGCCCGCCGCCGAGGTCACCGTCGTCCTCCTCGAGGAAGCGATCGACGCGCCCAAAGGCGTCACGGTCAAGACCCTGGGGAGCGACCTCGACTACGGCCAGCTCCTGGAGCTGATCTTCGAAAGCGATCACGTCGTCACCTGGTAGTCAGCGGTCACTGAATTCCTCGTGCCACGCCATCTGGATCTTTTCCAGGATGCCCTCGTTCGAAGCCTTGGGGTCGTCGCGGAATCCCGGCAGGGCCACCACCCACTGATGGAGGTCCGTGAACCGCACGGAGAGGGGATCCACGTCGGGATGGGCTTCCATGAGGGCGAGCGCGATATCCTCGGCGTCTTTCCAGATCATATCGGCCACGTCATATTGGCCGGCTCATTTCGGTATCTCCACGACCACATTACCGCGCACGATGGCCTGGCAGCCGAGCCGGGAGTGCAGGGTGAGCCCTTCCGCCGTGTCCAGACGATCCTCCTCGTCCTGCTCCATCGTCGAGAGGTTCTCTTCCCCCTCGCGTACGATGACATGGCACGTGGTACAGGCGCAGCTGCCGCCGCAGTTGTGCTCCAGGTGCACGTTGTGGGCAAGGGCGATATCGAGGAGCGAGCCCGGCCGGCCGTGATCGGCCAGCGGATACTTCGCGTCGTCGACCTCGACGGTGACGTTGGCGGGGAGAAAGGTGACCTTGTGCGTGGCCATCACTTCTCCTTCAGGATCTCATCGGCTCGCCGGGAGCCGACCGCCCCCTTGAGGGCCGCGTCCATCATCGCCTCGGCGAGCCGCTCCGTCACCTTGTTCAGCTCGATGGTGCGCTCGCGGATGGCGTCCCGGTCCGTACCGCTCTCCACGGCCCGCAGCGCGTCGATGGCCTGATCGATCGAGCGCCGCTCGTCGGGCCGGATCATGTGGTCGGCCTGCTTGAGGGCGCGCCGGACGTGGTTCAGCACGGTCTCCGCCTCGGTCTTGGTCTCGATCAAGAGCCGCGCGTTCACGTCCTCCTCCGCATACGTGAAGGAGTCCTCGACCATCTGGGTCACCTGCGCCTCGCTCAAGCCGTAGGTCGGCTTGACTTCGATGGAAGCGGCCTTGCCCGTTCGCAGCTCCTTGGACTGGACCTGCAGGATGCCGTTGGCATCGATGAGGAAGGTCACCTCGATCTTGGGCATCCCGGCCGGCATGGCCTCAACCCCGGAGAGATCGAAGCGGGCGAGCGAGCGGTTGTCCTTGGCGAGCTCCCGCTCTCCCTGGAGCACGTGCATGTCCACCGCGGTCTGTCCGTCCACCGACGTGGTGAAGTACTCCTTGGCCATGGTGGGAATCGTCGTATTGCGCGGAATCAACACGCTGACGATGCCGCCCAGGGTCTCGATACCCAGCGAGAGGGGGGTGACATCGAGGAGCAGCATGTCCGTGATCCCGCCCGCGAGGATCTGCGCCTGGACGGCGGCGCCCAAGGCCACCACCTCGTCGGGATTGATCTGGCTGTGCGGCGTCCTCCCAAAAAGCTCGTGCACGCGCCGTCTCACGAGCGGCACACGAGTCGAGCCGCCCACCAGCACGATCTCGTCGATCTGTCCCGTCGCGAGTCCCGCGTCCTGGAGGGCCATTCGGCAGGGACCAAGCGTGGCTTCCACGAGCGGCGCGACCAGGCCTTCGAGCTCGGCCCGGGTGATATCGCGCCGGTACGTGAAGCCGTCGAAGGGAATGGTGAGGGCCGTCCGCTCTTCTGATGACAGCCGGCACTTGGCGGCCTCGGCTCCCAGCCGGAGCTCCTGCAGCGTCTCGGGGTCGGTCGAGAGATCCACGCCGTGGGACGCCCGGATATCGCCGAGCAGCCACTGCACCATGGCCCGGTCGAAGTCATCGCCTCCCAGATGCGTGTTGCCGTTGGTCGCCAGCACTTCGAACACGCCATCCTTGACCCGCAGTATCGAGATATCGAAGGTGCCACCCCCGAGGTCATAGACGGCGATAAGGCCCTGGGCGAGCTTCTGGAGGCCATAGGCGAGCGAGGCTGCCGTCGGCTCATTGACGATGCGGAGCACTTCGAGCCCGGCGATGCGTCCGGCATCCTTGGTGGCCTGGCGCTGAGCGTCGTTGAAGTAGGCCGGCACCGTGATCACCGCCCGCTCGATCGGCTCGCCCAGATGCGCCTCGGCCTGCAGCTTGAGCGCGCGCAGCACCTGGGCCGATACTTCCGGCGGCGTCACTTCGCGGTCGCCCACGCGGATCCGTACGACCTCGGCGTTGGGCACGATCTCGAAGGGAACGTGGCGCGCCTCTTCCCGCACGTCGTCCCAGCCTCGTCCCATGAAGCGCTTGACCGAATATACGGTTCGCGCGGCATTTCTGGCAAGCTGGCGCCGCGCCGCCTCGCCCACCACTACGCCGTTGGGCGTGTAGGCGACGATGGAGGGCAGCAGCTTGCGCCCCTCCGCGTCGGGGATGACTCGGGGGACGCCGGCCCCGTCGACGTACGCAACGAGGCTATTGGTCGTCCCGAGGTCAATGCCGACGATGCGCGACATGACCTCCCTCGTCCTCTCCGGCCGCCTGGGTGAGATCGTCGATCACCGTGCGAAGGTAGGCCCGGGCGGCCAGCCGCTGCTTGAATCGCTCGAGCAGCGGTTTCCCGTCCCCCCCCGCGTCCAGGGCAGCATCCCATTCGGGGCCGACGGCGATCAGCGCATCCTCTTCGGCCTGGTAACGCTCCTGGAGACGCTGCCTCTCGGCGCGCAGCCGTTCCGACGCCTCGTCGGTCAGCCCGGAAGACTTGGCGACTTCCAGGGCTTCCTGCACTTCGAGCATCTCCGTGAGGAGGTCCATCGGCACCTTGGCCTTCGCCGTCGTCTCCTCCCTCACCTCGCGTCCTTCTTCCAGGGCGATCAGGTACTCGACCCGCGCCACGGGGTCGCGAAGCGCCCGGTAGGCGCGATTCACCAGCGCGGAGGTCGCGAGGGCCCGTGCCTGGTCTTCCGCGCCGGCCCCGTGGTGGAAGTCGGGGTGATAACGGCGCGAGAGCTCGTAGAACTCCCGCTGCAGCGCGTCCAGGTCGATCTGGAGCTTGCGCGGCAACCCGAACACCTCGAAGTAGTTCGCCATCGATCTCGTCAAGCCAGAGTCTCCACAAAATGCGAACGGGCCCGGGCGGGCCCGTTCAGGATTTCGTCGCGTTCATGTCCGCGCCCGGCTACGCTACGGTCCCCGCTCTACGCCGTGAAGGACGTCCCACAACCACAACTCGACTTGGCCTGGGGATTGATGAACGTGAATCCCCCCTGCAGCCCCTCGGTCACATAGTCGAGGGTGGTGCCGTTGAGATAGAGGTAGCTCTTGGCATCGCACACCACCGTCACCCCGTCCAGGTCGAACTTCTTGTCGTGCTTCCCGAGCTCGGAGTCGAACTCGAGCGAGTACGACAGGCCCGAGCAGCCTCCGCCCTTGACACCCATGCGCAGGAAGACATTCTCGAGCTTCTGATCCTCGAGGATCTTCTTGACCTGAACCTTTGCCTTGTCTGTCAGTGCCAGCGCCATGTGAACCGGTCCTCCTGACCTTTAGGATGCGCCGCCCGAGGCCGGCGTCTCCTTCCACTTCTCTTTGTAGTCCTGGAGGGCGGCCTTGATGGCGTCCTCGGCCAGAACCGAGCAGTGGATCTTCACCGGGGGCAGCTTGAGCTCGCTGACGATGTCCGTGTTCTTGATCTTGGCCGCCTCGTCCACCGTCCGCCCCTTGAGCCACTCCGTGGCCAGGCTCGACGAGGCAATGGCACTCCCACAGCCAAAGGTCTTGAACTTGGCGTCCTCGATGACCCCGGTCTCGAGGTTGACCTTGATCTGGAGTTTCATGACGTCGCCGCACTCCGGCGCCCCCACCAGCCCCGTCCCCACCCCCGGCGTGTCCTTTCCGAAGGACCCGACGTTACGCGGGTTGTTATAGTGATCCACCACCTTGTCGCTGTAGGCCATGTCTCGCTATGCCTCCTGGCGCCCGGACGGCGTCTCTATTCACCCTTCCACTGGATGGTCTTGAGGTCCACGCCTTCTTTGGCGAGCTCGTACAGGGGCGACATCTCCCGCAGGCGGTGCACCACTTCCACCACCCGTCTCCCCACGAAGTCGACTTCTTCCTCGGTCGAGAATCGATGCAGCCCAAAGCGGATCGAGGAATGGGCCAGTTCCGAGTCCACGCCGAGAGCCGCGATTACGTACGACGGCTCCAGGGTTGAGGAGGTGCAGGCGGAGCCCGAGGAGAGAGCTGACTCCTTGTTGAGTCCCATGAGCACCGACTCGCCCTCGACATAGGCGAAGGAAATGTTCAGGTTGTGCGGCAGCCTGTTCGACGGGTGCCCATTGACGTATGCCTCGTCGACTTTGGAGAGGATGAGGTCCTGCAGCCGGTCGCGCAGAGCGGCCAGGCGTTTTCCTTCCTCGCCCATCACCTCGCGGCAGATCTCCGCGGCCCTGCCGAATCCGACGACCAGCGGCACGGGCACGGTGCCCGACCGCATGCCGCGCTCGTGGCCGCCGCCGTCCATCATGGCGGCCAGGCGGACCCGAGGATTCTTGCGCCGAACGTAGAGGCTTCCCACTCCCTTGGGCCCGTACATGAGGTGGGCGGTGGCCGAGAGCAGGTCGATCCCCATGGCCTCGACGTTCACGGGAACCTTGCCCACCGCCTGAGTCGCATCCGTATGGAAGACGATGCCCCGCTCCTTGGCCAGCTTGCCGATCTCGGCGATGGGCTGAATCGTGCCGATCTCGTTATTCGCGAACATCACCGAGATCAGAATGGTCTTGTCGGTGATCGCCGCCTTGAGCGCCTCGACATCCACGAGGCCTTCGCGACCCACGGGCAAATAGGTCACCTCGAAGCCCTGACGCTCGAGCCGCTTGCATACGTCCAGGCTGGCGCGCTGCTCGATGGCCGTGGTCAGGATGTGATTGCCCTTCTCGCGGTACATCTCCGCCACGCCCTTGAGGGCGAGATTGATGGACTCGGTCCCCCCCGAGGTGAAGATAATCTCCTTCGGGTCACGGGCGCCGACCAGGGTGGCGATCTGCTCACGGGCCTTGTCCACGCCCGCCTCCGCCTCCCACCCGAAGGGATGATTCCGGCTCGCGGGATGGCCGAACTTCTCGGTGAAGTAGGGCAACATCGCCTCGAGGACTCGTGGATCCATGGGCGTCGTGGACTGACTGTCCATGAAGATTGGAAGCTTGGGAGGCATCGTCTCTCTCCTACGTCGTGGAGACCAGCTCGGCCGCCGGCACGAAGCCGTCCGAGGCGAGCTCGGCCAGCGTCATCGTGTCGAGGAGACGGCTGATGCTGGCCTGGATTTTCTGGACGGGACGCCGCAGATTGCATCGTGAATACTGCGGACAATCGTCCCCATCGGTCATGCAGCTGACGATTTCGATCGGACCCTCCAGCGCACGCACCACCTGCCCTACCGTGATGCCATTGGGCTGCCGGGTCAGCACGTAGCCGCCCTTGGGTCCATTGTGGCTGGTGATGAGCCGATGCTTGGCGAGACGCTGGAGGATTTTCGCGAGGAGCTCGGCCGGGATATAGAACTCTTCGGCGATGCGCTTGGCGCTGACCGCCCCGTCATTCCCATGGCTCGCGATGTAGTGCATCGCCATGAGCCCGTAATCCGCGCGCTTTGTGAATCTCAGCATTGCCCCGAGCTCCTCATTGGCGACCGTCTATATCCGACCGAAGTGATCTCCGACAGTTATAGTCGGAGTTTGCCATCTGAAGGCGCCCCTGTCAAGCCCTAACCGATGATTTTAGCTAGGAATTGAGAGGCGAGGCCGCAGCACGGACTCAGGCATTCCAGGCGTCACGGAGCCGTCTCACCGCCTCCTCGGGCGGCAGATCGTTGACGTGAATGCCGCCAATCCGACTCAGTCGATCGGGGGATGGCGTGATCTCGAGATGCCAATGGTAATCGTCGGCGATGCTTGACCATTCCCCCGGGAGAAGCTTGGCCGCCTGGTTGGGCGCCGTGTAGAGCACCATTTCGACCGATGGATCGCCCGGCATCATGGCCAGAGTCTTGAAGTGGCCCCGTAGCAGGGTCGCCAGATCCGCCGCTGCGTCAGGGGTGAGCGCCTGCTCATACGCGCAGGCATGCTGGCGCGGCAATATCCAGGCCTCGTATGGAGAGCGCGCAGCATAAGGCGCCAAAGCGACGAAATGGGGCGTGAGACGGATCACGCGTACCTCGTCCGCGATCTCCTGGCGGACGATGTCACAGAAGACGCAGCGGCGCTTGTATTCGAAGTATTCGCGGCATTGGATGAGCTGGCGCCGGACGTCATCGAAGATGACCGGCACCGCCACTACCCGCGAATAGGGGTGGCTGATGCGAGAGCCTGGCTTCTTGTAGCGCCGCGTGATGAGAATGTCCCGGATGGCCTGATCTCTCTTGAGATCACGTAGTCGATCGCGGTACATCCAGAGCACTTGCTCCCACTTCGACTCGTCCATCCCCGCCGGCGACCCGTCGTGGTCGGGGCTCTCGATGATCAGCTCAGTAGCCCCGCGGGGGGCAACCTTGTCGTAGAGACCAACTCCCTCGCGCCCGACCTTGTGCTCGACCACGAAGTAGGGATCGATCTCCGGGACGACGCGTACGCTCCAGCCAGGACCGTCGGCCGACGAGCCATCCTTGCGATAGGCGGCGATCTCGGGAGGGGTGTGGGACTCGTTGCCTGGGCAGAAGGGGCAATCGTCCGTGATCGTCGGTGCTGCGCCCGCTGGTCTTACAAGCACCCAATGGCCGCGGGTGGGATCTTTCCTCAGTTCGCTCATGCCTGATCTCACGATAGGGAAGGGGCTCCCGCAAGTCAAGGTTCACGGGAGCTTGCCGCGCGTGTTAGCTTCTAGGCAGGAGGACTCCAATGAGCGAGCATCGGGTCACGGTCTATTCGAGCCCTACGTGAGGTCCCTGCAAGGCGGCGAAAGAGTTTCTTTCGTCTCAGGGGGTGGCATTCGAGGACATCAATGTCCTGGCGGATGCGGAGTCACGCGAGAAGCTGATCAAGCTCACGGGGCAAATGTCCATTCCGGTCATCGTCGTGGACGACCAAGTCGTCCAAGGCTTCAACAAACCCAAGCTGAAGAGCTTGCTGGGAATCTAGAGGACGAGGCTGGGGCGGCTCGGCGCGCCCCACCCCCCGGCCGGCCTATTTGTCCTTCTCGAACTGATTCTTGAGCTTGCGCAGGTGCAGCTTGGCTACGTCCACCCAGTCTTTCTCCGTCGGCTGTGAGCCCGCCAGGTAGATGTAGCGCTCCCAGAGGGAGATCGACTCCTTCGGATCCACCTTTTCGTAGACGAGGGCGAGATTGTAGAGCGCCCCGGTATTGCGGGAATCCAGCTCGACGACCTTCTTGTATTCCCCGATGGCTTCCGGGTAGAGCCCCTTGTCCTCGTACACTTCCGCGAGTCCCATGCGCGCTTCGGTATTGACCGGGTCCAGATCCACCGCCTTCTTGTAGGCCTGCACCGACTCGTAGTAGAGGCTCTTCTCCGAGTAGTAGATCTTGCCGAGGCTCGCGTAGACCTTCCCGGAAAGTGGATTATGGATCAATGCCTTCTGATAGGCGCTGATGGCACCGTCCACGTCACCCTTGGCCGCCTTCGCGTCACCCAGTCCCACATAGGCCTCGGCGTAGAAGGGCCGGAGGTCTATGGCTTTGCTATACGCTTCCTCCGCTTGATCGAAGAGCCGCCGGGGCGCCGTCAGGAAGAGGTCGCCCAAGGCCTTGTAGGCGTCGGGAAAGGTCGGATCGAGTTGGCTGGAAGCGCGGAACTGAGCCGACGCCTTCCAGCGATTGCCCATGGCCTGGTGCACCGTGCCGAGAGCGTACTGGGCGAGGACGAACTGGGCGTCGGCCTCTATGGCGCGGCTCAGATGCTCGACCGCCGCCTCATTGCCGTCCTGGGTACCGCGGTTGGCCGCGATGGCCCCGCGGACGTAAGCTTCCCACGCCTTCGCCGAGGTCGTCGGCGACGACCACTTCTGCATGCGGGCCGCCTCGGGCTCAGTCACGAGGATCTTGAGGGCCTTCGTATAGGCCAGGGGGATGCCGCGCTGGCGATCCAGCAAGGTGCCGTCCGGCACCATCACCGCATCGATCTGCCCGCGCTCCACGCGCTCACCGCGAAGCTCCGCCCAGCGCCCTTGAATCGTTACATCACCGCCCGTGCGCCGCACTTCACCGAAGATGACGAGGTCGGCATGTACGGAGCGGGCCGCTGCTACGGCCGACGACTCGTCCCACGTCTCGGGCTGAGTCAACGCCTTGAGCCGCGAGCGGTCGACCTGGATCAGTCCCGGCACCTGCCGGAAGGCTGTCATGATCGACTGCGCCATGGCCTCCCCGACCCACGCCTCTTCCCGTGAGAGATCGGGCGTCGTGAAGGGCAGGATGACCACGCTCTTCACTTTTGCCGCCGAAGACGTGGGAGCGGTCTGGGCCACGGCCGGCATGGTCATCACCAAGCTGAGCCACAGCAAACCGACCACACTGATTGCTGCCTTAGCTCGTCCGGCTCGAGTCATGTGCCTGCCCCTCCTTGTCCACGCCTCGCCTTGAAGCGCGCCGCCGTCCGGTTGAAAACGCCGGGACCGATGCGCCGCAACCCGATCTCGGGCACCAGCAAGACCGCGGCCGCACCGATGAGCCACGGCCACAGGTCGAACGAGAGACGGGACTTCCGGCGGTTCTGCAAAAAGACGTCACGGGGCCGGGCTACCGGGCCGCCCCCAGTCAGCTCTGATATCTCTCGCAAGAACGTCTCGTCGACACCCAAGTCCCGGAACTCTTGAGAGTAAGGTACCACCAGCCCGGCCAGCTGCGAGCCCACGATCTGGTCGGCCTTACGCTGGGCCATGCCGACGAGGTAGACGCCTTCCTGGGAGGCCGGGAAGCGCCCGCGATAGCGGCCGGGACCGATCTGCTCGAGCTCGACCATGTCGCGCTGCTTGTTGGGGGCCACGACGCCCACCTGGGAGTCGAGGAAGTTGATGAACTCGCCCCTGCTGTCGATGGCGTCCACCATGATCTCGCCCGTCTCGTCCATGCGCGAGACGGTGGCCACCGTGTCGCTGCGCGTGCCGGTGCGGAGGGTCCAGCGGGTCACTTGCGACCAGAACTTGTTGAAGCTTCCCCAACGCAGCCAGAGCACGCCCCACTTACCCTTGGCATCGGACGTGAAAGCCGCGGAGCGTCCGAGCCCGTAGCGCCAGGTAGCGAGGAGCGGATCCTCCTGATGAGTCATCAACACCATCTCGGCATTGCCCTTGAGCGTCGTCGCCACGTAGCCGCCCAGGGGCGGCGCTTCCTTCCAATCGATCTCCTGGATGGCTTCGTGGCCGGGGGAGGCGACCGACGCCTTGAACGGCTGCTCCACCAGGGATGCCTTGGAGGCGAGCTGCGTCTCGAGGGTGAATATGCGCGGAACCGTCGCGCCCTCGTCCGTGTAGTAGAAGCGTCCCCGCCCCCACTTCGCGATGTCGATCATCAGCTGCACGTCGGCGTCCTTGCCGATGGCCACCGTGGACACCGTGATCTTGTCCTTGGCCATGCGACGGATCAGGCCGGCGAAGTCGCCACGGGTCATCTGGCCGTCGGAAAGGAAGATGACGTGCTTGAGCAGCGCGGGCCTGTCGAAGAGGACCTGATAGGCCTCCTTGAGCGCGGGGTAACCGTCCGTGCCTCCGCCCGCCTTGATGGTGGCGATGGCATGATGGATGGCCTGCTTGTCCTTCGCCGTGCGCATGGCGGAGTCCCAGACGAACTCCGTATCCCAGCTCATGACCCCGACCTCGTTCCGGTCGTCGAGCAGGTCGACGACGAGGTGCGAGGCCTCCTTGGCGATGTCGAGCTTGGTCGCCTTGTCGTCGGTGGTCATGGCCATGGAGCCGGAGCGGTCGATGGAAAGCACGACGGCCAGACTGGGGATCTCGACCTTCTGCTTCACCTCCATCGTCACGGGCAGCGCCTCTTCGATCGGGGTGCGGTAGTACCCCCCCAGACCGAAGCTGTCCTCGCCCCCGATCATGATCAGTCCACCCCCCTGCTCGCGGACGTAGTCGCGGATGCCCTCCATCTGTTTCTTCGTCATCTTGAGCGACGAGACATTGGAGAGAATCACGCCGTCGTACTTCTGGAGACCCGCCGCGTCCTTGGGAATGCGGTCGGGTTCCACCAGGTCCACATCCACGTGCTGGGTGCGCAGAGCCGCCGTGAGGGCCTGAGCCTGACTCCGGTCCTTCTCCACGAGGAGCACCTGCGGCCGGCCGCGCACGACCACCGTGCCCACGGCGCGATTGTTCTCTTCGATGATGTCGCCCTCCACGTCGAGGGCGGCCTGATAGACGTGAATGCCGCTCTGCTCGAGCGACTGCTTGTAGGAGAAGACGTTCTTGCCCGCGCTGAGCTTGACCACCTGCGAGCCGAGAAACTCCCCGTTGCGGAACATGGACAGCCGCCCCTGCGTCTCCGCCTGGCTCCACGCGACGACCTTGGCCTGGAACGGCTCGCCGAACTTGACCTCGCGGGGCAGGAGGAGGGACTCCGCCACGACTTCCTGCTTGAACGTGAGGGGGGCCGGCACATACCAGATGTCGGCGCCGGCATCCTTCGCCGCCTGGGCGACGGCCAGCGCATTGCCGATGTTCTGGCGCCCGTCGGAGAGGAGGACGAAACGATTGGCGTGACCGGGAGGCGCGGTGGCGAGCGCCAGCTGCAGCGCCTGCGCCAGATTGGTCCCCCGCCCGCCCACCTGCACCTGCGGCCGCTCGATCTTGCCGCTGGGCTTGAGCGGCTGATCCACCACCGCCTCCTCGCCGAAGACGATGACACCCGACTGGTCCCCCGTTCTCGCCCCGCCTCCCGACTGCGCGGCGAAACGGAAGGCGCTCTCGCGCGCGGCCAGGCTGATGCTGTCCGAGACGTCGAGGAGGTAGATGACGTTCAAGCGGTCCACCCAGCGCGGCAGCGTCGGCCTGACGAGCGCGAACAACACCAGGACGACGAGGACACAGCGAAGACCAAGCGCCCACTGGTCGCCCGGATTGTGGGGCACGCCGAGCCGCCCTGCCGTCTGACGCCGCCAGTAGAGGAAGCCCTCGAGGAGCAGGAGGAAGGCGGCCAATGCCGCGAGGTACTGCCACAGCTCGCGCTGCACGGGAACCGGCGCCGCTTCAGGCCTCGCACCCTCGACAAAGGCCGGCAAGGCCTTCGGTTGCAGCTCCGATTCATCGGGGTTGAAGAGATTGACGGCGACCTTGGTCTCCCCGCGCGAGGTCGCCACCGTATAGACGCCGACCTCGTCGGTCTCCGTGAAGCTGGTGACACCGCGAGTGACGGGGGCGCTCACGCGCCGGCCGGAGGGCGTGGTCACCGTGGCCGTGGTGACTCCGTGCTCGACGGGCAGGAGGATGGGCTGGCCGGTCTGGAGCGACAGGCTCGACTGGTCGAGGCCGGCCGGGTGCAGCCACCGCAGCGCCTTGGACATCATGAGGGGGAAGGCCACGCGCAGCGGCAGGTCGGAGCGGAAGAGATCGAAGCCGAAGAAGACCGCCTTGCGGTTGGGTTCCTCGAGGAGGTACACGATCGGACCGCCCACCGCCTCGACCAGCGTCTTGCCCGCGGCGAGGGGACGCACGCGCAAGGCATCCTCTATGGTGACCTTGGCGAAGTCCACCTGACGCATGATCGGGTGATTACGGTCCCAATCCATGATCACGGGAGACTCGAGCCTACCCAGCACCTCCAGCGGAACGTCGGGGGGCGATGTATTGACAAGGACGAAGCGCCCGCTCCCGATGCGCGCCGGACTGAAGCTGTCCAGCACGACGACGTCGAAATTCTCCATTCCTCCCTGGTAGGCCTCGGGCTTCCGCACTTCGAGCTTCACCTGCGGGTCGGTCGACAGCTCCTTCTCCAGGAAGAGGTTCCCCGGGCTCACGAGGAGCACCTGGATCATCCGTACGGGGGGAATGATGGCGTAGGCGGTGTCGTCGGCGGCGAGGTCGTCGGAGACATTGAGCCGCGCGCGTAACACGCCACCGCCCACGTGAGAGAAGGGCAGCACGATGGCGCGACGCACCTTCGGCTCGAGGGTCAGCGACTTCTCCGCCACCACCTCGTTGTCCAGGGTCAGCGAGAAGGAGAAGCTCTCCGGTACGTCCGAGAAATTGACGAAGGAGACGAAGGCCTGGGAGTCGAAGGCGCCGATGTAGTTGCGGCGCACGGCCAGGCTGGTGATGGCGACATTGCGTCCGCGCTGCCCCACTCCCACCCACCGCACGCGCACGTCGTCCGCCTGGCCGCGCAACGCCGCGGGATGGGCGCCGTCGGTGAAGACATGGATCTCCGCCCGCGAGTCCTGCCCGACGAGGGCCCGCGCGGTGCGAACGGCCTCGCCCAGCCGGTTCGGCAGATCGGTGGCTGAGGCGCCGCGGATGGCGGCGAGCGTCTGATCTCGCTCGTGACTGAAGGGCGCGAGGACCCGCGGCTGAACCGCGGCCTCGATGACCATCACCTCCGCGCCCGCCCCCAGCCGGCTCACGACGTCGAGAGCCTGGCGCTGGGCGCGAACGAAGCGCGAGGGCGAGACGTCGGTCGCCTTCATCGAAGCCGACGTGTCGAGCACGACCACGATGCGCTTCGCCCCGTGCCCCATGACTGTGACGGCGGGACGGGCGAGGGCCAGGGCCAAGGCGAGGAGGGCGAGCAGCTGCAAGATCAGGAGCGGGTCGTGCTGGAGGCGCTGGAAGAACGTCGACGCCTCGCGATCGCGCAGGGCCGGATCCCAGAGGAGGAGGCTGGGCACCGTGGCCTCGCGCCTCCGCACCTTGAGGAAGTACAGGAGCACGAGCGGGATGGACAGCGCACCGACGAGGAGGGCGAGGGGTGAGAGCAGGCTCATGCGAGGAGAAGCCCCTTGAGCTGGCGCAGCACCATTTCTTCCACCGGAGCATCGGTCACCACGCGGTGGTATACGATCTCGTTGGCGCGGCAGAAGCTCTCGGCGCCGCCGAGGAAATCGGCGAGGCGCTGCCGATAGCCCCGGAGCGCCTCCGCGTCCATGGTCAGGTCCCGTGTTTCACCCGTCTCGACATCGGTGAGCCGGAGATCGCCCGCGATCACCGGGTTCATCTCTTCCGGGGCCAGGACGTGGATCACGTGAAGATCGAAGCGGTGCTCGAGGAGGGCCCTGAGCCCCCGCTCGTATCCGGCGGGGTCCAGCAGATCGGAGATGAGCACGGCCACCCCGGCCTCGCGTGAGCGCAGGGCATAGTTCGCCAGACCTTCGCTGAGTCCCGTGAGTCCGGCCGGCCTGAGCCGCGACGCGAACTCGAGGAGCGAGAGGAAATGGCCCCGTCCGCGCGCGGGACTCCAGCTTTCCGCCATCCGATCGCGCACCACGGCGACCCCTACCCGCTCGAGATTGGCGAGGCCGACGAAGCCCAGAGCCGCGGCCAGCCGCGCCGCGTAGCGGAGCTTGGACGGCTCGCCGAAGCTCATGGAGGCCGAGGCGTCGAGGAGGAGGTGCAGGTACAAATCCTCCTCGTCCACGAAGAGCTTGAGATAGAGCCGGTCGAGACGGCCGTAGATATTCCAGTCGACGTAGCGGAGGTCGTCGCCCGCCCCGTATGCGCGGTAGTCTGCGAACTCGACGCTCATCCCCTTGCGCGGGCTCTTGCGCTCGCCGCGCGTGCGTCCCCGGAATGCCTTCCGGGAGACGAGGGCCAAACGCTCGAGCTGCGTGAGGAACTCCGACGATACAAGATCCTGGGCACGGGTGGTGGTGGCCATCGGCTATTTTTCGTCGAGCGCCTTGAAGTAGTCCTTCACCTGCCCGTGGTAGTCGCGGGGGACCTGCTCCCGGGCCACGTCTTCTTCCATCTGCTTGCGGTACTGGCCGAGCACACCCATGTACTGAAGCCGCGAGGGTACGTTGCCGCCTCGGCCCACGAGATTCGTGTCCATTCCGTCCTTGCGCCCGGAGCGCGCTTCACCTTCCACCCCCACGTCGAAGGGATTGGTGCGCAGCCGCTGAGACGGATCCCCCTTGGGGCTCCCGCTCCTCCCCTTGCCGGGCAGCGATCCCTCCCCCTCCGGCCAATCTCCCTCGTCGCCCGGCGATCCTCCCTGCCCTCGCTCACCCTTGCGCCCGCCCCGCCGTTCGTCCTCGCGGCCGCCGCGAAGACCCTTGCCGTCGCGTCCTTTCTCTTCCATGGCGCGGAGCTTGTTGAGGGCGCGCTCCATGGCTTCCATGGCCCGGTCACTCTGTCCCTGCTCGAGTGCCTCCATGCCTTCGCTCAGGTCTCCCGAATATCCCGGATCGCCCTTGCGGCCGAGGCGCTCCATCTCCTTCAGGAGCTCCCGCAGTTTGTCCGGAGAGAACTGCTCTCCCTTGAGCCCGCCCCGCAGCGCCTTGGCCTTCTGGAACACCATGCGCTGCTGGCTCTGGGTGAAGTCGCGCTGAAGATCGGGCAGCCGATCGATCTGCTCCAGCATGCGAATCCGCTCGTCGCCCTTCTTGAGGAAGGCGTTGAAATCTGGCGTCTGCCCCGCGATCGACGTGTCCTTGAAGATGGCCGAGAGATCACCCGGCTGGGTCGCCCCGCCCATTCCCGCCCGCGGTCCCACCGTCCGTTCCTGGATCTCGGCCCGGCGCATGTCCTCTCGCTTGGCGGCGCGCGGCTGCTCCTGGCTCTCGAGATTGCCCGTACGCTCCGGCTGCTTGTCCTCGTCCTCCTGACGCGCGCCGGACAGGCTCGGAAGCGATCCCTGAGGCAACGGAATGGCGGGGGCCAGCGCGAGCGCCACGCCGAGGGCCAGGGGCACCGGGACGAACCGTGCCTCGCGCGGAACGCGCCTGGGGATCACCCGGCGGCCCTCCAGCGACCGGGCATGCGCCACTGCGTCGGTCACCAGCGCGTCCACGAGCGGCGTGCGGTCGGGACGGTCCGCCCATTCGAGCGCAGTGGAGATGCGGTCCTGGAGACCATAGCCGCGGTCGGCGAGACGGGCGGCTTCACCCGCGGGCAGCTTCATAGAGAAGCCGATCCCCGCTCCCGCCAGCGCACCGGCGCCCAGACACAGCCCCGCCCACACAAAGCTCTGCCAGCCCAGGGAGTCGCGGAGAACGAGAGGCAACAGCGCGCACAAAGACCCGCCGAACAGGCCGCGGAGCCCGTAGAATTCGGCACGACGCACCCGGATCTGCCGGGACACATCGGCAACCGCGCGCTGCAAGATGGTCAGGTCGGGCATGACGCCCTCCTCAATACGCTAGCGGAGAAACACCTCTTTCTCCGTCGCGCTCATGTTCTCAGCCGCCTCGATGATCTGCGTGATGAGCCGATCCACGTCGACGGCTTCGGCTTCACCCTCGAAGTTGAGGATGATGCGATGGCGCAGCGACGGCAACGCCATCGCCCGCAGGTCCTCTACGCTGACGTTGTACCGCCCCTCGCTGAGCGCCCGCACCTTGGCGCCCAGCACGAGGGCCTGCGCTCCGCGCGGGCTCGCCCCGTACCGGACGAAGCGCCGCGTCTGCTCAGGCGACCGCTCCCATTGGGGATGGGTGGCGAGTACGATGTGGGCGGCCAGGTCGCGCACATGGGCGGCGATCGGCACTTCCCGCACCAGCTCGCGGAAGGAGAGGGCCCGCGGTCCCGTCATCACCCGCTGCACGTTGACCTCGCGCACCTGGGTCGTGCGGTTGATGATCTCGGTCAGATCCTCGAGCGCGGGGTACTGCACCCTGAGCTTGAAGAGGAAACGGTCGAGCTGGGCCTCAGGGAGAGGATAGGTCCCCTCCATCTCAATGGGATTCTGCGTGGCGAGGACGAAGAACGGCTGCGGCAGGGGGTTGGCGTGGCCGGACACGGTCACCGCGCCTTCCTGCATGCCTTCGAGGAGGGCGGACTGGGTCTTGGGCGTGGCGCGATTGACCTCGTCGGCGAGGAGAATGTGCGCGAAGATCGGTCCGCGATGGAACTGGAAGTGCTTCCGCTCCGATTCGTCCTCCACGATCATGTTCGTGCCCATGATGTCACCGGGCATGAGGTCGGGCGTGAACTGGATGCGAGAGAACGTGAGATCGAGGCTCTCGGCCAGCGTTTTGATGAGGAGGGTCTTGCCGAGCCCGGGAACGCCCTCCAGCAAGACGTGCCCACCGGCAAAGAGCCCGGTCAGCACGTGATTGATGACCTCGTCGTGTCCGACGATGACCTTACGGATCTCGCTGCGGAGAGCGTTGAAGTCGGAGACAAATTCCTGCACGCGCTGTTCCTGTGTTTGAGGCGGGGTGGACGACTGCGCCATGCGCAACTCCTTTCCCATCTTGATGGGACTGCGTCCGAGAGACTCGATCATCATAGGGGTGGTCGTGGTGCGCGTCAACTGATCGCGGCCGGTCGCGCCGATGCCAGCGCCGCGCCTATTTCATGCGCATGCACACGCCGCGCCACGGTGGCTCGATACGACGTGCGGGAGGGCGCGGCCTCGGGCGGGGCGCCGAGCTTGACTCGGCTTGGGTGAGGCAACTATGGTATCGTTCCATTCAGGAGAGCCTCATCGACGAGGGAGGACGGGATGGCCGAAGGGCAGGGTGAGATGGAATGCCCGGAGTGTATGGATCTGCTTGCCGACTACGTGGACGGCGCCTTGCCTCGGCATCAATCGGAGCTTCTCGAGTGGCATCTGGAGGGATGCGGACCCTGCGTCGCCTTCGTCAGAACCTATAAGGGCACGGTAGACGCCGCCCGGCGGCTCCGCGAAACCACCCTACCCCCCGAGCTCAAAGAGAAGCTGCGGGCGTTCCTGAAGCGTTCAGTCCAGCAGTAACCACACCAGCACCGCCTCCCGCCAGCACCGCCTCGTAGCCGGCGGGCCCTATCGAACCGAGAGGCCGACCTCCGTCGTCACCTCTCCGATCTCCCAGCAGGGCTCGCCTCGTCGCTCGAATCCGTCAACGACGAGGCGACGGTTCTCAGGCGCCACCGCGAAGAGGAGGCCTCCCGACGTCTCCGACTCGAAGAGCAATCCGGCCTGAGCGGTGCTCACGGACGAGCCGAGCGAGAGCCGCCCCTGCCTGCCGAGGGTCTCCTCGAGATGCTTTCGGTTCCGCGTCATCCCCCCGCTGAATGTCCCCTTCTCGGCGAGGGCAAGCGCGCCCGGGAGGATCGGCAGGTCACCGATGCGAAGCGCCATCCCCACGCCCGAGGCCTCGAGCATCTCGGTGGCATGGCCGAGGAGACCGAAGCCCGTGATGTCCGTGGCTCCGCGCACGCCGACCTCCCTCGCCACCTCCGCGGCCGTACGATTGAGGCGCAGCATGCTCCGCACCGCGCCCTCGAGCACGGCGGGATCGCAGGCGTCGTTCTTGGCAGCCGTGGCCACCACCCCCGTGCCCAGCGGCTTCGAAAGGAAGAGCCGGTGGCCGGGACGAAGACCTCCCTTGATGAAGATGCGCTGCGGATGAACCTTGCCCGTCACGGCGAGGCCGTACTTGGGCTCCGCGTCCACCACCGTGTGCCCGCCGGCCACCACGCCACCGGCTTCGAGCACCTTGTCCGCGCCCCCCTTGAAGACGGCAACAATGATGTCCTTGGGCATCTCGCGTGGGAAGCCGGCCACGTTGAGGGCGAACAGGACCTCCCCCCCCATGGCGTAGACGTCGGACATGGAATTGGCGGCCGCGATAGCGCCGTAGAGATAGGGATCGTCGACGATCGGGGGAAAGAAGTCGACCGTGCTGACGATAGCCAGCTCGTCGGTGATGCGGTAGACGGCGGCGTCATCACTTCGCCCGAGCCCCACGAGCAGATCCGTGTGCTCGTGCTGCTTGAGGCCGCTCAACACGTCCTGGAGATCTCCAGGACCCATCTTGGAAGCTCAGCCGGCGCAGGCCGCGTAGCTGGTCAGGCGGATCTGCTTGCCCGTCTTCGGGTCGGTCAGCCGCGCATCTGCATCCATGAGGTTTGGACGTCCAGAGCCTACGCGGCGATTCGGTGACTCAGGACGACTCCGCCTCGAGGAAAGACCGGAAGGCTTCTGCGAGCGGCGAGCGGCTCCGATCGCGGTGCGTGGCGATGTAGAAGGCCCGCGTGATCCTGAGGTCGCGGATCCTGAGGCACCACACGAGGCCGCTCCTGCACTCCTCTTCGACGGCACGCTTGGAAATCACGGAGACGCCCACCCCGGCCTTGACCGCCTGCTTGATGGCCTGGGTCGAGCCCATCTCGCCCACGATCCTGAAGGCCGAGAGGTCCTGGCCCGCCTGGGCGAGCGCCGCCTCGAAGGCGGCACGGGTGCCGGATCCCTGCTCCCGCAACAGCATCGCCTCGGCCCGAAGATCAGCGAGCCCGATTTCCTTCCTGCCATGCCAGGGGTGAGCAACCGGCACCACCACCACCAGCTCGTCGGGCATCAGCTCGCGGTACTCGATGCCTCGATGGGCCAGCTTCGCCCCGACCACGGCCACTTCGGCGCGACCGTCGATCACCCAATCGACCACGGCCCGGCTGTCGCCGATGAGCAGACTGATGACGATGTCGGGAAACTTCTCCTTGAAGCGACCGATGAGCGACGGCAACACGTATTCGCCAGGAATGGTACTGGCCGCCACGTGGAGGTCGCCCGCGAGCCGCCCCTGGAAGCTGTCCATGGCCTGCAACGTCTCGCGCTGGAGCTGAAGCATGCGGGTGGCGTGCGACAGGAGCAGCTGTCCCGCCCGCGTCGCCTCCGCTCCACGCCCGAGGCGGTCGAGGAGCCGGACGCCCAGCTCCTGTTCGAGCGTGCGGATGTGCTCAGAGATCGTGGGCTGGGTGAGCCGGAGCGCCTGAGCCGCCTTCGAGAAGGACTTGAGCTCGGCGACCTTGACGAAAATCTCGAGCTGCCTCAGATCCATAGTGCGAAGTATAGGCGCGCGCCCGCGCGGTGTCTACCGAGTGACAAAGGGCGACCGGACAACAAAGGGCCCCGGGGGGCCCTTGACACATCGCTCGAAGCGCGGGGAATCAATGACAGCCGCAACCGCCCCCGCCGCAGCATCCGCCACCCCCCGACAGGCCCGGCGCGGCCGCTACCGAGCCGCCCGTGCTCCTGATGCCGACCACGGACAGACGGCGCGTCACGCGCTCGCTCGTGCACGCAGGGCACACCACGGGTGCCTGAGCGCCCTGGACGTACTTCTCGAACTCCCGCTCGCACTGGTTGCAACGGTACTCGTAGATCGGCATCTCGTCTCCTCGAGAGATCCGGCGGCTACTGACCGCCCCGCTGGACGTAGCTCTTCACGAACTCCTCGGCGTTCTCCTCGAGGATATCGTCGATCTCGTCCAGAAGGTTGTCCAGGTCCTCCTTGATCTTCTTGCCCTTCTTGGCGACCTCGGGATTGGCACCGCCTCCCTCGTCACCCTCGTTGGGCTTGGTGGGCCTCGTCTCCTTCTTCTTCTGTTCAGCCATGACCACTCACCTCCTGGCCCCGGGATCGGGGCCCGCGCCGGGACCTAGACCGTCGGAAGGACGATCCCCTGCTGGCCCTGGTACTTCCCCTGCCTGTCCGCATAGGACGTCTGGCAGGCTTCGTCTGACTGGAAAAAGAGGACCTGAGCGATCCCCTCGTTGGCGTAGATCTTGGCGGGCAGCGGCGTGGTGTTGCTGATCTCGAGCGTCACGTAGCCTTCCCATTCGGGCTCGAAGGGCGTGACGTTGGTGATGATGCCGCAGCGGGCATAGGTGGACTTGCCGACGCAGATGGTCAGCACGTTGCGCGGGATCTTGAAGTATTCGAGGGAGCGACCGAGCGCGAACGAGTTCGGCGGCACGATGCAGACGGGACCCTGATAGTCCACGAAGGAACGCGGGTCGAACGCCTTGGGATCGACGATGGTGTTGTTGATGTTCGTGAAGATCTTGAACTCGTCGGCGATCCTGAGATCGTAGCCGTAGGAGGACAGCCCGTACGAGATCCCGCCGGCGCGAACCTGCCGTTCCTCGAAAGGCTTGATCATGCCTTGCTCGAGGGCCATCTGCCTGATCCACCGGTCACTCTTGATCAAAGCCCAGCCTTGCAGGCATCGTATCCTCCACCCTCCGAGCGAGTCAAGTGTTGAAGCCCTCACCCGGTCAACGTGCGGTCAGCCACGCAGGTTCCAGGTCGCGCCTGTCGTGTCCACGGGAAGCGCGGCGGCGCGCCCGGCCATGCCCGCCTCCCCCAAGGCCCGCTCCATTGCGCGCGCCACCGGCTCGCCGGAGCCGCGCAGTGCCGCCAGGAGCGACGGCCCCGCCCCCGAGAGAACGCATCCAAGCGCCCCCGCGTCGAGGGCGGCTTGTCGTACCGACTCCATCCAGGGAAAGAGCGCCCGACGTTGAGGCTGGTGCAACCGGTCCTCCATAGCGAGGCCCAGAAGATCGATGTCTCCCGAAGCGATCGAGGCGAGCAGAAGCCCCAGGCGCTGGAGATTGAACACAGCGTCCGACCGTGAAACGGTGGCGGGCAGGACGGCCCGCGCCTCCCGCGTCGAGCTTTCCGTCTCCGGCACCAGCACCACCCATCCGATCTCCGCGGATACCGGGAGCGATACTGCCGTGACCCGGTCGCCCGCAGCACAGGAAACCGTCAACCCTCCCAGGAGCGCGGCGGCGACATTGTCCGGATGACCCTCGGCACGACAGGCCAGCGCCAGGATCGCGTCGCGGTCGAGCGGAGAGCCCAGCGCCGCATTGGCCGCGATGAGGCCTCCCACCCACGCCGCCGCGCTCGAGCCGAGGCCCCGCGCGGTCGGGATGCGATTGACGCAGCGGATGGCCGCGCCGGGGAATCGCCGCCCCGCGGTCTGATAGACCATGCGGGCGGCGCGGGCGACCACGTTGTCGGCCCCGGTGTCGAGCCGCCCGGCGCCTTCACCTTCAATGGTCACCACGACGCGCTCGGCCTCCTCGTAGGCGATGTCGTTGTAGAGCCCGAGGGCCAGCCCCAGCACGTCGAAGCCCGGGCCCAGATTGGCTGAGGTCGCGGGCACGCGCACATCGATGGTCATGGAAGGTGAACGAAGGCCGCGGACACGCTACGGGCGCCGGCGTGGGATCAGGCCCATACCAGCCTCGTCGTGGACATAGATGAGCGCTCTCACCGTGATAGCGCCGAGGGTGAAGATGATGACGATCGAGAGGGCAAGGTCAATCGCGGTCAGGTAGTAGAGATTCGCGGGCGTCAGGATGGAGCGGATGCCCCACACCCCCAGCACGAGTGCTCCCGAGTTCAGGACGAGGTCGTGGAGGGGCCGCAGGAAGACGGAATAGGCGGCCGCCGACGCGATGAGGAGGACGAGCATCACGGCGAGCACCCGGAGGTACCGGGGTCGCTCCAAGCCCATCTCGAAGGCCTCGACATACTCGAAGGGGTCGTCGGCCGCCCGAATGCTGTCCCGATCGAGCATGACCGGCCCGGTCATCGCCTGGCGCGGGAGCAGCTCCTGCACAGACAGAAAGAGGTGCCCCTTGGCTTCGGCGGTGGACAGGGTCTGCGGTGGACTGTTCGGGCGCAGACGCTGAAGTATCACGCCGACGACAAGGCGGTAGCTGTCGAACGGATAGTGGATCGGATGCCCTCGAACCGGGGGCTGTATGACCTCGGAGATCTCCGCGCTGCCTTGGGGCAGCGTGACGCTGACCGACGGGGGCATGCCGTCGGCATCCAGGTCGTCCTGCGTCACCGAGACGAAGAGCACCCGGTCGCTCCAGTCGCACGCGACACACACGTGGTGTCCGGAGACCCGGATCGAGGCGAGGAGCTGGGTCTCGTCGATGGACACGAAGGCCATGTGCAGCTTGGTGTGGTTGCGATGGGCGGCGTCCGGCCTGTCCCTCGTGACCTTGACCACCCGCCCCGTCACGGGCCCGAGGATGTCGTCGACCACGCTCTTCACCGAAAAGGGCAGCGTCACCACGACACTGAGGGCAACCAGAGAGGTGAGGAAAAAAGCAATCCGGAGTCTTACTCTGCGGGCCCGTTGCTCTGTCTCGCTGCCATTGCCCTCCTCCGGGCTCATGGCGCGAGAATAACCCGACGCGGGGCGTAGAACCTAAAGTCGCCGGAGCAGCCACTCCGGGGTGAGGCTGACTGTCCACGAGTTCAGAAGAATGTAGTAGTTGGTCGCGACGAGCACGCCCACCACGATGAGCAGGACGCCGGCCGCCCGCTCCACCACCGGGATGAACGGCCGGTAGCGCTTGAAGAAGCGGAGAAAAACACCCAAGCCAAGAGAAAAAACGAGAAACGGCAAGCCGAGACCGGCGGAATATGCCAGGAGCAGCCCCACGCCATGCCCCACCGTGCTCTCGCTGCTCGCCAGGGTGAGGATCGCGCCCAGGATAGGGCCGACGCAGGGTGTCCAGCCGATCGCGAAGGTCAGCCCCACCGCGAAGGAGCCGATGAAGCCCGCGGGCTTGCTGCGGATCTGGAGCTGGCGCGTGCGGCCGAGCACACCCCACTGCAAGATCCCGGCGATATAGAGCCCGAAGAAAATGATCAGGATGCCGCCGGCGATCCTGATCCAGTCGCGGTATTCGAGGAAGAATTGGCCCGCGGCGCTGAAAGAAGCCCCCAGGCTCACGAAGACCGCCGTGAAGCCGCCGATGAAGGCGAGCGAATGGAGGAGGATTCGCGAACGCTCAGAGACCGAGACCTCCGAGGTCAGCCGATCCACGGACATCCCCGTCACGAAGGAAAGATAGGAGGGGAACAGCGGCAACACGCAGGGCGAGAGGAATGAGAAAAGCCCGGCGGAGAAGGCGACGAGGATGCCCAGCGACTCAGCCACGCGGCTTGCCATCCTTTAACAGGGCTTCGATGTAGGCGAAGGCCGCCCTGCCGTCCCAGTCGCGAGGACCAAGGGCAATGGCGCGGAGCGTACCGCTCCGGTCAATGATGAAAGTCGATGGGACGGAGCGCGCGCCGTAGAGCTGCGCCACCTCCATCTTCGGGTCGAGGCCCACCGGGTAGGTGTACTTGGACTGCTCGATGTACGGCTTGACCGCCTTGGCCCCACCCGAGTCCATGCTGAGGGCGATCACCACCAGCCCCTGATCCTTGTAGCGCCGCCAGAGGCGCTCCATGGCGGGCATCTCTTCCTTGCAGGGCGGGCACCAGGTTGCCCAGAGATTCAGGAACACCACCTTGCCCTTGAGATCGGCGAGTCGGAGCCCGCTGCCGTCGAGCGAGGCGACCTTGAAGTCCTTGGCCTGCTGCTGGCGATTGGGCTTGATGAGGTCGAGCTCTTTTGCCGGATCCACCGCCGCTGCGGCAGGCACCCCGACACAAACGAGCACGGCCAGAGCGATGCGCCAGACGGGGGACCACATGGCGCCCCGAGTATACATGGGCGGGGGTGGACCTCATGCCTTCGGCCCTTTGTGATAGCTTACAAGGACATCCATGGGCGTCACGATCATCGCCGATGACCTGACCGGTGCCTGCGACACCGGTGCCCTCTTTGCCGGACAAGGCCTGGTCGGCGTCTTCGTCGCGCCGGAGTTCCCCGGCCCGGGCCTGGATGCGGTGGCTCTGGACATCGAGACTCGCGCTCTCCCCGCCGCCGAGGCAGCGTCGGCTATGCGGCGCCTGACCACGACCGCGAGGGCGCGCCTGGTCGATCACGCGGTCTTCAAGAAAATCGATTCCACCTTCCGTGGCCCCATCGCTGCCGAGCTCGATGCTCTTGTCGAAGGCATAGGGGCCCGGGCCGCGCTCGTCTGTCCGGCCTTCCCCGCCCAGGGCCGCACCGTCGTCCACGGTCTCCTGTCGGTGCACGGCGTCCCCGCCCATGAGTCGGCCATGGGCCGAGATCCCCACTACCCAGGCGCGACGTCCGACGTGGTCGATATCCTCGCCCGAAACTCGGGCCTGCCCGTATCGCTGCTTCCGCTCAAGGAGATCCGTGGCCCTCGCGAGGAACTCGAGCGGACATTGCGCGGGCGGCGCGGGCTGGTGGCGGCCGATGCCGAGACGGACGAAGACCTGGACGCGTTGGCGCGCGCTGCGCTCGGCCACGCCGAGATCATCCTCGTGGGGTCGGCCGGGCTCGCGGCCGCTGCGGCGGCGGCTTGGGGCCATGCCACGCCTGCCCCGCCTATGCCGGGGCCCGGCGCCTGGCTGATCGTGGCAGGCAGCCGACACCCGACCACGCGCGCCCAGATACGCGACCTCGAAGGTTCAGGGGTGGTCGGCGCGCGGATCGACGGACCGCGCGAGCCCGAGCTCGGTCAGGTCATCGACGAGATCCGCGCGGGCCGCCCCGCCTTCCTCGCAAGCGGTGACGCCGTGGACGGAGCACGCGACCGGGTGGCCCGGCGTCTCGCCGTCGCGGCTCGAGCCGTGCTCTTCGAAACCAGCCCGTCCCTTATCGTCCTCTCTGGTGGCGAAACTGCCCTGGCCGTGCTGCGAGCGATCGGCGCCCATCATCTCGAGATCGACGGCGCGCCTGCGAGCGGGCTCGCTTTGGGACGCCTCATCGTCGACGGCACACCTCCCCTACCCGTGCTTACCAAGGCCGGCGGATTCGGCTCAGCTGGCCTCTTCGCCGCCTCCGCGAAAGGGTCCGCGTGATGGCTATCCGTCGTCCGCTACTCGGCATCACCATGGGAGATCCCGCCGGGGTCGGGCCCGAGATCACCACCAAAGCGCTCACCGCCCCCGAGGTTGTCTCTTCATGCCGGCCGATGGTGATCGGTGACCGCTCGGTGATGGATGCCACGCTCACCCTTCTTCGCTCGCCTCTCACCCTCCACGCCGTGGCGAAGCCCGCCGAGTGCCTTTTCGAGCCCGGCACGCTCGAATGCCTGGATCTGGCGAATGTCGACGCCGCCACCCTGCCTCGCGCCCAGGTCAGCGCCGGAGCCGGCCGCGCGGCCTACGCCTATATCGAGAAGGGCGTGAGGCTCTGCCAATCCCGCGAGATCGACGGCATGGTCACGGCCCCAGTCAACAAGGAAGCCCTCGCCGCCGCCGGCGTGCCGCACTCGGGGCACACCGAGATCCTGGCCAAGCTGTCGGACACGAAAGACTTCGCCATGCTCCTCATGGGCCGAGAGCTCAAGGTCATCCACGTGACGACCCACGTAGCCCTCCGGCGCGTGCCCGATCTCTGCACCGAGGACCGCGTGCTGCGCGTCATCAGGCTCGCGCAGCAGACCATGAAGGGGCTGGGCGTAGCCCGGCCCCGCATCGCCGTGTGCGGCCTCAATCCGCATGCCGGAGAGGACGGGCTCTTCGGCGACGAGGAGAAGACGCAGATCATCCCGGCCATGGAGGTGGCACGTCGAGAAGGGCTCGACGTCTACGGCCCCCTCCCGGCCGACACGCTTTTCTCGCGGGCGCGAGGCGGCGAGTTCGACATCGTCGTCGCCATGTACCACGATCAGGGCCACGTGCCCGTCAAGACGCTCGGTTTCACCTACGACGAAGCGCGTGGTCAGTGGACGGGGCTTTCCGGCGTCAACGTGACCGTGGGCTTGCCCTTCCTGCGGGTGTCCGTCGACCACGGTACGGCGTTCGATCGCTCGTGGAAGGGCATCGCCAACCCCGAAAGTATGCTCGAGGCCATCGACGTGGCGGTCAGGATGCTGAGCGCGCGTGCCGACTAGCGTGACGCACTGCCGCGGCGAAGCGTCGACGCGCGCGGCGGGCGATGCCTCATCAGAGCGCTCTAGGCGCGGGAGACCCTGAATGGAAGAGCGGAAGCTTCGCGAATTGATCGAAGACGTGCGGCACGGACGCGTGAGCCGTCGAGGCTTCGTGCAGACGATGGTCGGCCTCGGGCTCACCGCGCCCCTTGCCGCGCAGATGCTCGCCTCCGCCGGCGTGGCCCGGGCCCAGGCGAAGAACCCTGTCTTCACCCCCACCAAGCGGGGGGGCGGCGGACCGCTGAGGATTCTCTGGTGGCAGGCGCCTACGCTTCTCAATCCCCACTTCGCCACCGGCACCAAGGACCAGGATGCCGCGCGCATTTTCTGCGAGCCGCTTTGCTCCTATGATCCGGACGGAAGCCTCGTGCCCATCCTCGCCGCCGAAATACCCAGCGGGCCGCGCGGGACTTTGGCCAAGGACGGAACGTGGGTGATCTGGCGGCTCAAGCGAGGCGTCACCTGGCACGACGGCAAGCCCTTCACCGCCGATGACGTCATCTTCAACTGGGAGTTCGCGACCGACCCGGCCACGGCCGCGGTGACGAGCGGCTCCTATACCGGTGTGGAGCGCGCGGAGAAGATCGATTCGCACGCGGTCAAGCTCGTCTTCAGCAAGCCTCAGCCCTTCTGGTTCGACGCCTTCTGCGGCTATCGCGGCATGATCATCCCCAAGCATCTCTTCGAAGCCTACAAGGGCTCGAAGTCCCGCGAGGCGCCCGCCAACATCAAGCCCGTGGGTACCGGGCCCTACAAGTTCGTGGAGTTCAAGCCCGGTGACGTGGTGCGGGCGGAGACCAACCCGACCTATCACGTGCCGAATCGGCCGTTCTTCGACACGCTCGAGATGAAAGGCGGCGGAGACGCGACCTCGGCCGCGCGGGCCGTGCTCCAGACGGGCGAGTACGACTACGCGTGGAACCTCCAGGTGGAGGATGACATCCTCCGCCGCCTCGAGCAGGGCGGCAAGGGGCGCATCGAGATCTGGGCGACGGGGAATCCCGAGCATATCCAGCTCAACCAGACGGACCCCGGGAAGGAAGTCGACGGTGAGCGGTCGAGCCTCAAGACCACGCATCCGTTTCTCACCGATCCCGCGGTCCGGCAGGCCTTGAACCTGCTCGTGGACCGCGGCGCCGTGCAGGAGCAGATCTATGGCCGGGGGGGCAGGACATCCGCCAACTTCCTCAACTCCCCCTCCCGCTACTACTCCCGCAACACGCGCTGGGAGTTCAATGTGGACAAGGCGAACCAGGCGCTGGACGCCGGCGGCTGGAAGCGCGGGGGGGACGGGATCAGGGAGAAGGGCGGGGTCAAGCTCAAGCTCGTGTTCCAGACCTCGACCAATGCCCCGCGCCAGAAAACCCAACAGATCGTGAAGCAGGCGGCCGCCAAAGCGGGCATCGAGATGGAGCTCAAGTCCGTCGTCGCCTCGGTCTTCTTCGCCTCCGATGCCGCCAATCCGGACACCTACCCGCATTTCTACGCGGACATCCAGATGTACAACACCACCATGGGGGCGCCCGACCCGCAGTACTTCATGAACCAGTTCACCTCGTGGGAGACCGCCTCCAAGGACAACAAGTGGCAGGGGCGGAACATCACCCGCTGGCGCAACGAGGAGTACGACCGCATCTTCCGCTCCGCCGAGGGCGA
>Ga0137403_10000471_pt1 | contig 52105 bp, 51 predicted proteins | sample CZOMad2_1_16fung_FD_122057 | JGI IMG/M metagenome (GOLD analysis project Ga0137403, IMG submission 122057) | Vadose zone soil fungal communities from Angelo Coast Range Reserve, California, USA - CZOMad2_1_16fungal (Hybrid Assembly) | ecosystem: Environmental > Terrestrial > Soil > Vadose zone... | reverse complement strand
CGTATGTTGGCTATGTTTTCCAGAAGCTGAACGCCTTCGTCGTGAACCTGGCTCCAAACGCCGGGATCGGCGACGTTACCGAAGGATGAAAAATCGATATCAGGAATGAACTCCCCGCCTGCTCCCGTGAGGATTACGATCTTATTCGCTCGATCTTGCGCAATCCGGTAAAAGGCGTCGACAAACTCCGTATGATCTTGGGCCGTGAAAATGAACGGCTCCCCGTTGTTGTGAATTTCGACAACCAGCACACCGTTGGCATCTCGCGTCAGCTTTAGGCTGCGATAGGCAGCGAAGTAGTCAGCTTGAAGCGTTTGCATAGCATTCTTCTTTCTGATTTATGAATCATCTGGCTCTTGCTTGTATAGCTTCGTTTGCAGCCACTCCAATTTCGTTGGAGAATTTTCGGCCAGCGCTTCCATGACTATTCCTGTCACTAAGGAGATCTTCGTGACTGTCGAAATCAGCAAGTTTTCGATTTGCAGTTCCTGGTCATGTGTCAACGTACCTAGTCGTCGTCTGAATCTTATGAGTTGCGTTCGAGCGACGTCGTTGGCATCACTGAGAAGACCTTTAGTTTCCTCCCCAACGTTCACTCCAGGGCTTTCGAATTTCCTAACCACGCGTGATGCCTGCAATCTCTTTGCTTAGCATAGCATTCTGAAGACGATTCAGATCGGCCCGACGACGTTCACGGGACTCTATGATCCAGCTCTTTACAATCACTTCAGTCGTTCGTTGTGGGTTTGTTTTCGCCGAAGAAATCTCTGCATCGTGTGTAACTTTCCTGTCGTCTCGCTTCATTATTTTGATAGGAGTTTTCATAAAATCACCTGACGTTTGAGCAGGTGGACCTCTTGTCGCCCCTGAAGAGGCCCACCCACTTCCAGCACAACCATCCTGTATAGCGTGCTCACTTGAAAATGCCTGTTCAGGTTCGTAAGCAATGCTTGTACCCGACAAATGCAACGCTATGAACGAGCGCGAGACATCGATTTGCGTGGGATAAGAGAACCTTCGTTCTCTTCAATGCCGCAGTTCGCCATGGCGATATAACAACGCCCGTGACGTTATAACGACACGAAGGCGTCCGATTGACGCTTGCCAAATAGGTGTGAGGCAGACCGGGTTACAGATAATCGTTGGCGATATTCCTGGAGTGCAAATAGGGGTAACAGCGGCATCGGCCTCGCTAGCGCCAAGCGCTTTGTTGCGGAGGGAGCGTTTGTTTTTATCACGGGCCGCCGACAAGCCGAGTTAGACAAAGCCGTAAACGAAATCGGAAAGAATGTCGTGGCCGTGAGAAGTGATGTATCCAACCTGGAAGATCTCGATCGCCTTTATAAAGAGGTCGCAGCCAAAAAGGGCAAAATCGACATCCTCTTTGCTAACGCCGGTATTGTGGAGACGGTAGAGACACCGGCAGCTACTCCCGAGCATTTCGACAGAACATTCAACACCAATGCGCGGGGCGTGTACTTTAGACTCGCTGAGCACGATGCGAATTCATTGGTTCGGGCAATAGTGCGCGACGGCTCCTCACTCCGTTAGGAGTGAAATGTTTATAGCTCGGAACGTGATAAACCGCTCTGCGCCGTTCGGCACCGTAGGGGCATGCGGGCTTCGGGTGCTATGAACATATCACCCCTGCGGGGTGAAAACGACGTCCTTTCCACGAGCTGGGACGATAAAGATGTACACCTGTGCGCGTGGTGAGTGACTTTACATCACCCCCTCACTCAATGAACTTGAAGACATATTTCTCTTCAAACGCGATATCAAACTTTCTCAGAAGCGACAAATACTCATTCTTAAATGATCGCTTCTGGTGATGTTCCTGGTTTGCGATGTAACGGATGATCGTGTCCAACTGGGGATGGCCATAAGAAAAAGCCCCGTAGCCTTCCTGCCAGCTAAATCTGCCACGAACCCACTTCTTTTTGTTGATGAAGTTTGACGAGTCTTTCTTAATCTCTTCAACCAGATCCGCCAACGCCATCGCTGGTCTCAGTCCTATCAAGATATGAATATGATCCTGCACCCCATTGATGGAGATCAATTTCTGTTTCTGGTTTTTGACAATGCCCGTGATGTATTTGTAAAGCTCTTCCTTGAATTCGTTTCGAATCAATGAGAGACGGCCACTAACTGCAAAGACGGTTTGGATGTAGATCTGTGAGAAGGTATTTGCCATGAGGATTCTCGCATTCTGAGCGTAAGGCGCTCGTTGAGGATGATAAAGCCTGACTACCGATAAATCCGATGTCCTCTGACTACCGATAAATCTGATGTCTTATAGACCAACGGATCGCAAAACACCAGGCGCGCTTGTTTGTCACTCCGTTAGGAGTGAAATGTTTATAGAAGAAAACCTCGCGAAATATCTTGCGCCCGCAGGGCGCTGGAGGTGGGTGGAGGCGTCGGGAGCTATAAACATGTCACCCTTACAGGGTGCAAACCCGACTCGCTGAGCACGATGCGAATTCCTTAGTTCGGGCAATAAAATAGTGCGCGACGGCTCCTCACTCCGTTAGGAGTGAAATGTTTATAGAAGAAAACCTCGCGAAATATCTTGCGCTCGCAGGGCGCCGGAGGTGGGTGGAGGCGTCGGGAGCTATAAACATGTCACCCCTACAGGGTGCAAACCCGACTCGCTGGACACGATGCGAATTCCTTGGTTCAGGTAATAGTGGGCGACGGCTCTCACTCCGTTAGGAGCGAAATGTTTATAGAAGAAAACCTCGCGAAATATCCTGCGCCCGCAGGGCGCCGGAGGTGGGTAAGGGCGTCGGGAGCTATAAACATGTCACCCCTAGGGGGTGAAAACTCAACTTGCTGAGCACGATGCGAATTCATTGCTTCGGCCAATAGTGCGCAACGGCTCTTCACTCCGTTAGGAGTGAAATGTTTATAGACCAGAACATCACGAATTAACTGACGCCTGAAGGCGCCGGAGGTGGGTGGGGGAGCTATAAACATATCACCCCTACAAACGGGTTGGAGGATTACTCTTTCGAGTTTTAGAGTTCGATGATTCCTCGTTTGAGGCCAATCTTCGGGTCATCGCCTATCCCGCTTTCGAAAGAGCTTTCACCCCGCCGCTTGCCACAAGCGCTCGTTCTCCGGCTTCCCGAGGAGCTCATCCGTATGATCTTGCTGCATAGGCCGCGAGATTCCGAGCTTCTTCATTTTCGTGATCAAAGTAGTGCGTTTCAGTCCCAACCGCGCAGCTGCTCCTCGGGCTCCTCCGATCACCCAACCGGTCGTCCGCAGCGCCGTCAGGATCACTTCTCGTTGTGAATCGCGGAACGCGGTTCCGGTTCGCGCCATTGGCATAGGATTGTTCTCCGATATGGGCAGTGGATTCGGGAGCACTCCGTTGTCGGCGCGAATCACAGCTCGCTCGATCAAGTTTTGCAGCTCGCGCACGTTCCCGGGCCAGGAGTAGGCCTTCAACGCTGTCAGCGTGTCGTCGGGTATGGAATCGATGTGCTTACCCATGCGCTGAGAAAACTTTTCGACGGAGTGGAACACCAATGGTGGGATGTCCTGACACCGTTCCCGCAGCGGGGGCAACACGACCGGAAACACGTTTAGCCGATAATAGAGATCACTGCGAAATTCGTTGCGCTTCACCATCTCCGCCGGGTTGCGGTGGGTTGCTGCCAGCACACGGACGTTGATGTGATGAGTCCGGCTGCTGCCCAGGCGCTCAAACTCCTGCTCCTGCAACACGCGCAGCAGCTTGGGCTGCAAAGCCAGCGGCAAATCTCCGATCTCATCCAGAAACAAGGTGCCAGTATGTGCCAATTCAAAGCGGCCGATTTTCTGCCCGACCGCGCCCGTGAAAGCCCCCTTCTCGTGCCCGAACAATTCGCTTTCCAACAGGTCGAAGGGAATGGCAGCGCAATTTACGTTGACAAACGGGCGTCCGGAACGCGCGCTAAGATCATGTATTGCACGCGCAATCAGCTCCTTGCCAGTGCCCGTTTCTCCCAGAATCAGTACCGTGGAATCTGTCGGCGCTACTCGTTCCACTTCCGCAAGTGCAAGTTTAAGAGCAGGACTATTACCTATGATTTGTTGGAATCTATTGTCGATAGAATCCTGTTGACTCGACGCAACTTTGTTTAGATTTTCCATGGCCCACCCCCTAAAGGCTCTTGGTAAACTGCATAGTCACACGTTCGTCTTGTCTCGCTGTAAGCCTAAACGAATACTTTTAAGCAACTGCTCGTCACTAAAAGGCTTGGCCAGGAACGCGACAGCACCAGCCTCCATTGCTCGTCGACGAGATTTGTCCCCGTAAGCGGTTATGAAAATGGTAGGGATAGAGTAGCCCTCGCCGGCGAGGTAGCTTTGGAGCTGTAATCCGTTCATGCCCGGCATATGTACGTCCACAACGAGACAGGCCGTGTCGTAAAGTTGGTCGGATTTCAAGAAACTCTCGGCAGATTCAAAAACTGCCGCTCGATAACCAAAAGACTCCACGAGCAGTTTTGTGGTCCTGCGAACGGACTCATCATCATCAACTACCGAAATCAGATTGCCATTCATTGTTCAATCATGTAACCGTCGGGACTCACTGTGGACCATGCCTCCCCTTGAGAATCACTGCATCATCGTTCAACTCGGATCTGGTTAGTCATTTGTCTGCGTCGCAAAAGCATCCTTCTAACGAGCCTTTTTCTTCTACTCACCATTTCTGTCACCTCCTAAAACACGTTGTCTCTGGTCTGCCCGCAACTTACTCAGGCAGCCGCCACGGCTTGTTGACTTCGTACCCCAGCCCCAAGCAGGGCATTAAATTCTTCCGCAAACTCATCATGCGAATCACCGATCAGAGTTCCACCGGGGCGTTTCGAGAACACAAGGTTGCAACCGCTAACGTCCAAATCGACGTAAACAGAATCACCGAATTCCACCTGTCCGGTGGCGACAAGGTTCGATATGGGGAGGACAAGCCATCGCTCGATTGAACGCTTCAAGTGGCGCGCTCCGTATCTGTAGTCGACTCCTTCACGTAACAACATCTCCTTAGCTGCATCTGAGCAGTGAAAGACAAACTTCGTACTTGCCGAGCGCATGATCCGATCTTGTAAGGCGCTGAGTTCCAACTCGAGGATCTGACACAAATGGCGCTCGTTGAGTGAGTGAAAGACCACTACTCTATCGATGCGGTTCATGAACTCGGGAGGGAAATTACGGCTGGCAGCTTGAACGGCGGTTCGGTGTATCTTCTCGTCAATGTTGCTCTCGCCTTTGTTTAAGCGTGGCGCCGGCGTGAAGCCCATGCCGCCGTCCACCAACCCTGACATTTCCCGTGCGCCGAGGTTAGACGTCATGACGATTATGGCCTGCGAAAAATCGACGCGACGATTGTCACCCAACGTTAAAGTTGCTTTATCGAGAATGCCCAGCAAGAGCTGCCACAATGAATCCGAGGCCTTCTCGATCTCGTCGAAGAGGACTAGTGAAAGTGGAGCTTCCTCCGTTTGAAACCGGTCGATGTTCTCCTGGGACAGTAGCGGCGACGTTTCGCGATGGCCCAGATATCCCGGCGGCGAGCCGATGAGCTTGGCAATCTCGTGGGAGTGCTGAAACTCTGCACAGTCAATCTTGACAACCGCGTTCGGGTTGCCAAAGAGGACTTCGGCAGCGGCTTCTACGACACGTGTTTTGCCGGAACCGGTAGGACCAAGAAAGAGCAACGTGCCAATCGGACGACTCGCCTGGTTCATCCCAGCGAGGAACAGTTGGTAGAGGTTGCTCATACCGCACACCGCTTTCTCCTGGCCTATGATCCGGGCCTCGAGCTTCTCATTGAACTGCTGGGCGCGCTCACATTTGAGTCGGGGGTTGAGGAAGAAAGTGTTTTGTGACAAGACTTGCTCTGTTCGCATTTCCGCAACCATCACGATTCTCCTTAGTGAAAACTATCAAAACATTACCCACTCTGAATCCTCCAATGGACTCAAAGTACTCTTATGTGGAGAAGGAATCTATTGGGCCTTGGTGGATTTGTGGTAACAGAAGGGGGACTCTGGATGATGCTTTCGTTTACGCGTTCGGGGCACGACTCTTTGGTTTGGTGGAAACTTCGTTGCGTAAGGGCGGAACGAATGATCTAAGCAACTACTTTGGTGTATTAAAAGCGGCGGAGAGGTGAATACGCGCTGCTCTGGTTTATCAAGCGTTCGAGAGGCCTTTGAGTTTTTCAATCATTCTTACCAAGTCGGCGACGGATTGCGCGTGCATCTTGTCCATTGCCCTGCTGCGATGAACCTTGATGGTATTCTCTGCAGTTCCAAGTTGATCAGCAATCTGTTTGTTTAACTTGCCGGCGGCTACCATCGAGATCACCTCGCGCTCGCGAGCGGTCAACGATTCGAACCGCTGTTGCAGCTCGGTTATTTCTTTCTCCTGTTCGCGCCTCGTGCGATCTTGCTCCAGCGCGACACGAACAGCATCCAGTAAGTCCTGATCGCGAAATGGTTTAGTCAAGAATTCGACTGCCCCAGCCTTCATTGCGCGAACACTCATCGGGATGTCGCCGTGACCCGTAATAAAGACTATCGGAACCTGGCAATTTCTTGCCGCGAGCTCATGCTGCAGATCGAGTCCACTTAATCCACGTAGTCTGACATCCAGCACAAGGCAACTGGGAGTATCCGGGGAGAGTCCTTGTAAAGCTGTTTCAGCCGAGTCAAAAGTCTCGACGTGCAACCCCACGGTGCCGATGAGAAACTTCAGTGAAGAACGTACTGAAGGATCGTCGTCGATGACAAAGACTACGGGAGCTCCATTCATGAGCATACTCCCTCGGCAACTGGCAGTATGAACGAAAACAGGGCACCGTGAGGAACGTTAGGCTTGGCCCAGAGGCGTCCCCCATGATCTTCGACAAGTGAGCGGCTAATGGGCAAACCCATGCCCATACCATTTGGCTTGGTCGTAAAAAAGGGAGTGAACACGCGATCCGCTTCTGATCCAAAGCCAATCCCCGAGTCGCGCACCGCGACCAGTATGTCGCCGGACTCGTCGATGCGGGATTGCACCCAGAGGACGCGAGGTCGGTCTGTAACCGCAGTCATGGCTTCGATGCCATTCATGATCAAATTCAGTAAGACTTGCTGCAACTGAATGCGATCAGCCCACACGAGCGGTAAAGTTTTTGTCATTTGGCACTCGACCAAGATTCGATTCTTCTCAAGCTCATGGCCAGCTAGAGCCAGCACCTCCTGAATCGCCTCATTTATATCTAGTTTGTTCTTTTCCGCAGGCGTCTTCTTTATGAATGTGCGAATCCGAGATATCACAGCACTCGCTCGAGCGCCATCCGCAACAATTTCTTCGAGAGCCCGTCGGAGAACTTCAGGATCGAGATTACGATCGGTGAGCAGTCTGAGGCATGCGCTAGCGTTATTTGTTACCGCGGTTAGAGGTTGGTTAACTTCATGGGCTATGGAAGCTGCCAATTCGCCCATAGTTGTCAGCCGGGAGACTCGAGCAAGGTCCACTTGAGTTGCGTACAGGGATTGTTGGGCGTCTTGAAGCTTTTCTTGCGCTAACTTTTGCTCGGTCAAATCGAGCACGAAAGCGACACCGTCGTTCCCATCGCCTTCGAAGAGTGCGCCGCCGAGAAGTACAGGCACGCGGCTGCCATCTTTCCGGAAGTACTCCTTCTCGAAGGGTTGAAAGATGCCAGTCGTCTTTAGCTCGGTTATTGCCCGTTCGTCACGATCGCGCCATTCGGCGGGTGTGAGCTCCGTCCAGCGCACACGACTGGAAACGATATCCTCAACGTCGTATTGCACCATGCGGAGAAATGCTTCGTTGGCCCCGGTGATCGCTCCTTCGAGATTCCACATGACAATGCCCACAACATTGGCCTCGACCAGTCGCCGGATCTTCGCTTCCAACCCTCTTGCCAATTCACGGACTTCTGCTTCTGCCTTTTCGCGCTCGGACACCTGGAATTTCAGGTCTTCAATGTGCATCAGTGCTTGATATGCTGAGGAGGCAAACTTCCCTAGAGACGCCATGACCCGGTCATCTTCTGCGTCGAACTTGCGGCGGTCGCCGTGCATGATCGCCCAGATGGTTCCAGCCGCCTCGCCGGCGACGTAAAACGGGACAAGCAGACATTCTTCGGCCGCTGGAATTACCGGCATCAAATAGGGGTAGCGGCGTTCGAAATGTCTGAACAACAGGGTACGATTTTGATCAAGCACGTCTCCACAGGGGCCGAAGTTGCGCGGGGTCCCACCTCCGACGTGCGGATTCCACATGCCGGCGATAGCTGGCCAATAGAACCTTTTGCCGCAAACGTCCGGTTTTTTGCCATCCCTTGTCAGCAGGCTAAGGCCAGCGGAGTCAGACTGGGTGATATCCAGAATCGTTTCAGCCAGCGTCTGAAAAATGGTGCTTGGTGAATCGGCCAGTGCGCTCATCAGTGCCACGAGCCCGCGATTCTCTTTTTCATAATCGGGAGGACGCGATGGGCGGCGCTGCAACTCCTCGGTGCAGAGGATCGACTCTAGCGAAGCGCCGGCTTCTGGAATTGAATCTTCCAATGCGGTGTTGACTCTTGACGTGGGAACTGAACTCATATTTCTACCCTCCACGGCGGCGCGATTTCACGTCCCTTCTTATCAGCCGGCGAACTGGATCCAATGCTGGAACTCGTTCGCGATCCCAAGGTCGAGAAAGAGAGCTCAACGCTCGCCATCCTCCCTCTCCCAGAAGTGGATGAGGCATCTTCGTCGGGCGATCTAATCGTTAGTAATACCCGTGGGCGATCTCATCTCCCATGTGGTTGCTCCGCAGCTTCGAGCCTAAGTTTGACGCCGTTGGGAACGCTCATGGAGACTGTCGAGTGTGTAGTACCTCTGGTTATGGGTGAGATCCACGTCGTGGAGCAATCGGGCGTATGCCGATTTTGTTGCGACCGAACAAAGGTGGGGAATACTTGGAACGACACCGCAGTGATATATAAAAGCAAATTTCCGCTGACAAAGCCTGCGTCAACGCCACAGCTCGTTGCTTTGGAATGCCTCATTGTCAGCCTGTCCTTTAGCGTTGTCAAGAGCACTTTTCTAATGGGTACTTGTTCATTTTCACTGTTGGCTAAATCCAAACTGAAGCAGCACCTTCTAATGAACCCAAAGTCTATTCATTTTCGATAAGACTATCCTCTATTGCCTCTATCGCCACTTAACATGAAGGCCGACCGAAGGCTTTTAAGCAACTGCTCGTCACTAAAAGGCTTGTCCAGGAACCCGACAGCACCGGCCTGCAGTGCTCGTCGACGAAATTTGTCCCCGTAAGCGGTTATGAAAATGATAGGGATAGAGTAGCCCTCGTCAGCGAGGTGGCTTTGGAGCTGTAACCCGTTCATGCCCGGCATCTGTATGTCAACAACGAGACAGGACGTGTGGTAAAGTTGCTCGGATTTCAAGAAACTCTCGGCAGATTCAAAAACTGCCGCTCGATAACCAAAAGACTCAACGAGCAGTTTTGTGGTCCTGCGAACGGACTCATCATCATCGACTATCGAGATCAGATTGCTGGCCACTCTGAGAATCCTCCAACTGTGTCAAAATATTGTTATTTGGAAAAGGAATCTATTGGGCCTTAGTGGATTTATGATAACCAGAAAGGAGACTGTGGGTAGTGCTTTAGTTTACGACGCCTTTTTCGGAAGACGCTTAATTGTTTCCACCATTGTCATAATGGACTCTGGTCGGCTACTGGCAGTGTGAACTTAAAAACAGCGCCGTGAGGAACATTGGCCTCGGCCCAGAGTCGTCCCCCAAGTCCCTCGATAAGTGAGCGACTGATGGGCAAGCCCATTCCAATGCCGTCCGCCTTTGTAGTAACAAATGGAGTGAAGAGGCTATCTGCTTCGGAACTAAGTCCAGTGCCAGAATCTCGTATTGCAACCAGAATGTCCCCAGATTCGTCGAGCTGAGATTGCACCCAGAGCAACCGCGGTCGATTCGTTACAGCACTCATGGCCTCGATTGCATTCATGAGCAAATTCAGCAGCACCTGCTGCAACTGAACGCGATCAGCCATGACCAGCGGGAGGTCTTTTGTCAATTGACGTTCGAGCGAAACTCGATTCTCCTGGAGTCTATGACCAGCTAGCACCAACACCTCCTGGATCACCTCATTAATATCCACTTGGATTTTTTGAGGTGGCGTCTTCCTTATAAAAGCGCGTATTCGAGCTATGACTGCGCCTGCGCGAGTGCTGTCCGCAACCATTTCTTTGAGAGCGTGATGCAGTACCTCAGGCTCAAGATTATGATCGGCAAGCAGCCTGAGGCACGCGTTGCCGTTATTGGTTACCGCCGTTAGAGGCTGATTAACTTCATGGGCTATGGACGCCGACAGTTCGCCCATAGTCGTCAGCCGGGAGACGCGCGCAAGTTCCAGCTCCGTTTCTCGCAGCCTATCCGCGGCCTGTTTTCTTTTGCTTATATCGCGGATGAAACCGGTGAATACCCGATGCCCGTCTCTATCCAATTCTCCGAAAGAGACTTCTACCGGAAACTCTTGCCCGTTTTTGCGTAACGCCCTGAATTCGGTTCCTTGCCAGTTAATGTGCCGCTGGCCCGTAGTGAGGTAGCGTTTGAGCCCGCTCTCGTGCGCCGTCCGCAAAAATTCCGGCATTAGTACGGTCAACGGTTTGCCAATCAGGTCCGACGACTTGTAACCAAAGATCCGTTCGGTAGCTGGGTTGGCAAATTGGATCGTGCCGCCGTCGTCTAAGCTGACGATGGCATCATTAGCTGTTTCAACAACGACTCGATACTGCTCCTCACTGTATAGGCGGGCGGATTCTTCCAGCTTACGCTCATCGATATCTTCGCAAGCGATCAATGCACGCAAGGAGGGTTCTCCAGTTTGTGTTCGTGAAACTGCCAGCGCTTTTCTGATCAGAAACCAGTGATATTGACCATTGTATTGAAGCAGACGCGCCTCAGTCTCGAAGGCTTTTCCAGACGCCAAAGCCGCGGTCCATTGGTCGATGAAGGCGCGACGATCCTCAGGATGGATGAGAGTTTGCCAGTCGCGGCCACTCAACTCTTGTTCTGAGCAGCCTGTATATTCGTGGTAAGCGCGGTTTGCAAACTCAAACGATCCATCCGGTAGCGCACACAATACCAGCGCTGGAAGTCTCTCGACCAGGTGTCGTAAATCTAGTTGATCATGGCCCAGCTGGGTGCCTTGGATCTCAGCCATCTTGTTTCGCAAACATTGCGCTAGCGTTTTGTTCGGTTGTGTAGAAGGAATTCTGCTTCAGCGCGCCGTTGGAAACTGCATGAGAATGCGTCCCAAAACCGGCGTTGAGCAGAAGACTCCCCGACACAGTGTTCACGTCGTACATGCAGACAATCACGCACGGATAGCGAAGTGCGAGAGGTGTGACCCCATTTTCGAGTTCGATCACTTCGTCAGCGCCCTTACCCGGAAGAGGAGCTTTGCCCATGCCAAGATTTCCTAAGTAGCGAATCGCCGCTGCTCCTTTACTGATGGCTGCGGAAAAGGAAGCCTCGATTTTTGCAAGTGTCGCAGAGGCAGAAGACTCACGACGCAAAATAACGAGCCGACCTTCCTGAAGCATACGATCCACATCATGACCTTTCCTGCGCAGGATCTCCAAAACGCGATCGTTTGCTTCGTCATGGCCGAACAGGACGCAATATTGAGACTCGTCTGAAATCCCAACCTCAAGAAACCGAACCCCGCGTTCGAACTCCTCTTCAGTGTTCCAAAAATGGATCAGATGACTGCCTAATACGACGTCGTCCTCGGTGATTCCGAGCGGGATCTTATCTATAGAAACTTTCATATGATTCACCACAGCTGCGATCTTAAAGTCCATCGCGAGCAGTTCCGCAGATTACTTTCTTTTTCCGTAGCATTTTCCTGCCCTGGTTAACGTTTGGCAAGCCCAAAGTGCTACCGCCCTAAATTGTAATTGCTGAAACTCCGACGCGTGAGGAAAAGCTGAAGGAGGATTAGACGGAAAGGGGTTCCGCGCAGACAGATGCCGATGCGGTGAACCTGAGCGACTGGTTCAATCATTCGAGTTTGGCGCGCCGGAGTAGTTGAGCGTTAACGGCAACAATGACGGTGCTTAGTGACATGAGCGCCGCACCAACTGCAGGGGAGAGAATGATGCCCTCTTTCGCCAGGACTCCGGCCGCGAGTGGAATCGCCAGGACGTTGTAGCCGGTCGCCCACCCCAGATTCTGGATCATCTTTCGATAGCTTGCTCTTGATAGCGCCATAATTCGCGGGACGTCGCGAGGATCGCTGCGGACCAGCACGATGTCTCCAGCTTCGACTGCCACCTCGGTACCCGCGCCAATCGCAATCCCAACGTCTGCAGTGACCAGCGCCGGCGCGTCATTCACGCCATCCCCAACCATTGCCACACGTTTCCCGGAACGCTTCAACTCGTCGATCTTCGCCGCCTTTTGTTCCGGCAGCACCTCCGCAAGCACGGTGTCAATCCCAAGCTCTGCCGCAACCGAATAGGCTACGGAACGTGAGTCACCCGTCATCATGACAACTTGTACGCCGCGACGATGCAGAAGCTCGACCGCTTCGCGCGATTCTGGCCGTACAACGTCGGCAACTGCAAATATCGCCAGCACCTTGCTGCCTTCCGCCAGATAGATCGCCGCTTGGCCGCGCTCGTTTGCTTGCAAAGCGGCTTGTTGCAAACGCTCAGGTACAGAGATATTAAACGCCTTAACCAATGCCGGTCCGCCCATGGACAGCTCGCGCCCGTCGACACGGGCTTTCACGCCTTTGCCGGGGATGGCTTCGAAGCCGTCTGCCGGTGGGATGTCGAGCTTGCGTTCTTGAGCGCTCTGGACGATTCCTTTGGCGATGTTGTGTTCCGAGTCCCGCTCAATTGCGGCGGCGAGCCGAAGCGCTTTGTCCGGCGCCAGGTTCTCGGCGGTGGTTATGTTGACCACGCCAAATTCGCCACGTGTAAGAGTACCTGTCTTATCGAAAACGACAGTATTGATGTTCCGCGCATCTTCCAAACCCCGGCGGTTCCGGACCAGCAGACCACTCCGCGCGCCAAGCGTCGTTGAGATTGCTATGACCAGTGGGATCGCCAGGCCCAAAGCATGCGGGCAGGCTATGACCAGCACGGCCACTAGACGTTGAACAGCGAAAGCGGGCTCCGCGTGAACCGAGAGCCACACGAGGAGAGTTAATGACCCCGCACCCAGGGCGACCAGGGTGAGGATGAACGCGGCGCGGTCTGCCAGGTCCTGTGCTCGCGAGCGCGACGTTTGGGCCTGCTCAACCAGCCGCATGATGCCAGCGAGCGTGGTGTGGTCCCCTGTTCCCGTGACTTCCGTACGAAGCGAGCCAGATCCGTTCACCGTTCCGGCGATCACTCTATCTCCCACAGCCTTGCGAACCGGCCGCGATTCGCCAGTGATCAGCGACTCATTCACCTCACTCTCCCCTTGCCGTACTATGCCGTCCGCTGGAATACTCGCTCCCGGGCGGACAAGCACCAGGTTGCCGTCGCGCAGATCGGAAACGGCTACCTCCTCCGTTCGGTCCTCTACGATGCGTACCGCCCGATCGGGCAAGAGCTTGGCGAGTTCCTTCAACGCCCCCTGGGCCTGCATGATGGACCGCGTCTGAATCCAATGGCCGAGGAGCATGATCGTGACCAGCGTCGATAGCTCCTCCCAAAGCGGCACGCCGGGGAAACCCAGCATCACGGCAAGGCTGAAGATGAACGCGACAGAAATCCCGAGCGCAATGAGCGTCATCATGCCAGGCAGGCGGTCGCGAAGCTCGCGTATCGCACCCTGGATGAACACCCAGCCACCGAAGACGAACACCGCGGTTCCGAACACCACTGGAATCCACATAGCACCGGGAAAGTGAGGCGCGGTGTAACCAAGGGCCCCCTGCAGCATGTGCCCCCAAACCAGAGTAGGGAGGGTAAGAACGAGCGATACCCAGAACTTGCGCCGAAACATCGCCACGCTGTGCCCGGCATGCTTGTCATGACCAGCATGCTCAGCCTGGGGCGCGTGTACTTCAGACAGCCGAGTTCCCGCTGCCGGCTGCACCGAATCTTCGGGACGCACTGGCTCAGAGATTTCTGTCTTCAGACTGGGGGGCTTCGCTTGGTGCAGGCCTTGCCACTGGTGCATGGTTCAACTCGATTTCTGGCCCGTATGATCGGTGCACCTTGTATGCTCTACTTCGCCGAAGTGTGTTGAAAACCGGGAGACTCCTGGCATAGCTGTAAGATGCACTGAGACGATTACGCAGCCGATTTTGCTATTCCGCCTTTCTCGATCACAAAGCTTGCAATTCGATCGACACCTTCGCCACTTCTCAAATTGGTAAAAACAAAAGGTCGTTGGGCGCGCATTCTCTGCGTATCCGCTTTCATTACGTCCAGGTTTGCGCCGACCAGAGGTGCTAGATCTATCTTGTTTATGACGAGAAGATCGGACCGCGTAATACCGGGGCCGCCTTTGCGAGGTATCTTTTCACCTTCCGCGACGTCGATCACATAGATCGTTAGGTCAGCCAGTTCGGGACTGAACGTTGCCGCGAGGTTATCGCCTCCGGATTCGATAAAGCACAATTCTGCATCTGGGAATTTCGCATTCATCTCTTCAATCGCAGCAAGGTTCATGGACGCATCCTCGCGAATTGCAGTATGAGGACAGCCTCCTGTCTCGACACCCATAATGCGTTCCTCGGGCAGCGCTTGCGCGCGTGTGAGAATGAGCTGGTCCTCCTTCGTATAAATGTCGTTTGTGATGACGTAAATGTCGTACGTGTCACGAAGTTGCTTACACAGCATTTCAACTAGTGCGGTTTTGCCTGAACCTACCGGGCCGCCAATCCCGACACGCAATGGACCATGATGACCTGCGCTAGAGCGGGTTTGAGAATCTATAGTAGTTTTGGCCTGTTCGGTCATGAGCGAAATAACCTCGTGTATTGTGTTTCATGGGCCACGGAGGAAAGATCCAGCATGAACGCGGCCGATCCAAGATCATCGATCGTGGCGTTGTTAGCTTGCTCGCTTGCGGCGAGCACTGCTTCTTCCAGCGCCGCGATCGCAAGCTGTCCATCAGTCTGACCGAGAGGAATGAGTCGAACACCAGCGGTTACCAAATTGGTAGTAAGGCTTAGCAGGAACGCAGGCAACCCTAGATCAGGCGGAATGTGTTGCCTTGCCGAGCGAACTCCAAGAACAACGGCCAGAGCAGGCGCAACATGGCGTTCGCGAAGTATTTCGTAAAGCCAGTCTAGAACGCTATCGGGCCATACTCGACGTAGCGTTGAGAGACAGGCTGCCGCCTGCTGTGATGACTCAAGTGCAAATTCCGAGGTCCCGCGAAACGCCGCCGCCAGTTCCGCCACTTCGAATAACTTTGGACGATCATCCTCTGCCACACACCGCCAGGCCTCGTTGAAGAAAATCGCTTCATTTCGTCCCGAGCCATAGCAGAGATCTGCTTCCAGCCAATCGACAAGGCTCTCGCGGTCATTTATATGACCCACTTCCACAGCCCATTCGATGCCATGGGAATAGCTGTATGAGCCCGTAGGGAATCCGGGCGAAAGCCAGCTCTGTTGTCTCAGCAGGGCGAGTGCCGGCAAATGGTGAAGTTCATCAGTCATGATGATGTCCCTCGTCATCATGGTTGTGATGATGTCCGTGACCGCCATAAGCACCGCCTTCAGGCTGGAAAGCGGCCTGCACTTTTACCAGATCTGCTCCGAAGCCAAGAAGCATGTGCTCGATCACATGGTCAGGTCGAATGCGAAGAAGCTGGTCTCTGATTTCAGTGGGCAAATGCCGATTGCCGAGATGCCAGGCAAGGCGCACCAGTTGATTAGGATCGTTATGCCTGACTTCGATGATCACTTCGGCCGCGGCCTGAACCTTTAGCCATCTGCCATCTTCGAGTTGCAACCCATCTCCATCGGCCATCGCGACCGCTTTCGGAAGGTCGAGAAGGACGTCTTCACCTTGATCCGAAGTCAGGCGAATGCGACGGCGATGTCTCGCGTCAAAATCGAGAGTGAGCGATCCAGCCGCCTTTTCCTTCGGCCAATGTCCAGCGGGGCGATGAGTAGGAGCGGATTGCATACTGATACTCAGTACATGAAATAACGTTGCGCCATGGGCAAAATTCTTGCTGGTTCGCAGGTAAGAAGCCGGCCATCAGCCCGCACTTCGTAAGTCTCCGGGTCAACTTCCATGTTTGGAGTGGCGCTATTCAAGATCATTGAGCGCTTGCCGATTTTGCGCGTGTTCTTCACAGGAAGAAGCCTTTTTGCAAGTCCGAGCTCTTTGCAGTTTTGTAGTCCTGCCTGGCTGACGAACGTGACGGAGCTTTCCGTCAAGGAGCGCCCGAACGCACCGAACATCGGGCGAAAATATTGCGGCTGGGGGGAAGGAATGGAAGCATTGGGGTCGCCCATGATGGCTGCGGCGATCGTGCCGCTTTTCAGCACCATGTCGGGCTTCACGCCGAAAAAGGCTGGCTGCCAGATGCAGATATCCGCAAGCTTTCCGACTTCAATTGAGCCGACGTAAGCAGAAATGCCCTGAGCTATCGCCGGATTGATTGTGTATTTCGAGATATAGCGCCGCGCCCTGACATTGTCGTTGTCCCCTTTCTCCTCGGCCAGCCGCCCGAATTGCTTCTTCATTTTATCGGCGGTCTGCCATGTACGGATTATCACTTCTCCAACGCGGCCCATTGCCTGAGAATCCGACGACATGATCGAGAGCGCGCCCAAATCGTGCAAAATGTCCTCGGCCGCTATTGTTTCCTTGCGGATGCGGCTCTCGGCGAAGGCGACATCCTCAGGAACACGACGGTCGAGGTGATGAGTGACCATGACCATGTCGAGCGCCTCATCGGTCGTATTCACCGTGTACGGACGCGTCGGACTTGTCGAAGCTGGAAGGACATTTGCTTCACCGCAGACCTTGATGATGTCCGGGGCATGTCCACCACCCGCTCCTTCAGAATGAAATGTATGAATGGTCCTGCCCTTGAAAGCGGCGATTGTATTTTCGACGAAGCCGCTCTCGTTTAACGTGTCGGTATGAATAGCAACCTGCACATCCATGTCATCCGCGACAGAGAGGCAGCAATCGATGGCAGCGGGAGTTGTACCCCAGTCTTCATGAAGCTTCAGGCCGCACGCTCCGGCCTCGATCTGCTCGACGAGACCCGGTGCCAGGCTTGCATTGCCTTTGCCGAAAACGCCGATATTTATGGGAAATGCATCGGCAGCCTGGAGCATCCGCGCAATATGCCAGGGTCCTGGAGTGCAAGTCATGGCAGCCGTTCCAACCGCTGGCCCTGTCCCACCGCCCATCATTGTGGTGAGGCCTGAATAAAGCGCCTCCTCGATCTGCTGCGGGCAGATGTAATGGACATGCGTGTCGATGCCGCCGGCGGTGACAATGTTACCTTCACCGGCGATCACCTCAGTTCCTGGTCCAATGACTATCGTGACGTTCGGTTGCACGTCGGGATTACCAGCTTTCCCAATTGCACTAATGCGGCCGTCTTTGATGGCGATATCTGCCTTCACAATTCCCCAGTTATCGAGAATCAGGGCGTTAGTGATGACTGTATCCACTGCGCCCTCGCTGCGCGAACGCTGCGACTGGCCCATGCCGTCGCGAATGACCTTCCCCCCTCCGAACTTCACCTCCTCACCATAGACCGTGTAGTCCTTCTCTACTTCAATAATGATGTCGGTATCCGCCAGGCGCACTCTGTCGCCAACGGTTGGGCCAAACATCTGCGCGTACGCGGCACGGTTCATTGTGTTCGGCATTTTCGTTACCTCGTTGTGGTCTTCGGCAGCGCTCCCATGACTGCTTTGTTGAAGCCGTAAACCAGGCGAGCACCCGCGTACGGAATCAGCGAAACTTCACGTGACAGGCCAGGCTCGAAGCGCAAAGCCGTTCCCGCTGGAATGTCAAGGCGATACCCGAGAGCCGCCTGTCGATCAAAGTCGAGAGCAGCATTGGTCTCGGCGAAGTGATAATGACTGCCGACCTGGATCGGTCTGTCGCCCGTGTTGGCCACGGTAAGAGAGATAGCTGCTCTATCCTTATTAAGGACAAGCTCGTCAGATGCTGGAAAAATTTCGCCCGGTATCATGTTGCCCACCTTAAGGAATTGGATCGTGAATACTCACAAGCTTTGTGCCATCAGGGAACGTTGCTTCAACTTGGATCTCATGGATCATTTCAGAGATACCTTCCATGACCTGATCGCGAGTCAGGACCTTTCGGCTTTCGGACATAAGTTCAGCAACCGACTTCCCATCTCTCGCTCCTTCAAGTACGAAATCGGTGATAAGCGCAACGCTTTCGGGATAGTTGAGCTTGACGCCTCTTGCGAGCCGCTGCCGAGCGACGATGGCCGCGAGCGAGACCATCAGCTTGTCTTTTTCACGCGGCGTCAGGTTCATGAACTCCTCCGTTCTTTAGCGAGCGTCAGCACGACCACATCTTCGGCACAGAGAAAGGACCCGGTCCGAACTCGCGGCTGAATTGCTGGAGAAAGCTGCGCAATCCAAGCCTCAAGTGGGAGGACACCGTCGCGGCAAAGCGAACGATGATAAGTCCCGCCACTGACGTCGCAGCGCAATCGCAGTCTCGAGAAAAAACAATCTGGCGCAAAAACTCCAGCCGTGTGTCAATATCAGGTCCGAAATAGACCAGCGTTGCAACTGCCCGGCGATTTGAAAGAAGAGCCTTCCGCTGAATGTGCGGAAACGTCTCGTCTGTCACACGGAAGGTATCCGCCCAGATCAGTCGACCGTCTTTCTTGACACGCCAGCTGTCGGTTATGTGTCCGGCAACCATTTTCTCACCGTGTGCGGCACGACCCATTACAAGCCACTCCAGCGCAAGCAACTCCGCTCCTGAAGAAACTTCAACTTCTGTCTCGCGGCAGAGTCGTGCCCGATTGAAGACGATTGTTTCCTGCGGGAGCCAAGCAAGCTTCGCGGACTTGCCGGCTTCCAGCTTTGTCGTGATGCGTGCGGGTTCGTCCAATGCGCGGTACACCTTTTCAGCTGCCTGTGTTGTCACAGCTATGGAAGCATTGGCCAGCGCGGTCACACTACAGTTGAGCCGGTCACCGCCAGCAACACCGCCCGCTGTATTAATAAGGACAGCCTCCTTCAGCCCAACACCGCCGATTCCTGGGAACATCACTCGAATGGGAGACTGCTGAAAAACTTCCATAATGCTTGTTCCCTTTTCCGAGCCGCTCAGGACGATCCGGCAAGAGCCATCAGCCCGCTGCAGATCCCTATCGGAGGGAATCGCCGCACGAATTTCTCGCGAACCGAAACCGCTTAGATCATCGCCGAGATCAGACGGTACTGTAGGATCCAACATCGGCTTGCACCAACTCGCCGGCTTGTCCTGAAAGGACAATTCAGCGCCTTTCGACAACACGATTGTAATTGTTGAGTGGGTGGGGATCCATCCCTCACCGGTGCCGAACAAACGACGTCCACGGTTGAAGCCCCCGCGTGCGCTGCAACTACTCCTGCGAGAGTAGCTACAGCGCACTGTTGGAACGGATGATCGACGAGGCGGACAAATGTTCCTGAGCTGGATCATCCACACCCCTTGAAAGAATCAGAATCCCGCCAAGCCCTGCGGACTGTTGTAAGGAATTTTCACGCTCGTGATCTCTTCCAGCGACCCGTCGGACCGAGTGGCGTAGCCCACCAGCCTCGAGGCATTCCCGTAGATCTGGTAGAGATACGCGCCATCTGGCGTAATCCAGTTATCGCTCGGGCCGCTGCTAACGGTTCCATTGATCGCCCTGAATGTGCCATCTCCCGGAACCTTCGGGCTCGCAGGATCCTTCGCGATGCTGACCTCGTCGCCGTCGACGTGGTAGCTGCTAATGTTGCTGTAACCGAAGCTCGTAGCGAACACCGATCGGTCATCCGGAGAGATAGCCAGCCAGCACAGTTCAGAGGGCTTGCCTGCGCTCGTGTCGAGCGGCACGAGCGAGCCGATGCCGATCCGGCCGTCTGCATCGATGTTGCTCATGACGAGCCCGTTGCCGGCGGCTATTCCGTTGATGAAGGTATTCGGCCGGCCGTGCAGAAAAGCTATGTAGAACGGCGCGGCGCCTCCCGCGTCGTGGAACGAGGGTGCGCCGAGCGTGCCGTCCCCGCCCACGGGGAATATGACGAGGCCGTCGGGGTCTCGCTCATTCGCGAGGACAAACTTTGGTGTGCCGTCCGGATTCGCCGAGGGTCGCTCGTCGAAGTTGATGTCGACGAGGAGGAATTTCTCGTCCGGCGAGAGCACGGCCATGGTGGACACACGATCGGTCTTGATTTGCGTATTCACCGAGTATCGCTCCGGGCGCGCCGTGAGCTTGCCTTCGCCGTTGACCGACATCAACCGGACATGGTCGGGGCCGAACGAGTGCAGCACGTAAAGCGTGCGCTTCGAGGGGGAATAGGCCAAAGACTTGGCGGTGCCGCTCTTTCCCTTCACGGCGTTCCCTGTCGGCTTGACGTCCAGCAGCGTGAGCCGGCCGTCTTTGCCTACACTGAAGCTGGAGACCGAATTGTCGCCGCCATTGGTAGTAAACAGAAAACGTCGATCCGACGTTAGGATGACGCTACCCGCGCCCTCGAACGCGTTCGGCCCGTTGGCCTCGTAGATCGGCCTGAAAACCCCGGAACCGGCGCCGCCCGTGGGGATACGTTCCACCTCGGTAATCGTGCCGTTCGCCGACCGACGATAGTGGACGACTGAGTTTCGGGTCTCATTCGTCTGCATGTAGAGATGTCCGCCACCATCACTCGATCTGCTCATCTCTTTCGGCGTTACAGTTTTCTTCGTCGGCGTGGTTGGCGATTGAGCTAGTCCAACTGCCGTGAAAACAACGGTGGCTGCGACGACCGAAGCAGCGACCGCAATCAGTGTGAACGAGAGTGGTGATTTCCGCATCATGGTAATACCTGGTGTGTTTTGAACTCGCGATCACGGGAAAGCGGAAGGTTCCGCCTTCCCGTTGAGCGAATCAGAATCCCGCCAGGCCCTCCGGGCTGTTGTAGGGGATGGCGACACTGGTAACCTCCTCTAGCGAGCCGTCTGGCTTGGTGGCGTACCCCACCAGCTTCGAGGCGTTCCCGTAGATCTGATACAGGTATTCACCATCCGGAGAAATCCAGCTGTCGCTCGGGCCGCTGCTGACGTCTAGACAAAGCGCCCTGAAGGTGCCATCGCCCTCGACCTCGGGGCACGCAGGATCCTTCGCGACTCTGATCTCGGGGCCGTCGATATGGAAGGTGCTGATGTCGCTGTACCCGAAAACCGTAGCGTACAAGAGCCGGTCATCGGGGGAGACGGACAGCCAGCAGAGTTCAGCGGCCGGGCCTCGCTTTGTGTCGATCGGTACGATCTTGCCGACGCCAATTCTGCCGTCTTCGTCAATTCGGCACATGCTGACTCCATCGCCGACGGCGTATCCGATGATGAAGGTATCCGGCCGGTTATGCAGGAACTGGATGTAGAAAGGAGAACCGCCACCTCCGTCCTGGAACGAGGGGTCGCTGAGCGTGCCGTTTTCATTCACGCGGAAAACAACGATGCCGTCGGGATCTGGCGCATTCGAAGCGACGAACATTGGTTTGCCGTTTGGACCAGGCACCCAGAGAATGGGTGAACCGTCCGGATAAGTGCCGGAGATCGCAATGGGCACATCGAACGTGGTGCCAACAAGGAAAAATTTCTCATCTGGCGAGAGCACACCCATAGTTGGAACACGGTGTGGTTTCTCCGGTGTATTCGCTGTGTATCGTTCCATGCGTGGCGTAAGCTTGCCATCACTGGAGACCGACATCAGCCGGATATGATCGGGTCCGAAGGAGTGGACCACGTAAAGCATGTTCTTCGCGGGAGAATATGCCAGCGATTTGGCAGTACCGCTCTTTCCTTCCACGGCGTTCCCCGTCGGCTTGGTGTCGATTAGTTTGAGCCTGCCCTGGTCGCCCACGGCGAAGCTGGAAACCGAATTGTCCCCGCCGTTTGTGGCAAACAGAAACTTGCGATCTGGTGAGAGGATGACGCTACCCGCGCCTTCAAAGGAGTTCGGCGCGCTCTCCTGGCCGCTGATCGGCTTGAAAGTCCCCGAACCGGCCCCTCCCGTAGCGACACGTTCCACTTCGGTAAGTGTCCCATTGGCTAAGCGATGGTAGTGGATCACGCAGTTCCGTTTCTCGTTGGTTTGCATGTAGAGATGCCCGCCACCATGACTCGACATACCCATCTCTCTTGACATGCTTATCTCTTTTGACATACTCATCTCCTTTTCTCTTCGGTTGAAATTAAATTTTTCTTTCCCGGTGACAGCGCTTAGAAAATTTCGGAACTTTAATCTCCCATTTTTATCTGGCATGAGCTCTCCTTCGCTGCGCCGACACTGATTAACTTCGACTAATCACTTTTCGTCCCACTGGCGGAACGGGAGCACGAGGTAAAGATCCTCGCCGTGCGGAAGATGTGCAACATACGGCATACCCGTCGAGCCGTCGTGGCTGATCGACTTTAGTTCTTTCTGGTTCTCATGTGGGCTCACGATCATGATGTGAGGACCCACATGAAACTCATCGCCACTGGAGCCATTCCCCGATTTATTCGGAACCCAGGCACCGATGTACATGTACGCGATGCCGACGGTTGTAATGTGGGGTTCGCGTCCGGCCAGGCTATCCTTCATCCATTGCATAAACACGGGATCGAAACAGCCGGGCTCATCATGCGAGTAACCGGGCACACCCGGCAGACAAGTCCATTCGTTCGTTCCCTTGCGCAAAACGCGATACTCGCCGCCACGCTCTTGTGGCCAATCCAGGATCGTTGCGTTTTTCGTGATGAACGCCGGCCCAGCTCTCAAGGCGTCGTTGATCTTGGCGGAGTTCGTGATGGGATGGTCCGACGCGTTTTGGCTAAAGGCGACTGCTGCCATTGTCAGAACACTGAATACTCCCAGTGTTCGCTTAGCACGGCCTAAAAAGCATCTTCTTCTCATGCCTTCAACTCCTTTAATATCCCTTTTTGTCGCGCAGTAACGGGTAGAACTGAATCCACGTCATGTCTGTCTTGGCGACATTTGCGATATGGCATCCTGCACATTCGGCGACAGGCCTTTCCGCGGAGGTCTCATCATAAGGCAACGGATGATGCCCGAAAGTGTAGTAACCCCAGCCGTTGGTCTTGGCATACTTCTTACTGTCTTTTATTGATAAGTCGATACCGTTGTACTCGCCGTTGAAGAATCCACGTCCGGAAGGTTCCTTGCGAGAGCTGTCTGGAAAAGTCGGATTGAGGACCCGAGTCAGTTCTTTTACTATGACCGTTCCCTCTGGAAAGTCGCCTGTCTTCAGATACGCATCAACGTTTTTCTGCTCGATGTAGACGTGATGATATTCGGGGAAGTTCGACCTGGTACAGCCTCCGGGCTGGTTGCAGTTGTACTTTCCATCATTGAGGCCCTCGGGAGTTAAGGGAGCACCCACAAAAACCCACTTGCGAAAGCCGGTTGGCACCTTCATCTTGCCATCAGAATCAAACACCGCACTTGTCTGGTACTGCTCAGTCTGGGCGGCAACAGGACTTGTCTTAGGTAGCGACAAGCTGGCAGCAACCAGACCCACTAAAGCTGCGATTAGCAAAAAATACTTTTTCATCACAAATCTCCTTCTCTTAGAGAACCACTTTCCATCAACTCGTCTGCTTACTTTGTGCCGAGAACTGGATAGCCCTGGACGTAGATCCAGTCTGTTGACTTTGCAGGGACGTGACAGCCAAGGCAATCTTTCTTGTAGTCAGTTGCGACCTGCTTATCCGGCGCGTCGGATTTGTAGAGTGCCCAACCCCATCCATCGCCCCACAGCGGATTGCCGGGATAACGTCCTTTCGCGTCTTTGACCATGATGAACCACACCTTTGTTCCCGTGGCCCAATGAGCGTCCCCGGTTGTTAATTGCGCGTGATCACTAGCAAAGACCTCTTTGACCAGCACGGTTCCATCCGCAAACTTTCCGTTCTTGCGGTAGTACTCAGCCGTGCCGGGCGACGCCCACGTGTAGTGCATCTCCGTGTCGTTGTTGTAATCGACCACCGAAAACACCCCAAGCGCCTGGTAACGATCTCGATAATCGGCGGGCTTGCGAATGATCCCGTTCTTATCGACCAGATCTAATCCGTTGTAGCTGTTGTTGCTTTGTGTGTTGCTTTGTGGTTTGACCGTGTACCCGGCCAGAATGACGAGCGCGAGAATGAGCACTATGTAATGCTTCTGTGTCCCATTGCTCAGCAAGTCTCGAGTGTTACGGAGCCAGAAGCTCTGGTCCAACGTGCGAAGGTGTCGTGTTGCTTTCATCACGCCTCAGCACATCGCAAGCGACGGGCCAGTATCGAGAACTCTGCTTCGCGCCGCGTAAGACCAACAGTTAATTGGAAGGCCGAGTTGAGAATGCGTCGAACGAATGTCGAGCAGACGTCTCCGTGTCGCTATATCGACACGACGATCGCTCACTGGTCATGAACCGTCATGCGGTAGCGTCACGTCCGCTTGCATACACATGGCTTGGAGTTACTAATCCCCCACACGGCAGTGTGGGTTCAGATCCTACCTACAATGGAACCCCCCATTAACTACCTGTGCGCGCAGCGCGCCGGAGGTTCTGTGGCGCTTCTGCTGTAGAAAGGACTTGAACACACATCCCCACACTGCCGTGTGGGGGATTTTTCTGGCCGTAGAGGTGATCTAGAATTGCGAGTTAAGTTGCGGATTAAAATCATCCGCTGGCGTCCCGAGGCCGGCCCCCAAGACGCGCAGCTTCCATTCGGTCTGCACTTTCGGCTCTTGCTTTGCATGCTTCAGGAGCTGTGCTGATCCGTGAGGGCAGGGAATTGCTCTTGGGTTGTCAGCGTTGATTGGTCCGCAACAGAACGCAACTTCGTTCGGAAGGATGATTACGGATGGCGATCATCTCAAAAGGCTTTTCTGGTCGACGCACGGCGGGAGATGAAAAGCTGCCGCCAGGGCAGTACATCACCCCTGACTTCCCGGTGCTGTCAGCAGGACCCACGCCGCATGTGCCTCTAGACCAGTGGGAGTTCACAATAGACGACGGCGATAAAGTGTTGCAGCGATGGGACTGGAAGTCGTTTGGCGACTTGCCCACCGAGACGCTCACGGTTGATATCCACTGCGTGACACGATGGTCCAAATTCGGCACCACCTGGGAAGGCGTTTCACTCGATACACTGCTTGCAAACGTAAAAACAGATGCTTCCTATGCCCTCGCGCATTCGTACGGCGGTTACACAACAAATCTGCCTCTCGAGGATCTGCGGAACAAGCAGGCGTGGATCGCGTTCAAATATGAAAACGAAGATCTGGCGCCTGAACACGGTGGTCCTGCACGACTGCTGGTCCCGCATCATTATTTATGGAAGAGCGCCAAATGGGTGCATGGCATTACGCTGATGCATCAGGATAAACCTGGATTTTGGGAACGCCTCGGCTACCACAATTATGGAGACCCGTGGCGGGAGCAGCGTTATTGGGGCGACTGATGTGGCATGTCGGAAAGGTCATTGCTCTTAGCGATGAAACGGCGACGGCACGGACGATTAATCTCGAAGTCTTAGATTGGCCCGGGCACGTCGCGGGCCAGCACGTCGACGTGCGTTTGACGGCCCCGGATGGATACTCTGCGGTTAGGTCATACTCGATCGCCTCGGGGGCTCATTCAGAAGGGCGTGTTGAAATAACGGTCGAACGATTGCCTAACGGCGAAGTCTCACCTTATCTCACCCAGGAACTCGCAGTCGGCGATCGTCTGGAGTTGCGAGGTCCAATCGGGGGCTGGTTCGTGTGGCGTAGTCATCAAACTGAGCCAATCCAGCTAATAGCAGGCGGTTCGGGAATCGTTCCGCTCATGGCTATGATTCGTTCGCGTGCGTCAGCGGGCAGTGCAGCGCCGTTTCGATTGTTATATTCAGTGCGGGAACAGGAAGCAGTTTTCTACCGCGAGGAACTGCGGGCGTTAACAAATAACGACGAGGGAGTGAGCCTTACCTACGCGTACACGCGAGTCGCGCCGAAGGATTGGCCGCGACCGCCCGGCCGCATCGACACCACTCTGATCACTAACGCGACCTGGCCGTCAAACATCGGGGCGACTTGCTACGTTTGCGGCCCGACATCGTTCGTTGAAATTGCTTCGAGCTTTCTGATCGCCTCGGGCCACAGCCCTGACAAGATCAGGACGGAGCGCTTTGGTCCTACTGGAGATCGAAAATGAGTTCACATATCTACGACTACCTTGATGGTAACGCGGCCGCAGGGGAACTGGCCAAAATATTCGCCGTGGATGTTACTGCCGCAGAGGGACAGTGTGCGCATTGCGGTGCAACAAAACGCTTTGCCGAGGCTCATTTATATATGCAGTGTCCCGGAGTCGTGGCTCGATGCGCCGTTTGCGAGCAGGTACTGCTTCGTTTGGTATCTATTCGAGATCGAGCGTTACTTGATCTGAGTGGCATGACATACTTGAGCCTGGACACATCACAATCCGAGCAGCCGAGCAAATAGCTCAGATTTCGGGTAGTGACGCATTTTGAAATACCACCGACGTTTGTTTAGCTCCGTAGGAGCATCATGTTTATAGCCAACGAGATTGATCAATTGTTTCGCTCCGTTAGGAGCGATATGTCTGACATGGCGCTCCTAGCGGAGCGCGCGATGTTTCTGGGATGCAAGAGCTATAAACATTCTGCTCCTCCGGAGCACAGTCGCTGGCCCGTTGATTGCACAGCGCTCAAGAACTTAGATACAGGTTACAAGAATGTCTGGAACAGCCAGCGATGGCTTTGTAAAGGAGCAAACACGATGAATGAACTCTGGCGCCTGTCAGCAAGCGAAGTTGCTCGCCTGGTAAGGACCCGCGAAGTGTCGGCCCGTGAGGTAGCGGACGCAGCGTTGCAACGGCTCGACTCCGTCAACCCGCGGATCAACGCGATCGTCGACTGCCGACCGGATCAGGTGCGAGAGCAGGCAGACCGGGTGGACAGTGTGTTGGCCTGCGGCAACGACCCGGGTCCTCTGGCCGGCGTGCCGGTCACTGTCAAGATAAACATCGACCAGGCAGGGTTCGCTACGACCGATGGCAGCAGGCTGTATGAAAACCGCATCGCCAAATTCAACAGCCCTGCCGTAGACAATATGGTGCGGGCAGGTGCAGTGCTGCTTGGGCGCAGCAACGCGCCAACGTTTGCCATACGTTGGTTTACGAGCAACCTGCTCTATGGCGGCACATACACACACAACCCACGCGATCCGCTGCTGACTCCTGGCGGATCCAGTGGTGGTGGCGCTGCTGGCGTCGCAGCGGGCATCGGACACATTGCCCTAGGGACGGACATCGGTGGCTCGGTGCGCTATCCCGCATATGCGTGTGGCGTTCATGGGTTACGTCCCGGCCTCGGGCGAGTCCCTTTCTATAACGCGTCTTTGCCCGAGGCCACTGCCGGGGCTCAGCTGATGCACGTGGTGGGCCCCATCGCACGTACCGTAGAGGATCTTCGTGTCAGTCTGTCTGCCATGTCGGCTGCCGATCCACGAGATCCCTGGTCGGTCGCCGCGCCTTTGGAAGGGCCGCCCGTGCCGCTTCATGCCGCACTGTGCCTGCGACCGGCAGGGAGGCAGGTCGCGCGCGAGGTCGAGGCCGCTATTCTGGATGCCGGGCGGCGCCTTGCCGATGCAGGATGGACCGTGGAGGAAATTGACGATACGCCGCCGTTGGATGAGGCGGCTGAAGTTAACGAATGGCTGTGGCTCGGCGACGGTTTCGCGCAGCTCGCGGACGAGGCAGAGCGCGACGGCGATCCAGGCGCTCTAGCGGTGGTGGCGGCCGTGAGACCCCGGACCAAAACGTATCCCACCGACGTCGTGGCCCGAGCGCTCCTTCAGCGCGCTACTGTATTGCGCCAGTGGCAACTATTTCTGAATAAATGCGCGGTGCTATTGATTCCGGTTTCCGCCGAGTTGCCCTTTCCGGACGGACTCGATCTGCAAGGCAACGCAGCGTTTCAACGCGTGTGGGATTCGCAGTTTCTGTTGCGAGCGACCCCTGCGCTGGGTCTGCCGGCACTCACGGTCTCCACGGGGCTCGTGGGTAAGAGTCCAGTCGGCGTGCAGATCGTTGCAGGCCGCTATCGCGAGGATCTGTGTCTGCGCGCTGGTGAGGCGATCGAGGCTCGAGGAACGCCACCCGCTCCCATAGATCCGAGCAACTGACACCAGGATCCGAAGAAGTCAGGAAGGCGTAAGCCAAGGCGCCATGCGCCTGAGAGAAATTGTCATGAGTGCAATTCTTGATATTGTCCGGAGCGCAATCTTTGCAGAACGAGGAGAAGGCCTTATGAGTAAAGCGACGTCACAGGTAGTTACGAAAGACACGAGCGAAGACGCACGCCAGACATTGTCCAATTCGAGCGGCGCCGAGTTCAGTGTGCCTCCCACATCCATCCATACGGTCGAAGCCGATGGTGTCCGAGTGTTTTATCGCGCTGCGGGTGACACGACTGCGCCGGTGGTTCTTTTGCTACATGGATTCCCGGCCTCATCGTTCATGTTTCGCGAACTCATTCCACGCCTCGCCGATCATTACCGCGTGATCGCACCGGACCTCCCTGGTTTCGGATTTACGGGAGTTCCAGCCGAACGAAAATATGCTTACTCCTTCGATGGATTGGCCGTGACGATCGAGGCGTTCACGCAAGCACTCAAGCTCGACCGCTTTGCACTCTATGTATTCGATTATGGCGCGCCAACAGGCTTCCGCCTGGCTATGGCTCACCCTGAGCGAGTCACCGCCATCATTTCACAGAACGGGAATGCGTATGAGGAAGGCCTCGGTGATGCTTGGGGTCCTATCCGAAAATACTGGGCTTCGCCGACAGCCGAAAATCGCGAAGTAATCCGACAAAACATTCTGACGCTGGAAGGAACGCGGTGGCAGTACACGCACGGCGTAGCCAGTCCAGAGAGCGTTCCGCCCGAGTCGTACACACTGGATGCGGCTCTGCTAGAACGTCCAGGAAATAAAGAGATTCAACTGGATTTGTTTCTCGATTACGCGTCGAATGTGAAGCTCTATCCGAAATTTCAGGAATATTTTCGTAAGTCGGAGCCGCCATTGCTTGCGATCTGGGGCAAGAATGATCCTTTCTTCATTCCTGCGGGAGCAGAGGCGTTTCGAAGAGACTTGCCGGACGCAAAGGTCCAATTCCTCGATACAGGTCATTTTGCCATCGAGACACACGTCGTGGAAATTGCCGCGGCGATGAAAGACTTCCTCGCCGCGAATGGTATTCAACGGCGTCGCGCAGAAAGTGAGGTTTCAAGATGAAGGCTTTTCCTCAGAAAGTCACTGCCATGTTTGAGCGTCTCATACATCCCCAATGGGCGGCCATTCTATTGCGCCTTATCGTTGGCTACGGATTCATGGAGCATGGCTACGCCAAACTCGTCCACGGCCCCACCGCTTTTGTTTCCATTCTTCAGGCCTTAGACGTTCCGGCCGCGCACGTTATGGCATGGGTGACAATACTCATTGAGCTGCTCGGCGGATTCGCAGTGTTCGTCGGCGCGTTCGTCCCGCTAATCAGCGTGCCTCTCGCTGGTGTTCTCGTGGTTGCAATGCTCTCCGTGCATTTGCCCTATGGCTTCAGTTCGATCAAGCTCATCGCCGTAACACCCGCGGGTCCACAGTTCGGCCCTCCGGGCTACGAGTGTGACCTGCTCTATTTGGCCTGCTTGGCTGCACTGGTACTTATTGGCTCCGGGCCATTTTCGGTCGATGGACTGCTCTCAAGGAAGCGCAGCCGTCATGACGCTCAGAGAATCAGGTCGATTTCCCCGTGATCTCACTCGTTGAGGAGGACGTAGTAAATGGCTCGACTGTTATCGCTAAATGTCGGTCTTCCACGCGACATCACATGGAACGGCAAGACTGTGCGAACAGCGATCTGGAAATTTCCGGTCGAGGAACGACGGTTGGTGCGCAAGCTGAATATCGATGGTGATGCGCAAGCCGATCTCGCTGGTCACGGTGGAGAGCAGCGCGCCGTATTCGTCTACCAGACCTACTCGTACCGCTATTGGGAGCGCTTTCTCGGCAGCAATGATTTTAGCTTCGGCCAGTTCGGAGAAAACTTCACCGTTGAAGGACTTCTTGATGACGAGGTCTGCATTGGTGATCGATACAGCATTGGCGACACCATATTCGAAGTTACACAGCCGCGCGTGACCTGCTACCGCGTGGGCATCCGCCTGAATGACCCTCGGATGCCCGCGCTGCTCGTCGCACACCGAAGGCCGGGCTTTTACTTTCGCGTCCTGCAGGAAGGGGAAGTTGGCGCAGGCGACGACATCGTCAAACTCGCTGATGGTCCAGAACGGATTACAGTGGCCGAAATTGATGCCCTGCTGTACTTGCCGGGACACTCGCGCCAGCAACTGGAACGAGCGCTACGCATACCGGCACTTAGCAGGGGTTGGCAAGCTTCTTTCCAGGCGATGCTCAAACAGACGTCAAGCCCAAAAGCGATGGAGGGAAATCCTGGGCTCGCAAATGAGGAGCAAGCTCCAGCATGGCCCGGATTTCGACAGATGAGAGTCGCGAGTGTCCGAAAGGAAAGCGATAGTGTGACCTCTTTCAGTCTGGTGCCGGTCGATGGGCAAACTCTTCCTGTTGCACTGCCCGGCCAATTTGTCGTGCTGCCGTTGCAAGTTGATCGTGATAAACCGCCTCTCATTCGCAGCTATTCGCTGTCCGGCATGCCGGGAGCAGATCAGTTCCGCATCAGCGTTAAGAGCGAATCGAATGGGATTGGAAGTTCGTTCCTATGCAATCAGGTTCAAGAAGGTGATGCATTGGATGTCAGTGCCCCACGGGGAAGCTTTACTCTGCAGCCGGGCGACCATCCTGTGGTTCTGCTAAGCGCGGGCGTCGGTGCAACCCCAGTAATGGCGATGCTGCACGCGCTCGCCGCAGAAAAGACAGAACGCCAGGTCTGGTGGATCTATGGAGCGCGCAATCGTGCCAATCATCCATTCGCGGAAGAATCGCGTTCTCTGATAAAGCAGCTGCCTCGAGGGCGAGGCTACATCCTGTACAGCAAACCCGCTGTAACCGACGAACTGGGTGAGAACTTCGATGCTCCCGGACACATCGGAGTAGCTCTGCTCGAGAAGATTGGCGTCCCACGCAATGGTGAGTTCTATTTGTGTGGCCCATCTTTATTCTTAGAGGACATGCGCGATGGGTTGCGAAACTGGGGCGTGCGTGCCGAACACGTTCACATGGAAATCTTCGGTGCTCTTGAGGGTATTACACCTGGTATGGAGCGGGTTGAACACACTCCGCACCTGCCGCAGCAACCTTCGGGATCTGGCCCCTCAGTCTCGTTTGCGCGAAGCGGGATCGCTGTCGCGTGGGATCCAAAGTTCCGCAGTTTGCTCGAGTTGGCCGAAGCGTGCGATGTTCCCGTCAGGTGGTCGTGCCGAACAGGAGTCTGCCACACCTGCATGACCGGTCTGATCAGCGGATCGATTACTTATCAACCCGAGCCACTCGAGAGGCCCGCTTCCGGCAATGTGCTTGTGTGCTGCTCACAGCCCAACGCGAATGTCATTCTTGATCTCTGAGGCGTTTGTTATAAGGAGGTGAGTCATGGGACTCTCATGGCAACAAGGTCCGTTATCACAGAAAGCGATCGGACGATTTCTCGTACCCGAGCCGCTGCCCAAGAAACTCTTATACGCTGAGCCGTTGCGCCGGCGCATGCGTGTACGCTTCGGCGGCGCCTGGATAGCTGACAGCGAAGACGTCATCCTGCTCTTCGAACCAGGTCGCTATCCGATGGCCTACTTCCCGAAGAGCGATGTCTCTGCAGGTACCTTAGAACGTACCGAGCACACGACCGAGCACCACGAACTCGGACTCACTTCGTGGTATATCGTTCGAGCTGGCGAGCAAAGCGCGCCGCGAGGAGCGTGGCAGCATGTCAACTTGCCGGACTACGCGAGCGAATTACAGGAACGGGTGGCCTTCGCCTGGCCGGCCATGGACGCCTTCTACGAGGAAGACGAACGAATCTTGGGTCATGCCGCCGACAGCTACCATCGAATCGACATCCGGCAGACCTCCCGTAGGATCGTGGTCCGCTATAGTGACCGGATTATTGCCGATACCAAGCGGCCGTTGGCTCTTTACGAGTCCGGCTTCGCGCCACGGTGGTACGTTCCACGAGGCGACGTCGACGAGTCCGCGTTGACTCCCGTTAAGCAGCAGACCTTCTGTCCGTACAAAGGGTTGTGCAGCTATTACGACATCGGTGACGCACATCTGGCGGTATGGTCGTATCGTGACGCTTATCCCGAGGTTGGCCGAATCTCTGACCTGGTGTCATTCGAACCCGACATTGTCTCGGTACAACTCGATGGCAAACAGCTCCGGCTGGCGGCAGGTCAGACTGTAATCCCTCACGGCCCCGATCGCGACCTCACACTCGCCGAGGCGTTTCCCCCTGGCAAACGGCCATGAGCTCACGCATTCCACCCTACATCACACTGCGGTAGCCCCGTTCCTGAAGCACCCAGTTATTGCCATCCGGATCGGAGAAGTTGGCGAAGCTGGCATAGTCTCCGCGCGCCGGGTCGAGCCCGGGTGCGAAACCTCCGTCCCAGGCTCCAATGGGCGTCTTGTGCCGGATCTCACCGACGTCGACCCCACGTTCGAGCAGGCGGCTCCGCGCGGCCTCGAGGTCGGTGACGACCAGATAGACGTTGCGAAGTGAACCGACCGGCGCGTCGGTGAGTCCGTTACCTATGTGGATCGAGCAGCTTGAGCCCGGCGGAGTGAGCTGCACGACGCGGAACGCGTCGTTCAGCGAATAGTCGACGTCGAGCGTGAAGCCGACCTGATCGACATAGAACCTCAGCGCTCGCTCGACATCGCTCACCGGCACCGTGATCACTTCGACTGAAAACGTTGGCGTTCTCACGGTAACGTTTCCTCTGTCTTGAAGACTTGACATCGCGTTTTGCTTAAGGCCTGCCTCTCTGATCGATTCGCTCTCAATCAATTGGTACATGGTTCCATTTCATTTGAAGAGTGGATTCAGGCACCGCTCCGGTGTGGAGCAGACTCAGCAATGCTCGTACCGCGACGGCGATGACCAAAGAAAGAATTGATGTTGCAGCTGAAAAAAACTATTCACTCTTGCAGTACGGAAGGGCTTGATGCGAGATGCAACGACTCGTGTCGAAAATAGCGTTGCTGTGACGTAATAACGACACCGAGCTGTCTGCTTGACACTTGCCTAATACGATATCGACTGACTCACTTTTGGGACGCGCAAATTAGGTTGTCGGTATTGGCCTGATTCTTGCGGTGGGGTAATGGAACAATGAAGCCGACACGAGTTCCGAGGGGAGGACCATATGAAAAAAGCAGACGAATCTCAACAGCTCACTGAGGGTGAGCAACAAACCTTTCACGAGCTCTATCAGAAATATCACGAACGAGTTTATTCAACATGCCTTCGAATGACCCAGAACGTTTCCGAATCTGAAGACCTAACTCAGGACGTCTTCATTCAGTTGTTCCGAACCATTGGAAGCTTTCGCGGCGAATCAGCCTTCACAACCTGGCTCCACCGTTTGACAGTCAATCGCGTACTGATGCACTTCCGAAAGCGCAAACGGCGGCCAGATCAAATCAGTGAAAACGGGGAGTTGCCGGCGTACATCGTCGCGGGCACTCAGGATCCAAAACGAATGAGAATCGTGGATCGCATTCTGTTGTCTGAAGTAATTACGAAACTGCCTGAAGGCTATCGGCAAGCCATCATTCTGCATGATATCCAAGGCCTGGAGCACAGAGAGATAGCCGAAAGGAGAGGTAGGTCGATTGGCACATCGAAGTCGCAGTTGCACAAAGGAAGAGTGTTGTTGCGCGGATTAATCGGGGGTGGACATCAACAGATGAACGGGCAATCTGTTGCCTCATCTGTCTGAACACACCTGCCTCAAATTTCAGCAACGTGGAGACGTTATAACGACACGGATGCGTCCCCTGACGCTTGACGAATCGGTTTAGGGCAGACTTGTTTCAGAGAATAGTGAGCGAGAGTGTTGGAAGCGCAATCAGATTGTTGGCATTGGCCCAGTTCTTGCGATGAGCTGAGCGAACAAAGAAACCGACACAGCCGTGCGAAGAAAGGAGACGGCAATTCGCGAGCATGGACCAGCATGTATCTTTGGGAGGTGACCGCATGGTGAGTAGAAGAAAAAGAATAGTTAGAAAGATGTTTTTGCGACGCAGGCAGATGAAGCGGGTGGTTGAGAACTGGAAGCGTTAAATGATCTCAAAAAGTCTCTTGATTTAAGACCAGAATTTGAAATGCATTGCCATCGCTTACTGTTCTTTTATGTTGCGTGTGGTTATTTCTGACCGCGTATTGGTCACATAGGGAATTGGACCAAACTGAGGATGCGTCGTAAGTTATTGAAGTAATGCGAGTTGTTGGTGGAGCAGAGGGGGATCGAACCCCTGGCCTCCGCATTGCAAACGCGAGTTAGTCGGTTCCATTGACTACCACGCGTTCCGATCCATTAAACCTAAATTCAATGAAGCAGCCGTCCGGAAGATCATTCGCATTCCATAGATTCCGACAGCATCCAGTCCATTGCCCTACAGTCGCGTCAACGTAACGCCAAAAATCTGTGGAGCCGATCTAGCGTAATCTTGACTTTCATTAACGTCTGCCCTTGTTAGCCCAGCAGCATTGTCCCGACACGAGGAGCCACCGTCGTGGTTAAACGGGAAATGTTAGCAGACATGGTTCACCTTTAAATGATGAATCCCACCGTCAAACAAAGCAGCCTGGATTGAACGGCACTTGGCTTAGCCTGATACTGCTGATCTCTACTTCTGAACACCTCCTTGACGACCGTGATAGCGGACATCGCCTTGGGCCATCCGCTGTAAAAAGCCAAATGGGTGATGGTCTCAATGATTGCTTGAAACCACCGATTGTTCTGACAGACCAGTACCGGACGTTGCGTTCTCGCCGGACGGGAAGCTCATCGCCTACTATCTTCCTCCCAACGAGAACGACGATCGCGTCAAGGTTGCCGTGATGTCGGTTGGGGACCGGCAGATTTGGAAAAGCTTCAGCATTGCGGATCAGAAATCCCGCCCAGTCGAAATCGCCTGGGCCGGTGACAATAAAAGTTTCTACTACATCACCACCAAACCTTCCCGAAATTCCCTCTGGCAGCAATACCTCGAGGACGAGAATCAGCACCTCATCTGTGATTTGGGCAATGAAGCGATCGCGCATTTAGTCGTCTCGCCGGACGGGGCTAGCTTCGGTATTATTCGCGGCAGATGGATTCACGACGCCGTCCTGATTGAAGGCTTGAAATAGATTCGGGCAGTTACAGGGGCGCTGATTTTCGTCAGGTTAGTTTTGTCAGATTAATTTCGAAGGGTTGCCTTGCTGGTCATTGCGGTTGAGCACGATTGTGAGGGCGACAATTAGGTCAGGTGTCATGCCGTTCTCTCGTTCTTGGTTCATCATTGGTGGAATGGCGGCTGCACCTAGGACGCCGTTACGCCACTGGTGAAAAAGGCAAGGGCTTCGCGATTCGTGAACATGGGTTCATTTGTGACCGGTTTCTTCTTAACCGTTGGAAAATACTTTAGGCCGGGTAATTAACGTCAAGATCAGCGATGCGAAATCAATTCGAGTGCGCGTCTTGACTACGAGCCACAGCTGCTTCGATGGCAGAGATCTCCTCATCCGTCAGTTCGGAAAACGTTGCGCGTTTTGCCTGCGATAGCCGACCATCATTTTGTAGTATCAGCCGCACCAGTAATGAAGCGCGACGATCAGGCATATCTACGATGTCCATGGTAGCCCGAATAGCAGCATCAAAAATTCTCAGGAATCCGATCTCCTCCTTGAGATCGGTGCGAATGGTTTCAGCCACGCAGTCATATAAGTATTCCGCAAACGCGGTTGCGTCCCAGAATTTATATAAGTGCGCAGTCTGGTTATTCACAACCAGCGATCCCTCCCTGTGCATCTCGTAGTCGATGTACGGAGAGACGGATTGAGAGAAGCCTTCCAAAACCTCATCGTAGCGCTTTCGATCGCGCATCATGACGGCAGAGACGGGAAAAAGCATTTGGTGAGGCGTGAATCCAGACATCGCTAACTCTTGATGTACAAGAAAGCGGTGGATTCGCCCGTTGCCGTCCTCGAATGGATGTATGAAGACAAAACCGAACGAAGCTGCTGCCGCCGCACAAACAGGATCGACTTTCGAGTCGCGTAAGTTTTCCATCATTCGCATCCATCCGTTCATCAAGGCGACGAGATCCTCGGGCTTGGGACAAACAAAATGGACGTGTTCTCGGAAGTCACTCATCGTCTCACCGATGAAGCTCTGCACTGTCCGCCATCCGGTCGCCGCATAGCGGGGATCGACGATCGCATTTTGAAGATTGATGAATGCTTGCGGATCGGAAGTGTCAAATTTCGCCGCACTTGTTAGCGCAGCCACGAAGCGCTCAGTACGCTTCGCGCTGGGTACTTCGCCCTCAATCGCAAAGGAGGATTTGGTCTCTTTCGTGTATAGGTAATGTACAGCCCTCGCTAGGATCGTTGGCTCGCAGCTCTCCACCAGGGACTTGGCCTCTAAGTCTAGTCCTGATGCCATCGCTCGGTTGAGGATATCCGTTCTACGGATCAATGGACAGTAGGTATTGTCACCGAGCAGGTTGTTGTTGATTCGTTGTCGGCGTACCCTTCTGACAGAACTCGTCACATGCAGTTTCGGATCTAATATGTTGATGTAACCGGCACGCGAAACATCCGCAGCATCGAGAAGCTTTCCGGTCAGGGCCTCATATAGAAACCAAGCTCGGCGAACATAGGCGCCTGTCGGTTCCTGCCTTATCCACTCCTCCAATAACTCGGCGTCCAGAACCTTGAAAAGGACGTCGTAAACGCTCAGGTCAACAGGTTCATAACGCAAGGCAAATTTGAGATTTCCGATAATGCCCGACGGCGCATAGACCGGTGGGTAATATTCCTTTATTGCCTCACTGGTGATGATGGTTTTTCTGGCTCCCGACCTGGTCCACGACCGAACTGTGGGTCTACGGACGGGTAGTTCTAGCTCCTCAATCAAAGCCATGAGGCCGATGGGTTGGCCATTCGTCTTGGGTGTAAAACTCTGATCACGCATGGAAATTTCTTATCTATTGCCGCAATCCTTGCAAAATTATGATCGCATCTTACCAGAAACGATGGAAAAGGACGATCAGGCGTGGAAAATAACCATTATTCTGCCAAAAGCTGGAAAATTCTTGATCAATCCGCCAAGGAGCTCAACGAAGACTTCAATCACCCATTCCAAGATTCCGTCTCCTCTTTCACCACCCGCTGAGGCGAAACGAAAAGGGAAAACCCCTCAAACAAATTGCTGGACACCATAACGGAGATATTCGTTGAGTCAGCCGCCGGAGCTGGAGCCGAGGTGCTTAACGCACCTCTCGTCCAGTAGAGCTTACTCTTGTAAAGAAGGGGAAAGATGAAACAATCTGAAATGAGAAGAACACGTCGACTCGCCTAAACTGTCAAGAACGCAGGGCACGCTTTCGCTATCGCGGACGAGTAAAGTCGGACTGTGACCATAAGCTGTGCTTTTATTGTTGCAGGGCTCTAATGGACGGCGGCCGAGCCTGCCCACGGGCACTTAATGTCACGATGAACGATGCCTTTCTCGTGTGCCGCCGCCAGACCTTTCGCAATCTGCCGCGCATAATCAATCGCTTTGCGTTGCGGTAGCGCGCCGCCGGCCATCCGTTCGCGCAGTGTCTCGCCTTCTAATAATTCCGAAACAATGTAAGGCGCGCCATCGTGAGTGCCAATATGATAGATGCTGAGGATGTTCGGATGATTGAGCGCGCCGGCTGCTTGCGCTTCCTGCTCGAAACGATTGAGCCGATCGGCGTTTTCTGACAGCGCTGCCGGCAAAACTTTGATCGCTACATCGCGTCCCAGCTTCGCATCGCGAGCACGGTAGAACTCACCCATGCCGCCTTCGCCGATCTTGGAGACGATGGTGTACTGAGCGATCGTCGTGTTCGAAGAAATGGTTTCGCTCATGCTTTCGGTTCAATGCTTCATTGGTTCTTATAATCAATCTCTCACTTCGGCGGATCGAATTTCTTCACCAATGCTTGAAATCGCGGATCGCCGCGCAGCGGGTCAAAATGCGGATCGGTTCTGATTAGGAAAAGCCAAAAATCTCCCTGTTCCGCGTTGCGGGCGAGCGTGGCAATAGCTTCTTCTTTTTCACCGAGCTGCGTAAGTATCTCGGCTTTCAGTGATCCACTCTGACCAAAATTTTGCCGGACAAGTTCGTTCAAATAACCGTTCAAGCCGCCCTTGGCAAAACTCTCTCGCATCAATCGCGCATCTTCGGATCTGCCGTCGAGTTCGAGCGATTTAGCGCGTTCCTCAACCGACGCGGCATAATCGCCCGTCCGCCAGAAAACGCGCGAAAGCCAGCGATGCGACCACGGCAACGTCGGCTCCATTTCGGCGAGCTTGTTGAATTGCCGAATGCTCTCGTCCGTCTTGCCCGAAACGAACATCAGGACGGCGTAATAAAAATTGATGCCCGCCGACGTCGCATCAATCTCCAACGCGCGCTTGATCGAAGCCAGCGATTCGTCGTAACGCCCGAGCATCATTAGTCGCGCGCCTTCCCACTGGTGTGCCTGCGCATAATTCGGATTCAGCGCAATCGCCCGCTTCAACTCGCGCTCGGATTCCGCCCAGTTGTAATCGAGCATGTACTGATAGCCAAGCGAAGCGTGCGCTTCCGCCAACTGGTCGTCGAGTTCGAGAGCGCGCCGGATGTAGTTTTTCTTTCGCGGCCGATCAAGATCCTCATTAGTATCCGCCAGCCCGATATAGCCGAGGGCAAAGTTGGGGTCTCTCTCGACCGCCTGCCGGAAATAGCCTTCTGCTTTGTCAAACTCCTTACCGCCGCGCTTGTTCCAATAGAAGCGTCCTTGCAGATAAAGCCGATATGCTTCCGGGTTTGTTGTGTAACTCCTGGTGATGTTCCGCTCGTCAGCGCCCGACAGTTTCATCTTGAGTTTGCTGGAAACGTCACGGGCAATCTCACTCTGCAACGAAACTAAATCAGACAGTTTGCGATCATATTGATCCGTCCAAATCACATTCTCAGTTTGGGCGTCGATGAGTTCGAGATTCAGAGTCAGTTGTTCGCCGCGCTGCGTCATGCGACCGTTTAGAATTGCCGGGACCCCTAACTCTTTGCCGATGGTCTTTGCGTCCGTGTCCTTTCCCTTATACCGAAAGACCGTCGAGCGTGCCTTCACATTCAGATTCGGTAATTGCGACAGACTTTTGATGAGCGTTTCGGTCATTCCGTCTGAGAGATAATCCAGGTCCGCGTTGCCGCTGGCATTGACGAACGGCATCACCGCGATTGATTGGATGGTCGCGTTGTGCTTTCGTGAGAAGTAGGAGTAGCCGACAATGGCTATGCCTGCGACCACCAAAGCGAACATTGTGAGTACAAGTCCGCGCCGTTTCGGTTTGTTCAGCTCGCGCGTTGTGCTTGATGGTTGAAATGGCTGAAGAACTGTCGTCGGTGCGGTAGCGCGATTGATGCTCGCATCGGTGACGTTCGGCAGAATGCTCGTCTCGATCTCGCTCGACACTCCGCCAGAGCCAAACTTTGCGGTACCTGCGTCGCCACTGAACGCGCCTGAGTCGCTAATTAGCACTGTGCCATCAGTACGGCAGTAGACGAGCGATTCGTCAGTCTCAACGCGATTGCATTGCGGGCAGCGCTTCATGGTTTGTGAATCGTAAATAGTAATTCGTGAATGATAAAGGCAGATCGTTGATGCCGTTCCTACGGCAAACCGATCCGTTTGACTAGATCGGCAAAGCGCGGGTCGTCGCGCAGCGGGTCCATAAATGGATCGACCTTTATTCGCTGCAGGAACCAGTCGTGGTTCTGATAGGCTTTTTCGAGCTCGGCAAAGGCGGCGTCCTTATCACCAATAGCCGCATAAGTGATCGCAACCCAATAATTCATCACATACTTTCTTCTTTCGCCTTCCTTCCACCTATTGATAATTCCCTGTACCTGTTCCCGTTGCCCGGTTTTCGCGTATGCATAGCCCGCATCGGCAAGGAAGGGCATGTCAGAATCCAACGACTTTTCTGCGATCGCAAGCGACTCTGCATACATACCCTTCATGTCATAGGTGTGACACAGCCAGTTTTTACCGCCGATAAAGTTTGGGTCGAGATCATAAGTCTTCTTTGCCTGATCCACTGCCTCGTCAAATCTGCGGGCATACATCAGCACGCCGGCAAAATTCGCCCCCTGGATCAGATACAACGGCTCCTTCTCCATCGCAATCTTCATCTCTGCAATGGCTTCATCGTGCCGTCCCATCGGGCTAAGGTAAGTCCATGCGTAACGGTAGTGTGTAATACCGAGGTTTGGATCAAGTTCGAGCGAACGCTTGAACTCGCTTTCCGCCTTTGCCCAGTCCCAATCGTAGGTAGCAGTTATCATTCCTGAAACCGTGTGCGCTTCGGGAAGATCGGGATCTAGCTCAAGTGCTTTTGCGACCGCCGCTTTTGCTTTCGGCATCGTCTCGCTTGGCGCAGCGTATGGATATGACGGGATAACCGCCCAGGACTCTGCGATGCCCACATAGCCGAGCGCGAATTTCGGATCAAGTTTTACCGCCTGTTCATAGATCTCAATACTCTTGGACAGGTCTTCTTTGGTTCGTTTTGCAAAGTGAAACCGGCCTTTCAGATACAATTGATAGGCTTCGTTATTGTCAGTGTATTTTTTTGTAATGCCCTTCATGTCGTTACCGGCCAGTTTTAGTTGCAGCTTCTCCGCGATCGTGGAGGCGATCTCGCGCTGCGTGGCCAGCAAGTCAGACATCTTGCGATTGTACTGCTCGCCCCAAAGCACTTTGTTGTAGCGCGCATCAACCAGTTCCACGCTGATCGTCAAATCGTCTCCGTGTTGGGCGATGCGACCGGTCATCACGGCGTTGACGCCGAGTTCGCCAGCGATCTTTTTCACGTCAATCTCTTTGCCTTTGTAGCGCATGACTGAACTGGTCGGGCTAACCTTCAGATTGGGAAGTTGGGAAAGACGATAGATCAGCGACTCTGCCAAGCCGTCGGAGAGGTACTCAGTGTCGGCTGCATTGCTCCTGTTCTCAAAAGGCAGAACGGCGATTGATTCAATGGCGACTTCCGAATTGCGTGCATGCAGAAACAGACCGAGGCCGACGGCGCCCGCAATCAGCACAAGAACGACGATCGCCGCTGCGAGTTTGTGACGTTTGATTCCAGTGACGGCGTACTCGGCGCTCGACGCGCTTGTTGAGAGCGACGACGACGGCGCGTCGGTTTCTGAGCCTGCATCCCCACGTGAACTTTCCGCGCTAGTCGTAACTCCGCTTCTGGGTGGGGGCACCGTCGTGTCTCCCACATTGTCCGCGAGTTCCCGCCGTAGTCCTTTCAATTCAATCGCCACTTCCTTGATCGATTGATAGCGCTCGTCAGGATCCTTCGCTAGACAGCGACGCACGATGCGCTGTAATTCGGGCGGAGCAGCAGAGTTGAAATCAGCAATGGGAGGCGCGGCTTCGTAAACGACCATGTGCAAACACTTGATTATGGATTCACCTTCGAAGGGCTTCTTTCCGGTTGCCGCCTCGAAGAGAATGCAGCCGAATGAAAAGACGTCTGAGCGCTGATCGATCTCTTTCGTCTTGCCCTGTGCCTGCTCCGGCGACATGTAGCCAACCGTACCCATGACAGTGCCCGGAGTTGAATGCTCGGGCATCACGGCCGTTGCCACTTCGCTGGAATCATTCGCAAGCGGTGCCTGCGGCTCGACTAATTTTGTCAGGCCGAAGTCCAGTATCTTTGCATGACCATCCCGCGTAATCATGATGTTGTCGGGTTTTAGATCACGATGAACGATCCCCGCGGCATGCACTTTCGCCAAACCTTCGGCTGCGTGTTGCAGGTAGCGCAGCAGTTTCCTCAATTCTGTTCGCTCATGATGAATCTTCTCGCGCAGCGTGACGCCATCGATATACTCCATCGAGATAAAGTGTGTCCCATCCGTTTCACCAATCTCGAAGATTTGAGCGATGTTGGGATGACTCAGCGCCGCCGCGGACTTGGCTTCGCGAACAAAGCGCTGCATGCGATCACGATGTGACGCCAGATCAGCCGGAAGGATCTTCAGCGCCACTTTCCGATCGAGCTTTGTATCCTGGGCTAGATAAACCTCACCCATGCCACCCGCGCCGAGTTTGGAGACGATTTGATAGTGGGATAGTTTGAGACCGGGGGATAATTCTGGCATCTATGCTCGTAGCAAACTTACGGTGCTCAGCTTAACGTTGCCCGAAGTATACTCATCATCAAAGTCCGTTCCTAGCCCGCAAGCATAAGCAAGAGCCGGTTGGGCATTTGAGCAAACTTCAATAGCGGAAACATACCCGATAAGCCTGCATCCTTCTTAAAAGCGGCGAGCAAAGCTTTGGCGGTTATGATATCTGGCGACTTTGCCAGCGCAGTCACACTGCGCGGCGTCCCCTGGGGCTATCTGTTATCCAGAACGCAACCAACGGCCGCTGTTGGCAATACGGGTCGCTCCGGTAATCCTACTTTCTTTATGAGCGTTTTGAATCGTAGATCGGAGTGAATCCTGTCAAACCGGGGATCGACATTTAGATAAATCAGCATATCGGAATGCTCTTGATACGCCTTTTCAAAATATTCGAAGGCACGTTCGTCGTCTCCGAGTCCCACACAGATAAGAGCCAAGCCGAACGATGAAACGTACTTTGTTTCAGACAATTTCTCCAGCTCCGCCAATTCGCTTAATGCTTTCTCGCGTTGCCCGGAAACTGGCACTTATCAGTGCTGTTTTCGCGACTCCCTCCCCGACGCGGGCTGGGGGAGCGACGCAAATATCGGGGATCGGCTATTTGCCGCACCTGGCCAATGTACCGACCCTGAGGGTCAAGGGGCCACCTTTGCTCTCACAATGACAGGGGCCTTCTCAGGTTGTCACTACGTCTTCGTCGAGAGCGCCCAATGCTCACCGGGCGGGGCCTACGCTGAGGCGGGAACCGAGACCTTCGTCGGTATTTATAACGGCCAGGTTGGCACGTTCAGAACGACCTACCTATTCACGGCCACCTATCAGGATTGCCCCAACCTGGTCGGAGAAATCGCTGGACGTTGCCAACATCCTATTGTAGCCGGCAGTGGCACAGGTATTTTCGAGGGTGTCAAAGGGCGATTCGACATGAAGGACGACGTCGAAGCGGGAAACTTCCCGTATAGAGGTCACCTATCGTTCTAAGATTCACTCAAACCTGAGTAGCCTACCGAGGACCAGCTGGGGCATTTGGACGAAATCGGACGGTTAAGAGCTAAGGCGTTGAGGCGGTTAATGGAGACTTAGACTCCCACTAGCTCGGCAATCGACAGGGCACAAGTCTTATCAAGACACTATGAGAAGGTGTGGTCGCATAGGGCAACGTTTGGAACTCGTCTAACTGAAGCCGGTTGCGATGCCTTCACGATCGCTCAGCTTCTCGGACACAGATGTTCGCGTGACGATGCGTTACGTAAGGGCCGTTGAGGATACCAAGCGGGTGGCCGTTGAAGCGATCAAGCTCAGCGCCAGAAAAAATGTCCAAGTATGGGCCAGTTGGCAAAAACAGCCGCCATTGCGGGCGGCTGTAAATGGCTGAAAACAAATGGTGGAGCAGAGGGGGATCGAACCCCTGACCTCCGCATTGCGAATCGGACTACCGGCAAAACGCTAAGTATTTGCCTTTTCTAAAGTTGCAGCCACCAAGAGAAATCAATGGTTTTCCCGTTCTTTCCCATTCCTTACCATCGAGTATCGGTAGCGTCCTGTTTTTTTTGGCCACGTATTGGCCATTCGGAAACTAACATCCAAAAGCCTCGCGTTCCATCAGATCAGTCCAACCAAACTTTTCTGGTCAACTGCAGCCTTTGCACTCGTGTATCAATTACCAAAAAAGTCCTTCAAAGGAGGGCACGGCTTCGGCCCATTAGTCCGCAACGCCCTCCAGGAACAATAGCCGTCGCCGCAGGGCCGTGCGCGCCACTTCGCGCGCAACGCGGTATTTGAGGAGAGTCGTACCAAGCCTTTAGCTGATCCATGCTGGGAAATTCGATCACCACCACGCTTTGCCGCGGCGGGAAGTCGCCTTCGGCGACTATTGGCTTAGCACCGCGAACGAGGAAGCGACCGCCATGTTGCGCCACGGCGGCTTGTGCCAGTTCGCGATAGCGCTGGTATCCATCAGCGTCGACAACTTCAACTTCGGTGATCGTGTATGCGGGCACTGGGGATTTTGCTGTGGACATCTTCGGTTGACTCCTAGTCTGTCTCTATCGCTAGATTGCACCGCGCCGTGATTCTTGCGACGTTTCGGAATACGTTTTGTGCTCAGCCCAAGATTTCATCCACCGCTCTCCATTGCGGCCAGGTTCCGGTGCCAGAGGGAAATCTAATCAACTTCCTGTACCCGAAATGCGCGAGCGTCTCAATGGTGTGCTCGCGGCCATAACCGCTGTGCTTTGTTCCGCCGAATGGCAAACCGAGAATCCCTCTGAAATAGTTGTTGATAAGGACCACCCCGACGTCGATTCGACGCGCCACGCGCAGAGCACGCTCGGAGTCGCGCGTGTAAAGGCCGGCGAACAAGCCGTACTCAGTGGCGTTGGCGATCTCGACCGCTTCTTCTTCCGTGTCGAAAGTGGTCACAGTCACCACCGGTCCAAAGATCTCCTCTTGGAACAGCCGCGCGCTTGGCGGCACACCGGTCAGAAGCGTTGGAGGCACAAAGAAGCCATCGGCTAACGCCGGGTCTGACGGCAGTCGGCCTTCGGCCACAACCGTAGCGCCTTCTCGCTTGCCCACCTCGATGTACTCCAACACCTTGGACTGCTGGGCCTTGGTGACAACAGGACCAACGTGCGTGGTTGGGTCATTGCCAGCTCCGACTCTCAACGCATTAACGCGGGCGGCAAGCTGATTCGTGAATGCCACCGCCACGCTCTTCTGGACAATCACCCGCGACGCAGCGGTGCAGGCTTCACCTTTGTTGTAGAAGCCTCCTTCGAGCGCGTCTCGAACGGCACGGTCGACGTCCGCGTCGTCGAACACCAAGAACGCGTTTTTTCCACCGAGTTCAAGTAGCGCGGGGGCGATGTGACCTGCGGCCGTCTGAGCCACAGCGGAGCCAGCCTTCGTCGAGCCGGTGAATGACATCATCTTGACGTGAGGATTCGCGGCGAGCGCCTGGCCGACGACGGAACCGCGACCCGGCACCACGTGGAGTACGTTCGCGGGCAAGACCTGATTGCACAACTCGACGATGCGGATCACCGTGAGCGGCGCGGCTTCACTCGGCTTCAGCACGACCGTGTTCGCGACCGCAAGCGCCGGCGCGATCTTTCCGCCCGTGTGAATGGGCGGCCAGTTGAAGGGGATGATTGCGCCGACAACCCCGAATGGTTCCAGCACCGTCGCCGAGTAGATGCTGCCGGTGTCGTGAAAGTCGCCGCTGGGTAGCTTGTCGATAATGCTTCCGAAGAACCGAAATACCCCGATCAGGAATCGGACATCATTCTCACGCGCATCGACAACCGGTTTGCCGTTCTCAAGTGAAAGGAGATCCGCAAGCTCGTCCGCATGCTCTTCGAGTGCGTCGGCGCAGGAGAGAAGCAACCCGGCTCGCTCCGTGCGATCTCGCCAACGCCAGTCGCCGTCAAAAGCTTGATGCGCTGACTCGACAGCCGCATTCATCTGATCCGCCCCACCACCCTGGACTTCCGTGATCACCTTGCCGGTAGCGGGATTCTCCACCGAGAACCTGTCGGCGTCATCGTCTGACGACCAGCGGCACCGAGTAATCTTTGGGATGGTTGGAGAGGTCATGCTTTTGTCCTTTTCGATTAGTCCATATGACTCGCGAACCACTCGAGCATGGGCTGCGGGCGACGCTGAAATTCTAAGTAGCCGTCCCACCTCGCCGTACTGTCGCGAATCCAGAGGAGCTTCTTGTCGGCCACCGGGATGTTGTCGAACATCGTCTGCACATCGCTCGGTTCAGTAAGTACGTCGTCATGCACCTGATAGAGGAAGGTCGGAACATACACGTGCTTCGCCCATTCTTGCGGTGACCGGGGCCCGAACCCGATGCTCGTACGCAGGACGAGTAGGTTTTCCAGATGCTGGATGCGATCAGCCGGTATTCCCGAGAGGGCCAGTCGCCGCGTCATGATGATCTTCATCGTGACCGGTTGAGGGCCCACAAGGCATCGCACACCAACAAAGGCCTGACGATCTTTTGTCATCGCGCAGAACGTGGAACTGCAGCCCAGGCACCGGCTGAAGAGACCGATCGTCATGTCTTGCGTGTCGCGCCGATCGCGAACGTACCGCAGTGAGCCAAGGACGTCGCGCGACTCGAAAATTCCGCTGGAAGCAATCCCACCATTCGCTGCGCCGCTGAGGCCAAAGTTTCGCAGGTCGTACGCGAGAACGTTGTAACCGGCGTCATGCAGGATCTTGTAGTCGGGGATGAAGTTCACCTCGAACGCATTGCCGCTGGAACTCCAGATTGATTTCCACGGCTCAAGGTGAGTAGGAATTCCCGACCTGCTGAATCCCATCGGATGATTGGCGATGATCAGTTTCTCTGATCCGTCGGCTGGGATGAACCAACCCTCGAGCGGCACGCCGTCGAGCGCCGGAAACGTGACCTCCTCGTAAACCAAATTCTGCTCAGACGGCGCATGCATAATCGGCGAACGAAGCTGCCGCGCGAACGAGTCGGCTATCGTGTCAAGTATTTGATCGATCTGCTCCTTGGTCGGCGTCGGCGTATGAGTAAAGGTGGCTTTGGACATAAGTTCTCCTTTGACGCAAACCTGCGCTACGCTACGACGCGTGGCTTCAACTCTTCCTCACACCACTGGCGAAAACTTGTCGGCGTTGTCGATTGCGGAGTCCGGGGTTCGGCCGCGTCGAGCCCCTGGTTGTAGGCGTCCCACATGTCGAGGTTGGCCTGGGCCATCGCTTCGGACATCCCGCGCTCCAGCAGTCTGGCTTTGAAGGCCTGGCCGGGAGCCTCCTGGAAGCGCACTGGTTTGCCGAGCACCTCAGACATGATCGTCGCCATGTCGTTGTACGAAAGGTCTTCTGGGCCGAGGACCGGGACACTCCCGACTCCGTTCCAGGACTGATCGAGCAGCAATTTGGCCGCCGTCGCCGCGATGTCGCGAGTGCAGGCGCTCGGCTGCTTGAGATCGCCAGAAATGGGCAATGAGAACATGCCTTGGTTCTTGATCAACTCGACCTGGCGAAGCAGGTTGTCCATGAACGAGGGATTTGTGACCGCCCGGTAATGAACTCCAGTGCTCGCGATGAGGTCGTCCATCTTGAGCGACGCCGTCACGAGACCAGCGTCAGCAGCGGCCGGCGTCCCTCGCCCGAGCGCCGAGATTCCGACTACACGCTTGATCCCCTGACTCTTGAACGCGGCGCATGCAGGCCGAGTGAAGTCCAGGTACGCGCCGTCCACGGTCTGGGCGCGCGGATCCGGTGGCACGACCCAGAACACCGAGTCCGCGCCCGCGAATGCTTGGTTCACGACGGTGGTATCGCCATGCGAGCCCCGCACAATATCGACTCGTTCGCGGACATGCGACGGGAGGCCCGACGGGTCGCGCGCGATCACGCGGATCGGTTCCTCACCACGAAGGACACGCTCAAGAACCTGGTGTCCGATAGCGCCGGTTGGAGTAGTGATGATGATCATGACACTTGATCCTTTCTTGATTGGCGCTCAACGCCAACCCCTATTGATGCGGCATCAGGATCGTACGAACGTTTTTGTAAAAGAGGGGAAAATGAACCGTCAAAGAGTTGTAAATGCCCTGAGACTAGTGTCGGGTTCGAACGTCTGCCAAGTCTAGCCGAGGAAAACCGCCTTCTTGTGCTTACAGCTGGAGGCGGAAGTCCGCTGTTCTCTTGGATCGCCATAAGTTCATTCATACTGCACCGTCCGGATGCAGGGCTCGGTTAATGCCGATTGATGTGAGCTGCCTGGCGCATTTCACGGCGACCGCCCCAAAACTCAAGCCACTTTAGTCAAAATAGTAAATTAAACCGGACGAGACGCACCTGCCCTAATCGCATGCCGCATGCACTATTATGTTGGGGGGTTACTACCAGACAGCGCATAGCAGCACTGTTATGCTTCGCGGACAGGTTACCAGACAGGCCGGACACACGTATTCCACAAGGTGCTCATTTCTTGTCAGAAAAGTGCCGGGCGGCAACTGCTAGCGACTCCTAGCTGATGGTTGGCCAGCGGCTCTCCGCTTCGCACCGACTCTTGCGCCAAGCCTTCATCTTGCCTTTTGGCTTTGGGCCTGGTGGCGATAAAATGAGGCCTATGAGAGTGTCAGAGATCGCTTCAGATCCGTTACTCTCGCCAGTGATTCTCGGCCCATCGAAGTTGATTGCGTCGAGCGCGGCATTGCGGTGGCGAGGCGTGTTAATGGAAAAACACGCCTGCGATCCCGGAGAGCGTCAAGAAGGCAACGCTCTCGATCGGTCAGTCCTCGTAATGGTGTGTTCACCAACGTGGCGACGTGAATGCAACGGCAAACTCAAGCGCGAAACCCTTGGCACGCTAACGATCTTGCCTAAAGGCTTGCTCCCAGCGATGCGCTCGGCACAAACGGCCGACCTCCTGTACTGCGCCTTCAATGAAGCCTTCGTGAAGGAAGTTGCTGACGAACTCGAAGGTCGGCTGGCCCCGCCTCATGACAAACGTGGCGACCTTCGGGATCGCGCGATTTCAGAGATCCTCAATCTGTTGGTTGCGGAAGTTCAGTCTGGCGGCGCATCGGGCAGGCTGTACGTCGATTCGCTCGCGCTGGCACTAACGATTCGATTTCTGTTTCTCGGTGAACGTCAGACTACGCGGTCATGCCGTACGGCGATGATCCCTCAACACCACTTGTTTCGGGTTCAGGAATTCATTGAAAGCCGGCTCGAAGCGGACCTCACCCTTCAGGAACTCGCGTCCGAGGTCGGATACAGCCGTAGCCATTTTCTCAGAATGTTTCACGCGACGACTGGCATGACGCCCCATCGATACGTGTTGAAGCGACGTGTCGAGCGTGCCCGCCAACAGCTTGAACAGGTAGAGCAGAGTATCCCAGAGGTCGCATTCAGGTGCGGGTTTTCAAGCCAGGCCCACCTGACTCTTGCGTTTCGAAAAGAATTTGGAATCACTCCGGCTGAATATCGACGGCAGCTCTAGCGCGGGCTTACCCGCCATACCGAGGGCCTCGTGCTGGTTGCGCTGGGCCCTTTGCCGGATCGGGCCAACTACTTACCTTGGTCGCCCAACTGACGGAAGAAAACTCCTGTAATCTGTCCGTACCCACTCCTCGACGATCCGCGCTTGATTGCGAAACTCAGCGCGAAGGTCCCGAGCCTCGGTGCAATCAGGACGAGCCCGTGCACGAGTTGGGACACGCCGCCTTCAGGAGGTCGTACGTCGAGGATGAGGAGCGTCAGCGAAACCGCGAAGACGCCGTCGCTAATCCCTTCTGTCCGGTCGGTTCGATATCTCCGACCGGTTCTTAGCCTTTCCTCGTTCGACGAACCATCGTCCCTCATGAAATTCTCCCGACAATTGCCTTTTGATCCGGCGGTCGGCGCTGGTCAGAGAATCGCTTTCGCGCTTCCAGGGTAGTCGGTGCTTCGGGCCGTGTCGGCGCCCGCCTCAAATTCGGCGCGGAGCATATCGAGTTTGGCCCCAATCCTTCGTTGCGCGTCGCTCCCAAGGACCACCCAATGTCGCGGAGATTCCGATGCCACGACCTCATAGATCGCAGCGGCGGCGCGGACTGGGTCTCCCGGAAACATGTCAGGAGAAACGGTCGTCATCATCTTCCTGAACGCGCCCGACGTTGCCTCGTACGCCTCGATTGGCTCTCCTGAAAAGCGCGTGCGCTGCTCGATTCCCGTACGAAAGGAGCCGGGCTCGACCAGGAAGGCCCGCAGGCCGATCGGCTCGATTTCCTGCCATAGGGATTCGGTGATGCCCTCGAGCGCGAACTTGCTGGACGCGTAATAGCCGTTCACGGGCAGGCTCGCAATCCCGTCCATGGACGAGATATTCACGATCGTCCCGGATTGCCGACGACGCATGCCTGGCAGGACGAGACGGAGCATTGCCACGGCACCGAAGAAGTTGACCTCGAACTGCGCTCGATAGTCCTCCTCGCGCTGCTCCTCAACGGCGCCGAGAAAATCGATGCCGGCATTGTTGACAAGCACATCGATCCCGCCGAAGTGCGCCTGCGCGCGCTCGACCGCGGCGATCCGCTGCTGCGGCTGCGTCACGTCCAATCCGACCGCGAGCGCCCTATCCGGGTAACGCGCGGCGAGACCGCTCATGCTGTTCATCGATCGCGCTGCCAGAACGACGCGATCGCCGCGCTGCAGCACGAACTCGGCGAGGGCATAGCCGAGCCCGCTCGACGCGCCTGTAATGAGCCACGTTCTGGATTTCAGATCGGCGCGACCGCCGGTCGAGGATGACTGCGAGGCAGGATTGGAAGTCTGTCCGGCGTCGTCGATGAAATCCGTGGACTCGCTCAACGACCGCCACTTCCTGTCGGCCTCGGCGCGCGTACGCTCGGCTTCCGCCGCGGCACGGACGGCGTCACGCCCAAGCAAGAGCCGCATCGGCGGTTCATCGAGACGCGCGATGTTCAGGACGGCCGCCGCCGCCTTCTTCGGGTCGCCGGGCTGCGCGCCATCGTACTCGCGCTGAAACCGCGCGGCGGCTCCGACCGTCGAGGCATAGGCGGGATTGTCCGCGAGAATGGTTTGGGAGGATCCCGCGAAGTCCGTGCGGAAGCCCCCGGGCTCGATGATCGTGACTTTGATCCCGAGCGGCCCCACCTCTTTGGCGAGCACCTCCGAGAAGCCCTCGACACCCCACTTGGCCGCCGCGTACGCGCCGCGACCGATCGGGCCGACGCGTCCTCCCACGGACGAGAACTGGAGGATCCGGCCCGCTCCTTGACGTCGCATCACCGGGATAGCCGCCTTGGTCAGGTTCACGACGCCAAAGAGATTGGTCTCAAGCTGGGCGCGGAAGTCCTGAATGGTCGTGTCCTCGATCGCGGCAAGGTTCCCATAGCCGGCGTTGTTGACCAACACATCGAGGCGGCCGAAGACGTCAACGGCCAACTGGACGGCCGCAATCGCCGCACGCTCATCCGTTACATCCAGCGCGACGGCGCGCACGTTGTCGCCGTAACGCTCAACCAGATCGGAGAGCTGCTGTGGATTGCGGGCGGTGGCGATCAGCTTGTCGCCAGCTGCGAGGACGCCCTCAGCGATCGCCCGACCCAGCCCCCGAGCGCTTCCCGTGATCAACCATACTTGTGCCATGGCATCCCCCCCCTAATAACGAAACGAATGTTTTCGTTTATAGTCACTGCGCAGTGGTTTGTCAACTAAAAACGAAACTGCTATTGTCGTATTTGCCGAATCGCTGTGAACAGGCCGTGCCGATGCCCAAATCACGAAACCCCAAGCCCCGCCCCCGCGGCCGACCTCGAAGCGACGCTTCAAAGCAAGCCGTTCTCCGGGCGGCTTACCGTCTGCTGAAGAAACGGGGGATTGCGTCAGTATCGGCGCAGGAATTGGCCAGGCAGGCA
>Ga0137403_10000470_pt1 | contig 52116 bp, 54 predicted proteins | sample CZOMad2_1_16fung_FD_122057 | JGI IMG/M metagenome (GOLD analysis project Ga0137403, IMG submission 122057) | Vadose zone soil fungal communities from Angelo Coast Range Reserve, California, USA - CZOMad2_1_16fungal (Hybrid Assembly) | ecosystem: Environmental > Terrestrial > Soil > Vadose zone... | reverse complement strand
TCCAAGGTTGCGACAGATCGCCAGCCGCCAACTCCCAATCCCGCGGCACGCTTCCAGTGCAGCGGGACGTTGCGGCAGACCCGCAGGGAGACGCAAGCCGATGCCGGAAGGCTGCGACACCATAAACCCTTCACTCTCTCTGTGTCCAGTGTAAATGCCGCAATGTATAGGTACATTGCAACATATCCCGGAGATCGGAGTCGAGTTCTCACTGCATCGAGCCGTTGACACAGAGTTCTGCGGCAAAGTTTCATCAACTTGCGTCAGTTACCGGTGATTTGTGCCGACATGTCGATGTTCTGCGGCATTGTATCACTACGTTGCGGCAAAATATCGTTGCGCTTGAGTGACGTCGCGGCACTTCGAGACATTTTTGTGCTACGTTGCGGCATTGCTGCGGAATTCGGAGTCAGCTCAAGATTTTCCGCGACTCTTCGCGACAGTGTTGCGGCAAATTACCGCTACCACGACCTTCGGCATCGCAATTTGCCGCAATCTCCCTTGAAGGTGCAGCAAATTAGGCGCAAAACGAAGCGTCGCACTAGGGTTTCAATGCAACGTACCGGTACGTTGCGGCACATACACCGAACTTGCGGCATCTTGACGTGCAGTCGCGACAAGATTCGAGGGAACAGCAGCGGCGCTCGGGGAGCGCGGCGCGAGGCTGGCGAGTCTGCGACAGGTGGATGATGCGTTCGAAGCCGGTGAGTCGGCAAGGCGGCGCGCACCTACGACTTCGACCGCCTATGCTGGGCCGGCGTCCGCGTCAACGCCCGGCTCGAAGCGCCTGGCACCTCTATAGGGGAGCCTCTCCACGAAGCGCCTGGCACCTGGCTTCCCCTGCACGGCGGTCGGGTCTTATGCGCTGAGGTCGACGTTAAGAGGGTACTCGCGCTCCTAGAAGAGCAGGAGGCTGGACATGAGTGACGAAGAGAAGACCCCCCTGACGGGGCAATACGAGATCGATCTGGTACCCAATGAGCACGGCGGCTACTACGCCCGAGTCCCGGATTTTCCCACGATCTTCACCGGCGGCCGGACACCGGACGAGGCGATGCAGAACGCCCTCGCGGCCATCGAGCTGATGCTCGAGGAGCAACACGACCGGGGGCTGCCGATCCCGAGTCCGCTGGTTTCCTTCAGCGGTCAGTTTAACGTGCGGATACCCCGGACTCTGCATCGCGAGCTCGTGCGCCGTGCCGAAGTCCAGGGCGTCAGCCTGAACGCCTTGGTGAGTTTCCTCCTGGCGCAGGTGACCGGCCTGGAGTCGGAGGCCCGGTCTGCCAACCGCAGGAAAGCCCGGGCCAGCTGAGGACGAGTTGCTCCGAAGGGGCCGCCCGACACCTCTCGCCACCGCTATACTTCAGAGGCGCGGGTCCGCACCGCCGCCGGTATACTTCCGGCCTGCGGACGGGGGACGCAGCCAGGGCCCTCGCACCGCGAACCCACCCATGAACCCCCGGCTACCATCCTCCGTCACCGGTCGTCTCATCCATCAGCTCCGAATGGGGTCTTTCGCCACTCCAGCGTTGGCGGAGAGCCCAGCGGAATGGTGGTACTCGGAGCTGCTCCTCTTCCTGGACGGTGGAATCACCCTGGCACTCGGTCCGCACTCCTGCCAGGTGGCCGCCGAGCCGGTCAAGGCCGATCCCGCGCTCGAGGTCCCTGCCGACATCCTGTCTCCCTGTAGCGGAGCGCTGGTGACGGATGTCGTCGAGTCCCTCACCTCCGGAGAAGTCCTGGTCCTCCTCGGCGGGTCCCGCCTGCTCGAAAATGCCAGCCTGCTCGAGGGAACACGGCCCAATACCGCTCTGGCCTCGGAGCTCCAGCCGGAAGAGCTGGGGGAGGCCTACGTTTCACTGGTCAGCGGAAGGTCCGGCCCTCTCGCCTCCTTCTTTGCCGGTACCGCCGCTGTCGCCTAGCGCCGGCCTCGGACCCGGGCTAGTACGAGACTCTCTTGCGCACTGTTTGAATCAGGGGTTCACGATACAGATGAACCACCTGGTATCGGTTTCATCTGCGGTCGGCTGCAGTGCACGCCGTGCATCCAGCAACACCTCCGGTGCGTTTCTTCGGGCGGTCAATGCTTTTGCGAGAAGTAATTACTCCTCGGTTCTCTTGCGGTGTCCGTCCAGTTGCCGTACACTTTTCCCTATGGGAGCCCCGGCGAAACCGCGCAGCGAACGGCTGGAGGCGCGCGTCTCCAGCGAGCAGAAGGCGCTGTTCCAGCGTGCCGCCGAGTTGCAGGGTCGTACGCTCACGGATTTCGTGATCGCGAGCGTGCATGAGTCGGCCGTCAAGACCATTACCGAGTTGGCGACGGTCCGATTGACGACGGCGGACAGCTGCGCGTTTGCCGAAGCGTTGCTCCATCCGCGCGAGCCGGTCCCGGAGCTGCGGGCCGCCGCGGAGCGGTACAGGAAGATGGTCGGGGGAGGGAGTGACCGCGAACGAGAGCCCGCCCTATCGGATCGATCCACGTAGCGCTCACCACGACCGGGCGGCCTTCGCCTCGGGAGTGGAGCCGCTCGACCGTTATCTGAAGACGCAGGCCGGCCAGGACAGCCGGCGGCGGGTGGCCTCGTGCTTCGTCCTGACGCCGGCCGACGAGCCCGCCCAAGTCCTCGGTTACTACACGCTCTCGGCCTTGAGCATCGCGCTCGCCGACCTGCCGACCTCCCTCGCGAAGCGCTTGCCTCGGTATCCGATCGTGCCCGCCACGCTCATGGGGCGGTTGGCGACCGACTCTCGGCACCGTGGGAAACGTCTCGGCGAGTTGCTTCTCTTCGATGCCAGCGCGCGAGTGCTGAGGAGCGAGATCGCAACGTTCGCGCTGGTGGTGGATGCCAAGGATGACGCCGCCGAGCGGTTCTATGCACGTTACCACTTTCTCGAGCTCTCGGCGGGCAGCCGCCGGTTGTTCCTGCCAGTCACGGAGATTGCAGCTCTCTTCGCCTGAACGTCAAGGAGCTCTTATGGACCATCTTCAACTCACGCAAGTACCAGTGACAAAGACCGGCATGCTCATCCGCAAGCCGGTCGCCGACGTCTTCGAGGCGTTCGTCAACCCGGACGTCACGACGAAATTCTGGTTCACCAAGGGCAGCGGCCGGCTCGAAGCCGGCCAGCAGGTGCAGTGGGAGTGGGAGATGTACGGCATCTCGATCCCGGTGGCGGTGAAGGCGATCGAGCCGAATCGGCGGATTGTCGTCGAGTGGCCGGGACAGGATGGGAGCCCCACCACCGTGGAATGGGCGTTCTCGCCCCAGAAGGATGGCACGACGTTCGTCCGGATCACCCACTCCGGGTTCATCGGCGACGGGGATGCGCTGGTGAAGCAGGTGGCCGACTCGACCCAAGGGTTCTCGCTGGTGCTCGCGGGCCTCAAGGCGTTCCTGGAGCATGGCGTCCAGCTGAATCTCGTGGCGGATCGGTATCCCAAGGGGATCGAGGAGCACTGACGACGTCTCCCCCCTCCGCCGCCCTCCTGAAGTCCTGGGCGCTCGCAGCCGGCTTCGACCGCGCCGGGGTGGCGACCCTGGCGCCGCCGGAGCATGGCGGGGCGTTCCAGCTCTGGCTCTCGCGCGGGGACCAGGCGGGAATGGAGTACCTCTCCCGCCGGATCGAGGCGCGGCTCGACCCGATGACCGTCCTCCCCGGAGCCCGGAGCGCCCTCTGCGTTGCCCTCCAGTACCATCCTTTAGATAGGGAGGACGGGAAGGAGGAGCCGGCGGGCGACCTCTGGCCGCGGGTCGCCCGCTATGCCCGGGGGCGGGACTACCACGACCTCATGGGCGAGCGCCTGAAGTCTCTCGCCGGCCGCATCGCCGCCGCCTTCCCGGGAACCGAGAGCCGGCCGTATGTGGACACCGGCCCGGTCCTGGAGCGCGAACTGGCGGCGCGGGCGGGGCTGGGGGTGGTGGGGAAGAACACCAACCTGCTCCACCCGGAGGGCGGCTCCTGGTTCCTCCTGGGGGAGCTCTTCCTCACCCTGGACCTCGATCCCGACCTGCCGATCGCCGACCTCTGCGGCAGTTGCACCCGCTGCCTCGAAGCCTGCCCCACCGGCGCCCTCCCCGCGCCCTATCGGTTGGACAGCAATCGCTGCATCAGCTACTGGACGATCGAGCACCGCGGCCCCCTGCCCGAGGCGGCGCGGGTCGGGATGGGGGAGTGGGTCTTCGGTTGCGACGTCTGCCAGGAGGTCTGCCCCTGGAACACCGGGATCGCGGAGGAGGGCGGCGCCCGCCATCCGGAGCTGTCTCTCCCTCCCGAGCGCCGCCGGCTGGATCTCGTGGCGCTCCTCAACCTCCCCCGGGAGGAGTACGTCGAGCGCTTCCGCGGCAGCCCCATGAAGCGGCCCAAGCTCCCCGGTCTCCAGAGGAACGCCGCGGTCGCCATGGGGAACCGCCGGGACCCCCGCTACGTTCCCGCCCTCGCCCAGGCCCTCGCCGAAGGCGAGTCGCTGGTCCGCCGCCATGCCGCCTGGGCCCTGGGCCGGATCGGCGGCGCCGCGGCGCGGCGGGAGCTCGCGGCGGCCCTGGAGAGGGAGGAGGAGGGCGAGGTGCGGGAAGAAATCCAGGCCGCCCTCGGTTCTGTATAAGCCCATTCGGCTATTTGGCGGGATTGTGACGGGTCCCGGGGGCGCGGACGCGGCGGTGAGCGGCGGGCCGGGGGCGGCCTGGATTGACACCACCCCCTCCCTCTCACCTATACTCCGAATCCCCGAGTTCTCAAAGAGTTAGACAGAACTCGACCCCCCAAGCCGATTGGGGCCACAGGCCAAGGGCCTGAATCCAAATCCAAGGAGGAACGTTTTTCTATGCCGTCTACCGAACAAAACCCGCGATTGCTCGCGCTCGACGAGGACGACGCAGCTGCCAATCCAGAGGAGTACCGCAAGCTCCTCGAGCTGTACGACGACAGCATGCGCAACTTGACCGAGGGCGAAATCGTGATGGGGCGCGTGATCGGCGTCACCTCGAATTCGGTGATCGTGGACGTCGGCTACAAGTCCGAAGGCCTGATCCCGATCGAGGAGTTCACCGACCGTGACGGCAGGCTCTCCGTCGAGGTGGGGGAAGAGGTCGACGTCCTGCTGGAGAAGACCGAGGACCTGGAAGGCCACGTCCTGCTCTCCCGGACCAAGGCGCAACGCATGCGCAAGTGGACGGAGGTCGAGCGGGCCTACAAGGATGGCAAGGTCATCAAGGGCCGGGTCATCGAGCGGATCAAGGGCGGCCTGACGGTCGATGTCGGCCTGCGCGCCTTCCTCCCCGGCTCCCTGGTCGACATCAAGCCGGTCAAGAACCTGGAGTCGCTGCGCGGCCAGGAAATGGACTTCAAGGTCATCAGCCTGGACCGCCGGCGCAACAACATCGTCCTCTCGCGGAAGGCCGTGCTGGAGAAGGAGCTGGAGAAGAAGAAGGCCGAGACCCTGAAGCGGCTGGAAGAGGGTGCGCGCCTGAAGGGCGTCGCCAAGAACATCACCGACTACGGAGTGTTCATCGACCTGGGCGGTATCGACGGCCTGCTCCACATCACCGACATCTCGTGGGGCCGGGTCAACCACCCCTCCGAGCACTTCTCGGTGGGCGACGAGGTCGAGGTCGTGGTCCTGAAGTTCGATCCCGAGACCGAGCGCGTCTCCCTGGGCTACAAGCAGAAGAGCGAGGATCCCTGGACCCTGGTCGACAAGAAGTACCCCATCGGCTCGCGGGTCAAGGGCCGGGTGGTGTCGCTCGTCGACTACGGCGCCTTCGTCGAGATCGAGGAGGGGGTCGAGGGCCTGATCCACGTCAGCGAGATGTCGTGGACCAAGAAGGTCGTCAACCCGGCCAAGATCCTCGAGGTGGGCGACGAGGTCGAGGCCATCGTCTCCGAGCTCGACATGGACCAGCGGCGGATCAGCCTGTCGCTGCGCCAGACCGAGAGGAACCCCTGGGAGGAGCTGACCGACACCCATCCCGAGGGCAGCGTCATCGAGGGCAAGGTCCGGAACTTGACCGAGTTCGGCGCCTTCGTCGAGATCACCGACGGCATCGACGGCCTGATCCACGTCTCCGACATGAGCTGGACCAAGCGGGTCAAGCATCCGTCGGAGGTCCTCAAAAAGGGCGACGTGGTCAAGGCGCGGATCACCAACATCGACGTCGAGAACCAGCGGGTGTCGCTGTCGATCAAGGAGTTCATGCCCAACGAGTGGCAGGACTTCGCCAACAGCCACCACGTCGGCGACGTGCTCGACGGCCGGGTGGTCAACGTCACCGACTTCGGGTTGTTCATCGACATCTACAACGGCCTGGAGGGCCTGGCCCACGTCAGCGAGATCGACGTGGCGGCGGGCAGCAAGCTGGAGGACCACTTCCAGGTCGGCGACTGGGTGCGGGCGCGCATCCTGCGCATCGAGGAGGACGAGAAGAAGGTCGGCCTGTCGATGCGCGGTGTCTCGCAACCGGACGAAGAGGAGATCGCCGAGCTCAACGCCGCCGCGGCGGCCCGCAAGGCGTCCGACTACCGGCCTGGCCGCGAGGCCGCCAAGGAGAGCGGTGTGGTGAAGGCGGCGGCCGAGGAGGAGGGCGGGGAGGAGTCCGGCCGGCGGCGCAAGGCGAAGTCCGACGACGAGTCGGAGGAAGTCTCCGATACCGGTGACGACGTCGACGCGGAGGCCGGCAGCGAGCACAGCCCCGAAGAGGAGTAGCCGTGGGACCCGGAGCGGTGGGCCTGCCCCTCCTTTCGGAGGACTGGGGTCCGCCGCTCCCCTAGCGAAAGGGATGGGAGACGGGAGATGACGGTTGCCTCGAAAGACGGGATGACGAAAGCCGAGCTGGTCGAAGAGGTCGCTCGGACCACGCAGCTCACCAAGAAGCATGCCGAAATCATCGTCAACACGGTGTTCGACAGCATCGTCCATTCGTTGAAGGACGGCGAGAAGATCGAGCTCCGCGGCTTCGGCAGCTTCCGCATCCGGCACCGCGGGGCGCGGACCGGGCGCAATCCGAAGACCGGCGACAAGGTCAAGGTGCCGCCGAAGCGGATTCCCTACTTCAAGCCGGGCAAGGAGCTGCGCGAGCTGCTCAACGACGAGTGCTAAGGGTGGACGTCCTCTTTACACCCTGGAGGTACTCCTACATCAGCGAAAAACCGGCCGACGACGACTGCTTTTTCTGCGCCGCGGCGCGGGACCCCGAGAGTCTGGACAGCCCGGAAGGGCTGCTGGTGGCGAAGACCGAGCACCACCTCGTGATGCTCAACCGCCATCCCTACTCGAACGGCCACCTGATGGTGGCCCCGCTCGCCCACTTCGCCTCCCCGCTGGAGGAGGACGCGGCGGCGCAGGCCGAGTTCTGGCCGCTGGTGCTCAGGACCCAGCGGGTGCTCGGGGAGGCGTATGCCCCGCACGGCTTCAACCTGGGGATGAACCTGGGGTCGCCGGCCGGCGCCGGGGTGCCCGGGCACTTCCACTTCCACCTGGTGCCGCGCTGGGCGGGCGACACCAATTTCATGACCGTGTTGGCCGAGGTCCGGCTGATTCCCGAGGACCTCCGCCAGAGCCGCGACCGCCTGCGGGCGCTTTTCGCTAAGGAGACGTAAGTGTCGGAGCCGAGCGGCACGCAGACCTCACAACCGGCCGCCCGCGCCGCGGTGGCCAACCCGCTCGTGGCGGCGGTCCTCGCCTGGCTGGTGCCGGGCGCCGGGCATCTCTTCCTGAAGCGGGGGAGGCGAGCCCTCCTCTTTTTCGTCCTGGTGATCGCCGCGCTGGTGATCGGTTGCCGGCTCGACGGCAACCTCTACACCCCGGTCGAGGGCCAGCCGCTGACCCTCCTCGCGACCGTCGGCTGCATGGGGATGGGACTGCCCTATTTCGCCCTGCGCTACCTGTTCGACTACCACGGCGAGGTGATGGCGGCGGGCTACGAGTACGGCACCGCCTTCGTCTTGACCGCCGGGCTCATGAACCTCCTCCTCGTGCTCGACGCCTGGGACATCGCCCTGGGCAAGAAGGAGTGACCCGTGTCCCACTTCCTCCTCATGGTCGTCTACGCGCTCCTCGTCTCCCTCTTCTTCACCGCCCTCTGGCGGCGCGAGCGCGCCGAGCAGGTGAAGCTCTTCCTGCAGCTCTTCCTCGGCATGGTCGTCGGCGGTCTCGCCGTGGCCTGGCTCATGTACCCGTTCCCGTCGGGCCCCCCTTCGCCCATCCCTTGAGGCATGCCAGACGATTCTAGTCCGCTGCTCGTGGTGGCCGGCGAGGCGTCGGGCGACCTCCACGGGGCGCGCCTGATTTCCGAGCTCCGGCGGCTCGCTCCCAGCCTCGCCACCTTCGGTCTGGGCGGCGACGAGATGCAGGCCGCAGGCTTGGACGCGGTCGCCCACAGCGCCGAGATCTCGGTCGTCGGGATCGTCGAGGTGTGGAAGGTCCTGCCGCGGGCGCGCCAGATCTTCGCCGCACTCCTGGCGGAGACCGAGAGGCGGCGGCCGCGCGGGGCGGTGCTCATCGACTTCCCGGAGTTCAACCTCCGCCTGGCCCGCGAGCTCAAAGCCCGCGGGGTGCCGGTCGTCTACTACATCAGCCCGCAGGTCTGGGCCTGGCGGCGCGGCCGGGTGAAGACGATCGCCCGGATCGTCGACCGCATGCTCGTCCTCTTCCCTTTCGAGGTAGGCTTCTACGACCAGGCCGGGGTCGACGTGGTCCACGTCGGCCATCCGCTGGTGGACGAGGTGCCGCAGCTCCAGAACGTCTGGGCGCGCGAGCCCGTTTCGTCCGGCCCCTACCGCCTGGCCCTCCTCCCCGGCTCGCGCCGCTCCGAGGTCGAGGCGCTCCTGCCGACGATGCTCGCGACTGTCGCGCGGCTCGCCCGGGAGCTGCCGATCGAGGTCCAGCTCATCCAGGCGCCGACCATCCCGTATGAGACTCTGGCCGAGGCCATCGAGCTCTCCGGCCTGCCGGTCGCGATCGTCAGCGAGGACCGCTTCGCCGCCATCGCCGACTCCCACCTCGCCCTCTGCGCCTCGGGGACGGCGACCCTCGAGGTGGGGCTTCTGGGCACCCCGATGATCGTCCTCTACCGGCTGGCCGCCTGGACCTACCTCCTCGGCCGGCTCCTCGTCCGCCTGCCCGACATCTCCCTGGTCAACCTGGTCCTCGGCCGCCGGGTGGTGCCGGAGCTGATCCAGGGGGCGGCGACGCCGCCCAAGATCGCCGCCGAGGTGGTGCGCCTTCTGTCCGACCGGGCGGCGCTCGCCCGTATGCGCCAGGGCTTGGCCGAGCTGCGCGGCCGGCTCGGCCAGGGCGGGGCGACCGCGCGGGCGGCCCGCGAGGTCGCCGGGTTCCTGCGCCTGGGGGTCGCGGCATGAGCGACCGGCCGGGGGTGGAGCGGGAGCTGCGGACCTTCTTCTGGCGCTACGCCCGGCGCTACACCGGCTGGATGGCGCTCGCCGCGGTCTCCATCCTGGTCTTCGCCGCCTCGACCGCCGCCATCGCCTCCCTGGTCAAGCCGATCTTCGGCGAGGTGCTGCTCTCCGCCGACCTGCCGAGCCCCCTCTCTCTGCCGGCACACCACACGACCAAGTCCAAGGACCTCTCCCCCCTGGCCCACCTGGCGCGCCGGTTGAACCTGGCCGAGCACATCGACGACGGCTACGCGTCGCTCAAGCGCCACCTGGGGGTGGGGCCGGACCAGGTGGTCTACTTCGTGCCGCTCCTCTTCGTCTTCGTCTTCCTGCTCCGGAGCCTCTCCGACTTCGTCTCCGGCTACTCCTTCCAGCACCTGGGGCTGGGGATGACGACCGACATCCGCAACGACCTCTACTGGCGGGTCCTGAACCAGTCGAGCCGCTTCCACGCCGATCATCCGTCGGGGGAGCTGGTGGCGCGGGTGATCAACGACGTGGCGCTGATGCAGAACGCGGTGTCGAACCGACTGCTCGACCTCCTCCAGCAGTCGGTGACCCTGGTCTTCCTTCTGGCCCTCCTACTCTCGACCCACTTCAAGCTGGCCCTGATCTCGCTCATCGCGGCGCCGGTCATGCTCTATCCGATCGTTCGCTTCGGCAAAGGGATGCGGCGCACCAGCCATCGCAGCCAGGAGCGGATGGCCGATCTCGCGAGCCTGATGGCCGAGGGCATCCGCGGCCACCGGGTGGTCAAGGCGTTCGGCATGGAGCAGTTCGAGTACGGCCGCTTCAAGCAGGCGACCCGGCGGCACCTGAAGGTCAACCTCTGGGCGCAGATGCTGTCGAACGCCGCCGGGCCGGTCGTCGAGTCGCTCGCCGTCCTGGGCGCCGCCGCCCTCTTGATCTACGCCGGCAAGAGCATCCGCTCGGGCGCCTTGACCGCCCCCGAGCTGATCGCCTTCCTGACCACGCTCTTCATGATGTACGACCCGATCCGCAAGCTGAACAAGGTCAACTTGATCCTCCAGGAGGCGGCGGCCGCGGGGGAGCGGGTGTCGCGGGTGATGGAGATCGAGAACGACGTCGTCGACCGGCCAGAGGCGCGGACGATCGCCACGGTCGAGCGGGGGATCGCCTACGAGGGGGTCTCCTTCGCCTACGAGGACCGGCCGGTGCTCCAGGAGGTGGTCCTGCCCATCCGGGTCGGCGAGATCGTCGCCCTGGTCGGCCCCTCGGGGGCCGGCAAATCGACCCTGGTCAACCTCCTGCCGCGCTTCTTCGACCCCGATCCCGACTCCGGACGGCTGACGCTCGACGGCGTCGACATCCGACAGATCCGCCTGCAGAGCCTGCGCGCGCTGATCGGTCTGGTCACCCAGGACACCGTGCTGTTCAACGACACTATCCGCGCCAACATCGCCTACGGCCGCTCCGACCTGCCGCTCGAACGGGTGCGCGAGGCGGCCGCCGCGGCCTACGCCGACGAGTTCATCATGCAGCTGCCGCGCGGCTACGACACGGTGATCGGCGAGTCGGGGATCCGCCTCTCGGGCGGCCAGCGGCAGCGCCTGGCGATCGCCCGGGCTCTCTTGAAGAACGCCCCGATCCTGATCCTGGACGAGGCCACCTCGCAGCTCGACAGCCAGTCGGAGGCGCTGGTCCAGAAGGCGCTCACCAACCTGATGCAGGACCGCACCACCCTGGTCATCGCCCATCGCCTGTCGACGGTGATGCGGGCCGACCGCATCGTGGTGATGGAGAACGGTCGGATCGTCGAGGAGGGCTCGCACCGCGAGCTCCTCGCCCGCGGCGGCACCTACAAGCGGCTGTACGATCTGCAGTTCCGGGTCTGAGGCGTGGCGGCGGAGAGGGGAGAGGCGGGAGGGTTCTCGGTCGCCCTGATCTCGCTCGTCGCGGCCGGTTTCATCCGCGCCCTGCGCGCCACGGTGCGCCTGCGCTACCACGAGGCGGAGCGGGTGCGGGAGTGGGAGCGGGAGGGGCAACGGTTCATTCTCGCTTTCTGGCACCGCCACCTGCTGCTCATGCCCTACGGGTATCGGGGGGGGCGGGCGGGGAGCGGCCGGCGGATCTCGGTCCTGGTGTCCCAGAGCCGGGACGGCGAGCTCATCGCGCGGACCGTGGCGCGGCTGGGGATCGACTCCTCCCGCGGCTCGACGACGCGGGGGGGAATGGCGGGGATGCGGGAGCTGCTGCGCAAGACCGCCCAGGGGTACGATCTGGCCTTCACGCCCGACGGCCCCAAGGGTCCGGTCGGAGTGGCACAGCCGGGGGTGATCCTGGCCGCGGCGGCGACCGGCCTGCCCATCCAGCCGGTCGCCCTGGCGGCCAGCCGCTGCCGGCGCCTGCGCTCGTGGGACCGTTTCGTCGTACCGTTGCCGGGGGCGGCGGTCCATTTCGTCTACGGCGAGCCGCTGCGAGTCGAGCGGCGGGCCGATCCGGCGGCGGCCGCGGCGGAGCTGGCGCGGCGGCTCGACGCCGCCGAGGACGCAGCGAAGCGCCTGGCACTCGGAAAGGGGTTGTGATGCGAAGCATGACGGGATATGGAGAGGTCGCGGCGGAGAGCGCCCGCCACGCGGTGTCGGTCTCCCTGCGGGCGGTCAACCACCGTTTCCTCGACCTCCAGGTCCGCCTGGCCGACGAGGGGCGGGGGAGCGAGGCCGCTCTGCGCGACCTGGTGGGCAAGGAGCTGTCGCGCGGCCGGGTCGAGATGCGGGTCGAGGTGCGGCCGGTCGCCGAACGCCGGGCGACCGTCCAGCTCCACCGCGGGGTGGTCGAGGCCGCCTACGCCGCCACCCACCAGCTGGTCGAGCAGGGGTTGATCGAGCGCGGCCTCTCGGCCGGCGACCTGCTGCGCATCCCCGAGGCCCTCCGCGTCGAGCTCGACGGCGGCGCCTGGTCCGAAGAGGATCAGGAGCTGCTTCTCCAGGTGGCCGGCGACGCCCTGGCCCAGCTCGTCGCCAGCCGCGAGCGGGAGGGCGGCAGCCTGGCCGCCATCATGGACGACCGGCTGAAGGTCCTCGCCGAGGTGGTCGTCCGCCTGGACACTCTGCGCGGTCCGGTACGCGAGGAGCTGGCGGCGGCCCTCCGCCGGCGCCTCGCCGAGCTGCTGGAGAGCCACACCCTCGACGAGGCGCGCCTCGCCCAGGAGGTGGCCCTCTTGGTCGACCGCAGCGACGTCTCCGAGGAGATCGACCGCCTGCGCTCCCACCTCGACCATTTCCGGTCGGTGATGGGGGAGCGGGCGCCGGCCGGCAAGCGGCTCGACTTCCTCACCCAGGAGATCTTCCGCGAGCTGAACACCCTGGGAGCGAAGTGCCGGAACGCCGAGATGACCCGCGCCGTGCTCGATGCCAAGGTGATCTGCGAGCAATTGCGCGAACAGGTGCAGAACGTGGAATGAACGTGAGCGACGAGACAGCAGCGCCCGGCGAGCTGTTCATCCTCTCGGCCCCCTCGGGGACCGGGAAGAGCACCCTCATCCGCAGCATCATGACCAAGGGGGGGATCGAGCAGTTCGGCGGCCTCGCCTTCTCGGTCAGCCATACGACGCGGAAGCCGCGGGCCGGCGAGGTCGACGGCAAGGACTACCATTTCGTCGACCCCGCTGCCTTCCAGTCGATGATCGCGGGCGAGGCCTTCCTGGAGTGGGCGGAGGTGCACAGCAACTACTACGGCACTTCCATGGCGGAGGTCTTCCCGCGCCTCGCGCAGGGGATCGACGTGCTCATGGACATCGACGTCCAGGGGGCCGAGCGGGTGCTGGCGCGCTACCCGGAGGCGCACAGCATCTTCATCATGCCGCCCTCCTACGAGGTGCTGGAGAGCCGCCTGCGCCGCAGAGGCCTCGACTCCGAGCCGGAGATCGCCCGGCGCCTCGCGGTCTCCCGCTGGGAGATGCGACGTTACGATCGGTATCGATATGTTATCATCAACGACGACGCGCACCGTGCCAGCGAAGTGCTGGCCGCGATCATCCTGGAGAAGCGTCACCGCCAGGACCGCATGCGCGGTCGGGTCCTCAGTATCCTGAAAGACTTCCAGGACAGTAGCTCGACGTGATCATGCAAGGCGGCGCCGAGAAGCGTCCGCCAAGGAGATAGCTCTGATGGACGAGAGAGACGACGACAAGGTCGATAGCAAATTCCGCTTCGTGCTGGTGGCCGCCCAGCGCGCCGAGCAGCTGATGCGCGGCGCCCGGCCGAAGGTCGAGGCGGGCAAGAGCAAGCCGACCCGCGTGGCGATGCAGGAAGTGCGGTCGAACCTCATCGACTGGGACTACGGTCCGGCCCCGGCGCCGGAGCCCGAGCCGGCGGCCGAGGCGCAGGAAACGGCGGAAGAGGTCCACTAGGCCCGGCTCTCCGGGCCTCTCCCCCTCCCCTCTGATCGATCGAGGATTGAGCCGTGCGCATCCTCCTGGGCGTCAGCGGCGGCATCGCGGCCTACAAGTCGGCCGAGCTGGTGCGGCGCCTCCAGGCGCACGGCCACGCCGTCCGCTGTGCCTTGACCCGGGGAGCGGCGGCTTTCGTCACCCCGCTCACCCTGGAGGTGCTGACCGCCGCGCCGGTCTACCAGGAGGAGTACCTGACCGCCTCGGGGAGCGGTGAGGAGGCGCACATCACGGCGGCCCGCTGGGCGGAAGCCCTCTGCGTGGCGCCGGCCACCGCCCACACCCTGGCCCGCCTCGCCCTCGGGCTCGCCGACGACTTCCTGACCACCACCGCCCTGGCCTTTTCCGGCCCCGTCGTCGTGGCGCCGGCCATGCACGCGGTGATGTGGGAGAAGGAGACCGTAAAGGAGCACGTCGCGACCCTCGTAAGGCGGGGCGTGCGGGTGGTGGGACCGGTCTCCGGGCCGCTCGCCTCGGGGGAGGTGGGGATGGGCCGCATGGCCGAGCCGGAGGAGATCGCGCTGGCGCTGGACACGCTTGCCGCGCCCGCCGGCACTCCCGGCCCGCTCGCCGGCCCACTTGTCGGCAGGCGTGTCCTGGTCACCGCCGGCCCCACCCACGAGCCGATCGACCCCGTGCGCTTCCTCGGCAACCGCTCGAGCGGCCGGATGGGCTTCGCCCTCGCCGCGGAAGCGGCCCGGCGGGGGGCGGCGGTCACCCTGGTCGCCGGACCGGTGGCGCTCGCGACGCCTCCGTCCCCACCGGGGAAGCTGACGCGGATCGACGTCGAGACTGCCGCCCAGATGGAGCGCGCGGTGCGCGAGGCGGCCCCCGCCGCCGACCTGGTGATCATGGCGGCCGCGGTGGCCGACTTCCGGCCGCGTATGCCAGCCGCTTCGAAGATCAAGAAGGAGCAGGGCCTACCGGTCCTCGACCTGGAGCCCACCCCCGACATCCTTTCCACGCTCCGCGCCCTCGCCCCGTGGGCGGTCCTGGTGGGTTTCGCCGCCGAGACCGCGAATGTCGCCGACCTTGCGGAGAACGCCCGCGACAAGCTGGAGCGCAAGCGGGTCGATTTCCTGGTCGCCAACGATGTCTCGCGCTCCGACATCGCTTTCGGCAGCGAGGCCAACGAGGTGACCGTCTTCCAGCCGGAGGGCGAGCCGGTCTTTTTCGCTCGCCGTCCGAAGGGCGAGCTGGCGGGAGATCTGCTGGATCTCTTCGCCGGCCGTCTGGCCGCCGGGACCGGGCTGCGATAAGGTCGCCCCCGGAGGACCTCCCCGGTATGGCCCGAATCTCCATCCCTTCAGAGCTTGCCCCCCTCCTCGACTACCTCGGGGACATCGGCTACGGCGATCTCTATGTTCGCCGCCGCGCCGCCACCGCGAACGCGGCCGGCGCCCCCGGCGATACTGGCGACAGGGGCTCCCGCCTCGCCGAGCTCGCCGCCGAGGCGGCCGCCTGCACCCGCTGCCGGCTGGCCCAGGGGCGCCAGAAGGTGGTCTTTGGCTCCGGCGATCCGCAGGCCGACCTGATGTTGATCGGCGAGGGGCCGGGAGCGGAAGAGGACCGCCAGGGCCTCCCCTTCGTCGGCGCTGCCGGCGAGCTTTTGACCCGCATCCTCCAGGCCATCGACCTGCGGCGCGACGAGGTCTACATCGCCAACGTCGTGAAGTGCCGGCCGCCCGGCAACCGCGATCCCCAGCCGGACGAGGTGGCGGCCTGCCGCGGCTACCTGGAGGCCCAGATCGCGCTCGTGGCCCCCAAGGTCCTCGCCATCCTGGGGCGCGTCGCGGCCCACACCCTGCTCGGCAACGAGACCCCCATCGGCCGGCTGCGCGGCCACTGGTACCCGGTCCTCGGCATCCCCGCCATGGTGACCTACCACCCGGCGGCGCTCCTCCGCAACCCGGAGCTCAAGCGTCCCACCTGGGAGGACATGCAGCAGGTGCGCGATCGCCTGCGTGGCCTGGGGAGCGACCCGGCAGGGCCATCGATATCCGATCCTCTATAAGCTGGACAGGTCTGGACGAAGGTGTTACGTTTATGGACACACTCGCAATCCTTGCCATGCCGGATCCGGACCATAGCGCGCCCGTCGCCCTGGAAGACGTTCTACGGCGGGTCGAGCCCAAGCTCAAGCGGCTTCTCGCCGCGTACCGTATTCCTTTGCACGATGCCGAGGACCTGGTCCAGGAGGCCTGCTGCCACCTGATCTACCAGCTGGACAAGGTCCGCGATCCCGAGTGCTGGCTCCTGGGGACGCTGAAGCGGCTCTGCCTCATGTACTGGCGCCGCCACCGGCGCCGGCTCTACCAGGCGGTCGACGAGACGATCCTCGAATGGCTGGAGCAGCCGGTTGCGTCGCCCCAGGAGCGCCGCGACCTGCTCGCCGACCTCGACAGCCTGATCGCGCGGCTCCCCCCGCGCTGCCGCTCTCTGCTGCGGCTGCGGTTCCAGCTCGGCTACGAGCCGACCGAGGTGGCGGAGAGGCTCGGCTACCAGGTCTCCAGCATCGGCAAGGTGACCACCCGGTGCCTGGCGGCCCTCAACCGGGAGCTCTTGGCCGCCGGCTTCGCCGGCCGGACCGGGCCCCTCCCGGTCCTCGCGCCGGAGCGGCCGGAGAGCCCTCCTCCGGCGGCGCGGCGCTAGCGCGTGTCCGAGCCCGATCTCGCCCCTCCGCACGTCGATCGCCTGGTGCGCCGGCTGCGCGCCCTGGAAGAGCCGCTGATCCAGGTCTGGGGATGGCCCGGCACCGGACGCGCCGCCCTGCTCGAAGCGCTGCTCGCGGCGGAAGGGGAGCGCGCCGTCGGCCTCGCCGCCGGCGACCTGCGCGACGAGCGCTCGCTCGCCAAGGCGCTCGGGGGAACCCGGGCGCGCCGGGCGCGGTTCCTCGTCGCCGCCACCGGCTCGGCGGAGCAGGCGATCTCGGCGGCGCAGTGGCTGACCCCCGGCCAGCATCTGGTCTTCGCCGCCGAGCGCCGCGCGCCTCCGGAACTGCCCGGCGTCGTCATCCCGCCCCAGGAGCTGCTGCTCGACACCTCTGAGGTGGGGACCCTGTGGTACCTGCTGACCGGCCACCGGCTGGAGCCGCCGGCCGCCGAGGTCCTGCGCGCGGTGAGCGACGGCTGGTATCTCCCACTGCGGCTGGCGCTGGAGGCGACCGGCGGCGCCGGCCTCACCGCTCCCGGTACTCCCACCGAGATGGTGGAAGCAGCGCTGCTGGAGGTCCCCGCGGTCCGTTCCTTCCTGCGCCACCAGCTGCTCGGCGTCCTGTCCGAGGAGGAGCGGGAGATGCTCCTCGCCGCCGAACCGGCGTCCCATGCCTGGACGAGCGGGGAGGGATTGCCGGCCGGCTGGCGCGGCATGATCGAGTCGCGTGGTCTCTGGGTCGAAACCACCGACGGCGAGCGCCCGCCCCGTCTCCTCGCCGCCTACCTGGCGCGGCAGCGCCGGCGCCGCCCACCCGAGCGGCCGCCGCGCCAGCCGCCCCCACCGCCGCTGCCCGCCCTGGCGACCGCCGCGGTGGAGCGGGCGCAGTCCCCTGGACCCGCGGGGATCTCCGAGATCGCGGGAAAGGCCGGGGAGGTCCCGCCCTCCGGCCTGGTCTACCGTCTCGGTCTCCTCGGCGATCCCTTCGTGCGGCAGCTCCACGGTCCCACCGGCGAGCCGCCGCGCGAGCTCGACTGGCGCCTGCGGCGCTCCTTCCAGGTGCTCGCCTTCCTCGCCTCCTCGCCCGGCCTCCAGGCGGGGCGCGAGGAGCTGACCGAGGCCCTCTGGCCGCGCGAGGGGGAGGAGACCATCGACCGCAACTTCCACCCCACCCTCTCCCACCTGCGCCGCGCCCTGAAGGGCGAGCAGCAGGGTGGGGTGCCGCCGCCGCTCCTCTTCCGCGCCGGGGTCTACCGGCTGAACCCGGCGATCCTCTGGGAGATCGACGTCCTCGACTTCCGGCGCCGGATCGACGAGGGGCGCGCGGCGGCTGAGAAGAACGACCTGGAAGGGGCGGTCGCCGCCTGGCAGCTGGCCTGGAAGCTCTACCGCGGCCCGTTCCTCCAGGGTCATTACGAGGCCTGGGTGAGCACCCGCCGCGAGGACTTCCACCGGCGCTACCTGGAGCTGCTGCGCGACCTGGGTGACCTCGAGGTCCGCCGCGGCCACCTGGCCGAGGCCATGGACGCCTACCGCTCGGTGCTGGTCGAGGACCCGCTCCAGGAGCGCATCCACATCGCGGTCATGCGCCTCTACGCCGCCCAGGGCCGGCGCGACCTGTTGCGCAAGCAGTACGACCGCCTCTGCACCCTGCTCCTGGAAGAGCTCGGGGTCGAGCCGCTGCCCGAAACCACCCAGGAATACCATCGGCTGATGACATAGGATCGTCAGCACGATGCGCGAACGACAGGACCTCATTCTGGGCGGCGGCCTCTCCGGGCTCACCGCGGCCTACACCTTCCTCCAGGCGGGGGAGGACCACTGGCAGCTCTACGAACGGGAGGCCCGGGTAGGCGGGCTCGCCCGCTCGATCTCGATCGACGGCTACCTCTTCGACTTCGGGCCGCACATCCTCTTCACCATCGATCCCGAGATGGAGGCGCTGATCCGCGACCTCCTGGGCGACAACTTCCACGCCCAGGAGCGCCAGGCCTTCATCTACCACCACGCGGCCGGGATCTACACCCGCTTCCCCTTCCAGGCCCATCTCTTCGGCCTGCCGGTGCCGATCGTCAAGGACTGCCTGGCCGGGCTGCTCCGCGCCGCCCAGCAGCAGGCGCGCGGCGAGTTTCACCCCCAGAACTACGAGGAGTGGATGCGCGGCTTCTTCGGCGACGGCATCGCCGATCACCTGATGATCCCCTACGCCCGGAAGATCTGGACCGTCGAGCCGCGGACCATGGACTTCAGCTGGATCGGCCGGCGGGTCCCCACCCCGGACTTCGAGCGCATCATCGCCGGCGCCCTGACCGACGACGTCGAGCAGGTCGGCGCGACCGCCTCCTTCTGGTATCCCCGGCAGGGAGCGATCGAGCCGCTGCCGCGCGCCCTGGGGGAGCGGGTCAAGAACGTCCACCTGAACCGCCGGGCCGAGCGCATCGAGCTGCCGGAAAAGCAGGTGGTCTTCGAAGATGGCGAGATCGTCCCCTTCGAGCGGCTGATCTTCTCGCTGCCGCTCTCGAAGGTGCCTGACTTCCTCCGCGGCGTGCCGCCCGAAGTCGAGCGCGCCTGCCGGTCGCTGCGCTACCAGGGGATCTACTGCGTCAATCTGGGCATCGATCGGCCGAACGTCTCGGACAAGCACTGGGTCTACTTCTACGAGGAGCCCTTCCCCTTCCACCGCCTCTCCTTCCCGGCCACCTTCAGCCCCGACACGGTGCCGCCCGGCAAGAGCTCGATCGCGACCGAGGTGGCGTTCTCGCCCGACCGTCCGCTCGACCGCGACACCGCCGTAGCGCGGACCATCGACGCCCTCCGCCTCGCCGGCATCCTCTCGCCCGACGACAAAATCGAGCTCGTCCACACCGAGGCGATCGCCCCCGCCTACGTGATCTACGACCTCGACCACAAGAAGAACGTCGGGCTCATCCGCAACTGGTTGCGCGAGAATGGGATCTGGTCGGTCGGGCGCTTCGGCGAGTGGCAGTATTTCAACATGGATCATTCGATGCGCAGCGGCAAGACGGCGGCGGAGGAGATCCTGAAGAGCCGGGTCCACGCGTGAGGCCCCGGCTCGGCCTCGCTCTCCTCCTCCTCGCCCTCTCGGGCTGCCTGCGCTGCTCGCCCCGGGCGCTCGCCCCGGTCAATCCCGAGGTCTTCGTCGAGCGCACGGTCCAGGTCGACGGCGAGAGCTACCGCTACCGCGTCTACCTGCCGCTCCACTACCAGCGCTACCGGCGCTGGGAGCCCCTGCGGCGCTGGCCGGTGATCCTCTTCCTCCACGGCAGCGGCGAGCGGGGGGACGACAACCAGCGGCAGACCCAGGCCGGGATCGGGCCGGCGCTCGCCAAGTACCGTGAGCGCTACCGCTGCCTCGTCGTCCTGCCGCAGAGCCGGGCGGGCGAGGGCTGGGACGGCGCCATGGAGCGCCAGGCCCTGGCCGCCCTGGAGCAGACGATCGCCGAGCTCCGCGGCGACCGGGAGCGGGTCTACCTGACCGGCGTCTCCCTGGGGGGCTCGGGGGTCTGGTACATGGCGGCCCGCTACCCGCACCGCTTCGCGGCCGTGGCCCCCATGGCCGCCGAGGTGGTGCCGACCGGCGGCGACCAGGCACCGGCCGATCTCGCCCAACTCCTGGACGGCCCGGACCCCTACCTGTCGCTCGCCCGCGCCCTGGGGCCGGCCCCGGTCTGGGCCTTCCACGGCGCCGACGACAAAGAAGTGCCGGTCGCCGAGACCCAGCGGATGGTGACCGCGCTCCAGGCGCTGAAGCACCCGGTGCGCTACACCGAGTACTTCGGGATGGGCCACGACTGCTGGGACACGGCCTACGCCGATCCCGCCTTCGTGCAGTGGCTGTTCGCGCAGCGGTTGCGGTGAGGGGGGGCCTCCCGCCGCTGCTACAATACCCGCCCATGAGCCCCCAGCCCGTGCCTTTCCCCCAGGCGGCCGCGAGCCCCGATCCTCTCCCTTCCCAGGAGCCCCCGCCGGTGATCACCGAGCTCGAGATCAGCGTCCTCATCCCGGTGCTCGACGAGGCGGAGACGATCCTCACTTTGGCGGCCGAGGTGGCGGGGGTGCTCGACCGGCTGGGACGGAGCTTCGAGATCATCTTCGTCGACGACGGCTCGGGCGACGGCACCCCCTTGAAGGTGCGCGAGGCCCACGCGCGGGACCCGCGGGTCAAGCTGGTCCGCCTGCGGCGCAACTTCGGCAAGGCCGCCGCCCTCTCGGCCGGCTTCGACCAGTCGCGCGGCCACATCCTCATCACCATGGATGGCGACCTCCAGGACGACCCGGAAGAGATCCCGCGCTTCCTGGACACCCTGGAGAGCCAGGGGCTCGACCTGGTCTCCGGCTGGAAGCGCACCCGGCACGACCCGGCGGGCAAGCGCCTCCCCTCGCGCCTCTTCAACTGGGTCACCCGGCGGCTCGCCCAGGTCGACCTCCACGACTTCAACTGCGGCTTCAAGGCCTACCGCCGGGAGGTGCTGGGGGAGGTCGCGGTCTACGGCGAGCTCCACCGCTACATCCCGGTCCTCGCCAGCCGGCGCGGCTTCGCGGTGGGGGAGATCGAGGTCCACCACCGGCCGCGCCTCCACGGGGTCAGCAAGTACGGCTGGGACCGCCTCTACAAGGGGCTTCTGGACCTCATCACCGTCCTTTTCATCACCCGCTACACCCGGCGGCCGCTCCACCTCTTCGGGGCGGTGGGCCTGGTCTTCCTGGCGGGCGGCTTTGGGATCAACCTCTATCTCGCGATCCTCTGGGCGCGCGGGTCCTATCTCTCGAACCGGCCGCTGCTGCTCCTCGGCATCCTGCTCATGCTCTTAGGCATCCAGGTGCTCACCACCGGCCTGATCGGCGAGATGATCACCTTCAAGAACTTCCGCCGGCGCGACAGCTACTCGGTCAAAGAGCGCGTCGAGTGACCCCGTCTCCGGCCGCCCCCACCTCCCTAGACCTCCTCTTCCTCACCCAGACCTACCCCCGTTTCGAGGAGGACACCGCGGGTCCCTTCCTCCGCGACCTGGCGCGCGCCCTGGTGCGCGGCGGCGACCGGGTGACCGTCCTCGTCCCCCACGGTGAGGGGCTGGCGGCGGAGGGCGGCGGGGATGGTCAAGGGGTGGAGGTGGTCCCCTTCCGCTACGCTCCCGCCGCCTGGGAGGTCCTGGGCTACGGCCGCACTCTTGCGGCCGACGAGCGGGTGCGCGGCAAGGCCGCCCTCGTCGCCCCCCTCTACGCCCTGGCGGCGCGGCGGGCGGTGGGAAAGCTCCTGGCGCGGCGACGCTTCGACCTCGTCCACGCCCATTTCCTGGTCCCCAACGGAGTGGCGCTGGCCGGCCGGTGGCCGGCGGCCCTCGCCATCGGCCTCCACGGCAGCGACGTCTTCCTGGCCGAAAAGCCGGGAGCGCGGACGCTCGCCCGCTTCGCCCTCGGCCGGGCGGCGCTCCTCACCGGCTGCTCGCCGGAGCTGGTCGAGCGCGTCTGCGCCCTGGGCTTTCCGGCCGAGCGGTCGCGGGTCATCCCCTACGGCGTGGACGTCCGGGCTTTCACTCCCGACACGCCAGACCGGGCGGCGGGCGCCGCCTGGCGGGCACGGCTGGGGATTCCAACCGCGGCACCGCTCCTTCTCGGGGTGGGCCGGATGGCAACCAAGAAGGGATTCCAGATCCTGGTCGAGGCCCTGCCGGCCCTCTTCGCTGCCCGTCCCGACGTCCACGTGGTCCTCGCCGGCGGCGGCGACCTGCTGCACGCGCTTCAGGCGGCTTCTGCGCCCTGGTCGGATCGGGTCCACTTCCCGGGAGCGGTGCTGCGCGACACCCTGCCCGACCTCTACCGGGCGGCCGACCTCTTCGTCCTCCCCGCCGTGCACGACGGCAAGGGCAACGTCGACGGCCTGCCCAACGTCATCCTGGAGGCCATGGCAAGCGGCCTCCCGGTCGTCGCCTCGGGTATCTCGGGCATCCCCCTGGCGGTCGAGCCGGAGCGTACCGGCCTCCTCGTCCCCGAGCGGGATGCAACCGCTCTGGGCGCCGCCCTCCTCTCTCTCCTCGCCGACCCGGAGCGAGCCCGGGCGATGGGGGAGCGGGGCCGGCGGAAGGCCGAAGCGGAGCTCACCTGGGAGGCGGTGGCGGCGCGCTACCGGGAGGGGTACCTGGCGGCGCTGGGGTGGAACGCCGGCTGAGAGCCGGAACGCCTCCGGGTGGTTCCAAAACCTCTCCGGGAGGTTCCAAGCGGTCTCCGGGCACTTCAGAAATCTCTCCGGCCGCTTCCAAACGGCCTCCGGGACCTTCCGGCCCCTCTCCGGCCGCTTCCCGAAGCTCTCCGGACCCTTCCGGGATCTCTCCGGCTGCTTCCAAAATCCTTCCGGCGCCTTCCAAAAACTCTCCGGGCGCTTCCAGAAACCCTCCGGGAGCTTCCCAAAGTTCTCCGGGAGCTTCCCAAGCCGTGAAAAGTCTTCCCGGACGCGTGGAAAGTTACTTTCCTTGCGTGGAAAGTCGACCCGGAGGCACGAGAAGTCGACCCGGACGGATTTAAAGTCGACCCGGAGACGCCGGAAGTCGAGCCGGAGAGGTGAGAAGTCGGCCCGGAGGCGTAGGAAGTCGACCTGGAGGGGTGAGAAGTCGGCCCGGAGAGGCAGGAAGTCGACCCGGAGAGGCAGGAAGTCGACCCGGAGGCCAAGGAAGTCGACCCGGAGAGGTTTGGGACCCTCCCGGCGGAGGGAGCCCCGGTCGCCGGAGGGTGTAGAGACGCTCCAGGTCCTGAACGATACCCTCCCGCAGGCCACGGGGACCGCGGGGCGTCTCCGCCGGAGCGGAATGGTTCCGCACCGGTCCTTCCCCTCGCGCCGTTCCCCCGGCCAGCACTCCCTGGCTGACGGGTAGGCCGTGCCGCAAGGCCGCTCCATGGTACTCTGCACCTCAGCCGGAACTTCCCTCCCGCGTCCTGGGCCTATGGAGCCAGGCGCCTGCCCCGAAGGGGCGTAGGTTGGTAGCCTGGGGCGAGAGCCCCAGGAAGCCAAATTCCAACCGCATCCGCCCCGAAGGGGCGGGGGTCCGTCCGCCGCACGGCAAGGAGAGACCGTGGCGAGCACCTTCACCAATCTGCTCTTTCATCTCGTCTTCAGCACCAAGGATCGCGCCCCCCTACTCACCGAGGGGCTCCAGGAGCGGCTCTACTCCTACATCGGCGGCATCGTGCGAGATGAGGGAGGAGCGCTGCTCGCCGCCGGCGGCATGCCGGACCACGTTCATCTCCTCGCCTGCTTCAAGGCTGACATGTCGGTCTCCGAAATGGTCCGGCGGATCAAGGCCAACTCCTCCAAGTGGATCCACCAGGAGGCCGCAGCCCGGCACTTCGCCTGGCAGATCGGCTACGGCGCTTTTTCCGTCAGCGAGTCCCAGAAGGGCTCGGTGAAACGCTACATCCAAGAGCAGCCGCAACACCATGCCCGGTTGTCGTTTCGTGAGGAGCTGATCGGGCTTCTCGAGCGGCATCAGGTCGCGTACGACGAGCGGTACCTGTTGGGGTAAGGTCGGACCCCCGCCCCTTCGGGGCGGATTCTCTTTATCTCCACGCCTTCTTGGGGTTTTCACCCCAAGCTACCAACCTATGCCCCTTCGGGGCAGCCTCCGGCCTGCCTCTACCCCGGTCGGAATCCCCTCACTCCGCACAGGCGACGACGTCGACCTCCACCAGCCAGTCGGGCGAAACCAGACCCGCGACGAACAACGTCGTGATGGCGGGCCGGACGCCGTCGAGAAGCTCTTTGCGCACCTCCACCAAAGCTGCCATGTCCTCCCGTCGCACCAGGTAGAAGCACATCTTCACGATGTCCTTGAGCGTCATGTTGGCCGCGCTCAGGACGGCAGAGACGTTCTGGATCGCCTGTTTGCACTGGCCGTGAAAGTCGGGTGGCAAATGGCCTTCCGGCGTCTTGCCGACCTGTCCAGAGACATGCAGCATTCTGGCCCCGGCGCGGGTCTCCACGCCGTGCGCATAAATGCCATGGTACGGCGCGTCGACGGGGAAGGGATCATGGCGGACGGATACGGGCATCGGGGCACCCCAAGCATCATCTTGTCTGAGACGATCCTACTTCAGGATCAGCGGCATCGGCCCCTCTCGGGCTGAAGCCGCGCCCGGCGCCACCGGCCGGTGGGGCCGGGCGGACCCCCCGGTCCGAAGAAAAAAATTTTGTCCTCGCGATTTTGTCGCTTTCTCCATCAGCCGTCTGAGACACTGGGCACAGTGAGCTTGAGGACCTTCCTCCACGCCCCCCACGGGAGACGTCCGGGGTTGGAGGTCCTGACGAATCTTTGTCCTTAGGTGAAACGAGTTGGCAGTTTTTTTGGCTAGAGGGCTTGACTTTTAACCCAGAGCAGATACGATGCGCCCCGTTCAAGAGAACCACCGGGCCGGTCGGCCCGCCCGTTCCGGGCACCGGAGCCCGGGAACGGCACCACTCCCAGGAGGGAGGTGAAGGAACGCACGCGAGACGGCGAGAAGGACCAGAAGTGGAAGGCTGGAGGAGAGCTCCCGGGCAAGAGAGCCCTCCTCCGAAGAGCACCGGAAAGGTTGTACCCCTTACCCGGCTACGGAGAGCGCCCGGTTCTCAATTCCGAGGACCGGACGCGTCCTGGTGGGACAGCTCCGTAGCGTACTCCAAAAACGAAGGAGACGCAAAATGAGCACCGTGGAAAACAACATCCCGTCCGTGACCCCTCCCCCGCCCGTCAACCCGGCCAAGGGCAACAAGCGCGGCCAGACGACCCTGGCCGCGGAGATCGACCGCTGGCAGGCGATGGCCAACAACCTGGCGCCGCAGATCGACCAGCTGCCCGGTCTCAAAGAGCCGTTCGCGGAGTTCCAGACCCTGCTCACCCAGGCGAAGGACCTCCGCAACCAGCTCAACACGTTGCGGGCGGGAGTCGACAATGCCCTCACCCAGCGCAACCAGCTGCTGGTGAACGGCGGCGACCTCTTCTCCCGCTTGAGCCTCGGCCTGCAGTCCGTCCATGGGCCGCGGAGCCCCCTGCTGCGCGAGTTCGGCCTGAAACCGCGCAAGCCGCGGTCGGGCCGGCCGCGCACGACCCCGCCGCCGCCGGCGGTCGAAGTCGCCAGCCACACGCCGTCGACCGGCAAGTAGCCCGCCGTATGCAACCCTGAAAGGCGCGGAGGGATCGCTCGCGCCGAGCTGCCAAGGGGGGCCGTCCGGCCCCCCTTTTGATTTCACGGCGCCCAGCCCGGCGAGCCCGCCGGAGGCTCGCTCCGGGTCTGCTATGCTCGGCTTTCCGGAAGGAGGCAAGAGGCATGGCGGTCGCGACGACAGTGGCGTGGGGGTTGGCTGCGTTCGCGCTGGCGGCGGCGGTCTTCGCCCTGCTGCGCGCGCGGTCGCTCGGCGCCCAGCTCCGCGCCGCCCTGGCGCGCGCCGCCCGCGAGGAGCAGGAGGGCCGCGAGCGGGAGAGCGCCTGGCGCGGCCGCGCCAGGAGCGGTCAGGAGCGCGACGCCTTCTTCGACGTCTCGCTCGACCTCCTGGCGGTCGCCGATCTCACCCGGGGCTCCATCCGGCAGCTGAACCCGGCCTGGGAGCGGCTCCTGGGTTTCCCGCCCGCCGATCTCGCTTCGCGCCCCCTGCTCGACCTCGTCCACCCCGACGACCGCGAACGGACCCGCGCCGAGGTGCAGCGGCTGCGGCTCGGGGGGAGCACCGTCGACTTCGAGAACCGCCTGGCGGGGTACGACGGGACCTACCACTGGCTCAGCTGGCGCGCCGTCTCGGTCGCCGGCCAGGGGGCGGTCTATGCCACCGCCCGCGACGTCTCCGAGCGCAAGAAGCTCGATCACATCAAAGATGACTTCATCTCCGTCGTCAGCCACGAGCTGCGCACCCCGCTGACTTCGATCCGCGGCTCCCTGGGCCTCCTGGCCGGCGGGGTGGGCGGCGAGATCCCGGGGCCGGCGCGCGAGCTGATCGACATCGCGGCCAAGAACAGCGAGCGCCTGGTGCGCCTGATCAACGACATCCTGGATTTCGAGAAGGTCGAGTCGGGCGCCGTCGCCTTCCGCTTCCAGCGCATCGACCTCGCGGCCCTCGTCGAGCAGGCGGTGGAGAGCAACCGCTCCTACGCCCAGCCGTTCAACGTGCGCTTCGAGGTGACCGCCTCGCTGTCCGACGCCTGGGTGTGGGCCGACCCCGACCGCCTGCTCCAGGTCCTCGCCAACCTGCTGTCGAATGCCGCCAAGTTCTCCCCGCGCGGCGACCGGGTGATGATCGCGCTCACCCGGAGCGACGGCCGGCTGCGGGTGTCGGTCACCGACCAGGGCCGGGGGATCCCCTCCGACTTCCAGCACCGCGTCTTCGAGCGGTTCGCCCAGGCCGACGCCTCCTCGACCCGGCAGAAGGGGGGGACCGGGTTGGGCCTCGCCATCTCGAAGACCATCGTCGAGCGCCATGGCGGCCACATCGGCTTCGAGACCCGCCCGGCCGCCGGCACCACCTTCTTCTTCGACCTGCCGGAGTGGGGCGGGGAGGCGGCGACGATCGAGGTGCCGTCCCTGGGGCCGCGCCTTCTGGTCTGCGAGGACGACCCGGACGCCGCCCTCTTCCTGCGCCTGGTGCTCGAACGCGAGGGCTATGAGGTCGACACCGCCGCCGACGCCGCCGAGGCGAAGCGCAAGCTGACCGATCCCCAGCTTCCCGCCTATGCCGCGATGACCCTGGACCTCCTGCTGCCGGACCAGGATGGCCTGTCGCTGTTCCGCGAGCTGCGCCGGGAGCCGCGGACCAGCCGGCTCCCCATCGTCGTGGTCTCCGCCCGGACCGCGGAGGGGAGCGCCGAGTGGAGCGGCGGGGCGATGGGCATCCTCGACTGGCTGGTCAAGCCGATCGATCCGGCGCGGCTGTCGGTGGCGGTGCGGCGGGCCGTTGCCGCCGCCTCCCGGCAGGAGGCCCGCATCCTGCACGTCGAGGACGATCCCGACGTCCACCAGGTGGTGGCGGCGATCGCCGGGCCGGGGGCCACGGTGGAGTGGGCCACGACTCTCAAGGAGGCGCGAGCCCGCCTCGCCGGCGAGCGCTTCGACCTGGTCATCCTGGACCTCGTCCTGCCCGACGGCTCGGGGGCGGAGCTGCTGCCGTTCCTCTCCGACCTCATCCCGTCGACGCCGACCATCCTCTTCTCGGCGCTGGAGGTGGGGGAGGAGGTGTCGCGGCAGGTGGCGTCGGTCCTCGTCAAGTCGCGGACCTCGAACCGGCAGCTCGTGGAGACCATTCAGGCGGCGCTGGCGCGCCAGGGCTAGGGGGAGAGGCTCAGGCGCGGACGGCCGCGTCCGCCGCACGGGCGAGGGCGGCGAGGAGGCGGAGGATCTCGGCGCTCGGCGGGACCTCCAGGTACTCCTGACCCTCGGCGGGGAGTAGCGCGTGCAGGTGCCGCTCGAGCTCGCGGGCGGCGGTGCCCACCGCGGGATACCCGAACGACCCCGCGGTTCCGGCCAGCGAGTGGGCCAGACGGTAGAAGCGCCGCAGCGGCGGCTCCCCAGCGGGGCGGGTGCCATCGCCGTCGACCTGTAGCGCCTCCCAAGCCGCTTCGATCTCGCGCACCCGGTCGGCCAGGTGGGGGCGGAAGAGCTCCTGCAGGGCCTCGATCTGGCGGCGGGCTTCGAGGTCGGCGTCGGTCATGGGGAGAGGGGGCACGGGGGTCAGCGGGGCAGCGTATCCCAGATCCCCCGTACGGTGTCGGACAGCCGCATGGGGTCGAACGGCTTGGCGATGACGTCCGCCGCCCCCAGCGCCCGGTAGCCGGCGAGCTCGTGGGCCTGGACGCGGGCGGTCATGAAGACGGCCGGGACCTTTTCGGCCGCGGGCAGCCGGCGCAGGGCCGAGAGCGTCGCCGGTCCGTCCATCCCGGGCATCATGACGTCCAGGAGGATGAGGTCCGGGGCGAAGCCGGCGACGGCGTCCAGCGCCTCGAACCCGGAGGCGCAGGCGAGCACCGAGAAACCACCCAGGGCCTCCAGCGCCAGCTTGGCGATCTTCTGAATGTCCAGGTCATCCTCGATGAAGAGGATGCGCCGCAGGGCGGCGTCAGCCATGACTCCTCCCGATCTCCCAGGGGGAAAGGGGAGCGCTGGGACGGCTCCCCGGCGGCCCCGTCTGCTGGGGAGCCAGGATGAGAATACAAGCTCCAGGTTACGAAATGGATTACGATGCAGTAGAATGCGGAAGCTCTGAGCGTGGCTCAGGAAACCCAAGTGATCGCCGAGGCCCGAGTCCAGAAAGATGGAGCGCGCCGGATCCTGGCGGTCGAGGACGATCCCGACCTTCTGCGGCTGATCGCGCGTGAGCTCTCCTCGGCCGGCTTCGAGGTCTGGTCCGCCCCCACCGCCGAACGCGCCCTGGAGCTGATCGGGGAGCGCGGCCTGCCCCATCTCGCCCTGGTCGACATCCTGCTGCCCGGCCTCGACGGCCTGGAGCTCTGCCGCCGGGTCCAGGAGTGGAGCGACCTGCCGATCGTCCTCCTCACCTCGGTGCACGAAGAGAAGACCGTCGTCGACTCGATCCAGCGCTTCGCCGAGGATTACATCGTCAAGCCGTTCAATCCACGGGAGATGGTGGCCCGGGTGGAGCGCGTGCTGCGGCGCATCGGCGACTTCGCCTACTGCCTGCAGCCGGTGGTCCGCATCGACGACCGGCTGTCGATCGACTTCGCGCAGCAGCGCGCCCTGCTCGAGGGGCGGCCGGTCCCCCTGACCTCGACCGAGACCAAGCTCCTCTACGTCCTGATGAGGAACGCCGGCCGGGTGGTCGAGACGCCGTTCCTGCTGCGCCGCCTGTGGCCGGTCGACGAGGTCTTCGAGGACACCCTGCGGGTCCACATCCACCGTCTGCGGGGGAAGATCGAGCCCGTCCCCTCCCGGCCGCGCTTCATCATCACCGAGCGCGGCACGGGCTACCGCTTCCCCCTGCCGCCGCCGTCGCCGGCATCGCCGGCATCGCCATCCGCGCCGCCGTCCCCGGTCACCTCTTGAGCGCCGCGGCGGATTTCCTCCGCCGGCTCGCCCGCCCCCGCCTGCTCACCCGGGTGGCCCTGGCCCTGGCGGCGGTCGGCCTGCTGCCGGTGGCCATCGCCTCCTACGGCCTCTTCGACGTCAATCGCGCCGCGATGTACGACCAGGTGCAGCGCACCCACATCGTGGCGGCGGAGACCACTGCGGCCCGCATCGGGGCCTTCCTCGCCGTCCGCCAGTCGCTGGCCGCCGGGGCAGCGGGCAATCCGGCCCTCGGCGACCCCCGCTCGGCCGCCGCCCAGGAGCTGCTGCGCCAGGACCTGGACGCCTGGGCCGAGCTGGGCGTCCTGGCGCTATCGGTAGTCAACGACAGGGGGGAGGAGGCGGTCCGCGCCCAGCTCAAGGACCCCGCGGCCCGCCGGCAGGTCGCGGCGGCCCTCGCGGCCGGGAATCCTCCCGCGTCTCCGGCGGCCTCTGCGGTCGTCGCCCTCTCCGGGGAGGGGCGGCTGGTGCTGCGCTTCCGGGTCCCCCTGGCGGCGGGCGGGGGGGCGCTCCTCCTGGTCGCCGACGGAGCGGCCCTGGCCGACGCCGTCCGCCCGGTGGGCCTGGGCGAGGCGGCCGACCTGCTGCTCGCCCGGCGCGACGGCACGGTGGTCTGGGGCTCGGCCCCCTCCCTCGCCGCCTTCCCGCCGCGGCAGGTGGCGACCGCCCTCTCCGGCCAGGTGGTGGGGGCCGGCCGCTTCCGCGGCCGCGAGGGCGAGCTGGTGATCGGCGCCTACGCTCCGGTCGCCGCGGCCTCCCCGGCCGCCGATCCCGGCTGGGTCGTCCTCTCCCAGCAGCCGAGCCGCATCGCCGAGGCCCTCGCCCGGGAGGTCCGGCGGCGGACCCTCTTCGCCGTGGGCGCCGCCCTGCTCCTCATCCTGCTCCTCTCGGCGGTGGCCTGGGCCTCGCTCGTCCGCCCGCTGCGCGAGGTGACCCGCGCCCAGCGCCGATTGGCCCGGGTGGGCGGCAGCGGTACTAGCGGCACTGGCGACGAGATCGCCGACCTCCAGGAGGCGTTCCGGACTTTGGAGCGCAGCCTGGCGGAGCGCCAGGCGATCGACCACGTCTTCCTCGGCCGCTACCAGGTCGTCGAGTACCTGGGGACGGGGGCGATGGGCACCGTCTTCCGCGGCTGGGACCCCAAGCTCCAGCGCCCGGTCGCCCTCAAAACCGTGCGCCTGGGCGGCGCCCTCGCCGTGGAGAAGCGGCGCGACCTGCTGGCGACCCTGCTGCACGAGGCGGTGACCGTGGCGCGGATCAACCATGGCAACGTGGTCTCGATCTACGACGTCCAGGACGCGCCGGAGGGGGCCTTCATCGCCATGGAGTACGTCGCCGGGATGAGCCTCGAACGCCTGCTCTGGCGGCGCGGCAGGCTCTCGCCGGCCGAGGTCATCCTGTTGGGCGGCGGGATCGCCCGCGGCCTCGCGGTGGCGCACGAGCGCGGCATCGTCCACCGGGACATCAAGCCGGCCAACGTCCTGCTCGGTCTGGACGGGGCGATCAAGGTCGGCGACTTCGGCATCGCCGATCTCGTCGCCGCGGCGGCCCCGCCGGCCGACTCGGTGTTCGGCACCCCCGGCTACGTGCCGCCGGAGAGCCTCGAAGGGCGGGGCTACGGCCCCTCGGGCGACCTCTTCGCCCTCGGCGTCGTCCTCTACCAGTCGCTGACCGGGATGACCCCGTTCGCCGGGCGCAACGTGGCGGAGATCCTCAAAGCCACCCTGTTCGGCGGCTTCCGTCCCCTGCGCCAGGTGGTCCCCGACCTGCCCGCCGACCTCGAATCGCTGATCGGCCATCTCCTGGAGCGCGATCCGGCGCGGCGCCCGGCGGATGCCGCGCGGGTCGCCGCCGAGCTCGACCGCATGGCGCGGGAGGGGCACCTGGAGTGGCGGCTGGAGATCACGCCCGCGGAGGAGGGGGAGAGCCCGCTCCTCGCCCTGGAAGAGGAGCGGCGGATGGCGGCCCAGTGGATGCCGACCTCGCGGTTCGTCCGCGCCTCGCAGGCCTGAGACGCCCTACGGCACGACCAGCGGCCAGCTGAGCCGCCTGGCGTTGCCGACCAGGTCCACGGCCTCCAGCTGGAGGACCGGGGTCCCCCCGCTGCCGGTACCGCCTGCCTCGGCGTGGAAGCGCAGGCGCTCGACGCCGGCGCCCTGGTCCTCCACTTTGAGCCAGAGCAGCTGGCCCTCGGCCGTCCCGACCGTCTTGCCGTCGATCGAGAGCCTCACCCCGATCCCCCGGAGGAAGATCTGGGGCCGCTCGCTCGCCATCTCGTCGCCGCCGTAGACGGCCCCGGCGCTCCCCTCAGCGGGGCGCCAGAGGGGGAGCCAGCGGCGGCCGTCGGAGGACCAGTAGAGGCCGGTCGTCGCCGGCTCGCCCTTGCGCCGGCTGCCGGGACGGACGGCGCGCGGCTCGCCCTCGCGCTCGAGGATCGAGCGGCTGGCGATCTCGGTGTGGACGGCAGGCGGCTCGGTGTCGACGATGAAGGCGACCGGCGGGACCTCCAGCCGGTTGCCGCAGCGGTCGACGGCATAGCCGCCGGCGTGGTGCTCCCCGGCCGGCCAGGGTCCGGCCCCGGCGCGGCCGTCGACGGTGGGGGCGCTCTCCAGGAGGCCGCAGCCGGCGTCGTCGGCGGCGATCTGGAAGCTCAGGCTGCCGGCGCCCCCCGTCCCACCTCCCGTATACAGCTTGCCGGCGACCTCGATCCGCGGCCCTTCGAGCGTCAGCTTCGCCGCCGGCGGCTCGCGGTCGGGGCGGTCGGAGAGCAGGGTCAGCCGGGAGGGCTCGGCCGGGTAGCCGTCGAGGCCGGAGCGGCTGCGGGCGGTGATCCGCCAGTAGAAGGTGCCGGCGGCGAGCGTCTCGGGGTGCCACTCGGCCGCGCTGTCGGTAACCGGGCGGACGGCGCGGTCGAGCAGCTGGCCGCAGCCCGGGTCGCGGCACAGCTCGACCACGTAGGCGGCGGCCTCGGGCATCGGCTGCCAGGAGAAGACCGGGTTCGAGAAGCCAAGCTCGGCGTTGGCCGGCGGCGAGAGGAGGCGCGGCGCCGGGAGGAGCTTCTCGGGCGGCCCCGGCGGGCCGTCCTTGCCGACCGACGTCCCCATGCCCTCGGCCACCGCGACCTTCGCCCCCCCGGCCTCGACCTCGCCGGCGCCGCCGTAGACCATCACCTTGGCCCCCCCCTCGCCGGGCCGGCGGGCGCGCGTGTTGAGCACCCCGGCGGGGCTCGGTCGCGAGGTCGCCCTGGTGTTGCCGAGCCGCACCTCGATTTCGGAGGAGGCGGAGGCGCGGCCGGCGGTCCGACCAGTGGCATCGGACGACAGGTCCGCCTGCCCCTCGACGATCTCGACCGCCTTTTTGGCGGTCGTCGCCTTCAGGCGGTCACCGGAGCGGCGCAGGAAGACCAGCGAGTCCTCGGTGACGAGCAGCCGCGTGCCGTCGGTGAAACGCATGGCGGCCGAGGACTTGGCGGCGGTGCGCACCCCGTCCTCCTCGACCAGGAGATCGCCCTGCACCGCCGGGCTCCAGGGGATGGGAGAGGGGCGCTCGTCGACCGTCCGCGACAGGATCTCGATCTGGGCGGCGGGCGTGCCGCCGCTGGGGGCGAGGAAGATGCGCAGGCGGGAGCCGGGCTGCAGGCGCCGGGGATCGTGGACGTCCGGGTTCAGGCGGGCGAGCTCCGGCCAGCGCCGGGCGGCCCCCAGATAGACTTCGGCCAGCTGCTCCAGAGTATCGCCCGGACGCACGATGTGGACTCCCGGCTTGTGGCCAGCCGGGGGCTCCTCGGCGCGCGCGGCCGCGGGAAAGGCGAGCAGAAGGGGGAGCAGAGCACAGTGCACCGTCCTCCAGGATCTCCGGGCCAGCATAGGGTCTCCTCGTCGTAGTCGCTGCCCCTTGAGGTTACCTCAGGTTGCCAGAAGTCGGTACTCCGGCATCTTCGGCTGCGACGGCTGCGCAAACACGGAGATTATGGTGAAGAACCGCCGCAATTTCGCGCGAACGGTTCCCTGTGGGCTTTGGGCGGCTCGCCCTGCGTGCCCTACCGGGCGCAGGCGTTGGCCGCGTTCGACCAGATGTACTGGTAACCGTACCCCCCGAGCAGGAAGGGCGCGGGCGACCAGGCGCACTTGTCGGCGACCCCCAGGCCGGTGGGGTCGAAGCAACCACTGGTCACGGCGTCGACCGTCGAGTGCTCCACCAGGTGCTCCTGGTTCTGCGCCGCCGTCCACCCCGTGACCTGGCAGCCGGCGCAGCTCGCGTAGGGCTGGACGGTGTACTTGACGGTCGACGTGCCGCTCAGGAACGTGGCGTTGTAGGTGCAGTAGGCGAGGGCGGGCCCCCCGCACGAGGTGCTGCCGCCGCTCGAAGAGTACGAGGTGCTCGGCAGAAAGACCTCATAGATCGTATTGGCATCGAAGGCATGGGTGGCCAGGTAGGCCGTGACCTTGGAACGGACGGCCGAATCGGTGACGTTGGTCGGCGGCGTCGACGTGTCGAACCAGTCCGGGGTTCCCGCGCCGAGGTTCGAGGGCAGGACGCCGTACTGCGTGAGGAGGCTCCAGACGTGGGTCGAGCCGAGCTGGTTTCTATAGGCGATCAGGTTCTGCGCGTAGGTGAAATCCGGCGAGGCGGGATTGGCGAAATTCGGTCCCCAGAAGATCTCGACCACCTTGGGATGGGCGATCACCGATCCGCCATGGCAGGTGATGCCCAGCTTGGGAAGCAGGGCCTCGACGCCGGGCTCGACCCCGCGCGCCGGCATGGCCACGACGTGGGAGGCGGAGGCCGGTTTGGGCTCAGGAGGCCGCTGCGCCAGAAGCCCGGCGGCGAAAGAGGCCAGGAACAGCACGGTCAGCACTTTTTTCATCTCGACCCTTCCTTTCTTGGGATGCGGGGGGCTCTCAAGCAGTAAGGGTGCGAGAGGGGGCGAGAAGGGGGCCGCCAAGTCCCGGCGGCCCCCCTGGCCGTGGGTCTCAGGTGAGGATGAAGTTCGCCGTGCCGCGGAGGTTCTTGACCGAGTAGGTCTCCACCGGGCCGGGCTGGGGCGGACGCACGACCGGTCCGCCGTTCTCGAAAACGACGAAGGTCGAGAGCTTCTCCGGCTTGCCCTCCTCGACCAGGACCTTGGGGAGCACCAGGGTGAAGCGCTGGGAGACGAAGTCGACCTTCACGTCGCTGACGGTGAGCAGCTGCCCCAGGGCGGTCTCCTCCTGGCGGATCTGGGCGCCGCTGTAGGAATGCGTCTCTTTGCCGTTCTGGAAGCGGAGCTGCGGCTTCCCGACGAGGTCGGTCGCCGTGTAGGTGATGCGGAGCGCCCCGTTCTGGAGCTCGAAGTGGTTGGCCTCGGTGAGCTGCGAGGGAGTCGGTTTTGTCTGGGCTCGTGCGGACATGGCTATCTCCTTTCGTATTTGCCACTGGCTTGTACCTTCCAGTGACGATCCCAGGCAAAACATTTCGGGTTACCGGTTCCCGTCCCCGGAGACGAGGACGAGCGCCTCCGCCAGGAAGGCGAGCTGGAGGCGCATCTGATCGCGGAGAGGCATGCCCCGGAGACCTCGCCGTTCTGCCTCGGCGCGCACCGCCTCGGGGCCGGCCGTCCTCGCCAGGCGCGCCAGATCGAGCCGCAGGGCGGGGTCGCCGAACGTATCCGGGCCGTTGCCGGCGGCGGGCGGGGTGAGGAAGAGGGGCATCTCGGAGACCATGGTGAACGGGTCGCCGCCCAGGGAGCGGGCGTACTCCATCGAGCTGGGGCGGAACTTCGCGGCCGTCTCCGGATCGCCCCGCTCGAGAAAGTAGGCGACCATGGCGCGCGAATCCGGACGGGTGGTGAAGCCCCGATCGACCCGCGCGAAGCCCTTCTCGCCGCCACGGTCGACATCGTAGACCCGGTAGCCCATCTCCTCCACCCGGCGGCGGAGGTTCTCGCGGAGCTGGAGGCTGCGGTCGATCCAGGCCGGCTCGATCAAGAACCAGGGGCCGGTCGCGAAGAACATGCCATGGAAGCTGGCGTGGAGGTGGAGCGGGGCGGTCTCGGCGAGGAAGGCGGCCACCGCCCGGTTCTCCGGCCGCGCGGAGGCGTCGTCCGTCCCGCGCGGAAAGCCGAACTCCATGTCGTCCCCGGGCAGCTCCCGGAAGGTCGTCCCGGCATAGGCCGCGAGGTCGAAAGCCCGGTCCGGCTCCCCCCGGCTGTCCACCGCGTCGACCGTCACCTCGCTCCAGGCGCGGTTCTTCTCCTCCCCGTCCGGGTTGACGTGGGGGACGACGGACCAGGTGAACGAGGCGAGGAGCGGATCGTCCGCCGGGAGCGCCGCGAGGAACGCCACCAGCCGCCGGAGCATCGCCGGTCCCACCGGCTCGTCCGAGTGGCAGCCGGCGATCAGGGAGAGCCGGAGAGGTCCCTGGCCGAACCGGTGGGCGACGATCTCCCGGCCCTCCCGCGAGCGGCCGATCCTGCGGCCGGGAGGCGGGGTGGGGGAGGGTGGGGCGAGGATGGCTTCGAGGGGGAGCATGGGAGAGTCTTTTCTCGCTGTCGGCTGTCTGGATTGAAGTCGGCCGGAGCGAAGCCTATGCTACGCCGGGAGGAGATACCGTATGAAGATCGCTCTGCTCGGCGCCAGTGGCAGGATTGGTCATTGCATTCTGCAGGAAGCTCTGTCCCGTGGCCACCAGGTCACGGCGGTCGTCCGCGACCCGGCACGCCTCGGCTCGCCCCCTGAGGGGGTCAAGGTGGTCACGGGGAATGTCCTCGATCCGTCGGGCCTGGCGGGGAGGGTCGCCGGCCACGACGCCGTGGTGAGCGCCATCGGGCCGCACCTGCCGGACGGCGATCCGCAGGTCGTGGTGCAGGCGGCGAATTCGTTGGTCGAGGGGGTGAGCATCTCCGGCACGTTCCGGCTCGTGGTCGTCGGCGGCGCCGGCAGCCTCGAAGTGGCCCCCGGAGTGCAGCTCGTCGACACCCCGGAATTCCCCGCCGCCTGGAAGCCGATCGCCCTGGCCCATCGCGAAGCCCTGGCGATCTACCAGGCCGCCGACGACTTCATCGACTGGACCTACGTCAGCCCGTCCGCCCTGATCGAGCCCGGTCCGCGGACCGGCTCGTTCCGGGTGGGCACCAACCAACTCCTCACCGACGCGAAGGGGGAGAGCCGGATCTCGATGGAGGACTACGCAGTCGCCCTGGTCGACGAGTTGGAGAAGCCGCAGTTCGTACGGCAGCAGATGACCGTGGGGTACTGAGGCAAGTATACTATCCTGTATACAGAGGAGGTCACCCTATGGGACAGGCCATGGTGCGGATCAGTGACAGAGCCCGGCAAACCCTACGGGAGATCGCCCAGTCGGAAGAAGAGTCGATGCAGGCCGTCCTTGAGAAGGCGGTTGAGGAGTACCGGCGCAGACACTTTCTGGAGCTGGTGAATCGAGCCTACCAGCAAGTACGCGACGACCCCGAGGCCTGGGCTGAGGAACTGGCCGAACGCGCGCAGTGGGACTCGACACTGAAGGATGGTCTTCCCGCGGACGATAGCTGGACCGAACCAGGAGAGGTGCGGCGGCCGGCTCGCGGAGCGAAGAATTGAGCGGCCCCCGCCGCGGGGAGGTATGGCTGGCGGATCTCGACCCTACACGCGGTCACGAGCAGGCCGGGAGAAGGCCTGTCCTGGTGATCTCGGAAGACCTCTTCAACCAGGGCCCTGCCACCCTGGCCATCGTCCTGCCGATCACATCCCGCCTACGGCCGATCCCGACGCGCATTTGGCTTGCGCCGCCTGAGGGTGGCCTCAAGACAGAAAGTCAGATCCTCTGCGATTCTGTGCGCTCGCTCAGCAAAGAGCGGCTGATCGTCCGCTGGGGCGACGTCGAGCCGAGGACTCTCGACCGCATTGCGGATTGCTTGCGCATCCTGATGGGTTTATGAGGAACGGAGGGAGATCCTGTGAGACGAGCCTTGATTGTCGGCATTGATGCCTATCCGACTGCGCCACTCCACAGTTGTGTCAAGGATGCCAGCCGGATGGCCGAGCTCCTGGCCTGGCACGAGGATGGTACCCCCAACTTTGACTGCCGAACTCTGGTAGCCCCGAGTGACAAGATCGGTCGGAACGTACTCTGGAAGCAGATCGAGAAGCTCTTTGCTCAACCGGCCGATGTAGCCCTGCTGTACTTTGCGGGCCACGGCGCAATTCACAAGAACCTCGGAGGTTATATCTTCGCGCAGGACTCCCGACAGTATACGGAAGCCATTAGCATGCGAGATGTGATGAGCTTTGCCCACGGGGGAGCGAAGATTGGGGAGATTATCATCATTCTCGACTGCTGCTATAGCGGCGCCCTTGGACAGCTTCCGGAACCCCAGGGCGACTACATAGCGCTACGTGAGGGTGAAACGGTTCTGACAGCGACCCGAGCCGAGGAGTCGGCCGCAGAATCTGCTGAGGGGGGCATCTTCACCTCTCTCATTTGTGAAGCCTTAAGTGGCGGTGCCGCGGATCTGCGTGGCACGGTCACAGTGACGTCCCTCTATGCTTTCGTCGACCAGAGGCTCGATGCCTGGGATCAGCGGCCAATGCTCAAGTCCTATGTCTCCCAGCTGCTGCCGCTTCGGTTGTGCCGCCCTACGATCGATCCCAACGTGTTACGCAAATTGCCGGAGTATTTTGAGTCGCCGTACTTCGTGCGTCGTCTCGACCCCTCCTACGAGCCGATGGCCAAACCTCACCATCCCGAACATGAGGCGATTTTCTCGGATCTGCAGGAGCTCCGCGCTGCCGGCCTCGTTGAGCCGACAGGGGGCGAAAAGCACTTATATTGGGCCGCCATGCGGAGAAAGGGATGCCGACTTACCTCCCTCGGTAAGTTCTATTGGCAGATGGTACAGCGGCACAGAATATGAGAGCTGGTATCACGGGCCACCAGGACCTGGGAACGTCTGGCAATATCGCCTGGGTTGAGGAACGCCTGGCGGAGTGGATCGCGCGCGAGTCCGTGAACCTTGGCTTCACCTCGTTGGCACGCGGCGCGGACCAGCTGTTCGCCAAGATCCTTCGCCGAAAGGAGATCCCCTTCGTGGGAATCCTCCCCTCCGTGGGGTACGAGACGACCTTCGAGGTCAACGCGGATCGCGAGCGCTTCGTGAATCTATGTGCGGCGGCTGTACGCCTGGTGAGACTCGACTTTTCGGCGCCGACCGAGGCGGCCTTCCTCGCTGCGGGCCGGCGGGTCGTCGACGAGGCGGAGATGGTATTCGCAATCTGGAACGGCCTGCCTGCAGCAGGGACCGGCGGGACCGGTGACGTGGTCGCCTATGCCCTGGCGCAGGGCAAGAGGCTGGTCCATCTCGACCCGTGGACGCGGAAGATCCTGGAGATAGAGAAGTAACGAGTCGTACAAGCCCCTCTACGCCCCGAGCTCGCCCAACGCCGACTCGATCCCCTCCCACTCGCCCATCAACCCCTCGACCTGCGTGGAGAGCTTCTTCTGCTCCTCTTCGAGCTTCTTCACCTTGTCGCGCGAGGTGCGATCGAAGAAGGTGGGATCGCAGAACAGCTCGTTGATCTCGTGGATTCTCGACTCGGCCTTCTCGACCGCCGCGGTCACTTCGTCGCGGCGCTTGGCGAGGTCCTTCTGGCGGCGCTGGCGCTCGCGGTCGTCCAGGTTGGCGCCGTTCCCCTTGGCCTTTTCCTTCTTCTGCTGGGCGCGGTGCTGGCGCAGGACCGCCTCGCCGTCCAGGTGGTCGTCGCCCAGGCGGTCGAGGTACTCCTCGTAGGTGCCCGGGAAATCCTGGATGCCCTTGGGGGAGATCTCGAAGATGCGGGTTGCGAGCTGCGACACGAACCAGCGGTCGTGGGAGACGAAGACGAGCGTCCCGTCGTAGGTCTTCAAGCCCTCGACCAGGGCGTCGATCGCCTCCAGGTCGAGGTGGTTGGTCGGCTCGTCGAGCACCAGGACGTTGGGTTTGGTCACCGAGAGCTTGCAGAAGACCAGCCGCGCCGCCTCGCCGCCCGAGAGGCTCTGGCAGGTCTTCTTCACGTCGTCACCCGAAAACAGCACCATCCCTAAGTTGCCGCGCACGAAGCCGATCGGCTCGCCCGGCACCGATTCCCAGAGCCAGGCCTCGACCGTCTGCTTGCCGGCGCCGTTCAATTCGTGGTGGTCCTGCGAGAAGTAGCCGGGATGGGTCTCGTAACCCCAGGCGATCTCGCCGCCGTCCGCCTCGGTCTCGTTCATGACGATTTTCAGGAGCGTCGACTTGCCGATGCCGTTGGGGCCGATGATGGCGATCTTGTCGCCGCGCTGGATCTTGAGCGAGACGTCCTTTAGGACCTGTTTCTCGCCGTACGCCTTCGAGACCCCCTCGATCGCCAGCACCTCGCGGCCGCTCGGCCGCACCTGCTTGAACTTGAAGGTCGGATAGCGCCGCGAGCTCTGCGGCAGCTTCTCGATGACGATCTTCTCCATCATCTTGACCTTGCTCTGCGCCTGGCGGGCCTTGGTCGCCTTGGCCTTGAAGCGGTCGACGAACGCCTGGTGGTTGGCGATCTGCTTCTCCCGCTTCTCGATCTCCGCCTCCTTCCTGTCCCGGTTGTCCTGCTTGCCGGTGACGAAGGCGGTGTAGTTGCCGTGGTAGAGCGTCACGGTCTCGTAGTCGACGTCCACGATGTGGGTGCAGACGTTGTCGAGGAAGCGATGGTCGTGGGAGATGACGATCGCCAGGCCCTTGTACTCGTCGAGGAACTTCTCCAGCCAGCGGATGGAGAGGATGTCCAGGTGGTTCGTCGGCTCGTCGAGGAGCAGAGCGTCGGGGTTCGCCGCCAGCACCTGGGCGAGGAGGACGCGCAGCTTGAAGCCGCCCGAGAGGGTCGAGAGCGGCTGACGGTGGATCTCGGTGACGATCCCCAGCCCTTCGAGCACCTCGCCGGCCTTCGCCTCCAGGCTGTAACCGTCGTGGCGGAGGATGGTGTCCTCCAGCTCGGCGTAGCGGTCGGCGTCGAAATGGGTCTCGGCGTGGGCCAGCAGGCGCTCCTTCTCCTCGATCGCCTCCCAGACCTCGTGGTTGCCCATCATGGCGACTTCCAGGATGGACATGTGCTCGTAGCGGAAGTGGTCCTGCTTCAGGACCCCCAGCTTCATCCGCTTGGGCATGGCGACCGTGCCCTCGGAGGGCTGGTCCTCGCCGGAGAGGATGCGCAGGAGGGTCGACTTGCCGGAGCCGTTGGCGCCCACCAGGCCGTAACGGTTGCCGGGAATGAACTGGATCGAGACCCCCTCGAAGAGGGTCTGAGGTCCAAACGATTTGCCAAGGTCGGAGACGGCGATCATAGGGCGGGGGATTCTACCATCAGGAAGAAGGGGGTGAGAATGAGGCGGCGGAACGCCGGAGGACTCCTTTGTAGAGAACAGCCGGAGAGGAAGTTCTCTTCCGGTCTCCCGAGGCCAAGGTCAGCCAGGCCGTGCCCTGCCAAGATTGAACACGAGGCCGTACGGATCGCGCAGGTAGCACTTGGGAACCGCGGGATCCTCTTCCTGGACGAGGCACCCGGCCGCGAGCAAGTCACGCTTTGCGGTCTCCACGTCCGGCACCAGGAGCTCCAGAACCGGTCCGTGAGACTCTCCCTTCTCTATAAATAGCTGTATGGAACCCGTCTCGAAGCCGATGATCCGGTCGTCCTCGTAGGTTACTTCGAACCCCAGAACGTTGCCGTAGAACTCGCGTGCCTGCTGCCAATCGCTCGTCCTGAGGATAATGTCCCGTGTCGATCGTGCTGCGGTTGCCATCGCCAGCTCCCTTCGGAAAAACCAGCAACGTGGGTGGGCACCCAACCCGCGAGGCTCGTGGAAGGTAGCCTAGCAGATGACGGCACGCAGTCCGCTGGAAGCGCTCGTTGGGCAAAGTAGGCGGAACTTATCGGTCCTCCCGCCGGCTCACCAGGAGGTGCTCGGTCAGGCGCTTCCCCTTGGCGGAGCCACGGAGGGCGGCTACTGGATCCTCCGCCGGGAGCGGAACCACGTGAATGGTCTCGCCGTGGTCCAGCCAGGCGAGTCGATCGCCATCATGGATCTGGTACCGTTTACGGATTGCGGCGGGGATGTTGGTCTGTCCCTTCTTGGTGCCGGATGTTTCCATGGTCGGAATCCTTTCCAGCCTCAGAGGCTGTGAAAAAACCTCGCACGGTAGGGGTTCCCGTAGAGGCGCTCCTGCCGCCGTCCGGGCATCCCCCGGAACCACCGCCGTCGGGGCGTCTCCGCAGGCCTCAGACGCTGCGGTGACGGGGGCGTTGAGACGCCCCGACGGAGGGGTCACGGCAAGGTTTTCGATAGCGCCTGGGGCGTCTCTACCCTCTCGGCTGAGGCGATTTCTTCAAACGCTCTCAGTCTAGAAGCTCCATGCGGATTGGGCAAGGCGCTCAAGAAGATTGCCTTGCGCCAAGGGCTACCTTTGCCGGCAGCCCATGCGGTGCAAGCTGGGATACACTTTGGGTGTGGCTGGAAGCGCCCGCTCGTAGAGGCCGTCTGTCGCGTGGCTGGCTAAGAGGCGCCGATCCTGTGTACCCCCGACGAGCTCATGGGAGAGGACTCGTATGTCGATGCCAGTTGATGAACCACAGTCCCCTTGGGTGGATCCGATCGTCGCCGAAGTTCGGGCTGCACGCGAACGGATCGTCGCAACCGTCGGCGGTGACCTCCACGCCTTATGCAAGCAACTTCGCGCTCGTCAGGCAGCCGCTGGGAGGATTCCAATTCGGCACGCTCCACGCCCACCGCGTTCGGAGACCGATCAGACGGCGTAGTGCGTTTGGATAGCATCAGTCCGGCCCGATGAGCGCCTATGGGGCAGTTGCCGGCCTAGAACCCTAGACTGGCCCCGAGGCAGCTGTGCGGGAACCACCTGTCTTCCTACGCTGCACGACGCCGATCTCGTCGCGCCGAACGGTTATGTGCCTCAGCGGCGGCCATGGCTGCCCGCTGGAGGCACCGGGTTCTGCGATCTGACCGCTCTCTTCTTGAACCTGAAAGCTCCCGCCTTAATCCTCTCGGCTATATCTGCATAGATTCTGCTTTCTTTGTACTCAAAAAGCGCTACGAGGAGCTCCTTCCTCGGACGAAGAAGATACGAATCCAGAGAAGCATCAAACGGTCTTTTATCAACCTTGAGCATTGCGACGTAGGAGCCAAGACTGAATCTATAACAGTTTATTCCTTCGGGCCTAGTTCGCTCTGGATGATAGATGGTCCCAACTGCGAGAGGATGTTCGTAGCGAACCAGAAAGACACCGAACTCGTCAGGTTCACCAGGATCGGCATTGAGGATCATTTCTCGGGCTCGTTCGCGCCAAGGACCGAGATCTACCCCTTGAAAGAATGGATGGGACGACTGGTCGGCGCGCCATAAGAGTGAAACGAAGAAAAGCTTGAATTGATCGTAATCGAGGTCGGATATTACGAAGACCTCTTGCCGGCTCAGATCCGCAGGTTCGCCATAGCGATCGAGAGGAGTTAGGAGAACGGCTTGCGCATAGTTGTCCCAGTCACCAATCCGGTTGTCGCAATCCGCATACAGAATCCCACTGTCATAGATTCCTGTTGGAGAGCGCTTAGGAAAGGATCCTTCTTCTGTGGAGTACATTCGTGGTATCTTTGAATCTTTCCGCAAGGGAGCATATAGTGATTCTGGAATAATATGTGCGGCGATCAGCTGCTTATCTTCTAGGCAAAGTTTACAGGTGCTCATAGCTTGGCGTAGATTCTCTACCTCACCAAAGTCTCTGTCGCGCTTCTTGGGTTTTATACGACGGCCTCGCGTCGCTAAGGCAGTCCAAGTTGTGCACACGCATTCACAGAACGCCGAACTTCCCTCTTCCACTTCCGCCTTTCTTGTGCTAGCGTCCAACCAGCGAGAGGAACGTCCTCTCCACCAGAACCAAGCGGGGCCGACAGAGCTGGTACCTCCGTCGACCCCCGGCAACGCAAGGAGGATAAGTCCATGCGTCACCAGCACCAGTCTACCAGTCCCTCACCCACCCCCCTGTCCAACGCCTTCGCCCCCGACTACCTGGCCCGCCTGCGCGAGCAGGAGGAGATCCTGACCGCCGCTGAGGCGGAGCTCGCCGGTCCCTGGAAGACGGAGCCCGTTCTCGGCAAGCCCGGGGCGGTCGCCGTGCTCCGGGCGTGGGAAGACCTCGCCGCCGGAGACCGGCCCGTCGCCGTGTGGTGGCATGAGGAGACGGCGCGGCTCTTGACCCTTCTCCTTCCGGCTCTCGACCGCGAACCGCTCTTCCACCTGGTGGAAGGGGAGACCGCGGACGGCTACCCGGTCCTCGCCGTGTATGGCGATCAGGGCTCCCAGATCGCCGGGTGGATCGACCGGTACGAACCGCGGTGGGCCGAGGGTCTCCACCTCCTGGAGGCGATCGTCCGCTCGCCTCTCGCTCTGGCCACCCTGCTCGCGGTCGCCGGCCCGGGGGCCGAGGAGCAGGTGGGCAGGATCCGCGCTCGGCAGCAGCAGCCGTAAGGAAGAAGGACGGCGGGAAGGGGCGGCGCTGCGGCGCCGCCCCCCGTACGGCAGTGAGGATCGCTGGAGGTCTCCGACCTCAAACCGACGAGGAGTGTCCCTGGGAGCGCCGGCGTCCTCGCCGGCTTCTTCTTCCCCCGCCCGCCCGGCCGGCGGGGACGCCAGCGCTCCCAGGGAAAAATCTGGCTCGTTGGTACAGTGTCGCGGGTCGGAGCGCTATGGGATGTCGAAGGCCCGGGGAATCCACCCCAAACGGCTCGAAATTCAATTCGAGCGGCTCCAAATGCATTTCAGGTGACCCGAAATGCATTTCGGGTGACTCGAAATCGATTTGGAGTGACTCGAAATGTATTTCGGGCGGCTCGAAATGAATTTGGAGCGGCTCGAAATCGATTTCAGGTGACCCGAAATGCATTTCGAGTCGCGCGAAATGCATTTGGAGTCGCTCGAATTCGATTTCGAGTGACTTTCCGGCCATTTTGGCAGGTCCGCGAGCGAGCTCTCGCGGTCGGATGTCCTCTCCAGAGGGCGCCCGCAGGATCTTACGGGCTACCGCTCCGCCTCGACGCTCACCACCTCGGTCACCCGGCGCTCGAACTCCTGCCCCAACCCGGCGCCGCTGGTCTCCTGGTGGCGGCGGGTGACGACCAGCCGGTTGCCGACCCGCGCCAGGTCCCAGCGCTCCTTGGTCTCGGTGCTGAAGGTGAGGAGGAGGAAGCCGGCCTTGACCTTGACGACCGACTCGGCAGCGAAGGGGACGCCGTCGGGCCCCAGCCAGACTTTCAGGGTGGCGGCCGACTCCTTGACGTGTTTGCGCTCGGCCTGGGAGAGAGTGGGGGAGACCTTCAAGACCAGGAGCCGTGCCGGCCGGCCCGCGGTGCCGTCGGCGTGCTCGTCGATCACGGTGGCGTGGGCGAGGCGGGTGGCGAGCGGGCCGGCGAAGCTCAGCACCTCGGCCAGCTCGTTGGCGTTGACCTCGCGCAGCACCGCCGCGGTGGGAGTCGTCTTCTCCGGGTCGGCCCGGTGGGCGCGCTCCTCCTCGGCCATCCGCTCCAGGGCGGCCCGGGGGTAGCTCACCCGCAGGCCCTCCGGGCCGTCCTCCACCCGGATCGTCCCCTTTCCCTGCTCCGGGTGGGGCTTGCCGTCCTCCTTGGTCTGGGTGAAGAGCTGCACCTCGACCGCGGCGCGGATCGGTTCGTGCCCGTCGAGGCGGCCTAAGGCGGCGCGCAACTCGGCCAGGGGATCGGCAGGGGCGGCCGCTGCCGGGACCGCGCCGGTCGCGAGGAGCAGCAGGAGGAGGAGGGCGCTCCTCCCGGGCCGGCGTCGCCGCCTCATCCCGCCTCCGCCAGGGGTTCGGGGAGATCCGGCTCGACCAGCCGCCGTACCTCGTCAATCCGCGCCTCGGTGTCCCGTTCGCCGATCTCCATCAAATGCTCCAGGTAGTCGGGCTGAAACATGAGGTAGGAGAGGAAGTCCGGGTTGGTCGTCTCCCGGGTGCCCAGGCTGCGGGTCAGGTAGCGGAAGGCCTTGGGCAGGCGCGGCTCGTAGGTGGCGGCGAGCGCTCCCAGGTCCTCGCTGGGGCGGAAGAGGAGGATGTCGACCGGCCGCAGGCCCTCCCATTGGGCGGGGGGGAGGTTGGCGAGCAGCTGGTTGGTCTGCTCCAGGCGCTCGACATCCTGCTCCAGGACGTCCAGGAAGATGGCGTTCAGCAGCTCGGAGAAGATCTGCGCCAGCGGCGGATAGCCGGTCGCCTTCGGCCGCTCGGCCTCGGCGCAGAGGTACTGCGGCGAGACGGCCAGGATGCGGGTGGCCCCGAGGCGGAGGGCGGGCGACAGGGGGGCCGAGAGCCGGACCCCGCCGTCGCCATGCCAGGAGTCGCCCAGGCGCACGGCGGGGAAGAAGACCGGCAGGGCCGACGAGGCCATGATGTGGTCGACCGTGATGCGGGCGGGGAGGGTTCGGCGCTGCCGGTCGGTCAGGGAGGCAGACCCCGCCCCCTGCACCCAGGTCACGGTCTGGCCGGTCGAGTAGTTGAGGGTGGTGATCGCCAGGCCCTTCAAGCGTCCCCGTTCGAGGTTCCGGCTGATGCCGATGATCTCCTCGTCGACCGTCGCCGCCAAGCGCGCCAGGGTGGCGTGGAGGGGGGCGGTGTCGACCAGGCCGTGCACGTCGGGGGCCACCGAGCTGCCGCCGGCGACTAGGTGGGTGGCCCAGCGCACCAGGTTGCGGGAGAGGGAGGGGAGGTCGACCCGGAAGATGTCGTCGACCGAGAGGCTGCGCCAGATGTCGCACAGCTGGTCGGCCGCCTCGGCGAGCGAGCCGGGGTGGGCGGCGAGGAAGGTGGCGTTGACCCCCCCGGCCGAGACCCCGGTGATGATCGGGAAGCGCAGCTCCGGCAGGTGGCGCCCGAGGGCGCGCAGCACCCCCACCTGGTAGGCGGCCCGGGCGCCGCCGCCGGTCAGGACGATGGCGAGGTCGCCGGGTTGCGCTGGGGTTTCGATCATTGCGTAAGATCTCCGACCGGGCACGAGCCGTGCAAAACGCTCGCCCACGAGCCACCTGGCGTGGCATTATCGCAGGCCACGGGTCCGGGAGACAGCCCGGCTTGGGGAGGAAAGGGGAGTATGAAAGCGATCCGTACACTACTGATTTTCGTCGTCGTCCTGGCCATCGCCGGGGTCGTCTACGTCCATTCCGGCCTCTACGACGTCGCCGCCAACGGCGGCCGGGGCGGCTTCCTGGAGGCCATCGCCCACCGGGTCTCCGACAACTCGGTCGAGCACCACGCCCAGGGCATCCCGGTGCCGCCCCTGGGCGATCCGGCCCAACTCAAGACCGGCTTCGCCCACTACCAGGAGATGTGCATCACCTGCCACGGCGCCCCGGGGGTCAAGGCGTCGGAGATCGGCGCCGGCCTGAACCCGCATCCGCCCAACCTCATCCGCTCGACCATGGACATGCCGCCCAACGAGGTCTACTGGGTTACCAAGAACGGCATCAAGATGACCGGCATGCCGGCCTTCGGCCCCACCCACAACGAGAGCGAGCTGTGGGCGATCACCGCCTTCGTCAAGCAGCTGCCCACCATGACCCCCGAGCAGTACCAGGCGATGGTGAAGGCGGCCGGCGCGGCGGGGGAGCACCATGAGGAGGGGGAGGAGCACGAGCATCCCGCAATGCCGCCGACATCGCCGGCATCGGGGCCGGGGCATTGAGCGTGGCCGCCGCTCCTTCCCCCCGGCCGAGGGGTCGGGGGTGAGGGTCGGCAGCCTTGATTTGACCGTCGTCAGCGACGGCGAGTTCCGCCTCGACGGCGGCGCCATGTTCGGGGTGGTGCCGCGGACGATGTGGGGGAAGGCCAAGCCGCCCGACGCGCTGAACCGCATCCGCATGGGCACCAACTGCCTGCTGGTGGCGCGGGGGCGGGACCTGCTCCTCGTCGACACCGGGATCGGCGACAAGCTCGACCCCAAGCTCCAGGAGGTCTACGCCATGGACCCCCAGGCGGTACGGCTGCCGGAGGCCATCCGGCGGGCGGGGTATGAGCTGGGGGACGTCACCCATGTCCTCCTCTCCCACCTCCATTTCGATCACTGTGGCTGGAACACCCGCGAGGTGGGGGGGCGGATCGTCCCCACCTTCCCCAACGCCCGCTATTTCCTCCACCGCGGCGAGGTGGAGCACGCACGCCATCCCAACGAGCGCGACCGGGCGAGCTACATGCTGCCCAACTGGGAGCCGCTCTTCGAGGCCGGGGTTGCCGAGCTGTTCGACGACGAGGTCGAGCCGCTCCCCGGAGTGCGCGCCGTCCGCGTCCCCGGCCACAACCGCGACATGTGCATCGTGCTCCTCGACGGCGGGACCTCAGAGAAAGCCGTCTTCTGGGCCGACCTCGTCCCCACCACCGCCCACGTCCCCCTGCCCTGGATCATGGGGTACGACCTCTATCCCCTGGAGACCTTGGAGAGCAAGAAGCTCTGGCTCCCCCGGGCCGCCGCCGGCAGCTGGCTCGGCATCTTCGAGCACGACGCCGACGTTCCCCTCGCCCGGGTGGTCGAGGAACGGCCCGGCCGGTTCAAGGCCGAGCCGGTCGCCCTTCCTTAAGCGTTGACTTAGACTAACTGAGTGTCCGCGCAGGGCAGGCACAGGGGCTCGGCCCCTACCTGCCCTGCTGCTACCTTCATCTCTCCAGCCAACTTCGCCTATTGTCTCGGAGCGAACGGTCCGAGGCAGGGCAGCGTAGGGGCAGAGCCCCTGTGCCTGCCCTGCCCTCCACAGGCGAGATCTATAGGAGGCGTACGGGGTTCGGATCAAAGGCGGCGCGGTATTCCGGGAGGCGGCCCTGGCTGAGCCACCACGGCCCCCGCGACTGGCGCGAAGAATGCATCGATAGCTTGTGGTCGCGCCTCGATCGGCCCGCGGCGCGCGCACGCCACGTGATCAGAAAGCGAAAGGATTCCCATGACAGCCACCACGATGCAAGAAACCGAAGTCCGGCCGCAGGGTAAACCCGAATCGTTCGTCTCGGCCGACGGGACTCGACTGGCCGGTGTGCAATACGGCTCGGGCGCACCGCTCGTCCTCGTCCACGGCAGCGGTGCGGATCGCAACCGCTGGACCGGGGTGACGGCCGCCCTGGCACGCGAGCTCGCCGTCCACACCTACGACCGGCGCGGTCGCGGGGACAGCCAGGATGGCCCTTCGTACAGCCTCGAGCGCGAGGCCGAGGACCTCCTGGCGTTGCTGCACGGCATCGGCGCTCCGGCCGACGTCGTGGCCCATTCGTACGGCGCCCTGTGCGCGCTGAGCGCCGCGGCCATGGACAGCCGACTCCTCCGCAGGCTGGTCCTCTACGAGGCTCCGCTGCCGCCGCAAGTCGGGCTCGACGATGCGATCGTTCAGCGTCTGTCCGGCCTGCTGCGCGACGGCGATTGCGAGGGGCTCGTCGCGGCGTTCTTTCTCGAGGTGTTGCACGTCTCCGCGAAGCAGCTCGCCGCCCTGAAGCAGACGCCGCAGTGGGCAGCCCGTGTGGCGGAGGCTTCGACCATCCCGCGCGAGCTCGCCGCCCAGAACGCTTTCTCGTTGGACCCGACCCGCTTTCGCGCCCTCAAGTCCCCGGTTACGCTGCTGCTCGGAGGCGCGAGCCCGCCGCCCTTCCGGGCCGCGGCAGAACGCCTCGCTCGGGACCTCCCGCAGGCCCGGGTGACAGTCCTTCCCGGCCAAGCTCATGGCGCGATGGACTCCGCCCCGGACCTGTTCGTGGCTACGGTGCTCGATCTGCTGAAATGTTAGCCCTCGCGCTTCATGCGGTCCTGGCGGGCCCTCTCACGTTCGCTGGGGGAATCGAGCGCAGTGTCGCCCATCTTGATCTCACCCTCTCGCTCGTAATGGCCGACGATCAGGCCACTTGGAGAGACGCGGGACCTGGTCAGCTTGAACGAATGCGGCGCCGAGCCGTCGGCGAACAGCTTTTTGCCGCCGCCAAGCACGACCGGCACCGTGAAGATGCTCATAGCGTCGACCAGGTCATTGGCGAGCAGCGCGTGGACGAGTTCGGTACTGCCCTGGGTGACGAGGTTCGGGCCGTCTTCCTGCTTCAGGCGCTTCACGTCGGCGATGTCGCGCAGGAGCACTGAGCCCGCCCAGCTCGTATCGACCTCGCCTGAGCGCGAAACCGCGTACTTCTTGATGTCGTTGAACAGCTTGGCGATGCCGCCATGGGGAGCGTCTGCGTCTTGGTAGGGCCAGTACGCGGCGAAGATCTCGTAGGTCTTGCGGCCGAGCAGGAGGTCGAATTTCTCCTTGAAGACGTGGTCGAGCTCTTCACCGAACTCTGGAGAGAAATAGGGCATCACCCAGCCGCCGAACTTGAAGCCCTGGGTCGGATCCTCGGTCGGCGCGCCGGGCGCTTGCATGACGCCATCCATGGAAACCTGGGCGCCGACGATGATCTTCCGCATGGGTCACTCTCCTTGTTGGAGCCGAGGACGAACGGCCTGCTTCCGATCCGACATGGTTACCAGGACGGGTGCAGGATGGGTGCCAGCCGATCGGTGGGAAGACGCACGGCGGGAGGAAGGTCCTCCCGCCGTGCGGGGAAACGAGGTGCTCAAGACCGGCCGCTCAGAACTGCGACCAGAGGAATTGGTTCGTGACCTCGTGGTGGAACTGCACCTCGGAGGCCTTGATGTGGGTGCCGAGAGCCTTGGGGCAGCGTTCGGCCTGGGCGAGCTTGAGCTCGGCGAGCTTGGCGTGCACCTCCTCCCCCATCACCTCCTGCATGAACCGGCTCCCCTTGAACAGCCGGATGGCGTCGTAGATGTTGTCGGGCAGGAAACGGGTGCGCGGCCGCTTGTCCCCGTCCTCCTCGGTCTGCGGGCCTTCGAGCCCGGTCCTGAGCAGAGTGTAGATCGCCAGGTAGGGGTTGGAGTCGGGAGCGATGGAGCGCACCTCGACGCGTGCCGAGCGCTCGTTTCCCAAGGGGATGCGCACCATGGAGCCGCGGTCGATGGCCGAGGCCTTGATCTGGTTGGGCGCCTCGAAGTGGGGGTCCAGGCGGCGGTACGAGTTGACGCTCGAGTTGAGCACCAGGCAGATGTCCGAGGCGCTCGCCAGGATGCGGCTGATGAAGTCCCAGCCGGCGGCCGAGAGACCGTCCTTGCCGTCCTTCTCGTAGAAGAGATTGGTCGACTGGCGGGTCACCGAGAGGTTGGTGTGCATGCCCGAACCGTTGACGCCGGTCACCGGCTTGGGCAGGAAGCACGCCGTCATCCCCAGGCGCGCCGCGACCTGCCGGGAGAGCAACTTGTAGAGCTGCACCTGGTCGGCGGCCACCGAGGCCTCGGTGTAGCCGTAGTTCATCTCGAACTGCGAGGGCGCCACCTCCGGGTGGTCCTTCTCGTTGGCGAAGCCCATGGCCCGCTGCACCTCGGCGGCGGTGTCGATGAACTGCCGCAGGGCGTCGCCTGGCAGCGAGTGGTAATAGCCGCCCGTGGAGATGAACTCGAAACGGCCGGTCTCGTAGTAGGCGCGCTCCGCGTCGCCTCCGCGGAAGAGGAAGCCCTCGATCTCGTTGGCGGCGTGGGCGACCATGCCGTCCTTGGTGTAAAGCTTGTCGGTGTACCCCTTGAGCGCGGCCCGCATGTCGGCGCTGTACGGGCTGCCGTCGCGTTCGCGGACCTCGCCGAAGGCCAGCACCTTGCCGGGGCCGAAGATGTCCGACGGCAGCCAGTAGAAGGCCGGCCAGTCGATCGCCAGTCGCAGGTCCGATTCCTGCTGCCGCGAAAAGCCGCGGATCGACGAGCCGTCGAAGGTCAGATTGTCCGCCGCCTTGAGCAGGAACTTCTTGTCATAGTCCAGCATGTGCAGCCGGCCTTCGAGGTCGGTGAAACACACGGTGACCGCCTTGATGCGCTTCTCGTCGTTGAGATAGCGCATTCGCTGTTCGCGGACCACGTCGGCGGGCCGCCGGGCCAGCCGCTCCTCCTTGGCCTCGAGGTTCATCTCCTCCAGCTCGTCGTAGGGGATCTCCAGAAAGTCGCGCAGCCCCGGATGCGAGGTGCGGGGCGCCGGCTGCGCCATCTCCTCCAGCTTCTCCGGGGTCATGGCGGCAAGCGCCTCGGCTCGGCTCGGCTCGGTTGGGTGCATGGCTTCCCTCCTTGGGTCGATGTGCCCGTCTCTTGGGGTAGATTCTATACGAACTAACCTAGTTGTCAAGGTGGTTAGGCTAAATATCAGTCGATCTAGGCTAATTGTGCGACTGGCCTGCTGCGCGCCCCTGCGCCGCCGACTCACCTGGCACCTAGTTGGGCGGGCGCCCTGGTTATACGCCAGGCACGCCTCAGCCGAGCTGCTCGGCAAGCCCGACAAGGATGCCCTCAGGCCCGCGGATGTAGGCTAGGCGGTACGTGTCCCCGTACTGCATTTCGCCAATGAGCTCGGCCCCGTGGGCGCGCATGTGCGCAACGACAGCGTCGATGTCCTCGACGGCGAACATGACGCGACGGATGCCCAGCGTGTTCACCGGTGCGTCCACGGGCCCAAACCTGATCGCGTTGGGCGTGTGGAACTTGTCCAGCTCAATGCCCTGCCCATCGGGAGTCCG
>Ga0137403_10000469_pt1 | contig 52187 bp, 44 predicted proteins | sample CZOMad2_1_16fung_FD_122057 | JGI IMG/M metagenome (GOLD analysis project Ga0137403, IMG submission 122057) | Vadose zone soil fungal communities from Angelo Coast Range Reserve, California, USA - CZOMad2_1_16fungal (Hybrid Assembly) | ecosystem: Environmental > Terrestrial > Soil > Vadose zone... | reverse complement strand
CGGAGTTCAGGGCGGTAACTCGTCCGGCGAACTTCGCGCTGGCTTGATCGCGGGCCGTGATCTGCAAAGGCTGCCCAACGTGCACCAGGCCGGCGGTCTGCTGCGGTACTCCAAAGTTGACATAGATCGGGTCCAACGACTGAAGAGGAACAATCGGATCGCCGGCGGCCATGTACTGACCTAGATTCGCCTGCCGGATCCCAAGGACGCCGGTAAACGGCGCACGGATGGTCTTGCGCTCGATGGTCGCGCTGAGCTCGCCGACTTTGGCTTCTCGCGACTTCTGTTCCGCGCTTGCCTGATCGTAGTCACTGCGAGAGATCACGCCCTCGTCCACCAACCCTTTTCGCCGCGCGAAGTTGATGCGCGCCAGTTCGCGTTGCGCCTCGGCGTCCGCGAGTTGGGCCCGCTCCTGGCGGGTGTCAAGTTCGACCAGGATGTCTCCCTGGTGGACACTCTTGCCGGATTCGAAGGCGATCTTGTCGATCTTGCCGGGAAGGTCGGCGCTCACGGTAACACCGTGGATCGCGATCGCCGTGCCGACCACACTTGTGGTCGCCGGCCATTTCACCTTTTGGGCCTCCACGGAGGTGATGGCCTCCGGCGGCGGCTCGAAATGCGAGCCCTTGATCGCCGTCTGAATCTGGCGATATTTTGCAAAACCTAGTCCTGAGATGACCAGCAGGGCGACGCCCAGGGTCAGTAACATCCGTTTCGCCATACGTCCTCGTAGCCTATGAGCTGTTTAAGAAGATGATTACAAGTATATCGGCCCCGAGCCTCCTCCAAGAGGGTGGGATCAACATGCCTCAAGATTCATCGGGGGGCGAAAAGGATTCGAAAGTTTTTGTTAATTTTCGAGAAAAAGGTTCCCGAAGAGGGACTATTTAAGCAGGAGTGAAGTCTCGAAACTGGGACGGGCGGTCATCAGGCGATGACCACCCGCCACCAAAATGCGTTCTACAGGGTTTTGAGGAACGCAACCAGGTCTTTCTTTTGCTGGTCGGTGAACCCAAGCAGGAAGCGCTGGTTATAAAACTCGACGGCGTCATCGAGGGTTTTTGCCGCTCCGTTATGGAAATATGGAGCGCGCGCCGACAAGCCACGCAAGATCGGCCCCTTAGTCTTTCCCACGTCCGCACACTTTCCGGTGATCAGTGCGCGTGCCGGGTCGGTGGTCTGCACGGTGGCGCCGGTCGTGTTGCATTGAACGGTGTAGACCGGAAGCGCCGAAATATCCAACGCTGGAAGCGCGGGATAATCGGTGATTCCGATGTTGATCGCCAATGGAACTGAGTGGTTCCCGACGTTGGGCGAATCGTGACAAGTTGTGCAAGTCCCGTTGACGGTCGAGAGGCCCGGAATGTCGTTCAACCCTGCGACACCGGTGATGGTGATGGGAGATGTGTTGAAGAGCATCTGTCCCCGAGCAATGGCCGCTTTTTGTGGCGTGGGCGAGTCCGTCCACTTGTCGTAGGTCGTGAACGCTTTAGAGTCAAACGGACGGCCGTTGGGATCTGCTCCCAGCACGTCGTTGATGCCTACATAGAACTCCTGTGTCGACAGGTTGTTCGCTCCGCCCATCGCGCCGCGTGCGTTGAGTGCGCCCGCACCCTTGTCTGCCGACTGTGCGGTGTAGAGCGCGGTTTCAAAGGCGACGATTTGTTGCAACTGAGGGGTCGAGGGGGTTACAGCACCCTCCGCATGCCCTGAGGTTGCGTCAATCGCCTGCTGCAGCAGGTTGGCTTCGAGCGAGCGCCCTTTAGGGCTCTCACGACCATCCCACATTACCGTCGTCAAGAAGGGAATGTTTGTAGAGGGCAGCGGACGGCGATACATCGCAGGTTGCGTCGAAGTCGTCTGCGCGCAGTTGTAGGGATCTTGGATGTCGGTGATCTGGAAGTCTGCGGTGGCAGGCACCGGCAACGAGATTCGGATCAGGCCTTTGTTGAGCAAGAGACTGTATGCGATCTTGCGTGCTCCCAAGGTAGAGACGTCGGCGCTGGGACAGTTGGCCCCGTCAACGGTGCGGAAGATGGGGTCAGTCCCATTGGTCGAATTGAAGCGGGTCTGCACCTCGTCGGGAGAGATGGTCCAGGCGTTCGAGGAGACGTGGCAACTGTTGCAGGTGCGTCCGTTCGTCCCCAGGCTCTGGAAGAACGGGGTGGTCACGTCGATCGGACCCGAGGTGCTGTAGGTACTGAGCGTCCCGCTGCCGTTGGGGCTGGTGATCGGATTCGGAAGTGTGCTGCGAACGGTGAACGCGACCGAGACAAGCCCCAACATGCAGGTGATGAGAAGAAGCGTTCGTCTGCGCATAAACGCCCACCTTTGAGGTTCAAGCATTAGCTGCTGCTCTGCCGTCCTGTGTCAAGGGCTAGGAGTTCATCTTGCGTTTATTTCACAATCACCGTGTAAGTAGCTAGTGTAATTGTCTTTACAGGACGTAATCACCGGCCACAGAGGGGGTAAATTTGTGTTAAACTTCCGCCTCTCTGGAGTAGTGCCGATGGACCTTCTGGCCGAGTCTAAGTCCAAATACCAGTTTGGGGCATTCACGGCCGACGCTCGCTCCTGCGAACTACGCAAGCAGGGCACCAAGATCAAACTGCAAGAGCGCCCCTTCGAGTTGCTGTTGGCACTGGTAGAGAGACCGGGCGATCTGGTTACTCGCGAAGAGCTGCGCCAGCGGCTTTGGCCCGACGGCACATTCGTCGACTTCGACCACAGCATCAGCAGCGCGGTGAACAAACTACGCGCCGCCCTGAACGACTCCGCGCGCCATCCGCACTACATCGAAACCGCCGGACGGCGTGGATATCGCTTTCTCTATCCGGTAACGCTGGCGAAGCCGTCGGCGGCTCAAAGACCGGCAGCAGCAGAGGAAGCTGCTGGGACCGGCCGGCGCCGAGTCACCGCGGTCGCACTCGCCGCGGTACTGCTGTTCACGGCGACGTACGTCTTGGTGCATAAGCGCGTTGCAGGTGAGGGCACAATTCGCTCCATCGTGGTGCTGCCACTGAAGAACCTCTCCAGCGATCCCGAACAGGAATTTTTCTCCGAAGGACTGACGGACGAACTCATAACGCGATTGGCTTCGCTGCAAGGTCTGCGTGTCATCTCGCGAACCTCGGCGATGCACTACAAGGATTCCGCCAAACCACTGCCGGTCATCGCTAAGGAGTTGAACGTCGACGCGGTGGTGGAAGGCTCAGTGCTGCGGGCGGGTGACCGGGTGCGCATAACTGCGCAGCTGATCGACGCTCGAACCGACCAGCATCTTTGGGCAGAGAGTTTTGAGCGTGACCAACGCGATGTGTTGACGTTACAAAATGAGGTCACTCGCGAGATCGCCGACAAGATCAAGCTCACCGTGGATCCGGCTGCCCGCGAGCGACTAGCGACGGCGAAGCCGGTCGATCCCGCCGCCCATGAGGAGTACCTTCGTGGACGCTACTACTGGTCCAAACGAACTGGGGATGACTTGAAGACGGCCATCCGGCATTTCGAATCCGCCATCGAGCATGATCCCAATTACGCTCGCGCCTACGCCGGGATGGCAGATTGTTACGGTCTGCTCGGGGGGTACACCCTTATTCGCCAGAGTGGATTCATGGCGAAGGCGCGCGCGGCTGGCTTGAAAGCCCTGGCACTCGATCCCGAACTCGCGGAAGCGCACACGTCATTGGCCTTAGTGGCCCAAAACTACGACTGGGACTGGCAAACCGCCGAAAAGGAATACCGTCGTGCAATCGAGCTTGACCCTAACTATGCCACCGCGCATCACTGGTACGCAGAGTTTTTGTCGTACCTTGGACGCTTCAGGGAGGCGGAAGCGGAGATCGAGCGAGCGCGCAAGTTGGATCCGCTGGCGCTGGTGATTGCCACCGACCACGCCGTCATCCTCTACTATGCCCGCCAATATGACCGCTCGATCGAAGAATTCCGGGAAGTCATCGCGAAAGATCCGTCGTTTTCGCGTGCTCACATGATCGAGCTCCCCTATGTGGAGAAGGGAATGTTCGCCGAAGCGCTGGCTGACTCCGCGGCATTGCAACGCGGCTCCCCCTGGGGAATGGCAAATCTGGTGTACATCTACGGCAGGGCGGGTGAACGCAAGTTAGCATTGCGCGAGAATGAGAGGTTGAGACGTCTTACAAGCAGCCGCCATTTCGATCCAGCAGCGCAAATATACGCCGCCATCGGGATTGGCGATAAAGAACTCGCCTTCCAAAAGCTTGAGGAGGCCTACGTGGTCCATTCCAATGGGCTCACCTCCCTCAAAGTAAATCCCGCCTATGACCCACTGAGAGGCGACCCGCGCTATCAAGACCTGATGCGGCGGGTCGGTTTGTCGCACTGATGGCTTCGTAAGGGAGTTTTATTTTGAGGCGGCGCGCTTTTCGCGGCGGGACTTCGCCCAGCCTTCTTTAATCTCCTGCCGGGCGCGGCCAATGACTAAGGCATCAGCGGGAACATCATCGGTGACGGTGGAAGCCGCGGCGACATAGGCACCCTTGCCGATGCGGATGGGAGCTACCAACGTCGAATCGCTCCCGACAAAGACTCCATCTTCGATCACAGTCTGATGCTTGTGCACGCCATCGTAATTGCAGGTGATGGTGCCGGCACCCACGTTCACGTTCTCACCAATTACGGCGTCTCCGAGATAAGTTAGGTGGTTGGCCTTCGAGCCTTTGCCTAGCTTGGTCTTTTTCGTTTCGACGAAATTTCCAACATGAGCGCCCTCACCAATCTCGCTGCCCGGGCGAATGTGCGCGTAGGGGCCCAGTACCGCGCCGGCTGCGATGCTCGATTCGGTGATGATGCATCCCGGACGGATGGTCGCGTTCGGTCCGATCTCGGAATCGGTGATCACCGAGTATGAGGCTATGCGCGTGCCTTCGCCGATCTTCGTGTTGCCGAGCAGTTGAACGAATGGCTCGATGATGGTGTCAGCGCCCACACTTATACTGGAATCGATGACGCAAGTCTCGGGATAGAAGATGGTGGCTCCTTCGCTCATCAGCTCCAATGCTTTGCGGCGACGCACTTGCACGTCCAGCTGCGCAAGCTCAGCGCGCGTGTTCACGCCCAGCACTTCATGTGGATCCGAGGAGCGAAGCGCTACGACCTTTTTTTTGTCGTTGGTGAGCAGGGAGGCCATGTCGGTGAGATAGAACTCGCGGTGAGCGTTGTCGGTGGTGAGCCGATCTAACCGCGAAAAGAGTTCGCTGGCAGAAAATGCATAGATGCCGGAATTGATCTCTTTGATCTTCTCCTGCTTGGAGCTGAGCGCCTTCTGCTCCACGATGGTGGCGACAACATCGCCCGACTTGCGTACGATGCGCCCATAGCCGGTTGGGTCGGGAGGTTGAGTCGTCAGGATGGTCATCGCAGCGCCCTTGCTGCTGTGAACATCCAGCAAACGCTGTATCGTCTCCGGACGGATCAGCGGCACATCACCGGAGAGGACGACGACACCATCGTATCCGCGCAGAGCTTCGCGGGAACAGATCAGGGCGTGGCCGGTGCCACGCTGTTCCGGTTGGGAGATGAAGCGGACACCGGTGTGCTTCACTGCCTCACGCACTCTTTTTTCTTCATGCCCGACGATGGCGTAGATGTCCGCGGGTCTGGCTACCTTGAGCGCGGCAACGATGACATGCTCCAGCAGCGGCAGACCGCCGATGCGGTGCAGAACCTTGGGATCTTTCGACTTGAGACGCGTCCCCTTGCCCGCGGCAAGGATGGCGATCGCAAACTTGCGGGGTGCCGCTGCTCGCGATGACTTCGCTGCTTGGGATTTTGCCATGGCGGTCAGGAGACGATTGTAACTTTCGCGACGGTGTGGTGGAAGAAAGTCACTGCCAGGGCTTACTTCTTCTTGCGGATCACGGTCTCGATCTCCGGCTCGGGCTCAGTCTCAGGGTAGAGGACTTCGGTGAAGCGCGGATCGTCACTCAGCCGGTCGAAGTCGGAATCGTTCCGTGCCTGGAAGCGATTTGCGGGATTCAAACGAATGGCATCATTCAAGCTCTTCAACGCGGGTTCAATGCGGCCGATCAAGCATTCCAGCGCTGCCATTCCATAGTGCGCGTAATCTGCTTTCGGGTTCTGGCGCAGAATCTTCTCCAGATGACTCCTGGCATCGTCGAAATTGCCGTCGTTTATCAGGGAGACAGCGAAGTCGTAATGTTCTTCGGGGGTCTTAAAAGCACTCGAAGAACCCTTCCCAAGCTGCTGCATGCAGGTGTTCAGATGGATGGAGGCACGGTCAGCCAACTCGCGCACGCCACTCTCGCAAACCTTCTCTAAGAGTGACTTGGCGCGCTCGTATTTATGCTCCTGCATGGCCTTGAGCCCGGCCTCATAATTTTGCACAGCCTGTGCAAAACGAGGATCAAGGCGCAGGTCGTCGTTCGCCGACTCCCGCTTGGGAGAAGCGGCGACTTCCGGTGACCGCCTTCTAAGCCCTTTTGTAATCTTTAGCTTAGAGGGCGACTTTTTAAGTTTTGCCTTGGCTTTTTTTATCATTCTTGATCGGGCCAGCACGCCGGCCTTGGCCGACACATTTTTGCCGGTGTGGAAATTCGTAAAAACTCCCATGCCGGTAAAGCAGGCTGTTATACCCGTAAATGTGAGCGCGCGTCAACTCTGCCTCGGCATCTTGAACCTGCGCAGTCGCGATCACATAGCCGTCGGAGCCTGAAAAGGCGCTTGCTATAATCGCCACTTCTACTGGAGATTCCATGCCGGACACCAGCATTGGCGCCATTCACGCCCGCGAGATCCTGGACTCGCGCGGCAATCCCACGGTCGAGGCCGAAGTCCATCTGAATGATGGCACGATCGGTCGCGCCGCTGTGCCCAGTGGTGCGTCGACGGGAGAGCATGAAGCGGTCGAGCTGCGGGATGGCGATAAGGAACGATACCTGGGCAAAGGTGTCCTGACCGCCGTCGCGAATGTGAACACCGAGATCGACAGTGCGCTTTCCAGCATGGACGCTTCCGATCAGCGCGCCGCAGATAACAAGATGATCGAGCTGGATGGCACTCCAAATAAGGGACGTTTAGGAGCCAATGCCATTCTCGCCGTTTCCATGGCTTGCGCACGCGCCAGCGCAATTTCGACCAAGATGCCGCTCTATCGTTATCTCGGAGGCATCGATGGAAACCTTCTGCCGGTGCCCATGATGAACATCCTGAATGGCGGGGCGCATGCCGACAGCAACGTCGACTTCCAGGAATTCATGGTGATGCCGGTCGGCGCCGAGAGCTTTGCCATCGCGCTGCGGTGGGGTGCGGAAGTCTTCCACACGCTGAAGGGCGTCCTGAAAAAACGGGGCTATAGCACCGGAGTTGGCGACGAGGGCGGCTTTGCGCCATCGGTGAAATCCAACGTCGAAGCGATCGAGTTGGTGATCGAAGCGATCCAGCAGGCCGGCTACGCGCCAGGAGAGGAGATCGCTATCGCGCTCGATCCTGCGGCCAGTGAGTTTTTTTCCAAGGACAAGGGTAAATACGTCTTCAAGAAATCCGATAAATCAGAACACACGCCCGAACAGATGGTGGGTTACTGGTCGGATTGGGTGCGCAAGTATCCCATCGTCTCCATCGAGGATGGGCTGGCGGAAGACGACTGGCATGGCTGGTCGCTACTGACCAAGGAACTCGGCAACAAGATCCAACTGGTCGGCGACGACCTCTTCGTCACCAACCCGGAGCGGCTGCAACAGGGGATCGACAAGAGTGTGGCAAATTCCATTCTGATCAAGCTGAACCAGATCGGAACGGTGAGCGAGACACTGGACGCCATCGATCTCGCCAAGCGCAACAAATACACCTCGATCGCGTCGCATCGCTCAGGCGAGACGGAAGACACTTTCATCGCTGATCTTGCTGTCGGCACAGCGTGCGGCCAGATCAAGACCGGGTCCGCCTCGCGCACCGACCGCGTCGCAAAATACAATCGACTACTCCGCATCGAAGAGGAACTTGGCTCTGGCGCTCGCTTCCTGGGGATCAAGGCCCTCAACTACAAAGGCGAGCTAGCCGGAAAAGTAACGGCGTAGGATAGAGCGTTTTATCCTGCTTGAATACCGAGCGAGCGATCCCATCTACATGCCGAATGCCGACAACAGGGTCGTGGAGGATTTTGGCCGCGAGTGGCAACTCTTCGATCAGTCGCAATTGGATCAAAAAGATGCGAATGCGGCATTCGACCAGTATTTCTCAGTTTTTCCATGGCGCGCGTTACCTCCGAATGCTGAAGGATTTGACCTCGGATGCGGCAGTGGACGCTGGGCACGGATCATGGCCGCTCGCGTCGGACACTTGCACTGCATTGAGCCGAGTGAAGCCATCAAAGTCGCGAAGCGAGCGCTGGCGGGACAGAGCAACGTTACGTTCCATCAGTCTTATGTCGACTCGATGCCGCTGACGGACGCTTCCCAGGACTTCGGATATTCGCTTGGGGTCCTGCATCACGTTCCCGACACTCTAGCGGGCATCCGTGCGTGCGTCAGCAAGTTGAAACCTGGAGCTCCATTTCTGCTGTACCTGTACTACGCCTTCGATAATCGCCCGGCATGGTTCCGAATGGTCTGGCGGATCAGCGACGGGGCGCGCCGCCTGATCTGCCGTTTACCGTTTCTGATCAAACGGATCGTCACGTCAGCAATCGCGATGTTCCTCTACTGGCCGCTGGCGAGGCTGGCGAAATTCGCGGAGGCGCGCGGCGCGGACGTCAGTGCGTATCCGCTCTCGTATTACCGCGACCGCAGCTTCTACGTGATGCGCACCGACTCACTCGACCGCTTCGGCACCAGGATCGAAAAGCGCTTTCGCCGCGAAGAGATACTCGCCATGATGGAGCAGGCCGGGCTGGAGCGGGTACAGTTCAGTCCCTCAGCTCCCTATTGGTGCGCGGCGGGATATCGTTCCACTACGGGCGCGACACAGAGGGCGCAGTCCTGAAGACTCTTTACATCTCCTATTTTGGAATGACGAAGCACCTTTCGCATTCGCAGGTGATTCCTTATCTCCAGGGGCTCGCGGCTGCTGGGATCGGGGTGACGATCCTCTCCTTCGAGGAGAGGCAGCCGGATCCCCAGCAAGAAGTCGAGGACATGTCGCGGCTCAAAACATTACTTGCGGGATCACAAATCGATTGGAAGTGGCTGCGATATCACAAGCGTCCTTCTCTTCCCGCGACTGCTTACGATGTAGTGATCGGAAGTCTGTATGCCGGGTGGCTGGTGTGGCGGGAAAAGATCGATGTCGTCCATGCACGCGGGTATGTGCCGCTTCCCATGGCGTTGTTTTGCAAGTGGGTATATCGGACGAAGGTTGTCTTTGATGTGCGCGGCTTGATGGCAGAGGAGTACGTGGACGCCGGCCATTGGAGGGCTGGTTCGCTTCCATTCCGCATCACGAAGTGGTTTGAGCGAATGGCATTCCGCAATGCAGACTCAGTGATCGTGTTGACGAACCGCATCCGGGAGATCCTGCAATCCACTTCCAAAGAGTTGGCAGCGAGCAGAGCGCCCGTGCGCGTGATCCCTTGTTGCGTAAAGGTGGAACGTTTTGAGGGCTCAGCGGAAAGATTGGCAGTACGCGATCAGCTGCGAATCACCGGTGGACCTGTGCTGGCATATGTGGGCAGTCTCGGGACCTGGTACATGGGGCAGGAGATGGCGCGATTGTTCAAGGAACTGCTGCGAATGCGTCCGCAAGCGATGTTCCTGGTTATGACGCAGTCTCCCGAGATCGCCATCGAACTTCTTGAGCGGGAAGGGATCCCGCGTGAGCGGTATGCGGCGCTGACGGTGAAGTCGGAGGACATGCCCAAGTCTCTTTCAGCAGCGGACTTTGCGGTCGCATTTATCAAGCCCTGCTATTCAAAGGTCTCGTCTTCGCCCACAAAAATAGGTGAGTATCTCGCGGCTGGGCTTCCATTCATCTGCAATCGTGGGATCGGCGATCTGGATGAGCTGCTGGAGCGGAATGCGGTGGGAGCCTTGGTGGATGGATTCGACCAGAAGGAGTACGCACGTGCGTTGCAGACTGTTTTGCGGATGATCGAGGAGGATGCGAGCCTAGGCGAGCGTTGCAGGTCGGTGGCGGCGAATAACTTCTCCATGCGAACCATCGGCCAACCCGCCTACGTGAGCGTCTACCGCGAGTTGGAGAGCGGCGGGAAACCATGAACGTCCTGATCCTCGCCTCGAATCCGCCGGACACTTCGCCGGGCTCGCGTTTCCGAATCGAGCAATGGGCGAAGATCCTTTCCGAGCAGGGATTCAGTTTCACGTACGTTCCGTTCGATGACGAAGGCCTATACCGTGTCCTTTACTCGCGCGGCAAGTTCATCGCTAAGGCCAGCGGCATGATACGCGGGGTGTTGCGCCGGATCGCACTCCTTCGGCATGTCCACGACTACGACGCCGTGTTCGTATTCCAAGAGGCTTCGCGCATCGGTCCTGCTTTTCTCGAACGCATCATCGCGAAGAAACGGCCTATAATTTTGGATTTTTGTGATCCCATCTATCTGCCGCCGCCTGTGGACGCGACCGGCAATCAGCGCTTTCGGTTTCTGAAGTTCGTAAACAAGACTGAGACCATCTGCAAGTTGAGTTCTCATGTGCTGGTGGGCAATGAAGAGTTGGCGGCCTATGCGCGACGATTCAATCCGAATGTCACAGTTGTCCCTATCACCATCGATATGGATGAGTACACGCCACCCCAATCGCAGGCTGCGAGTGAACGCCCCGTGATCGGCTGGACGGGCAGTTATTCGACGGTGCCGCATCTTGGAACGGTTCGCTCCGCGCTGGAAAAACTGGGAACGAAGCGGAAGTTTCAGATGAAAGTGATGGGGACTGATTCATTTTCGCTTGCTGGCGTTCCGACCATCGCCGAACCTTGGCAGAGCAGCAGGGAAGTTCCCTTCCTGCACCAATGCGACATCGGGATCATGCCGCTGCCGAATGATCCCTGGGTGAAGCTGCGCAGCCACCTCAAGATAAGGCAGTTCATGGCAGTGGGCGTGCCGTGTGTCGCTTCGCCAGTCGGGATCATTCCGGAGTTGATCCAAGACGGGATCAATGGTTTTTTGGCTCACTCTGAAGAAGAGTGGATCGAGAAGCTGTCAAGGCTCATCGACGATCCAACGCAGAGGAGCCGCATGGGTGAGAAGGCGCGAGCAACCATCGCGGAAAGATATTCCGGGCGCGTGTGGGCGCAAAATGTCGCTACCATCCTCCGCGAGGCCGCGGGCAAGGCCGGTGAATCTGCGATACACTTTTCTGCGCCTTCGGCACGTTGACGATCTGCGTGACGCTGCTTGGCTGCCACTGTGGATCGTTGTCCTTCTAGCCCACTTCTTTAGACACAAGGAGATTAAGATGGCTAAAAAAGAGCCCACCAACACCCGCCCCAAACTCAGCGCACAACCTCGGCTGCATCAGCGCGCTCCGGAGATCCAGGCCTACGGAACCGTCACGCAACTGCTGCCGCTCGAACTGGAAGAACCCGTGCGGCTGGAGATGACCGAGCGCCTGAACCAACTGCTGGTCGATAGCATCACGCTGCGCGACCTCTACAAGAAATCGCATTGGCAAGTCGCGGGACCGACGTTCTACCAGCTCCATCTTTTGTACGACAAGCACTTCGACGAACAGGTGGAGATTGTGGATGCAATCGCAGAACGCATTCAGTTGCTAGGAGGAATCAGCCTGGCCATGGCACACGACGTTGCTGAGACCACCCAGATCGACCGGCCGCCGCGCGGCAGGGAAGAAGTCCCGGTGCAGATCTCGCGGCTGCTGGACGCACACCAGGTCATCATCGGCGATTGCCGCAAGCTCGCGAGCCGGGCTTCGAAGATCGGCGACGACGGCACCAATGACCTGGTGATCAGTGACGTGCTACGAACCAACGAGCTGCAACAGTGGTTCCTGAATGAACACCTGGTGAATGTGCCGCTGGTGAAGGCTGAAGGGGAGCCCGCATTTCCGCAACGCAGGCGCGCGTAAGGGCTATTCGTAGCGCAGAGCCTCTACAGGATCCAGCCGCGCCGCGAGCACGGCTGGATAAATCCCGAAGAAAAGGCCTACTGCCATCGATGTAGCTACGCCGAACCCGACGGCCCACATCGGAACGGTTGAGGGAAGCGCCGGAAACTGCCAGTTAATGAAGGCGCTGATCAGGAAGCCGAGCAAGACGCCGATCAACCCACCCAGGCTGGTTAGCGTGACAGCCTCGATGAGGAACTGGCCAATCACGTCGCGCCTGCGCGCGCCGATGGCCTTGCGAATGCCGATCTCGCGGGTGCGCTCGGTCACCGACATCAGCATAATATTCATCACGCCGACTCCCCCGACCAGCAATCCAATGGAACTAATGACGATGGTGATGAGGGCGATGACTGCCGTGATCTGACGGAACTGCGTGGCGATCTGCTCCGCGCTGGAGACGCCGAAGTTGTCGGGCTTGTCGAACGGGACGTGACGGCGGCGGCGCAATAGGTCTCGTACTTGGTCTTCGGCCGCCGTCTTCTGCCCGTGATAGGGCTTGGCGCCGATAGAGATCTCGTCGTTCAGCGGATGGTGCTTGCGATAGCTCTGGAAGGGAACCGTCGCCACACGGTCGGCGGACTGATCCTTAAAGAAATTTCCTTTGCGCTTTTCCATCACACCGATGACGGTGTAGTTCACGCCATCGACCATGATGGACTTTCCCAGCGGCTCTTCATTCCTGAAGAAAGTTTCGTCGATGTCGTACCCGATCACCACCACGTCAGAACGGTACATATTCTCCGCGTCAGTGAAGTAGCGGCCGGTTTTCAAGCGGACGTTGTAAATATCGGCATAGGTCGGCAGCGCGCCGGAGTGGTCGACGTTGAAGATCTCTTTGCCCTTATAGCGGGCTGACGGGGGCGTGAAAGGGCGGCCAGTTAAATTTATGCGCGGATACGCTTCAGCGACCACATCCTTCACCGCCGGACATTGTTCCTTGATGGCCAGCGCGTCCTCGAGCGTCAGCGACTTGCGCGTGCGCTCTTCGGTGGAGAGCCGCCCGATGTGGATTCCGGGCTCAAACTTGAAGATGAACAGAGTATCGGCGCCAAAGTCATTGAGAAAGCCGCGCATGTCAGCATCGAGTCCCACCAGGATGGAGGCGACGGCAATGATGGAAGTGATGCCGATCACCACGCCGATAATGGTCAACGCGGAGCGCAGCTTGTGGTCGCGCAACGTTGTCAGCGCCATGCGGGCGTTCTCGCCCATCTGAAATGTTGAGCCGCGGAGGTCAGGCTTAATTTTCATGGCGCAACGCCTCGATGGGGTTCAACTTGGCTGCCTTGCGGGCCGGATAGACGCCGAAGAACACTCCCACAGCCGTGGACACAAAGATTGAGATCGCGACTGCACTGAAAGGCACGACCGCGGGAATGGGCGTAAACATCTTCAAAAGGATAGTGATGAAATAGGCGAATACCACGCCCAGGAATCCGCCGATCGCCGACATGACGGAGGATTCAACCAGGAACTGGGTCAGGATGTCGTTGTAGCGAGCGCCGACCGATTTGCGCACGCCGATCTCGCGGGTGCGCTCGGTCACGCTGGCGAGCATCACGTTCATGATGACGACGCCGCCGATGATCAGGAAGACGGAGACGATGCCCACCATGCTGGACGCAATCACCGCAGTCATCTGATGCCATAGGTCAAGCACTCCGGAGGCGGCGAGAACGCCGAAATTGTCTTCTTCGCCGGGGGAAAGATGATGGCGGGCGCGCATCAGCATGCGGGCTTCATCTTGCGTCCGCTCGATCCCTGCGGCGCTCTGCGCCTGGACGTTGATGGCCATGTCGCTGTGCGTGCCGTAAGTCTTGAGCCAGGTAGTGATAGGGATGTAAACGAAATTATCCTGCGGCTGCCCGAGCGTTGTGCCCAGAGGTTTGGCAATGCCCACAATCTCGTACGGCTGCCCGTCAATACGGATCTCGTGTCCGATCGCGTCCACCGAGCTGAATAATTTGTTGGCGACCTCAACTCCGATGAATGCGACCGAGGTGCGGTGGTCGTTGTCGGCGTCAGAGATATAGCGGCCTCGCGCCGGCTCCTCGATGTCCATATCGCCGATATTGGAGGTGACGCCGCGGATGTCGATGTCGCTCATGCTATCCCCGGTATAGCGGACTACGCCGCGAGTACGCACTTCCAAGCCGACAGCCTTCGCAGTCTTCATGTTGTCGCGCAGGGCTTCGAAATCTTCCCAGTTGATCTTGGGATTGCGCCGCTGCGCCTTCACGAACTTTGCCGCATCGGTGATCAGCGGGAAGCGCATCACTAGAAAGACATTCGAACCCATGTTGGCGACTTTGTCGGCGATGTAGTGATTCGTTCCTTCGATGAGCGAGACCACAATGATCAATGTCGCGACCGACAGGATGACACCCAACAGCATGAGGAAGGAGCGCAGCTTATAGGCCCAAAGGGTCTCGACCGCCACGGTGGCGGGCTCGCGGATTGACTGAAAGCGGGACATGCCTTGGTAAGTGTACGCACAACGAGGGCCGAGAGTTCACGGAATAGACGAACCAGGCCTTGATTTGTGACCAACAGTATTCTCCTGGTTGCGAGTGACGGCGGCCTGACCGGATTTGCCACTGGCGGAAAATCGAAATTCTATTTAGTCTTTCGGGCTGGCGCCTTTTCGGTCTAGGAGGTCGATTGGCGGATTCGCGGACGTTTGTACGCTTTGGCACGCAGCGGCGTGATGCCTGGTGGCTGGAGATCTTACCGGTAGTCCTGGTGCTGGGTGGATTCGGTGTCTACGCAACCCTGCGGGCATTTGAAGGTAGTTATTACGAATGGGGCCCGTACCTCTCGCCCTTTTATTCACCATTGATCGACGCGGGGCATCGCTGGTGGAAGTTTTCGCCGGCGCTTCTGATCCTGGGCGGGCCACTGAGCTTCCGCGCTACCTGCTACTACTACCGCAAAGCTTATTACCGGGCGTTCTTCCTTGACCCGGCCGCGTGCGCGGTGGATGAGGGCGGACGACACAAGTACAAGGGCGAGACCGCATTCCCATTCATCCTGCAAAACCTACACCGCTACACATTCTGGCTAGCCCTCGTGTTTCTTTGCTTCCTCTGGTACGACGCGATCTACGCATTCAAATGGGATGGGCGCTTTGGAGTCGGCGTCGGTACGTTGGTCATGCTGACCAACGTCTGCTTGCTCACGCTCTACAGTCTTTCTTGTCACAGCCTGCGCCACATGGCAGGCGGCAAACTCGATTGCTTTTCCTGCGTCTCGTTCGGCAGCGCGCGACACTCCACCTGGAAAAGTCTCTCCTGGCTGAATGAGCGCCACATGCTGTGGGCGTGGCTCAGCCTATTCTCAGTGGGACTCACCGACTTCTATATTCGCCTGGTCTCGATGGGCGCAATCAAGGACATACGGATCCTATGACCGATCGCTTCGAGACCCACGAACATGACGTCCTGATCATCGGAGCGGGCGGCGCTGGACTGCGTGCAGCGATCGAGGCACTTGCGAAAGGTGCGAGCGTAGGAGTGGTCTGCAAATCGCTGCTGGGAAAAGCGCACACCGTGATGGCGGAAGGTGGCATCGCTGCCGCCATGGCCAACGTAGACACCAACGACGACTGGCGAACCCACTTCCGCGACACCATGCGCGGCGGCAAGTTCCTGAACAACTGGCGCATGGCGCAACTGCATGCGCAGGAATCGCCAGACCGCGTCCGCGAGCTGGAGCAATGGGGCGCGCTCTTCGATCGCACGCAAGACGGCAATATCCTGCAACGCGCATTCGGGGGCCACACGTACAAGCGCCTTTGCCACGTTGGCGACCGCACCGGGCTGGAGATGATCCGCACGCTGCAGGATCGCGGAGTCAGCCTGGGCTTCGACGTTTACATGGAATGCGCGATCACCCGGCTGCTGAAAGATGGCGACCGCATCTCCGGAGCATTCGGATATTGGCGCGAGCAGGGAAGGTTCGTCGTCTTCAAGGCGAAGTCGGTTGTGATCGCGACTGGCGGGATCGGCAAGGCGTGGCCGGTGACATCGAATTCCTGGGAGTACACCGGGGACGGCATGACGCTCGCATACGACGCCGGCGCCGAACTGATGGACATGGAGTTCGTGCAGTTCCATCCGACCGGGATGGTGTGGCCGCCAGGGGTGCAGGGGATCCTGGTGACTGAAGCGGTGCGCGGAGAAGGCGGAATCCTGACCAACAAGTTGGGCGAGCGCTTCATGCAAAAGTACGATCCCAAGCGCATGGAGTTGTCCACGCGCGATGTGGTAGCTCGCTCGATCTACACCGAGGTCAGGGAAGGGCGTGGCACCGAACACGGCGGCGCGTATCTCGACATCTCGCACAAGCCAGCCGAGTACGTTAAGAAAAAACTGCCCAGCATGTATCACCAGTTCAAAGAACTGGCGGACGTGGACATCACCAAGGGACCCATGGAAGTCGGGCCGACGTGCCATTACATGATGGGCGGGATCCGCGTGGAAGCGGAGACGGCGGCGGCGACCATCCCTGGCTTGTACGCGGCGGGTGAAGCGGCTGCCGGACTGCATGGGGCAAACCGCCTGGGCGGAAATTCACTTTCGGACCTGCTTGTCTTTGGGCGACGCGCCGGAGCTGCGGCGGCGGAGTTCGCGAAGAAATCTGCGGTGCCGCGCGTGGACGACGCTGCGGTGCAGGACGCCGAACGCGAGATGGTGGAACCTTTCGAACGCACTGGCGGCGAATCGCCTTATGAAGTCCATCGCGACCTGCAGCGGACGATGCAATCGCTGGTGGGGATCTTCCGGGTTGAAGAAGATCTGAAAGCAGCTCTTGTCGAGTTGGAGTTGCTGAACGCTCGGGCCGCGAGGGTGCGAGTGGAAGGATCGCGGATGTTTAACCCGGGCTGGCATATGGCGAAGGACCTCAAGTCCATGCTGCGGGTCTCGGAAGCGGTAACGCGTAGCGCGCTGGTGCGCAAGGAAAGCCGCGGCGCCCATAGCCGTATCGATTATCCGAATTACGATCCGGCCTGGGAGAAGCAGAACAACGTGATCAAGCGCGAAGGCGACGCGATGAGTCTGCGGCAGACTCCGGTAAAGGAGATGCCAGCGGAGTTGAAGCAGCTTTTGGCTGAAGAAGAGGTAACAGCGGCGAAAACCTAGGTCCCTCGGCTGCGGCGCTCTGCGCCTTCGCTCGGGATGACAAATCAGGGGATGAATGGCTGACGTAACTTTACGAGTTTTTCGCGGCGACAAAGACGGTGGCAGGGCGGTCGACTTTACCGTTCCGGTGACTCCTGGGATGGTGGTGCTGGATGCGCTGCATTACATCCAAGGGCATCTCGCTTCGGACCTTGCCGTCCGCTGGAATTGCAAGGCAGCGAAATGCGGGTCGTGCTCGGCGGAGGTGAACGGACGTCCACGCCTCACCTGCAAGACGCGCGTGGACTCGCTCCCCATGGACGAGCCCATCGTCGTCAATCCGATCAAATCGTTTCCAGTGATCAAGGACCTGGTGACGGACGTTTCGTGGAATTACAAGGTCAACAAGAAGATCACGCCATTCACGCCCAAGCCGAATGTCGAATGGAAGATGTACCAGCCCGACGTGGACCGGGTTCAGGAGTTCCGCAAGTGCATCGAGTGTTTCCTGTGCCAGAACGTGTGCCACGTGCTACGCGACCATGAGAAGAAAGAGGAATTCGCTGGGCCAAGATTTTTCGTGCGAGTAGCAGGGCTGGAGATGCATCCGTTGGACGGGGTGTCGCGCGTCAAAGCGCTAAAGGAAGAGATGGGGTTGGGTTACTGCAACATTACCAAGTGCTGCACCGAGGTCTGTCCCGAGGACATCCATATCACTGACAACGCCATCATCCCGCTGAAAGAGCGGGTGGTGGACGAGTATTATGATCCGGTGCTGAAGATGGTGCGCAAGATCTTTGGCGCGAAGTAGGACCTTATGGAGTACAAGCCCAAGACAATCTCGAAGGCCGGAATCGCCGAGGCCAACAGCAAAGCGGAGCGATATCGTTTCTTGAACCAACCGGAGGAGGCGGAGTCCATCTGCCTGGATGTTCTGGCCGTCGATCCTGAGAACCAGCTGGCGTGGCGGAATCTTGGGTTGGCTATCACCGATCAGTTCACCGGGGAGCCGAACGACCGTCACACTGAAGCTGAGCTAGCGTTTGAAAAGCTGACCGACAAATATGAGCGGCTGTACTACATGGGCATCATGCACGAGCGGCGGGCCAAGTCGCAGCTTCGCTCCGGTCACCTGCCGCACACGTTATTAGTTATCTTCGAAGAGGCGATGCGCTGCTTCGACGAGGCGCGCAAGATCAGCCCACCGGCGAATGACGATGCCATCCTGCACTGGAACACTTGCGTGCGCCTGCTACAGAGCCGCACCGACGCCGACTGGCACAGGGAACACCAGGAGATCGAGGGCATCGATGCGGGCGACAGCCAGCCGATGTGACTGAGATCTCGATGAGCGTAAAAAAAGCCCGGCCGAAGCCGGGCTGATTTCTTTTAAGTCTCAGTTATTTCTGCACCGCGGGTCATTCGGGTTGATATTGCAGCGCGGCGGCGGCCCAAAGGTGTGGATGGTCGCGTACGCAACTTCACCCACGATCGCAAATAACGAGAGTAAAACCAGTAAACGTGCGAGTTTCATCTCCATACCTCCATCAGGCAGGATAGTCGCCGTTGGCTGGTTGCGGAATGAACAGATTTGTCAAAAATGGAGCAGCACAGTTAAAACTTCCGTTCGAGACTGGTCGCGAGCAATTAGAAAGCCCGGCGCATGGCCGGGCTGCATAGGGGGTTCCCGTGAAACTTTGTCTAGTTGCAACGTGGTTGGTTCGGGAATCGGTGACAGTCAGGGACTGGGCCGAACGAATCAATAGTTGAAGCACCGATGGCACTTGCCAGTACGAATACTCCAAAGAACAGCAATACACGTACAAGTTTCATATTGAAACCTCCAGATAAATGCTAGTCCCGCTCCGATGGAAGTTTCAATCTGTAAGCCACCAAAAGTGAGCTGTAACGGTTGGCCCGCAGAATACAGGGACGAAATCCTCAGTAGAAACTTCGCCTTAATCTATTCTCACTGCCTTGGCGATTGTTTTTTCGTAGCGCTTCCATGGCAGCAAGCGCTTCAGCCACAACTGTATCTTGGCGTCGCGTCCGACAAGATACCGCAGCTTCGGGTTGGGGTTGTCGGCGATATCTGCGATCAGGGTGGCGACGATCTGCGGATCGGCCTTGCTGACTTTTGTCTTCACAAACTCGGAGTAACGCGCTCCGCGCTCGTGGTTGGGTGACCTGGGATCGACCGCGAAGGCTCCCAGCTTTACATTGCGGTCCCAAATGTCGGTGGCAAAGGCGCCGGGCTCAACCAACACCACGCGGATGCCCAGCGAATGGGTCTCGATACGCAAGGCCTCGCTCCAGCCTTCCAGCGCAAATTTCGATGCAGAATAACTGCTGACCACAGGTTGAGCCACCAACCCGCTGATGGATGACACCATGATGATGTGTCCGGACTTCTGCGCGCGCATCGTGGGAAGCACAGCTTTGGTGACCGAGACGTGTCCGAAGAAGTTGGTTTCGAATTGCTGGCGGATCTCGGCGTAGCGAAGGTCTTCGGCGAAGCCGGCCAGGGCAAAGCCGGCGTTGTTGACCAGCACGTCGATCCGCTTGTGGTATTTGATGATCTGATCGATGGTGGCGAAGAGCGTCCCCCCGTCGGTGATGTCGAGGCGACGGACATCGACGGAATCCTTCAGCCCGGCAGCGGCCAGCGCTTCGTCGAGACGGCCGCGGCGGGTGGTGTCGCGCATGGTTGCCACGACGCGGTAGCCGCGCTTGGCCAATTCGACGGTAGTGAGCAGCCCGAAGCCGCTCGAACTGCCGGTGATCAGTGCGACCTTGCCATTCATAGTTGACTATTGTGTATCACGGCTGGACGGATACGGCGATAGGGGGGAACCGGGATCCGCAAGGCTGCTGGGCTAGATCTGGACCTCAGCCTCGCTTGCGATTTTGTTCCTTTAGGCGAAGGAACCACATGTACATCTCGTCCACGCGGTCGATGTCTTCGGAGAGGACGCGCTGGTCGGCGTACTTGTGGATGGAATCATCTTCGTGGCGCCGCTTCAGGTTGGTGACCACCTGGTAGAGTTCATCTACCTTGGAGTGCATGATGCGCAGGTCGGCGATGAGACGTACCTCCTCCACATGGAGCGATCGATCGTGTAGGTGTTGATTGGACTGCTTTGATTTCGCCATCATAGTCTTCGTCGTTTAAGCTCCTGGTCTGACGAGGTGGCAGTTCGATATTTTACACACGAACTCGCCCGACGTGTGGTGACCAGTCTGGTTCAGTTTGCAAAACTCTCTCTGATACGAGAAGATAAATAGTTCCCACAGCAGTTCTGTTCTCTTAATCTCCCACACAGGATGGATGGATGCCTACGCGGTCGAAGAACTCACGTATTGAGATGCAGAAAAACAAGCCTTCGCAAATAGAACCGGCAAAAGGAAAGCTGGGAGTGATGCTGCCCGGCATGGGCGCCGTGGCCACTACGTTCGTGGCCGGCGTAGAGGCGGTCCGTAGGGGGATAGCCAAGCCCATTGGGTCGCTGACGCAAATGGGTACCATCAGGCTGGGCCAACGGACCGACAAGAACTCGCCGCTCATCAAGAAATTCGTGCCGCTGGCCGAGCTGAAGGACCTGGTCTTCACCGGGTGGGACATCTTTGAAGACGACATGTACACCGCTGCTACGAAGGCCGGCGTCCTTGACCGGTACCTACTGGAGCAGATCAAACCGTTCCTCAGTGGCATCAAGCCGCGGAAAGCCGTCTTCGACCAGAATTATGTAAAGCTGCTCAGCGGCAAGAACGTAAAAAAGGGCAAGAACAAGATGGAACTGGCGGAGCAATTGCGCCAGGACATCCGCGATTTCAAAAAGACTTCCGGCGCCAGTCGCCTGGTTATGTTGTGGTGCGGTTCGACCGAAATATTCTTGAAGCCTACGCGGGTGCACTCGTCAGTCGCGGCCTTTGAAAAAGGCATGATGAACAACGACGAGAACATCGCGCCCTCGATGATCTATGCCTACGCCGCGCTCTCTGAAGGCGTGCCGTTCGGGAATGGAGCTCCGAACCTGACGGTCGATATCCCGGCGATGCATCAGCTGTCGGTGAAGAACAACGCGCCAATCTGCGGCAAGGATTTCAAGACCGGGCAGACGTTGATGAAGACGGTGCTCGCGCCGGCGTTCAAAGCGCGCATGCTCGGGCTGAGCGGATGGTATTCGACCAACATCCTGGGCAACCGTGACGGCGAAGTTTTAGACGATCCGGAGTCGTTCAAGACCAAGGAAGAATCGAAGCTGGGCGTGCTCGAACACATCCTGCAGCCGAAGTTGTACCCCGACCTCTACAAGAATATCTTCCACAAGGTGCGGATCAACTATTACCCGCCGCGCGGCGATAACAAAGAGGGCTGGGACAACATCGATATCTTCGGCTGGCTAGGTTATCCCATGCAGATCAAGGTCGACTTCTTGTGCCGCGACTCGATCCTCGCCGCGCCGATCGTGCTGGACCTGGTGTTGTTCCTCGATCTTGCGAAGCGGAGCGAAGAGTTGCGCGGTATCGGCATTCAGGAATGGCTGAGCTTCTACTTGAAGTCACCGATGACCAAGCCGGGGCTATATCCCGAACACGACCTGTTCATCCAGTCGATGAAGCTAAAGAATACGCTGCGCCATTTGCGTGGCGAGCAGCTGATCACCCACCTGGGCTTGGAATATTACGACTAAACGCTGGACTGCGTTAGATCAAAAGGCCGCTGAAGTGAGCGGCCTTTTACTTTGGTGGCGCACCTTGGCGGCACAGCACTCATCTAACCGCGAATGTTGTGCCGCCGTCGCATCTGCTTCCTATTGCTCCTGCTGGTGTTGAGCCAGGCAGCGTTTGGGACCATCGGCAGCTTTCGCGGCAAGATCGTAAGCGCGCCGACGGGACAGGCGCGCGCGGGTTGGGTCTTCGTCCAAGGACCGAATGGCCGCCTGCGCCTGGTCGATATCCGAAAGGCTGAATTCGCCTTCGATGATGATTTTCGCGCGCCTGCAGACCTCAATCCCTCCGCCAAACTACTGCTGCAAGGGGCCGAGGTCCGAGTGGTCGGAGAGCAACAGGATGGGGAATGGCGCGCCATGCGGGTAGAGATCATCCGCCTGGCGGCGTCTACACGCGCGAATAGTTGACGCGGAAACCGCTTTCCAAGCAGCCGAATGCCTTGCTCTTGCGTCTAATCTCCCAACGGAACTTGGTTCCCAACGACTCCCTTGAAAAAGCCTATAATGAGCGGAATAGCTCCCACAATCAGCGGGTGTCGTGTAATGGAGTGTCCCATGAGATCGCGAAATCTACTTCTAGTTCTCACCCTTATTGCCGGGCTGGCCCTTTCGCCCGTCGTACTGGCGCAAACGCAAGGCACGACGCCCGCGCCGGCTACTCCCGCTCCCCCTGCCGCCGCTCCGCAAGTGACCCCGCCAGCTGCTCCTGCTGCCGCGGCTCCGCAAACGAGCACGCCTGCCGCCGATGCTTCACAAGAGCCGATGAGTCTGGATGATCTGGTCGCGATCTTGAAAGACAAAAAGACGTCGCGCAACGCATCGTCAATCGTGGTGGCGCGCGGGACCAAATTCGACCTCTCGAAGGACAACGTTGAAAAGATCCGCAAGGCCGGTGGCGACGAACAGCTGATCTCGACCATCGCGCTGCAGAGCGGGCAGGACGACCCCACCAAGCCGGAGATGAAGTCCGACGACCAGATCAAACACGATGGCAGTAAGAAAGACGTGGATGCCATCGGAAACCGCGAGGTGGGAAAGCGGGGCTTAGGTAACTGGTATTCGCTGGAACGCGAAATGGCGATGGGCAAGCAGTATGCCCAGCAGGTCGAGACCACGGTGAAGCTAGTCCAAGACCCAGTGGTCACGGAATACGTGAACCGGATCGGACAGAATCTAGTGCGCAATTCCGATGCCCGCGTGCCTTTCACAATCAAGGTGATCGATTCGGACGAGATCAACGCTTTTGCCCTGCCGGGAGGATATTTCTACGTGAACTCCGGGTTGATCCTAGCCGCGGATGACGAATCTGAACTTGCGGGAGTAATGGCGCATGAGATCGCTCACGTGGCAGCGCGCCATGCCATGCGGCAACAGACGCGCGGTACATTGGCACAGATCGCGACCATCCCACTGATCTTCGTGGGCGGTGGCATCGGCTACGCAGCGCGGTCGGCGATCAGCCTGGCGCTTCCGATAACCTTCATGAAGTTCTCGCGCGGGTTCGAGGCTGAGGCTGATTACCTGGGCGTGCAGTACATGTACAAGACCGGGTACGACCCGAACTCATTCGTCTCATTCTTTGAAAAGGTGCAGGCGACGGAAAAGAAGAAGCCGGGGTCGTTGGCCAAGGCCTTCGCAAGCCATCCGCAAACCCCTGATCGCATCTCGGAGACGCAGAAGGAGATCGCCACCATCCTGCCGGCACGCGAGCAATACATCGTTACTACGTCGGAATTTGATGACGTTAAAGCACGGCTGGCGGCGATCGAGAACCGTCGCAAGGTCGATGATAAAGACAAAGATAAGCCGAGCCTGCGTCGCGCGTCTACAGGGGGCAACGGCGGGGACAAGCCCGATAAGACCGAGCGTACCGATAAGGACAAAGACAAGAATGGCGACGATGTTCCGCCCGTCTTGCACCGCCGCGACGATTAGTCTGCTTCCCGAAATTAAAAAACGGCAGCCAATGGCTGCCGTTTTTGTTTGCGAATCCGATCAGCGGTGCTGATGCATCTGCTGGACCCGCCGCATGGCGAGTTCTGAGCTGTCGCCCGATAGGAGCTGAATCAGGCTGCGCTGGGCATCGATCACGCGACTCTGTTCGAAGTTCACAGCTGTCATGAAGACGATGGCGACAGCCATAATGATGGTGATACGGCGCTGACGCAACCAGCCGCGCCTTTCGGGACCGAATTGAGTGAAAGTTTGCACAAGGGTTAAGAGCTCAATCCGCGATGGGAAGTTGCATGCTTTAGACGCCCGCAGAGGAGGACTGGTTCTTGGATTCAGCTAGCCGTGATAGAAGGGTGCGCACCAGTTCCATCTCGTTATCGCTTTCTTCCGGGTAGTTGACGATGGCGGAAGCGGCATGGACGAACGGTTCACCATTCAGGTGCGCTGAGGGGTGGGACTCGATCTGATGGCGCAACTTGTCGGCGACGCTGAGTGCCTGCTGCGACTTCGTCTCCGGCAACACCAAAGCGAATTGGTCTCCACTGTAGCGACAGATCACATCGACGCCCCGAAGTTGCTGCTTCAGAATGGTCGCGATGCCGCGCAGCAGGACGTCTCCCACATCGAAGCCGGCGATGGAATTGATATGTCGAAGGCCCCCAATATCGAGCAGCACGACCGAGAAGGTACCGCGATATCGCCGCGCGCGGCCGGTCTCAAGTCCAAGCGCGATGTGAAAATAGCGTTGGTTGTAAACCCCGGTCAGCGAATCGGTATTGCTCACCCTGCGCAGTTCGTCTGAGAGTTGCACGTTTCTGATCGCGTTGGCGGAGACGTCGGTCGCGGCTTGGGCGATGGACCGATCGTCCACGGTGAAGAAATTGGCTTCAGGATGGATGACCAGAAGTGCGCCCAAAGTCTCCGCGAATGAGATCAGCGGGACGCAGAGTTCAGAGCCGGAACCGGAGAGGGCGGAGGGCCATTCGGGACGGCTGCCAACGTCGTTGACTAGAACGTTCATGCGGGCATCAAAGGCCTGCGCCAAAATGCCGTTCTTCGCCGAGGCCGAATAATCAGCAGGCCAATCGTTACGGGTGCCCGAATGGGCACGCAACTCCAACGCACCATCCGGCCCGCGCAGCACAATCCCAACCTCTGAACCTTCGAAGGTGTCGCTGAGAAGATCCGCCAAGGTGCTCAGCAGCTGGTCGAGATCGCTGGAGGCGGTGGTGGCGCGGGCGATGAGATGGATGATCTCGATCTGCCGCATGCGACGACGCTCGGTGGAATGCAGCCGGGTGTTCTCAAGCGCGACCGCGGCTTGGCTTGCGAACAGCGCCAGGAGCCCGATCATGTCGTCGGAGAAGTAATCTACCTTGCTGCTTTCAATATCGAGTACGCCGATCACCGAGTCGCGAACGATCAGCGGCAGAGCCAACTCGCTGCGGATCTTGGGATCGACTTTGAGATAGCGCTCTTCGCGGCTGACGTCAGGAACATAGAGAGGCGATTTGTGCTGGGCCACCCAACCTGTGACCCCTTGCTCGCCGATCTTGATGCGGGCGTAGGTGCTTTTATCCGGATCGTAACCATTCTGGGCGCGTACGTAAAGTTCGTTGGCAGCGGCGTCCACCAGCAAAACAGCGCAGTTGGAAATATCAAAATAGTTACGGACGATGAGCAGGATGTGGTGCAGCACCGTATCCAAGTCGACGCTCGATAGGATCATCTCCGTCGCTTCCTGCAGCACGGCGACGTCGCGAATACTCGACTGGATCTCTCGCAAAAGGAGCCTCGGTGAAGAATGGATTATACGATTTTTCGCGGGCTTCGCTATGGCAGGGAATCAGCTTTTGCAAGAGGTGGTATGCTTGGCACCACTTTGGCTGTCAATGGGACGAACTGATGGGTGACCCGCGGGGTGGAGTGGTTCTTGAGGTGAGCGCCTACATGACGCGCAACGTGACCACGTTGCGCAACGATTCTCACCTTCTGGATGCAGCCTTGCTGATCCGCCGCACAGGGAAGCGCCACGTTCCGATCCTGGATGAGAATGGGAAGCTGGTCGGCATCATCAGCGACCGCGACGTTTCCCGCTTGTCGCCTTCGATGCTGGCTAACATGACTCCGGAAGACTACAACCGGGTCTTCGAGGCGACGCCCATCACGGCGGCCATGACCAAGAATCCGATCACGATCGCACCGGACGCTTCAGTGCGCGATGTAGTGAATATCCTTTACTCGAAGAGAGTGAGTGCGCTGCCGGTGGTCGACGGCGACCAATTGGTCGGGATCGTCACCATCTCAGACATGCTGGGGCTGCTCAATCAGCTGCTGGCGGACGGAGAGTCCGCAGCGAGCGCAACCCCTTGATGCAGTCTTAAGCCGCGCGCTGATGCAGCGGCTCTTGGATGGCATTGTCATTCACCTGCTCACGGCCGACCACCTTCATGGTCTTCCAGTCGTAGGCGAATTCTCTGCCGCAATCCAAACAGACTACGTAGGTTCCCGTGATGCGGGAAGCCTCGGTGCGCCGGTTTTTGCTCGTTATGGGGAAACTGTAGTTCTTGTGCCAACAGCCGAAGAACATATCTACCAGACTCGTCATCATTACCACACCCCTGAAGGGCCCAACTGCGAATGGTTCTGCCCGGAGTTATCCACTCCAGCTACTTAGATTCAGGAACACAGCCTTGGGTTTCAAACCTTAGAGAAATTCCCACCGGCGGGCAAGGCGGTGATTAACACTGCATCAACAAAAAGAGGGGTTATTTCTTCTGGCTCTTGCACTTGGACATGATGGCAGCCCGCAGCTTGTCGCGTAATGGCTCGGGCAGATCGTAGACTTCCTGTTTGCGATGGATCTCGATGGTAGCCTCGGTCGTCTTGAGCACGACAAAGCAGTCATGGCACCAATGCAGGTGCTCGTCGAGTTCAGCGCGATCTTTTTGGTCGATCACGCCGTCGAGGTAGTCGGTCAACTCGTTAAGAAATTCTTTGCAGGTCACGGCTTGGCTACGCCGTCCTTTTTCTTTTTGAAGTATCGGTTCAAGCGTTCCCGTAGTTGCAGGCGTGCGCGCAGCAGCCTTGATTTTACCGCCGGAACGCTTAATTGCAGCGCTTCGGCTGTTTCCTCGGTTGAGAGCCCTTCCACGTCGCGCAGCACGAATACCGTGCGGAAGCTCGCGGGCAGACCCTGAATGTTCCGGCTCAAAATCTCTTTCAGCTCGGCCTGGTTATACATCTGCTCCGGGTTAGGACTCCAATCCGCGATCTCGCGCGGGATGGAATCGTCGTCGGTCTCGATATCTTCATCGATCGAGACGGTACGCCCGGTGCCGGTACGCCGTTTCCGCAAGCGCATCAGCGCCTCGTTCACGGCGATGCGGACCAGCCAAGTATAAAACTTGGACTGTTCCTGGAACCGCTCCAGGTTCTGGTACGCCTTCAGGAAAGCGTCTTGCACCACATCTTCAGCATCCTCACGGTTCTGCGTGATGTGCTGCGCGATGCGGAAGACGTTGCGGTCATATCGCCGCACCAGTTCCTCGAAAGCGTTTACGTCGCCGCCCTTAGCGCTTCGTACCAGCGCCAGTTCTTCGGCAGCAGCGTAATCAGTTCCTGCGGATTGGATGGGCGTGGTCACGGGGGGATTCACTAAATTGCCCTAATTCCAAAGGGCCACACTCCGGATGGCAAAACCTGCCAAACTGGAACCTTTGACTTTAAAGGAAAGTGCCAGATAGTTCAAACCGACTAAAAGTGCCAAAGGGAGACCCGAACTCGTCTAAGACATGCACTACACTGGAAACTCGCCTATGAAACGGTTATTCCTGACTCTCCTGCTGCTGACGGTGCTGACTGGCTGCGTCAAGAAGCCCCCTTCGGAGCGTATCAACATCACCATGAAGAAATATGAGTTCGTTCCGGCGGAGGTGCATGTAAAGCGGGGACAGCGGGTGCTGTTGGTGGTTTCGTCCGCCGATACCCAGCACGGATTTCACGTGGACGCGTTCGGGATCAATGAGCCCGTGAAAAAAGGACAGACGGCGGAGGTTGAATTTGAGTCCGACCAGGCGGGGACTTTCCCCATGAATTGCAGCATTATCTGCGGGTCGCGACACGACGATATGGTGGGCAGGATCATTGTGGAATAGCCCTAAAGCGCTTCTAGGGGCATCCACTGAAGCAACCAGCTTCCGTTTGACAGCAGGGCGAAACGCCATATAATCAGCGACATAATTATTCCATCAGCCAGGCGTCCCCGCGTCCGGCAGCGGATCCTCTAACCCATGTCTGAGTCCAAAGAGATACAGAACCTCATCGAGCGCGTGGTCGGCGAAGTTTCCGAAAAACGCGTCGCCGAGCTGCGCAAAGACGTTGTGAAGCGCATCGCGCGAGAGACTGAAGACATCGTGGACGCCGTATTCTCCGAGGTTTCGGACACGCATTTGCCTGAACTTCGCAAGGACGTGATCTCCAGCGTCTTGAAAGAGACGCAGGACGGGATCGAAAGCGCCGTCGCTGAAGCGATTGATTCGCGCTCCAAAGAGCTGCGCAAGGAGATTGTAGGACGGATATCGGAAGAGTCCAAGATCGTGACCCACGGCGTGATCGCCGAAGCGCTCGACGCCAGTGTGGATGACCTGAAGCAGGAAGTAGTCGGAAAAGTCGCAGCCGAATCGCAGGCCTCGGTTGAGCGCGCCCTCTCCGCCACTCTCGATAAGCGGCTGGGCGAGTTGCGTGGCGATATCGTCGAGAAACTAGCCCAGGAAGCGCGGAAGATGTTCGAGCAGATGATCCCTCACATCATGGACGCGCAGGTGGCACAGCTTCGCTCCGAGCTGAGCGGGCGGATGACACAGGAGACGCAGGCTACAGTCGAGAAGATCGTCCCGCAGGTGCTCGAAGCCAGCATGAACGGTGTGCGCGACGGCATCATCGCGAAGGTCAACCAGAAGACCCACAAGACTATCGACAACCTGGTTCCGGAGCTGCTCGATAAAGGCATCGGAGAGATGCGCGCCGACACTATCGCGCGCATGAATAAGAGCACCAAGAACACGGTCGAGGGGACGATCCCGAACATCGTCGAGAAGCGCCTCGGTCAGCTGCGAAAAGAAGTCACCGATGGAGTGATGAGCAAGACACGCGAAACCGTTGACAAGGTTTTGCCCGAAGTCTTTGCCGACCGGTTCGACGAGATAAAGAAGGATTGCGCAGTCAAGATCTGGAAAGAGCTCGAGCCCATGATGGGGAAGGGCAAGGGCAAAGAGAAGGACAAGGAAGAAGAGCCGCATGCCGCGGGCAGCTCCAGCGGAATGCTCGACGCCGCGGTCGCATCGATCCAGGATGCTTCGAGCCAGTCGGAGATCTTGCGCAATCTGCTGGACAGCGCGGCAAATTTCACTGGACGCGTGGCCCTGTTCATCGTGAAGGGCAACAGCCTTTCAGGCTGGCAGGGACGCGGGTTCAAAGATAACGACAAGGTCAAGAACTTTAACCTCAGTGCTGGCGAAGGGCTCAGTTCCCGTGCCATCAACGATCGCACGGCGGTGGCGGCGTCGGCTTCAGAATTCGATGGCGGATTCATCTCCGCGGTGGGAGCTCCCGCGCAGGGCAATGCGAACGTCCTGCCGCTGCTGGTGAAGGACAAGGTTCCGGCTCTGATGTACGCCGATTCCGGCGCCGACAAGCAAGGGAAGTCGGACGCATCCGCTTTACAACTTTTGGTGCGCACGGCGGGTTTATGGCTAGAAGTCCTGGCCATGCGCAAGGCGGGCGTGGTCACGACCGCGTCATCGCCCGAGGCAGCGGCGCAGGCGGCGGAGTCAGCCGCAATGCTCACGCCCACGCCCGCGCCGGGAACGATACGAGCACCTGAAGCGGCGATGGCAGCTGCGGCGCCGAAGTCGGCGCCTTCCGGACCGGCAGGCATCGCGCCCGGCGATGAAGAGGTGCATAAGAAGGCCAAGCGCTTCGCCAAACTTCTGGTGGACGAGATCAAGCTGTATAACCAGGGCAAGGTGAACGAAGGCCGGCAGAACCGCGATCTGTATGATCGACTGAAGGAAGACATTGAGAAGAGCAAGGCAACGTACGACAAGCGCTATGGCAGCACCCCTGCCGCCTCCGCCAACTACTTCAACGACGAGATCGTTCGCGTATTGGCCGACAACGATGCTGCGATCATGGGCGGCAACTTTAACCGCTAGGCGATTTTGATCTTAGTGACCCTCTGGAAGCGTGTTGTCCCTATCCTGCTAATGCTGGCGATGCTGGTGTGCGCGCCGGCAGCGGGCCAAACTTCATCCACTCACCATCCGAAGAAGCAAACCAAAAAGAAGGCTGCTCCCAAAAAGAAAAGGGCTTCATCGGCTCGAGTGCAACGAACCGTGAAAGCCTTTGTGGCTTCGCTCGACCTAAAGGCGATGGCGACGCAGCTCCTGCAGAATCGCTCTCAGGCAGCCTACGACGGCGTGGAGAAGTACGCGATCTCGCATCCCAACGATGCCGGCTCACTGGCCTGGTTCGTTATCGGATACGCCCATCAGCTTGATAACGAATACGCGCAGTCGATCCCAGCACTGGTTCGCGCGAAAGAGAACGCGGACGAGCTGGACGACTATGTAACGTTCTATCTCGGCAAGGCTTACAACTCGACCTCTGACTGGCAGAACGCGATCACGACGCTCGAAGGCTTTGCGACCAAGCACCCTGACTCGCTTTACCGCCGCGACGCGGCCGTCCTGTACGGCAACACTTTGTTGTCGGCGGGGAAAAATGTGGAAGCTGCCCGAGTCCTCGGGGAGCAGCGAACCCCCTTGCGGTCGGATATCGAGCTCGCTTTGGGTCGGGCGCTCGCGCGCGGCGGGACTCCTGAGCAGGGAGCCTTAGCCTTCAAGCATGTCTATTACGGAATGCCGTTGAGCGATGAAGCTGATGAGGCGGGCGAGGAGTTGGGAAAATTACAGAAACAACTCAAGTTGCCGCCCGCGACGCTCAGCGAGCGAAAGCAGCGCGCTGATCTCCTGCTTCAAGGCAAACGCTATGGTGATGCTGCGAATGAGTACAAACGTTTAGTCTCCGACGCTTCTCCGGCTGAAGCACCGGCGTTGAAGCTGGCGTTGGCAGGAGCTCTGTGGCGCGACCGTCGCAATAGGGACGCGCGAGACCTGCTTGAGAGACTTCCCCTGACGGGAGACTACGCTCTCAATAACGAACAGAAAGCTGAGCGCCTCTACTATCTGGGTGAGATAACGCGGGGGGATGACGACAAGGCGTTCGCCACCTATTTGACCATGCTGCGCTCGATCGAGCCCGGTGAAAAATGGCTAGAAGAAAGCTTGTTATCAACAGGTAACAGCTATTTATTAAAGAAAGACATTGCCACAGCTGGCAAGTTTTATGCAGAGCTGGCCAGCCGCGTCCCTAATGGGAAGTATGGCTCTTATGCGCACTGGAAGGCGGCGTGGATCACTTACCGGCTGGGCAATAGGGCCGAAGCAAAGCGGCTCTTCGAGGAGCAGATCGATCTATATCCGGCCTCGGCCGAAGTCTCCAATGCGCTTTACTGGCGGGCGCGGATCGCAGAAGACGAGCACGATCCTGCGAAGGCGCGAGCCTATTATCAAAAACTGAGCAGCCGTTTTCGCTATTACTACTACGGTGAACTGGCCCGGGATCGCGTTGCCCAGATCAACTTTGATGGGCCCGCCGATCCGGACCCGCTCCTGAAGAAGATCCCAGCGCCGAAGCCGCCCGCCGATCCCAAGGAGCTGATGCCGGCAGATAGCCTGCGCGCGCAGCGCAGCCGGTTGCTGCAGAATGGCGGCCTCACCGATCTTGCGGTGAAGGAGCTGCAGACAGCCGCATATAACGACTCGCTGGGCTGGGCCAATCGGGAGATTTTGCGGCTGTACCAAGCCGACGGCTCGTACTTCCGCGCGCTGCAACTAGCTAAGCGGTCGGTGCCGGGATATTTTGCCTACGAGATCGACGACATGCCGCGGCCGTTCTGGGAGTCGCTGTTTCCGCGCGTCTACTGGACTGATCTGAGGAAGTATTCGGATGAGAACACTCTGGATCCGTTTCTGGTTGCGTCTCTGATCAGGCAGGAGTCAGAGTTCAATCCGAATGCGATCTCAAGGGCCAAGGCGCTGGGACTCATGCAGCTGCTGCCAAGCGTGGGGAAGCAGGTAGCCAAACAGGTGAAGCTGGGCAAGTTCGATCAGGGGTTGTTATTCGTCCCGCCGGTCAATCTTCGACTGGGCACTCGCTATTTCAAGCAGATGGTCGACCAGAACGCAGGAACGGTGGAATTCGCGCTGGCGGCTTACAACGCCGGACAAGATCGCGTGGATGACTGGCGCAAAGACAGCAATTTCCGCGACGTGCCGGAGTTTGTGGAGTCGATCCCGTTCACCGAGACCCGCGAATATGTGCAGGCCATCATGAGGAATATTGGGGTGTACCGGCGTCTTTATACGACGCCTTGATCATTCGGCGGCCGCTTGTTCCGCAGGCGCCGACTTCGCGAACAGGATCTCACCCATGAGAACAAAAGCGCCAACGACGATGGCGCTGTCGGCAACGTTGAACGCCGGCCAGTGATAACTACCCACGTAGAAGTCTAAGAAGTCGATCACGTGCCCGTGCATCATTCGGTCCCAAAGATTGCCGGCCGCGCCCCCCAGGATGAGCGATAAGGCGACTCCGGTCATGGTGATCTGATGACTGTTGCGCCACAGCAGCAGAGTCACGATGCACATGGCGATGATGGAGAAGAGGATCAGGGCAGGTCCACGCCACTCTGACGTCGAATCGGCAAATAGCCCGAACGCCGCTCCCTGATTCTGGGCATTGGTAAGTTTGAGGAAGCCGGGGATAAGGACAATGGAATCGTGAAGGGTGATGGTGCGGTTCACCATCCATTTGGTGATCTGGTCCAAAAGAATGACGCCGAATGAGACCAGGAAGTGGAAGCGCCGCATTGCGTGTGGCCGCATCATATTTATTTTTCTTAGATTCCCAAAACCCTACTTACGATTCTTAAGCAGCACGTTCAGCCGCAATCTCTTTCAAGCTCGCGCTGCAGCGTTCACAAACCGTCGGGTACTCCGTATCTTTACCGACTTGGGTGGAATAAGTCCAGCAGCGCTCGCACTTGGTACCTTCCGCCCTTGCTACTCGCACTTCGACCGGCGCGCCGCCGTTTGGCGACACCGCTCGCGTCAGTTTAACCTGTGAGACGATAAACAACTCGCGCAAAGCAGCGGCGTGCTTTTCGAGGACAGCGTAGATAGCTCCATCTGCACGCACCTCTACCTGCGCCTCAAGGCCACTGCCGATCTCTTTCTCCTTGCGCATGGGCTCAAGCGCCAGCATGACCGCCTCACGGGTAGTGATCAGCTGCGACCATTCCGAGCGGATCGATTCTGCACGATCATTGGGAACCGTCGCCCCCAGAGCCTCATTCCGTTTCCAGAACAGAGACAGGTGAACGCTGGCAGGGCGGTCATTCATCTGCGGAAGCATCTGCCAGATCTCGTCGGCGGTGTAACTCATGAGCGGCGCCATGGCCCGGACCAGCGTCTCACCGATACGCCACAGCGCAGTCTGCGCCGAGCGGCGGCCGCGTGATTTTGGAGCTGCCGTATAGAGGCGGTCCTTCAGCAGATCGAAATAGACGGCGCTCAGGTCGGAGACACAAAACTCATTCGTCTGGTGATAGACCTTGTTGAACTGCCGGGCCTCGTACCAGCGCGCAATCTCGTCGTTGAGGTCGGCGGTGCCCAGTACCATGGCCTGGTCCAGGAAGTCCATCTGGTCGAAGGCAATAGCATCCTTGCCCGGGTCGAAATCGCTGAGATTCCCCAGAACGTAACGGAAGGTGTTGCGCAGCTTGCGGTAATTCTCGGCGACGCGGTTCATCAGGTCGTCAGACGAGCGGCTATCCTCGCGATACTCGACCGACGAAGCCCACAGGCGGATGATCTCACCGCCCAGCCTCTTGGCAATCGCGTCTGGATCGACGGCGTTGCCGCGCGACTTGTGCTGCGCCTGACCTTGCGGGTCGAGCGTCCAGCCATGCGTGGTGACCTCGCGGAACGGAGCCTTACCGCGGGTGCCAACGGCGCACAGCAGGGAAGACTGGAACCATCCGCGATACTGATCGCCGCCTTCGCTGTAGAGATCGGCGGGCCAGGGAAGACCAGGCTCGTGTCCGAGCACGGCGGCGTGGCTGGAGCCGGACTCGAACCACACGTCGATGATGTCCATCTCTTTGCGGAATTCGGCGCCTCCGCACTTGGCGCACTTGGTTCCGGACGGCAGGATAGCTGAGGCATCGTGCTTATACCATGCGTCAGCGCCTTCTTTCGCGAAGAGCTCAACAACTTTGCGATTTACATCGCTGATGCGCAGCAGCTCATTGCAGTTGGGGCTGGCACAGAAGAAGACGGCGATGGGAACACCCCAGATGCGCTGGCGCGAGATGCACCAATCGGGGCGCGTCTCCACCATGTTGCTGATGCGAAGCTCGCCCCACGCCGGGTCCCACTTCACGGTCTTGATCTCTTCCAGAGCGCGCGAGCGCAAGGTGCCGCCTTCCATCTTGCCGTCCATGGCGATGAACCACTGCTCGGTGGCGCGGAAGATGATGGGATTGTGGCAGCGCCAGCAGTGCGGATAGGAGTGCTCGATCTTCTCCTGGCCGAGTAGCGCGCCGCGTGACTTCAATAGTTCGACGATCGGCTCGTTGGCCTTGAAGACTGTCTTGCCGTCGTACTCGGGCAGGCCGTTGCGGATGCGTCCGGCTTCGTCGACATTGCACGACTGGTCGAGACCGTACTTGGCTCCGGTATAGAAGTCGTCGGCGCCATGCGAAGGCGCGGTGTGGACCGCACCGGTGCCTTGGTCGGTAGTCACGTAGTCGGCGAGCACGCCGAGGATGGAACGCTCGAGGAACGGGTGAGCGAAGGTGGAGCGCTCGAGCACGCGACCTTTGAAACGCGCGATCTCGCGAGCGTCGGTGAGATTACATTTTTCTTTGGTCGCTGCGGCCAACGCGTCGGCGACGATGTAGACCTGTCCGCCGGACTCGAGCGCCACATATTCCAGATCAGGATGGAACGCGACTGCCATGGACGCGGGAAGAGTCCACGGAGTCGTGGTCCAGATGATGGTGTTGACCTTTTTCCCAGCCAGCGCAGCATCGAGCTTGGCTGGATTGCTGGTCAGCGCATATTTCACCCAGACGCTGGGGCTGGTGTGATTCTCGTATTCGACTTCCGCTTCGGCGAGCGCGGTCTTATCGAAGATGCACCAGTAGACCGGCTTGAGTCCCTTATAAACGAATCCTTTTTCAAGGAATTGAAAGAAGGTTTGCGCGATCTCCGACTCATACTGAACCGACATGGTGAGATACGGATCGTTCCAACGACCCGACACGCCTAGACGTTGAAACTGTTCGCGCTGCAATCCAACATATTTTTCAGCGTACTTGCGGCAGGCCTGGCGGACTTGCAAAGGGTCCATTTCAAGCTTCTTGCGGCCTAGCGATTCGTCGACCTTGATCTCGATGGGCAAGCCGTGGCAGTCCCACCCGGGGACGTAAGGCGCATCGTAGCCGGCCATATTCTTCGACTTCACGACGAAGTCTTTCAGGCATTTATCCAGTGCAGTGCCGAGATGGATGAGCCCGTTGGCGTATGGAGGACCATCGTGCAGGACGTAGATGGGGCGGCCGGAGCGGGCCTGCCGGATCTTGTCATAGAGGCGCATCTCGTCCCAGCGAGCCAGTATCTTAGGCTCGTTCACGGGAAGATTGGCCTTCATAGCGAAGTCAGTCTTGGGAAGATTCAAGGTTGACTTCAGATCGTCACGCACGGGCGCACTCATTATTTCTCCGGGATTCAAGCTATCTTCACATTATAGGGTGACTGGAAATGAGCGTCTATCGTGCCGCGAGTGGGATTGCGGTAGTCTGAATGTAACCTTGCGTACCACTCTTTGCATCCAATGAAGGCAGCGGACCCGGACTTACGAGTCGGGTGCGCAGAAACTGCTTGAAATCCAAGAGCAGAAAAGCTGTTGGACTAGGAACCGCTTGGCACTTCGCGTGCATCTTAGTGGAATGTAATTGCAAGCACCTCGGGTCGAACCTGGAAAAGGCCACAAAGGGTTATGTCAAATCAGGCTGTTGTCCCACCTCTTGAGTCCCCGCGCATTAAAGCCGACTACCGCAGGGATGCGCTATTTAGCGACGTCTTCACCTCCGAGTGGTCGCTATGGGATTCGCTGAAAGAGAACGTTCGCTCGGTAATCCACCCGGAACAGCTTCCGCCGCTGAGGTTGACTTCTCGCCCAGTGAAGGTGCGCGAAATATGGGGAGAGTCGCACCGTCCCAAGACTGCGGCCTTTGGCTCCATGTTCGTGCACGCAGCATTCTTCGGGTTGATCGCGTTCGCGCTTATGCGTCCGCACCCGGTGCAGCAGGAGCCGCCAAAAGAAGTGACGCACTTGATCGCTCCCAATCTGAGCGATTACATACCGATGCAGGCTGATCCAAGACCCGCCATGGGTGGAGGCGGTGGTGGCGGCGACAGAGATATCGTTCAGGCGCCCAAGGGCAAGCTTCCTAAGATCGCCAAGGAGCAGTTCACGCCTCCGGTGGTGATCACGCGCAATGATGCGCCTAAGCTTCCGGTAGAGCCTACTGTGGTCGCTCCGCCCAACGTAAGACTTCCAAACGCCAATATGCCGACCATCGGTGACCCGATGGCGAAGCTGGCTGGACCTCCGTCCAACGGTATCGGTGCTGGAGCGGGAATCGGAGCAGGTTCCGGTGGCGGAATCGGCAGCGGCACCGGCGCCGGCCTTGGACCGGGCAGCGGCGGCGGATTCGGCGGCGGCGTCTACAAAGTCGGCGGCGGAGTATCCGCGCCAAGACTCTTGGTCTCGCCTGATCCGGAATATTCGGAAGAAGCGCGCAAAGCAAAATATCAAGGCACGGTCGTGGTGTGGATGATCTTGGGAGCCGATGGGCGTCCGCAGAAAGTAAAAATCCAACGCGCGCTCGGCATGGGATTGGATGAAAAGGCGCTGGAGGCCGTGAAGCAATGGCGCTTTGAGCCCGCCAAGAAAGACAATCAGCCGGTGGCCGTGGCCATCAGCGTGGAAGTCAACTTCCACCTTTACTAAGTTCCGCTAAACGGCGGTCAATTCTTCGCCAGCACTTAACCGAGTCGAGACGAAGAACACAGAAGGGAAGGCGCAAGCCTTCCTTTTTTGTTGCTAGCCGCGTCCGTTGCCGGCGCGCTTGGCCTGCACGCAACACTCACCTTCAGGAATGGGGCTGCCGTGAGGACAGGTGCGCGGATGTTCGAGGAAGGTGCAGATGCGCTCCGTGGCTTTTGGCGATAGGATGTGCTCGAACTTGCACGCCTGCTGCTCGATCTCGGCTTCGCTTTCGATGTGCAGAGTCTCGGTGAAGAGGCGTTCGGCGAGGCGATGACGACGGATGATCTCTTCGGCGCGCTGGCGTCCGCGCTCGGTGAAGTCCACGGTGAAGCGGCCGTGTTCAGGCACCGGTCCTGAAGCCTGCATGGCTTCGTGACAGCGATTGAGAATCTCCTTGTGAGTGTGCGGCTCTGACGATTGATGATCGGTCAGCGCGAGCAGACCCATGTCAGCCATCTTTTCGATGGCCAAGTCCACGGGTAGCGCGCCATCAACTTGAATGCGTCCCATGTCTGCGACTTCACCGTTTTCCTTCACTATCCATATTTCTTCGAGTATCTCGTCGAACTCTTCTTCGTCGGAAAAAGAAAATATCTCCTGCGCCGAGATCTTGCCATGATGTAGCTCGATGCGGCGGTCGGCAAGGCGAGCGACGGTGGGGTCGTGCGTCACCATGACAATGGTGCGTCCCTGCTCGTGGAATTCGCGCAGCAGGCGCAGGACGATCTCTTCGTTCTGGGCGTCGAGATTTCCCGTCGGCTCGTCGGCCAGCACGATCGCGGGGTCGTTGATCAACGCGCGGGCAATGCAGACGCGCTGTTGTTCGCCACCGGAAAGATGGGCGGGGATATGGTGAGCGCGGTCTTTTAAACCGACGCGTCGCAATGCCTCCAGAGCTTCCTTCTCATCGGTCATGCTGTGGAAGTACTGCGCCAGCATCACATTTTCGAGCGCGGTGAGGTAGGGGATCAAATGGAATTGCTGGAAGATGAACCCGATCTTCTCGGCGCGGAAGCGGTCGAGCTGCTTGCGCTCAAACGCAACCACGTTTTGTCCCTCGATCCAGACTTCGCCTGAGCTGGGCTGGTCGAGGCATCCGATCAAGTTCACCAGAGTCGACTTGCCCGAACCCGAAGGGCCCATGATCGAGACCCATTCGCCTTTGTCGATGGACAGATCGATGTGATCGAGCGCGCGGATCACACCGTCACCATCCGACTTGGCGGGGTAGGTCTTGCTGACGTTCTTGATCGCAATGCCCATGCGTTGTCGAATCACTCGCCTTTCAAGATTACCGCAGGCTGCGTCCGGCTTAACAATCCCATCGGTATCAGCGCGGCGATCACGCTTAATGCGATCCCGCCAAGAAAGATAGTAGGGAAGAGATTCCAATGCGGAAGAACCACGGAATTAAAATTGATCCGTCCGATGAGGAACGCGACCGCAATGCCAAGGATGAATCCAAGCGTGGCGCCGGCCGCGCCGAGCAAAGCCGCTTCACATGCAAAGAGCGCGCTGGAGATACCTGGCGATGCGCCCAACGCCTTCATCACGGCAAAGTCTCTACGGCGGTCGAGGACCGAACTCGTCAAGGTGGCAAGCACGCACAGCGTAGCGGTCAGAACGATGACAATCACGGCCAGCAATAGCGTAGAGCGGGTCTTGCCAAAGACGTTGGCTTCGGCGTCGGCAATCTGCTTCACTGGCCGAACGTCAGCTTCGGGAAGCGCAGCGGACAGCCGCTGCGTCAAGCCAGATAACTCATCCGGGCGTCCGCTGGCAGCGATCTCAATGGTGTTTGCGTGGAGCCCGGTCCAAGAGGTGAAGTCGGCGAGAGGGATATAGATGCGGCTGTCTTCAGCGCCTCCGGTGCGAAGGATTCCCGTGGGTCGAACGTGCAGTTTGCGTCCACGAAACTCGAGATCACGATCGCTGCTACCAAACTGCTTCGCAGCACGCGAGCCCAGCAACGCAGCGCCCGATGCCGGCCACTCACTTGCGAGCCAGAATGGATCGACTCTTTTTGTACGTTCGACATCGAGACCGGCAACCACGACCGACCGGCCATCAACCCGCGCTACCGCATAACCGAACGGCGCCGCAATGCCGGAGTTGCCGATCTGGCTTTCGACTCTCTGGAGAGCGTTGGGTGGAAGTGTGTCCCCAGTTTTTGCAGTGACGATGAGATTGGCGCCGTAGCTGCGGAACTCACCACGGAGCTTCGCCTGGACGTCGGTGAAGAGCGTGAGCATGGCCGTGGCCGCGGTGGTGGCGACCACAATCGCCAGCACCGCAATCGCGGAACTTCCGCGCCGAACAATCAATGGGCGAAGCAGTATCCGGAGAAACATGCGACTGCGGCTCATGCGTTTCCTCGCAAAATGAGAGCCGGGTCAAGGCGTACCGCGCGCCGAATGGAAGCAAAGCTGCCACCGTAGGTCACCAGAAAGGCGACCGCAAGTACGATGGGGAAGAGCACCGGCTGGAGCACGATGCTGGAGTCGAAGATACTTCGACCGATCTGCGCAGCCAAGATGCCCCCCAAAGCGTAACCAGCCACGCCGCCGATCAGCGCCAGCACACCGGCCTCGGCCATAAATAATGCTGCCACTCCAGCGTTGCCGGCACCCATAGCTTTCATCAGACCGACTTCATGCCTGCGCTCCATGATTGCCGTCGCCATTGCGGCGGAGACGGCAAGCGCCGCAGCGCACAGTGCCGCGATGGTGATCAGAAGCATCAGCCCCTGGATCTTGTTCAGGATCTTGCCTTCGTTTTGCGCGACTTGGCGGATCTGCTCGGCGTGAGCATTCGGGATGACTTCCTCGAGCTGGTGCGCGATCGAGAGCGCATAGGGCGAGCAATACCAGCGGTCGTACGCGGGGCCTTTGAGAGTGCGCGGGTCGGTGCGCGCGAATGCGTCTTCCGGCTTCGTGACCGCGCTGACCAGGATGCGACGCACCAGTCCGGGCCTGCCCGTAATCTCTTGCACTACGAACAACGGAGCGACGATGGCCTGCTCCTCACCGGCGCCGGTGCTTAAGATTCCCGACACGTGCAAAGGCTGACCGTTCACGGTCACGGAATCGTCGCGCTTCAAATCGATCGCTTGCGCGAGACGCGCGCCGACCAGAACCGCGCGCTCGTCGTCCTTGGGCCACTCGCCCTGCACGCGCCACCACGGGCTGGTCTTGACCACACCTGCAGTGAAATCGTCTTTGCCGTACCGCAGAGGCTTATTGAAATAGGTGCCAATCAGCTCGACATCGCGCGCCGTCGCACCCTTTCCGAGAGTCACCTGCGTCGAAAGGAATGGCGCGAAGCCGCGGATGTTGTTGCGCCAGAAGATCCCTTTAATTTTCGGCAGGTCGGCTTCGTTCAGAAATGCGCCCTCGCTGGCGGGCTTGATGTTCACGCCACCGACGTTGAGGTCGAGCGTGTCTTCCTGAGGGACCACTGAGATATTTGCGCCGTAGCTGCGAAGCTCTTCGCTTACCTTGTCGCCGATATCGGTCGCGATGGCGATGGTGGCGGTGGAGACGGCTACACCCAGCATGATCGCCAGCGCAGCCATCAGCTTGCGACGGCGCTGCAGACGAAATGATTGGTAGATGAGTCGGAAGAACATGTTTATTTCTTGAAGTGAACGACCGCAGCTTGCAGGTCGGCTTGCTGCACGATGATCGAGTCGCCGCTCTCGCTGGCGTGTAGCGGAATGGGATTGCATCCACCGCTTTGTCCCACAGTCTGCGGATTCACCGGCGCCGCGCAATTCTTGCAGACGAGCCCTTGTGCCGTCTTGTAGTAACCGACGGAGCCGCAGATCTCACAAGCGTCGAGCACGGTGGCGATCTTGCCGTCGGGTTTCTGATAGAGAAGGAACCGCACGTCAGTGCCATTCACTTTCACAGCGTAGCGGTGCAGATCGCCGTCTGCTACCTGTGATTTAGGAATCGCGGCCTTGCCGTCAACGAATGTGACCGGGGTGGCCGGCGAGAGGGCAGTGGTGCTCTTTGCGTATACAAACTCGGCGGTGACCGAGGCGATGAAGATGAAGCAGGCCACGCAGACGGAGATCATCCACAGGCGCTCGCGACGGAAGCTCCATTCGGTTTTGCGCTGCTCGGCTTTGCTCTCAGCGGCAGCAACAGGAGCGCGGCGTCGGTACTCAAGCAGGACCATCATTCCCGTGAGCGCCAGAATGGTGACGGCGAAGAACCAATCATTGCGTACGATGGGACCGATGGTAGCCATCTCGGCTTTGTTGGAGGGGATGACGCCGTTCTCTGAAAGCTCGTGCAGTCCAGTGACGAGAAGTTGCGCAGCAACAAAGAAGAGAATAACGGTGGTGATCTTGAAGAATTTCCGCAGGTCGATGCGAACGCTGCCTTTGACAAACATGACGCCGAAGACAATGGCCAGCGCTACTCCGATCAGTGTCCCGAGGAATCGCAACAGCTCGCTGGTGTTGAAAGACACGGTCGCGAGGATGAGAACGGTCTCAACTCCTTCGCGCAGAACCATGAGGAAGATGAAGGCGAATAATCCGATCTGCGAGCCGGTGCCTGCGAGTCCGCCCACCTTGCTCTCGATGCTGCCTTTCATCGTCCGGCCGGCCCGCATCATGAAAATCACCATGGAGGCCACGAAGACGGAGGCCGCGAGCATGATCCAGCCTTCGAAGATGTCCTGATTCAGCTCGAAGTGGGAGATAGCGACGGCGACGATCAGGCTACAAACAAAGGCTGCACCGAGCGCCCAATAGACCAGCTTGCGAAGCTCGGTGCGGCCAATCTTGACGAGATAAGCGAGGGTGATGCCGACGATAAGAGCGGCCTCTACGCCTTCGCGCAGGGTGATGATGAGGGCTTGCAGCATAGGGAATTGAAATTGAAAATGAAATTCATTTTCAATATCTATCTTACTAGTGGGAGCGAGCTGTCGTCAATGACGCGCTACATCTTTCGCCACAGCAATCCCTTCTAAACCGCTGTGCGAATCACGGTAGCCAGAAGCCTCGCCGAGGTGGAAGCGCTGCGCCCGTTGTGGGTACGGGCGCTGGGGGATTCGTCAGCCACGATGTTTCAAGATTTTGACTGGAACCTTCTGGCCTTGCGGACACTTGCCGATCAGCGGCCCGCCTTCGCAGCGGTGGAGAAGGATTCTTCGGTCGCCATCCTGCCGATGGTCGCTTGCAACGGTGGGTTCGCGTTGGCAGGTGGCCCTCTGTTCGATTACCGTGACGCCATCTGTGCAGGCGATTCATCTGCGCTGGAGGCAGCGCTCGAATGGGCGGCTTCGTTTGGACTTCCGCTAAGCATCGCTGGAGTTCGCGGCAGGAAGTCCGCGGAAAAGTGGTCGAAATTGTTGCCCCAGACTTGGACCGCAGCGCCGTTTGTCTCCACGAAACAGCTATCGGCTGAAGCATTTGCTGCCAAACACGCTCGCAACCGACGTGCGCTAAAACGTCTGAACGAGGTGGGTGCGCAGGTGAGGAAGGTTAAAGGAAGCGCAGAAGCCGTCGAGAGGATCTATCTCAAAAAAGCGAAGGAACCCACTGGCTGGGGTATGAACCTGTTTCGCGAGGAACGCTGCATTGAGTTCATGCGCGGCGCTGCCACGCTACCGAACAGTCGTTGTGAGCTTTTCTTGCTTGAAGTCGCAGAGCAGCCGATCGCAGCGCTCGTGACTTTCGTCGATAACGGAGTCCGCCGCTTCTACACCACTTGGATGGATGCTGCCTGGAGTCAGCTTTCGCCGGGTATAGCTCTCTTGTTCGAAGCCTCGCGTCTCACTCTGGAAGAGGGGCTCGATTGCGACTACATGACGGGAGAGCAGCCGTACAAATTGCGCTTCGCAACCGGAAGCGAGCCGCTCTACAAGATCGAGGCGAGTGCGAGTCAGCTTTCAGCGCTGAAGCGGGAGACGGAACAGCCGGTTGAACTTAAAGCCGCTTGAGGATTGCCTTGGCTCTCTCCAGGTCAGGGAAGAGTTTCTCGTCGTCCATGAAAGCCCGCGGATGGACACAGCGCCGGCTACCGCGCAACTTCACGGGATGCTTCAGGTGCAGCATCTCGTGATAGACGATGTATTCCACCGCGTAGCGCGGTACCTGGGGACCATCGAACAACCGGCTGATCACGATGGTGTTATGCGCCGGATCATAGTGCCCTAGATTGCTGCGCGAATCGTTTGCGCTCCAGGTGAGCCGTGGCCGCCCCAGCAGTCCATAGAAAAATCTTTGATTCAGGTCTTCGAAGACCTCATCGAGGTCGAAGGTGTGGCCTTGGGCAGAAGCGATACGCTTGCGTCCGCGCATCTGGCGTACGAGGTGCGCCTTGCGGCTGAGGTCGTGGCTGCTGACGTATCTGCGATACCTTGCGGCGTGGGCCGAGTTGATGGGTTTGCGGTACAGCTTTGCCAGCAGGATGTGCGCGATGGAATGGTGCACGCTCTCGGGCGCGCCTTCCAGCAGATCGGAGAGGCGGACCAGGACGAGACCGTTCCGCAACCGGATGGTGTTGTTGATGTTGGCAAAGGGATAGAAGCTGACGCGGAAGCCCGGCATCTCGGCGCGGGGCCGAAGCTCACGGTAGGTGTGCTGAAAAAGTTGGTGGAGTACGTCGCTCACTGAATCCAAATTAGCACGGCGGGGAAGAGACATCCGGCGAATCTATTTCTTCTTCTCCTTTTCTTTCGGGACCCTGCCACCGATGTCTTCAAGCTCCTTGCGCGCAGAGTCGGAGCTGTCGTTCACCGTCTCGATAGCATTCTGCAGGATGAACTCATACTCCTTGGCATCCGGGGCATTCGCCTCCCTCAGCGCTCGCAGACGCAACTTCCAATCGGACTCGGCCTCCACCAGTTCGGTCAGGGGCTTGATCAGGTCGGCTTTCTTCTCGCGATAATCGTCCAGGTTAACCTCGGTCTCGTCGACCAGCGCCTGAAAATCTTCCAGCAGGTCATGGATCTGCTGTCCGCGCCCCTGGGCCATCTTCGGATCGGCGCGCAATTGGTCGATGGCGGTGAGACGTGCTTTGGCGAAGGTGATGAAAAGATGGAAGCGCTTCTGGGGCTTTTCCGCTGCCTCGCGGATCTGGTCGGCCTCGGCTTCGGTCATTGGGTCGCGCCTGCGACCGCTGGCAAGGACGGAAATGGAAATCAGAAGAAGAACTCCGAGGAACAGCCTGGAACGGAAAAGTTTCATTTGTCCTTTCGGAACAAAAGATCTAGCAATTGGGAACGCAATTCCTGCACGTGCTCGGCGGCGGCGGTTACCGGGGGGCGGTCGTCGACGTCGGTCGCGCGAGCTACCTCTTCCAGACGGCGCTGCAGCTTGTGCATCTTCAGCTCGGTCTGTTTGATGCGACCATCGGAACGCCCAACTGTGGCACGGGCCTTTTCGGCATAGCTGACGATGTTCTTGAGGTCGTCCTGCGCCTTGTCTGACTCGCCGGCAGAGAAATGCTGGTTCGCCTGCTCAGCATACCTGCGGGCTACGTCGACACAACGCTCCGCTTGCTTGTCGCCACCGGATTCGGCTTTGGCAATCAATTTCTCCAGCGGCTCCTCGGCGACGGCCGGGCACGCGCCCGCGATCGTCATCACAGCGAGCACGGCGGCGAGCATGGACGGTCTGGGCACGGTTACTTTTTCTCGATGGCGACCAAGCGATGCTTGGCCTGCCATTCCTGGTTAGGGCTTTTTCCGGCGTCTGCCGCCAGGAACTTCCTGTAATTGTCAGCTGCGGGGGCAAACTGTTTCAAGTGGTCGTAGGAGGTGGCGCGGAGGAAGTAGGTTCCGGGGGATTCCGATAGAAAACGCGCGCGGGCATCGAGTGCCTGGATGGCCATCGCATAGTTCTTATTTTCGGCAGCGGCGACGGCCAGGTCTCCGTAGGCTTCCTTCAGGTTCGGTTGTAAAGAAACCGCCCGCTGCAGCTCGACTTGCGCGGCAGGGAAGTTCTTCAATTGAAGGAGCACGACACCGTGACCGTAATGACTTTCCGGATTGTTAGGAACGATGCGGGTAAGCGCGGCGAATTGGGGCTCCGCCTGGGAATACATCTCGTTGGAAGAATAGAGTTGCGCAACCTGCATCAGCACGCCCGGATCGGACGGGGCGAGGCCTAATGCAGCTGTCAGTTCCGTGCTGGCTTCGTCCTTCTTGGCCGAGGAGAACAGCACACTACCCAGCTGCACGTGGGCTCTTGCATCTTGGGGTTGAAGGGCTATGAACGAACGGAGTGCCGCTTCTGCTTCACGAAAGCGCTTCTGCGTGAAATAGAGATACGCAAGGGCGCCGAGGGCGCTGGGGTTCTTGGCCTGCAGAGCCACGGATTTCTTGTATTCCGATTCGGCGCCGATCAGGTCGCCGGATTTCTCCAGCGCATCGCCGAAGCGGAAGTGCGACTCGGGATCGTTTGGCTGGGCAGCAACATCGGCCCGCAGTGTGTCCAGCTCGTTGACGGGCGGATCGGAAGCGGAAGCAGTCTGGATTGCTCCGGCCAAGCTCCCGCAGAGCATCAGCGCACCGACGATCTTAAGAACGCCCATTGGAAGGTGAGTTCCCGTTCTTTAAGATGCGTGCAAGCCATTTTCCGGTGTACGACTCCTTCTTCTTAGCCACAGTCTCCGGTGTGCCGGCGACAACTACGCCCCCGCCACCTTCTCCGCCCTCGGGACCAAGGTCAATAACCCAGTCAGCGGCCTTGATCACGTCCATGTTGTGCTCAATGACAAGGATGGAACCGCCGGCGTCGATCAGGCGGCGGAAGGCGGCGAGCAGCTTGCTGACGTCGTCAAAGTGTAGACCCGTAGTCGGCTCATCGAAGATGTACAGGTAGCGCGGCTTCCGCTTACCATTTCCGTTCTCCGCGTCCTCTTCCTGCCGCATGGACTTGGGCTGCAGGTGCGCAGCCAGCTTCATACGCTGGGCCTCGCCGCCGGAAAGGGTAGTGGCGGATTGTCCGAGGCGGAGGTAGCCGAGGCCGACTTCATCCAATACTCGAAGTTTGTCGGTTATCTTGGGGACAGCAGAGAAGAACTGTAGTCCTTCCTTGACGGTAAGCTGGAGCACCTCATGGATATTCTTGCCGCGATAGCGAACGTCTAGAACTTCCGACTTGTAGCGCGTGCCTTTGCACTCCTCGCAGATCAACTCCACGTCGGCGAGGAACTGCATCTCGACGGTGACCGTGCCATCGCCCTGACAGACCTCGCAACGGCCTCCGGGGATGTTGAAGGAGAAGTGCCCGGCGCTGAAGCCGCGCTTCTGGGCCTCAGGAGTCGAGGCAAAGACTTCACGGATGGCGTCGAAGGCCTTGATGTAGGTCACAGGGTTCGAGCGCGGCGTTCGACCGATGGGGGACTGATCGACCAGCACAACTTCATCGATGAACTGGCTTCCGTAGATGTGGTCGAAGGTGCCGACCGGCGGCGGAACGCCATTGCTTTGGTTCTTGGCGGCTGCGAGTCCGCGGTACAGGACATCATGCACGAGCGTGGATTTGCCGGATCCGGATACGCCAGTGATCGCAACCAGCATCCGGAGCGGGATCTCAACCGTGATGTTCTTCAAATTGTGTACGCGGGCGCCTTCGATCTTCAACTTTTCGCTCGTCGGCTTACGGCGAGCGGAGGGGAGTTGGATGCGCAGGTCTCCCTTCAAATAACGTCCAGTAAGCGACGTCGACATCGAGTTCAGTTGTGCAAAGGTACCTTCGCCAACCACTTTTCCGCCGTGCTCCCCCGCGCCCGGACCGAGATCGAGGATGCGATCGGATGCGCGCATGATCTCAGGGTCGTGCTCGACGACCAGGATGGTATTACCCAGATCGCGCAGATCATGCAGGATGTTGATGAGCTTCGCGGTATCGCGGCTGTGGAGTCCGATCGACGGCTCATCGAGAACGTAAAGCGCGCCGACCAGGCGCGAACCCAATGAGGTTGCCAGTTGTATGCGCTGCGCCTCACCACCGGAGAGGGTTGAGGCCATGCGGCTCAGGGTGAGATATTCCAGTCCGACCTCATTCAGAAAGCGCAAGCGGTCCTGGATCTCTTCCAGAAGCTTGTCTGCAATTTCACGTTCGGCTTCACTCAGAGAGAGGGCCCGGAAAAATTCAGCCGCCTCGGCCACGGTGAGGCAACAGATCTCGCAAATATTCTTGCCGCCGACTCGGACCTGGCGGGCTTCCTGGCGCAGACGCTGACCGCCGCAGTCGCCGCAAGTCGCGTAGCCGCGATAGCGACTCAAGAAGACGCGCACGTGAAGCTTGTACTTCTTCCGCTCCAGATGAGCGAAGAAGCCACGGATACCCATGAAATCGTCGTCGCCCTCCATCACCGCTTCGTGCTGTTCATGCGAGAGCTGAAACCACGGAACGTCTACGGGAATCTTTTGCTCGCGCGCCCAGCGCCGCAACTCAGTGAACAGCGGGCGATACTTGGGCTTCGTCCATGGCTCGATAGCACCCTCGGCGAGTGTCTTCGACTTGTCGGGGATCACCAAGTCCATGTCGAAATCAATGGTGTTGCCGAATCCCTGGCAGCGCGGGCACGCGCCGAACGGATTGTTGAACGAGAAGAGCCGCGGCTCAGGTTCTTCGTAGCGGATCTTGCAGCGGCTGCACTCGAAGCGACGGGAGAAGCGCAGCTGACGCGGTATCTCGCCGTCGCGGGGCACGGACTCGAAGATGGCTTCGCCAGCCTGACGATAGCTGGTCTCGAGTGCGTCCACGATGCGGGCGCGCGAATCGGAGACAATCACGATGCGATCGACCAGTGCGAACAGAGGCTTGGAGAAGTCGACCTCGAGTAGGGATTCAGGCGTGGAGAATTCGTAGATGTTGCCGTTTTGATAGAGCCGATTGAAGCCTTGTTTGCGTAGCTCAAACAGGCGTGCCTTCAACGCCTCGGTCTGGGCAGCCGCCTCCTCTTGCTTTGCTTTGACAGTTTTGCGTTTGCTCTTCTTATCATCTGCAGGCACGACAGGATGCGCGTGAACAGGGAAGAGCACATTCAGCCGCGTCCCTTCGCCGAGTTCCATCACGCTGGCGGCGACTTCGTCGACGGTGTCGCGTTTGACCTCTTGTCCGCACTGGGCGCAGTAAGTCCTCCCAACGCGGGCGAATAGAAGTCGCAGGTAGTCGTAGATCTCGGTAGCAGTCGCGACGGTTGAGCGTGGGTTTCGCGTGGAGTTCTTCTGCTTGATGGCTACTGCGGGAGAGATACCTTCGATGGAATCAACGTCCGGCTTCTCGATGCGCTCCAGGAATTGTCGGGCATACGCCGAGAGCGACTCGACATATCGGCGCTGGCCTTCGGCGTAGACGGTATCGAATGCGAGGGAAGATTTGCCCGACCCAGAGACCCCGGTCACAACCGTGAGGGTGTTGTGGGCGATCTCAAAATCTATGTTCTTAAGGTTATGAACGCGCGCACCGCGCACGATGATGCTGTCATTGGACATGATTGGGCCGTCGCCGGCCACACAGAGAGTCCCAGAGCGGTCAGCGAATCTTTCTATTATAAATCGGAGTGGAAGGTAGGTGCTGCTCAGTATTTCACGATGGCGGCGAATGCCTTGGGGTCGAGACTGGCACCGCCGACGAGGGCACCGTCGATCTCTTCTTCAGACATGAGTGCCTTGGCGTTCTCCGGCTTGACGCTACCGCCATAAAGGATGCGCATCTTCGCAGCGACTTCGTCGCCGAGCGCGTTCGCTGCTTGCTTGCGGATGGTGCGGTGCGCGTCAGCGGCCATCGCGGGAGTTGCGGTCCTCCCAGTGCCGATGGCCCACACCGGCTCATAGGCGACGACTACTGTCCCCGCGCGTTCGCCGCCGATGCCGCGGAATGCTCCCGTGCACTGCCGGCGCAAGATCTCGTCGGTCAGCTTGGCTTCGCGCTCCTCCAGCACTTCACCCACACAAACAATGGGAACGAGTTGTGCTTCCAGCGCAGCCTTGAGCTTCTTGTTGACTGTGTCATCAGTCTCGCCGAAATACTGGCGACGCTCGGAGTGGCCGATGATCACGTGAGTACATCCGATGGCCTTCAACATGGGAGCAGCGATCTCGCCTGTGAATGCGCCCTCTTTTTCCCAAAACATGTTTTGCGCGCCGATGCCGATGCCCTTTTCGAAGAGCACGCAGGAAAGAGTGGAGATGTCGATGTAGGGAGCACAGATGGCGATCTCGTCGCGAGTCTGCCCGGCGACCAGAGGCAGAAATTCCTCGCAGAACTTCTTCGCCTCCGGCGGAGTCTTGTACATCTTCCAATTCGCGGCGATAAGTTTTTTGCGAGGCATGATCTATTTGTCGGTAAGCGCCTCAACGCCCGGAAGCTTCTTGCCTTCAAGAAATTCAAGCGAAGCGCCGCCGCCAGTGGAGATATGGGTGATCTTGTCGGCGACGCCTACCTGATGCACGGCCGCGACTGAATCGCCCCCGCCGACGATAGAAGTGGCGCCGCGGTTTTTGGCGATGGCCTGTGCGACTGCGATCGTCCCCTGCGCGAACGGAGCGACTTCGAAGACTCCCATAGGTCCGTTCCACAGAATGGTCTTGGCTTTCGCGATTTCTTCCGCGTATCGCCGCCGCGTCTTGGGCCCGATGTCGAGCCCCATCTTGGCGGCGGGAATCGGCTGTGAAGCATCAACAATGGTGGCTTGAGCGGCAGGGTCGATCTTGTCGGCAACAACCTCATCCATCGGCAACAAGAAGGTCAGGCCTTTCGACTTTGCTTCGGCAAGAAGTTGGCGCGCCAGTTCCAGCTTGTCGTCCTCTACCAGAGACTTGCCGACCTCGCGGCCTTGCGCCTTCATGAAGGTATACGCCATAGCACCGCCGATGAGCAGCGCGTCCACCTTGGGCATCAGGTTGCGGATGACTTCGATCTTGTCGCTGACTTTGGCTCCGCCGAGAATCGCGATGAAGGGATGCTCAGGATTAGCCAGGACTTTCCCGAGATATTGCAGCTCTTTCTCCAACAAGAGTCCGGCGGCGGACTTGGGGACGAACTTGGTGATTCCAACGGTGGAAGCGTGGGCGCGGTGCGCCGCTCCAAAGGCGTCGTTCACGTACAGTTCGGCGAGTTGGGCCAGAGACTTTGCGAATTTTTCTTCATTGGCTTCCTCTTCCGGGTGGAAGCGCAGATTCTCCAGCAGAAGGACCTGGCCTGGCTCCAGCTTCTTAACCATCTCTTCGGCTTCCCAGCCAACGCAATCTGGCGAGAATCCAACATTGCAGTCGCGGCTCTTGGTTTTGTCGAGCAGGATGCGCAGGTGCTCGGCGACCGGGCGGAGGCTCATCTTGGGATTCGGCTTGCCTTTGGGGCGTCCTAGATGAGAAGCCAAGATCACGTGAGCGCGATGCTGAAGGGCATAGTCGATGGTGGGAAGGGTTTCGACGATGCGGGTGTCATCGGTCACGCGGCCGTGCTCATCGAGCGGGACATTGAAGTCCACGCGGATGAATATGCGCCGGTTCTTCAGGTCGAGGTCGCGGATGGAAAGTTTGGCCATGTCTGGTTTCGCTTGCGCGTCAGAGACCTTTTTGACTCATGAAGCCGATCATGTCGCGCACGCGGCAGGAGTATCCCCACTCGTTGTCGTACCAGGAGATCACCTTGACGCAATTTCCGGCGACAACGCGGGTCATAGGGGCGTCGACGATAGACGAGCGCGGGTCACCGCGGTAATCCATAGAGACCAGTTCGGCCGTTTCATATCCCAGATAACCTTTCAGCGGTCCTGCTTCACTGGCCTTCTTGAGCGCGGCATTCACTTCCTCTACCGTCGTCTTCTTCTCGACGAATACCACCATGTCGACGACGGAAACATCCGGCGTGGGCACACGTAGTGAGAAGCCATCGAGCTTACCTTTCAGCTCGGGAATCGCAAGGTGCAGCGCTTTCGCGGCGCCGGTGGAGGTCGGAATCATATTTATGGCGGCGGCGCGGGCGCGGCGCAGGTCTTTGTGCGGAAAATCGAGGATGACCTGATCGTTGGTGTAGGAATGGATGGTGGTCATCGTGCCGCATTGGATATTGAAGTTGTCGTGGATCACCTTTGCGATGGGCGCCAGGCAATTCGTAGTGCAGGAGGCGTTGGATACGATGTGGTGTTTCGCGGCGTCGTACCTGTCGTGATTCACGCCGAGCACGATGGTGACGTCCTCACCAGTCGCTGGAGCGGAGATGATGACTTTCTTTACCGGGCCGCGCAAATGCTTCTTCGCATCCTCGGCGTTGGTAAACCTTCCGGTGGATTCGATGACAACCTGGGCGCCCACACTCTCCCACGGGATCGCACCGGGATCTTTCTCTTTGAAGACCTTGAACTTCTTGCCGTCGACGGAGATGGAGTCAGCTTCGGCACGGACGTCGTGCTTGAGATTGCCGAGGATGGAGTCGTACTTCAGCAGGTGGGCCAGGGTCTTCGGATCAGTAAGGTCGTTCACCGCCACAAGTTCGAGATTCTTGTCTTCGAGAGCGGTGCGCAGGATATTGCGCCCGATGCGGCCAAATCCGTTGATGCCGACCTTCACTGCCATAGTGCCTCCAGGGAAAGATTCAGGCCGCACAGAAAGGCTGCGACACCGAGGGGAAACTAAAAATCGTAACATTGTGCGAATCAGCGGCGCAAATCGTTGCCGATGATGACGCGCCGCGAGCGACTGTGATACAAACCCTGCATGCGTAAATGGATGCGGGACCGCACCCGCAAGAAAAAAGCCCCGCCAACCGATACTGAACAGACCGGCCGGATCGGCCAATCCAAAGAGACATTCGAAGGTGCAGCCCCGCTGCAACCTGCTTATTACGATGCTCCGGCTTCCGCGACGCGCGAGCAGCGGATAGAGACCGAGACTCAGCCGGATTCTGTTTCAGCGCCGCCGGCCAGCGCCGAAGAGGCAACCGGTCGTGCGCCCAATCAGAAAACTCCGCGGGCTCCCAAGGGAGTCGTCGTCCTGACGATTGGGCTGCCCGGGTCAGGAAAGACGACGTGGTTCAAACGCCGCGGCGTGACACCGCTCTCGAGCGACATGCTGCGCTCGCT